>Ga0116227_10001923_pt1 | contig 47298 bp, 42 predicted proteins | sample S1TSphgellanicum_FD_89693 | JGI IMG/M metagenome (GOLD analysis project Ga0116227, IMG submission 89693) | Host-associated microbial communities from peat moss isolated from Minnesota, USA - S1T2_Fb - Sphagnum magellanicum MG | ecosystem: Host-associated > Plants > Peat moss > Unclassified... | reverse complement strand
TTTTAATTTTTTTTGTATTGACCAAGACTACCTTTTTTTTCTTTTAGCTACTGTCCGTCCCAATTAAGGGGATGGATGAAATGTTCGTCCGGCTTGATGACAGGACGAATTTAGGGGAAGACCAGAAAAAAAATATTTAGGCCTTGGACAGCCCAGAATCAATTTTTTTCTTCTTTTTGTATTGACCAAGACTACCCTTTTTTACTTTTAGCTACTGTCCGTCCCAATTAAGGGGATGGATGAAATGTGCGTCCGGCTTGATGACGGGACAAATTTTGGGGAAGCTTTTTTTCTTTTAGCTACTGCCCGTCCCGATTAAGGGGATGGATGAAATGTCCGTCCGGCTGGATGATCACGAAATAATAATAAAAATAGAAAACACATAAAACTAAAAAAATAAAAAAGTTAAAAGTTTTTTAAAAAAAACTAAAACGCAAACCAAGTTTAAAGAAACCGGGGGACTTCACAGTGGCCGAAGGTCACGGGCACCCACTCGTATCAACAAAGTCTTTATATCCTGAAGTCAATGTTCTAACATTTATTAGTAAACTTTGGGCCAAACAACAAGCCAAAAATGCTCAAAGTGTGAAGTTGGCCCCAAGTTTTTCCAGCCCTGACTCCTGGTCTAAAGCAGGCATAAGATTTGGCATTGATTAGAGAGAGTTACTTGATAGAATCATAATAAATACCTGACCGAATTTTGTCCTTTGTAATTGCAGGTACATCCCTGGGCAGAACAATTGGATCCATCTTACGAATTTTGCAAGGTCCTCTCGGCACGTCCATTCCTGAAGCAAAACAGTCAGATCTAAAATTAGGTCAGATATTTTTGCTTTGGCGAAGGGGGAGGAGGGCTCCTGGGCATTTTGGTTGTTTTCAAGCACAGGGGAAGAACTCAACTCTGGCTACTGCCCTCGTTTCCTGTGCCTTTAAACTACCAAATGGCCTGGGGCCCTGTCATTGCCCTCTACATAATAATGGCTTAATATTATTCTCTCTGCTTTGTTATTTTGGGGGACCCCAAGCAAGATCCACACTTAAAGCTCATCTTCTATGTAAGATTCCTCCAAAAAGATTTATTTTAAAAAAAGTGAAACTCACACTATCAACCATCAATTTGAAGAATCATTGAATCCCAAGTCCTTAAACAAGGGGAGTATTTTTTCCCTTGGGGACTTCTCAGATACCTCTGCACTAAAAGGAGCGGTGGGAGCTTCTTCCCTCCATCTCCTTTAAGTGCTGGGGCATCCAGGAAGTCCCCAAGGCAAATACCTCCCCCAACTATACAAAAACAGAGTTCCTTACACACACGGAACTCCACACAGAATGCACTGCCAAAATTTGACATGTGCATTGTTTGGTAAGGCCCCAGGTCAAGGGCGTTACCGGAAGCAGGCCTACTACACTGGGCTCCCATCTTATGGGGCCCTTCTTATGGTAACGCCCTCCACATAGGGCCTTACCCTACTCTGTTCCCCTACTAAGTAATAGGGGGCATTGCCAGCAGCCCATTACAACCTTCAAGGCATTCATGATATCAACCTGACAAACACATGACATCACAAATTTATTTCCATTATAAAAATCAGCCCTTTTGCAGCCTCATTGGACATGAATGGGTTAACCTTATCAATTAAAATGTTGATGTACTTATTCCCCCAAATGGGTACCCATCTCTCTTTCTCTCAGAAATTATTGTAATCTGTTCCGAGAGATACTCCAAACAAAACTGTAATATCCAACAAAGTCACAAGTGTTTGTTTACATTCCTTCCCTCAAGTTATCAACTTGTTTACAAACCAAGTTTGAGGCATTTGCTGTTTGCCTTCAAGCCCTTTCTCTTGTTGTAAAGCATCTGTCTCTCTCTGTGAGTAGTAGTAGCACATTGGGGTTTTTTTGGGGGGAGTGGGGGGAGTTGCAACGGTGATACCCTCATTGAAGCTCAGAAGACACTTCACATCGATCAAAGAAACAGGGGAGCTTCATCAAGAGAGATGGGATTGGAAGCAAAGCAATTTGGGCTACAGGGGTTGCCTCTAGTGAGGAGCAAGTATGAACCTGAACTTCCTCCTTCTCTCAAGGTAATAATTTCTTTCTTCTGGCCTCCTACCCATCTTCAAAATGTGCCCCCTGCTTGGTGCTCGTTTATCAATACCCCAGTAGTAGAAGAAGTAGTAGTTGTTGTTGTTGCTTTTGTACCCATAGCTCTCTTGGATCATAACCCATTTTTTCAAAGCATCAACTGATTTGGATTCTGTTGGTAACACCTACTAGCACCTAACTTATGATAATGCACATCTTTGTATGTCTTCACATCTGTGTATGTTCCTCTCACGGAGCTTTATTCACCAATCAGCGGTGATGGCATTGTAATTTCCATGTCCAACCCATGAGGACCTGATTTGGGTTATTGAAATGTATGAGTTAGGGTTGCAGTCAAGAGAGATTGTTATAGTGTCTAGGTTATGTGTTACAGTTTCTTTTGCAGTGCATATACATCACATCTTGATGGGTACCAATTGTGGAGATCAGGAAAGAGACCATTTGAAGCTGCCCCTTGAGGAATCTGTACTAGGCATTAACATGAGGGGAACTCTAAACCCATTTTCACAAATGTTGCTGTTGTTGGTGGTGGTGATACAGGGAGGCAATGTTAAGGTGGTGAAGGGGGATGGCACCACTGCATCTGATCCATCTGATGCACTGGCAATAACCCGAGCTTATCCCCACACATATGCCCAGCCTCTGGTACAATTAGTTGCAGCTGATGCTGGACAAGTGAAGAAGCACTCATCACTTAGGTTTTTCCTGACCGGGTGGTTTTTGTTCAGTTTCTCTGTCAGCCATTGTGATATGTCTTCTTGTTGTGCCTTTTGCATGTGGTACTTCATTGCTGTGGAGACAATTTTAGAGTCTTCCAGAACTGATTCAATTGCATGGTGATTTCAATCTGTGTTACATGGATATGACCCATTTTCCACAAACCTATTACAAAATAACCCAAGCTTTGATTTTGTGCTGATTAAATCACCTCAAGAATGTGATTTGCAGAATGAACCATGATGATCTGGTTACTTTGAGACTGTTGATGATGTGGTGCTTTGTAGCTATTCTTAAGTTGTGGGTTGAAAGCACATGGAGATCTGTGAAAATGGGATTTCTGAGCCACTGGTTCTTGGCATTGTAAATAATTTAGGATCTTTGCAGGAGTTTTCTGCCTCTTACTAGAATGTTGTCCTGTTGATTACAGAATAGGCGTGGTGTTTTGTGGGCGGCAATCACCTGGAGGTCATAATATCATCACTGGCCTGTTTGATGCCCTCAAGAAGCACAACAGTGAGAGTACACTCATTGGATTCATTGGTGAGTGATATCCATTGTTGGGTATTTGGAGTCCCAGGTGGTTAAGGGTGGGAGTCAGGAGTCCCAGGAGTCCTTGTATGCTGTTAATGACGAGACAAAGCCAACTTAGTCTTTCTTGAGTTGGAAAGACTCCAGATTGTTTCTTGAGTATCTTGCGGCTGAGTATCAAGCAACGGCACATACTCAAGAAAGCTGCTATAAGCTTACAGACTTTCACTTGTTGTATGCTTGAACAAACCCACTTGCTGTTTGCTTAGAATACACCAAATGCAATCTGTTTCAAATTGAACACTGGTGGATTCGGTTTTGCTCACATAAGTTTAGTGAACCCTGCGACTTTTGTCCAGTAGAAACTGCTTCCAGCTTTTACCCACCTTTGTAATCATCATTGAGGACCTGAGAGGAGGAGGCAGTGCTGCTTCTGACTTCCTAACACATGTGAATGGATATGGTGAACTTATGCTGTGCATGGGTTGAAATGAAACAGGTGGATCTGAGGGCTTATTTGCCCAAAAGTTTGTGGAGATGACTACCGAGGTCCTTGCAGACTTCCGTAACCAGGGTACAGTGATTCTTCTGTTGTCACTCATGGAAGTTTTTTGATTTCCTGCAGAATGCTTTATTCAAGTAGCTCAAAGATCATTAGTAAAGTGTGCATTGACACCCCAAGAGATCCGAGACACTGAATTATGCCATAATGTCCAGGCTCTTGGCAGGTTGACCATTACTAGTTAACAAGAGAGAAGTCTGAAGTTGGTTGAAATTCTTGTTTATACAGGCGGGTTTGACTTGTTGGGCCGAACAAAGGACCAGATTAGGTCTCTTCAGCAAGTCAATGATGCAAAGGCAGCCTGTCAAGCACTGAGGCTGGATGGACTTGTTCTTGTTGGAGGCAAGTTAGTACTTAGCACCTTTGAATCAGATTTTTGGGAACATCACCTTCGTGAGCTTGATGTCATCATTGGGATGCTTGTGTTGTTGGATCTGATTGTCAGATTTCCAATCTCACAGGTTGTGGCACAAACACAGACGCTGCACAGTTGGCAGAAACCTTTGCTGCATCCGGATGTGATACTAAGGTGCATCCCATTTTCTAGTAATCTAAACTGCTTTTGACTTTCAGTTTTGACTTTCTCATCATTGTATTCTATATTGGTGACCTTATATGCCGTAAAGTCAGTGAAAGCAAGGGAATGATATTCTTGACAGATGTCAGTACCTCATTGAGTTTGTGAGGTGCTTTAGACAATGCGCCCCAAGTGAATGATATTGTTGATGAATGTCAGTACCTCATTGAGTTTGTGAGCTGCTTTTGACAATGTGCAACAAGGGAATGATATTCTCAACAAATGTCAGTACCTCATTGAGTTCATGAGCTGCTTTAGACAATGTGCCCCAAGTGGCTGAAATGGAACAGTACAACTTGTAGGTGATTGGAGTACCAGTTACAATTGATGGAGACCTGAAGAATCAGTTTGTTGAGACTGATGTGGGCTTTGACACCACCTGCAAGGTATACATATAGTACATGCTCACATCATGACAAATGAGAAGGAAAAAAGGACCTGCTTACTTTGGTCAAGGATTCTTGTTGTTTGCAATTGATTCATCTATTTCTTCCAAACATCTGAACTCTGGGTCCCCATCATTGTTTTCCAGTAGCAAACTATCCCAGTTGTTGACTACAGCAGTGGATACGTGTATTGCAGGTGTACTCACAGCTTATCAGCAACATATGTACAGATGCTCTGTCTGCAGAGAAGGTACTGTGGAGAGGCAGCCACCCGCAAAGCACCTGTTTTGTGTGGGTGATTCTATCATTGAGAGCAGTGTTTTTTTTTCAGTGGCGAAATTTCACATTGGGTGACCCAAAAAAAATCCAGTGCAAAGGTTACAAAGGAGTTTTTGGGGAAAAAAGAGCCAATGTCACCATATATTGATCATGATATATGGCCATATATGGCCAAATATGGCAATGTTGGCTCTTCTTTCATGATTTTTTTGTTCTACTTTTCTGTCTGACCTCTAGCCAAATTTGGCCCATTCCTCTTGTGGATGATCACAAGTTCACCTATCTCATGAAGTTGAAAAACGAAACTCTAATCAAGAGTGGCATACGGGGAAAACCGCAAGTCATTGGCTGATGTTCTATGCCCAGTTGTCACCCCTCTCCTACATCTATTGGAATCTGCCATGTCATCTGAGATGCCTCTTGTGCCACTGAAGTCCTGTCAGGTTGAACTTTCGGACGCTTTCTAAAGTTTTGCTATTCTTGATCATTTTGTGTGTGTGGTGGATGCATATGGGCCGGTGCAGTATTACTACTTCATCAGGCTTATGGGAAGGCAAGCATCTCATATTTCATTGGAATGTGCTCTCCAGTCACATTCCAACATGGTAATGATGGCAAAAGATGCCCATTTGCTGTAAAGTGTGCTTGGAAGAAAAATGCATATACTTTTTCTCCTGGGAGTGATCGATCAGTTGACTGGATCATGATCTCTGGTGCTGGACATGATGTCGGGATACAGGTTATACTTGGTGAGGAAGTTGCAACATCAAAGATGACATTGTTTGATGTAACAAAGCAGATTTGTGATGCAATTCAAGCCCGAGGAGAGCAAGGTACGATGAAGCCTCCCTCCTTTGTTACACTTCTATCCTGTAAAACTGTGCATGCTGAGCATTTCAAACACTGGCATGGTAAATCTTGAGCTTCAGAGATATGATTTGATGTCTAGAGTATTTATGTTCATGTTAGAGATAGTGGCTTTAAAATGAGGTCTGGAGCAGATGATGCAGTTTTGTAACCACAGTTGAATTGCTGTGAGTTGGTCTCCAACTGACAGTGTTTGCCTGCATGTAAAGTTCAAGCACACTGAACACGAAAAACAATTCATTTGCAGGCAAGTATCATGGTGTGATCCTTCTGCCAGAGGGTCTCATTGAGAACATTCCTGAATTCTATGCGCTTCTCCAGGTAAGCTCTCTGCTTTCTGTTACATAGTTCTTTTTCTTGAGAAGTTACAATGTGGTGCATTCTCTAGCAATCATCCATGGGGAAGGTGTACAAAAATCTGATTATAGAGGAGATGGGTGTGGGAAATTGTCCTGATCAACATCCATTACTTGTTGATAACCAGCTCATTGCTGAAAGAACGAGAGTTGGGTTGAAGACTAATATCATGCTTTGGTCAATTCAGGAAATCAACAGTCTATTGAAGCAAGATGTGAATGTGGAAAACATCTCCTCACACCTTTCACCTTGGGCAGCTGCACTGTTTGACTTCCTTCCAAACTTCATCAAGAAGCAGCTGCTGTTGGATCGAGAATCAGACGGTTCTGTACAATTGTCCCAGGTATCATCAATTCCATGCTTGTGACAAAATTCCAATCCCGAGGTTTAAACACAGCTCAAAAATATTACCATATTTCAATGATAAAGAATGGGTCTATAGGATCAACTGACTTTGGAAGGCATCAGGCAACATGGGTACTTGTTCACAACTATAGATTTTATTACTAGACATAAGCATTGGATTTGTAGAAGTGAAGAAGTTGACTCAAATCCTCCAACACCATGTGGAGGAGGCCTTCAAGTAGAGCATCTGCCCATTGCAGGAAACTGCAGGAATCTGAGAAGAAAATGATGGGTTGTTGCAGATTGAGACAGAAAAGCTACTGGCACAACTGGTTGAGACAGAAATGACCCGGCGATCAGTATTACCTCATTTCCTTTCTTGCTCCCTTTCATGGCTTTATTAGGTTTGCGGTAAAAGTATGCATCAGGATCAATCATTTGACACATGCAAGGTGGGTGTCTTGATCCTAGTGTTGAGTTCATAGGTTGGGCTAGCTCATGACATGTCATCACAAGAAAACTCTTATCTTGCTTCCACTAGGGGTCATGTCTTCTGATTGCTTCCATCACATGGTTTAGTGACAGCCACAATTCTCATGCAGAGGGAAGCAAATGAACCTTATGCTTATCAATTAATCAATGTGCTTGCAGAAAGCTGGTATATACACTGGAAAGAAATTCAATGCTATCTGCCACTTCTTTGGCTATCAAGCCCGAGGATCTCTTCCTTCTAATTTCGATTGTAACTATGCTTATGTAAGTGCAACAAATTCATGTTTTCTTAACAGCTGGAGGTGCTGTGCTTTATTTCATTTTACAAATTCCATTGTCAAAGATGTAAATGGTGACGTAATGTGCATCACTGATGAAAATCTCTTGAAAGCAGGTTCTGGGTCAAACTGCATACTACCTCACAGAAGCAGGTTTGAATGGCTACTTGGCCACGGTGTCCAACTTGAAGCATCCTGTTGATAAGTGGCATTGTGGAGGAGCACCCATCACTGTATGTCTCATTGTCTTCAGCCATCGCCTCATGTTTTTCTACTTCCAACTAAGTGAACATTATTGCAGTAGGCTAAGTTCTGTAACTAAGCTTAGAGAGAACCCTGATCAAGAGACATCTGCACATACATACATCCTCAGCAATTGTTGCATGGCAAAAGAGCTGGACACACATGGTTGAAGAATTAAGGGCTTATGAGAGTTGGGTTCTCCACTCCTCTAAAACCATAAAACAATATGTCTGTCCTTGATACCACTTTGTGATGCTTTCCTGAAATCACACAAGTACATGCACACAACCAGGAAGTTCCTAACGAAGCTTAGGTCATTTCAGGCAATGATGACAGTAAAGCGGTGGCTACGGGGTCCTGGTGTCTCTCAAATTGGCAAGCCTGCTGTGCACCGTGCTAAAGTGGACCTCAAGGGCAAGCCTTATGAGTACATCCTCCCAACCTATCCCTAGTTGTTGGGGCTTGCTCTCTTTGAAATTGCCGCCAGTTGCATAAACCCGAAATCCAAGATCCAAGAGAATGCCATCAACAATGTTGCAGAGTGATTGTGAAGCTAGTAGTGCTAACAGAGTTGAAAGAGGCATCTGAGATAGTAGCAGAAGTTGTAGCCTAAAACCCAATTCCCACGAGCACATGGGCAACCCATCCAATTCTGGTTTCCAAGTAGAAAATCATTTCCTTTGGGTTTGTATTTGCTGCATCAGGGCTGTGTCAATGTATGTCTATCAGGCTGATCTTGGAACAGGTTATTGTAGTCAATGCTCTGGGTGATCTTATGATGTAGCATCATCTCACAGATGCAGAGACTAATGTATCTTACCATGCTTGTCTGTGATAACAGACTGCTAACACAGAATGCAAACACCTGGCTAATGGAGGATTTATATCGAAACCCAGGTCCCATTCAGTTTGACGGTCCTGGGTCTGATTTGATCACATTGACATTGCTAGTAGAAGAACACGACTACATTGGCAAGATCCAGGAGCTGTGTGAATACCTTGATAAGGTAAGTGATGGTATTTCTCAGCTCTCCCTCAAATCACATATAATTATGCCATTGTAAACTGGTGTAAGTTTAACAAACTAGCACAACATGGCAACAACTGAATGCTTTGAGCTGATGGGTGACTGGTGCAGGTGAAGCAGATCGTGAAGCCTGGCTGTTCATTGGAAGTACTCAATGCTGCTCTTAGTTCCATGGCTTCTGTCACTGATATCCTGTCAATCATGTCTACTCCTGCATATCGAGGTCTAACACCTTTCTGATTTACAAGAAAGTCTTTTGCCGGGTTTTGTGTGTGCTCGGGAAAGAGTGAAAGTTTGTGTGCACAAAAACTCGACCAAGTCAAAGATAATTACTGACACTCAGTTCTCAAGTTATCTTTTGGGTTCTTTTATTTTGCCACAAATGACCATGTAGCCAATTCACTGTGCATGTGAAATGTGCTAAGCTGGAGGATTTGGGTTGCTTGCTTAAATGTTGGTTTTGACTACATGGCATGGAATACAAGCAGGGTAAAGCCTAAGATTTTTGTTGTTTCAATTTCCATTCATCTGCTTCAAGCCAATCTAGTATCTTCCATGTGGTATCAGGGTTTAGGGTTTATGGTTCAGGGGTTATGAGCAAACTGAACTCAGTTTATGCAGATTTCAACAAATCACTCTGGGTTGTCATAATGTTTATATTTGAACTTTGAAATCTCTTTGCTTGTAGTAAGGGTGTTTGGAGGGCATCTTAAATTTGTGAATAAAAGAGGAGGGATCTCATGCCTAATCCTCAATGGGAAGCATCTGATAGCATCTTTCTTATGTTTAGGTTCATGACAATGTTAACCTCATGTTATATGATGGGTAAAGCCCACAAGTGGGCTACATTCCCAAAGTGTGGGACTGGACTTGGCTACCACCTTGGCTAGGGCCTCTTATTTTGGGGATGCTCTCACCATGGGGCTTTGCCCTACACATTATACACTTCACAATAGACCACCCATCTCATATATATATATATATATATATATATATATATATATATATATCAGGTTTAATTTCTATGGAGTAAAAGCTAGTTCTTAGTGTAGCAAGTAGGTTCCTCTGACTACAAGTACTCTCCTTACATGACAAAGGAAAGCTCCAAATCCTCCAAGTCATTGAGGGGTTGTCAACTTATTTAGAGGTAAAAAAAACAAACATGTGACAACAAACTCTGTAGTTTTCTATGGGTTGAAAATATAACTCTTCATGGGAAAACCGATTTTTGGGCACAACTACAAGTCATTTTGATTGACAAAATATGTAATTGAGGGAATAGAGTAGCAAACCACTTACAGAGGTTTTGCCCTAGTCCCCTAAGGATCAAACCACCTACCAAGGTCCATAGAGACCAAGACTTTTGAATTACCAAGTTGGTTGGAACTTGGGAAGTGATTATTATTTTAATCAAAAATCAAATATTTCAAAACAAAACAATAGATGATTTTGAATATAGATGCAATTTTCTATCTGCAATTTCCAATCCCAGGCCTAAAGATTTTGGAGCCTAAACCCTAAACCCTAAAATTTTTTAATCTTTTACTTACCTTTTTGTATCACCTTACAAGAAACTGTCCACTGTCCTGGTATCTTCTTGGGTTCATGCCAGATCCACAACATTATGCCACATAACTCCATTGAAAATGATAAAGCTTTTCAGCTCAAAAATCTTCACAGGTATTGTAAAGTATTGCATGGTTTTTTTCTGTGTATTTGAAAGCACCTCCTCGCACAAAAGATGCTTTTATTAATTGAAGAGACCTTTTGTCAGTTGCATGCAAACCAGTGTAAGGTAGAACAGCCCATCACCAATCAGGGATTTAGCCATGTAACATACTGGTTTTAGTTTTGTTTTCTCATGATGACCAATCAAAAGTTCATCTATGACCGATCTTCGTTCACCCCCCCCAATTGTGTGAAAATTATAAATTGTTTGATGATTTTAGGGGAATGTAATGTTAGGTAATAAGGTGCAAAACAACCACCCTTTATTGTGAAAAATTGAGCCCATCAATTTCTGATCAAATTTGTACAGCTTCTTGATTGGTAATGGAGGTCCAAGGTTGCATTAAACAACAACGAAATGATTGCAAATTTGAGGCTTTGAGCACATAAAATTGTAATCAAGTGCCTAGCCTAGAAATGAGACATTTTGTGTATAGAAAAAAACATTCAAGAACACAAAATTGAGCCCTTGTCTAATTGTTCTTAAATAAATTGCCCAAATTTGGGCTAGACACCAAAACCACAAATTGTTCAATCAACCCATTAAGACCTAGCTTTGGATACCAAGGAACAAGAACCAAGGAAATGAATGCAAGATTTTCCCACCACATTTCATATGAATCCATTTTTCCCACCAAAAACCACTTGGTAGGAACAAAAGAAAATCTTAACTTGGAATTCCTATAGTAAGAACTTCTAATTTTAAATATGTCAGATCTAGCAACAAGTTCATTGTAAAAGTTTCAATCATTCTTAAAAAGATTGCAATGTGGGATCAATAAGAAAATAGGTTTAGATTTGGTTGCAATTGAGGTCAATAAAAAAGTAGATTTTATTCCTTGTTGTATTTGAGTTAAGAAAGGAAGTAGAAAAGACAATTTAGGATGAAATTGAGATCAAGGAGAAGGTAGAAGATCTTACTACATTTGGGATCAAACAAGAAGTAGAATCTGAGTAGCAAGATCTAGGAATAGTGCTAAAGAAGGCAGATCTAAGTGGCATACAAAAGTTGATGCAAGAACACACAAACAAATACTCACAATACTTATATTATCATTGGGTTCACCAATCAACAATCTTACAATTTTCATCACATTTTAGAAGTAGCATAGGTTGTAGGTTTCCCTGTCTTCCATTAAGATGCACTTTGAAATACATTCCCACTTCTTGCACATCAACAACAAATCTCACATTAGATTGAAAAAACTTTGTTGAATGGTATGAACTATTTTTTTCTTGTGAGGAGGTGGAAACATATGCGCTTAATCACTATCCAAATTTGACACACTTTTTAATCTATTGGTTATCATACAAGAAATTTTGATTTTAACCTTTAATAAAACTTGACAAGACACCCCCAAATGCTTAGAGGTCGTGCCCAAGAAAAATAGGGCTAAGATGAGAAAACCAATGGGAGAAGAGGCCCTGCAATTTGTACCACAACATATGTGAGGTGGATTGCTTGCAAATTGTTCATCAGCACACTTCAATGTGCCAAGAAAGTGTCAAGTGGGGTTCTAAGTCAAAGTTATGAAGATCAAGAGAACTAACAACCCCAACTTGGAACCCCAGCAACACAAAATTAGTAACAATCTCAACCTACCACAATAGCCATATTAACGGCATAAGATTAACACCCTTATCTTGCCATGACAAAAAAAAATAGATTGCCTACTACAATACGTAAAGGTAAATGGACAAACCAACAATTAAAAGATGCCATGGACACAATTGAAAGAGGACACACCTCTTTGAGAAAAAGCTAGCAAGCATTGGAACATCCCTTTTACCTCACTTTCAAATCATCTCAATGGCAAAACTATAAGTAGGAAAATGGGCCTTCAAGGTGTGCTAATAGAAATAAAGGATGGAGCAATAGTTAATTGGGTTTTGAACATGCAAAAAACTAGTTTATTTGTCACCTTGCAACAACTAGAATTGAAGGTAGTTGAAGTTACACAAACCAGACCCATGTTTTTTTTAAATGGTGTTTTAGGAGATAGCTAGTGGTACTGGTTCAAAAAACATCATCCAAAAATTAGTATATGTCTTGCAAAAGGATTAGAGGTTTCTAAGGCTAAAAGGTTGACAAGTGCAACATGCCATACCTTTTACGAAAACCTAAAGAACTTATACATACAACATAAATACCCACCAAACCACATTTGGAATTTAAATGAAACAAATATTCAGGTAGGGCAACAATTTGGTGCTTGAATTTTGGTTAAGCAAAGTTCATGAGAAGTTTATAACACCATCCTTATGTCTCGAGAATCGTTGATTATTAAATATGTTGTTAATGTAGCAAAGGAAACAGTACCTGCCTTTTACATCTTCAAAGGTTCACGAATGAAAAAAGATTATATAAAGTTATACAAACCAAGATCATGCATGGCCATGCAAAATAAAGTTTGGATGATTACATACCTTTTCAACTAGTGGCTTACTTTCTTTTGGAGATTTGTATTAGGGGAGATTTTTCAATAGAATTATCACCTTTTGATTCTAAATGGCCATGGATCACATGTCACAATAGAAGCACTTGAACAAGCTGCATAGTTTGGATTGGACATGGTCTCCTTACCTTCTCACATTTCACACATGTTCCAACCCTTGGATGTGACCTATTTCAAACCATTTAAAATTGCATTAAGAAAGGAATGGGATGTTGCCATGGCAAAAAACAACTTTTTGGAACTAGACAAAATCATCTTGGCAAAATGGGTGGATAAAGCTTTGCAATAATCTTTGAAAAAAGAAATCATCAAATTTGGGTTTAGGGTTTGCAAATTTTGGCCATTGAATTCTACTTCCATGGCTACAAAGTTTAGTCCAAGTGAGGTTTTCATTGCAATAAAAGAAAAGGATCTTAAAAATTCATACTATTCATATACAACAGTGAAAACCAACAATAATGAAGATGAAGCTAAAACTACCACAAAATTATTGAGTATTGCAAGAACTTTTCAAGGAGTAGTTATAATAACTCCCACCAAAACTAAATGCACCTCTTCACCCACACCTCATTACTATGTAAAAATGCCATACAGCCCTACCACCCCAATAACTAACCTTAAATTAATTGTGAATTTATAGGATCCTTGTCTTGAATCACATGACTTAAATATCTCGTACCAAACCCAACAAGTTCTTACATTAACAAACTTATTATCTTTGCCACAACTACCAACAAGGAGGACTCTTGGGAAAGAACCACTAATAGACTGCTCTAGTTCACATGTTGTGACATTTAACCAATACTTGACAGTGTTCAAGCAAAAAGCAATGTCCAGACAAAGAAGATGTAAACAAAGTTAGGGAATTCAAAACAAAAGAAAGGGAGGAAAAAAGATCAAAAAAGTTTCAAGATACATTTACCCCAACCAAACAAGTAGTTCAAATGATTGTTGAAAAGGAACAGAAAACTAAATTTAATCAAGCATGGTCTATTACTGTAATTAGGGCTGCTAGTGAATGTTTCCACAACAATTTCAGAGTAGGATTTCAAGCCCATCCTCTAGGCTATAGAGGGTGTGGCTTAGGAATCACATTTGCCTAACAAAGATCTATTAGACAACAAAGAATGGCAAGGATGTGGCCTATTAAACATGTTTTAGCCAAGTTGTAATTCTTTTCTCAACAAGAATAAAAGAGGGGGTAAGGGTCTGGGGTTTAGGGTTTAAGGTTTTAGACTATGATCATGATGGGTTTAAAGTGCATCAGTGTATCTAGAAGGGGAAACACAAAAGAAACAAAAGTCAAATTATTTACAAATGGCAATGCAGGAAAAAAAAAAGTAAAAAAAAAGAGAATGTTTGTAGGTGGTAATGGGTTTAGAGCTTAGAAAGTAGAGGCAAAGGGAAAAAAAATGCTTGTAGAATTAGGAGAGATAGAAGAGAATGAGGTGAAACTGAGTGGCAATGGAAACTTAAGGTGGCAAAAAAGAGGGTGCATTCAAAAAGAACTTTGATAAAGGAGGTTTAGGGTGGCAAAAAGGAAATGGAGGGTGCACTCAAGAGGATTTTGGCAGAAGAGGTTTAGAGTGGTAGAGTGGAAATGGAGGGTGCATTTTAGAAGACTATGGTAGAGGAGGTTTAGGGTGAGAGAATGGAAATGGCGGGTGCACTCTAGAGGACTTTGCCAAAGGAGGTTTGGGTGACAAGGTGGAAGGTGCATTTTGGAGGGTTCTAACAAAGAAGGTTTAGAGTGACAAAAAAAATCGAAAGTGCATTCAAGAGGACTTTAACAAAAGAAGGTAATCATGGCAAACAAAAGAGCATGCATTCAAAAGGGATAAGGTGATGGAGGTTTAAGGTGGTAGAAAAGAATGAGAGGTGCATTGAAACCTTCTTAACTACTGCAGAGCTTGGGTGTTCTTGATTATTGTCAAGCTCAGGCCCCTTTGAGTGTTGTCAACCTTTGCGTGATGCACCTTCATACTTAAATAACAACAACATTTATAGTGAAATGTTGATGGGGGATAGAACATTGGCATGGTGATCCATGAGTGATCAACATCACAAACATGGTAATAACACAAATGAATAAAAAAAGATGGGAGATTTCAGGATCTCTTAATGTAGAACAATGGTGATGGCAATAGACATGCGAACATATAGACTAAGGTCACAAAAAAAAAGTTGAAAGAGCTTGGGCCTTCCTAATTGTAAAACAATGGCAATGGTGGTAAACATACAAACATACAAATTGGGGATGCAAAAAAAGAGTTAGGAGAGCTTGTGTTCTCTTGATGTTCTCCTAATTATTGTTAGCATGAACCTTTCATCTTCGTTCTTGCAACACAACACGAACATGGTGATGGCGACAACAAAAAAATTGGACAAACCATAGATAGGATGAATACAAGGGGAAAGGAAAGAGGAGCCAAGAGAGCTCCAACCCTCTTGACTATTACCGACCTTCACATTTTGCCTTTGTTCTTGCAACAACATTTAGGCGATTATGATGGTAAGACAAATGGATAAACAAGCAAAATCGAAAACACAAAAATAAGGGGAAGGAAAGAGGAGTCGAGAGGGCTCGCACCTCTTGACTATTGAAAAACTTCATGTGTGTTGTTTCCCATGAACAAACACACCCAAAGAAATGTTGTTCTTGAGCCCTCTTTGCTTGTCCCAATGTTGCAAACTCAAAGAGTTCCAACACTTTTGGCAATGATGATGAGATGACTATACAACAAAACAAGCTACACCAGAGGGAGGTAGGGAGAAAGAAAGAAGAGAAATATTGGTAGAGAAGCTAAACTATGGCAATTGTGAATTTCTGGCAACAACAAGCAACACAAAAGTGTTGAGGAAATAAAACACATATAGAAAAAGAGAAGTCTCAAATGTAGAAGTGTGGCCACCATCACTTCAACATCCCTCTTTGAAATTTTGGGGAGATGTTTGGGGGAGATTGTCTATTTTAGGGTTTAGGTTTGTTGTTCAAAAGAACTTTTATTTCAGAATCCTAAACATACCCATCATTGTGCAGCTGGCCTTGCAAAGCTTTTAACTTTTTTTGCCTTTTTGTAATTTTCAAATTTGAATAGCAATAAAAACTTATTCAAACCTACTTAAGTTATTATTTTTGTGTTCATAAGATGAATGGTATCCTTACATAGAAATTTAATGTGTTTGGTCATAGGTTGTAAATTGCATAGAAATAGTAGCATCACGTGTTTTGTCCAATTATTTTCAAACAATGTGACCACACTCACTTTGGGGTGTTAGAACTATCTCATTTTTAATGGGAATTGAGTTCTGTAAATGGTCCCTTATGCTTAGACTAGTGCTTCACCTAAATTCTTTGAAGATCATTGTGAATAAATGCACAATTACTAAACCCTAGATCACAAAACCCTTAAGTGATCGCTCATAGGCTGTTCTACCCTAGCCAAAGTATGATCCCTGGTTTAAACCAGTGTTGAGCGGTTCTAACTATTTTGTGAGAACCAAACGGTTTTGGTTCTCTCACGCTGTTATGAGAACCTGATCAGCTCTCTAATATATATTTGTTAGGCTAGTGAGAATTGATCAGGTTATCAAAAAATTCAAACTCACCCAGTTCTCAGATAAGGCAATTCTCAAATATACAACAACAACCAGTTTTCACAACCTGATTATTAATTTTTTCATTAATTAAATCAGTTTTAATAATTAAATAATTAATAATTTAATTACTTCATCAAGGGAAAAGAGCAACGCATGTGAGAAGAGTAATAGCAATAAAGAGAGAAAAGTAATAATGGGAGAAGAGTAATAGCAATAAAGAGAGAGAAATAATAATGGAAGAAGAGTAATAGAAGTAAGAGAAAAAAAAGTAATAACAAGAGGAGAAGAGTAGCAGCCCCAAGTGAGAGAAGAACAAGAGGAGCCAATACCAGCAGCCCCATGTGAGAATAAGAACAAGAGGAACCAAATTTGTTTAAGACCCTGAGAACCGGATTCGGGTTTTCATGTGAAAACCCATCCAGTTCTCTCTCTTTCAATTTTTTTAAAAACAAATCCGGTTCTCTTAGTTGGTTCTCACATGGGTGAGAACATTATAATCGGTTTTCACCCAAAATGAGAACAGTTGATTCTCAATGGGAGAACCGGACTGAAACCCGAGTCACCCAGTGAGAACCGCCCAACACTGGTTTAAACCTCTTGGTGGGCATATAATAACCCTATTGTGTTCTCTGCCACTAGGCCTGACTCGAGGTACTGCCAACAACTTGTTAATTGGGTCTGCTGTTGTGTTCCAAAATTCAAATAAAAACTTACTTAATCCACTTTCACTAACTTGAATGCCCTTAGACTGAGCAGAAAATAATTTTGCTATAATAATTTGTGAGAATGTCTTCCTAACAAGCTGAATATCACCATCATTTTGGCAAAAGAAATATGAACATTACCGTGGGTCAGCAACGAAGATCTTTCTTGGACCATCCCAAGGGTTCTCAGTATGTGACCCTGCACATTACAATTGCATAAAAGAAACGCCAAAAGATGCGGTTTGGCTGAGCAAAATGGTGTTGTTCCTGCACATATGCAGAGAGTCTCCTGAGTACGTGCGAGTGAAGAGTGTAAAGGCGCAGCAAAGCTATGCACCTGCCCATGGAGAGTGTAAAAAATAGGATTTCACTGTTGCTCCCTGTTTCTGATTGGCCAATCTAATGATTCGTCCAGGTGGTTTGCTATTTGCAGTCTCCCCCACCTATTCGCAATCCCAGTTTAGTGTTATGGGTGGGGTTGGACAAAACTAAATAACTAAACTTGGATGTGAGAAATATTTTTGCAGGGTCACATACTGAGCACCACTCTAACCTTGCTTACACCTGACACAGATGTCAAACCCCGAGCGGTTGTAAAGATATCAGATACTTGGGGGGAGGGTGCGGGGGGAACTTTGGAGTAACCCTTTAGTTCTTGTGCAAGAACACTGGGTGATCCATGTTCTTTTGTTTGTGTGCACTGTCTCTAAGTACTTGATGGCAGCAGCAATGTTGCAACAGTCCATGTCCGTGTTTGCCATTGCAGCCACTGCCAAGTTGGGGCTCAACATCAGGGGCGAATTTCGAGTCCAGCAGCAGCTGAATTTCAACAGGAGTAAGGCGGTGGTGAGCTGGGGGTATGGCAGATTGCAAAGGTTTGCAGAATCAACTCCTCAAAATCAGCAGCTGAGGATAGTGCTAATTGCTGATGAGGGGCAGCAGCAGGCAACGAGGAGGCAGACTCAACAAAAAAAATTGCGAGCTGAAAGCAGCATCGCGGAGGATGTCGGGAGTCGGAGTATTGATTCGGATCGAGCGTACTTTGTAAGACTCTCTCTCTCTCTCTCTCTCTCTCTCTCTCTCTCTCTCTCACATGCCCATTCCTTTCAGATTAGATCCTTACAGGGACTTCATAACTGCTTTGAATGAACCGATTGTTTAAAGCAGGGAAGAAACCCAGGCATGGGGCTTCTTCTGCTTCCTCCTGGAGGGGAGGGAACAAGTGGACACCGAATACATTGTAGACTTGCTTGCAGCCGTTGCACAGTATCCACCTGTAAGTAAACAAGGAGGTAATAATATACCACAAGGAGCTCTTGGATGATTCCTTCCCTTGTGGGAAATTTGTCCAACTTTACCTCCAAGAGTAGACTTACAACGCAATTGTCTTACAGGGTTCAATTGTGCAACACATGGAGTTTTGCAACATTCCTTCCCAGGCTGGAGCCAGCCTCACAGGGAAAGAGTTCAATTGTGCCTTCTTCTATCTAGAAGGGTACTGTGAACCAATGTCAAAGGGAAACTTGTTGGTAATTTTTTCCTGAAGCACCTATCGGGGGAAACGAAATTTTCCCCTTTGACATTGTTTCTAAGAGGGATTTCTAACAGGGATAATTGAAAGAGCATTCCCATATTCAAGCATACAGGGAGTTGTACTAAAACTCCTTGTATACATAGGCCCATGTCAATTAACAAAAGTGCAAAAACTGGGTGGAATCGGTTTCCCGAAGTAAACTTAGGAGCTTCTGAGTTCCTGTGGGGGAGGCCATGTAACCAAGCCAAACGAGTCGCAAGAGGTGTTTTGAAACTGTCTACCAAGGAAAGTGGCAGTAGCTTAGGCCTGCAAGGTTGATGTTTGGCAGTGTTCGGCAGCTATTACGTCTACTTCATTCACCTTTGTACTTGAGACTAGATGTCAGCTAGGGGAATGAGTGTTAAATCTTACAACTCATGAAGTGCAGGTTGGAGAAGATGTGAGACAGGTGGAACCTGAGCGTGATTTCACAGGGACACCTCGCATTCCCATCTATGTCATGCTTCCGGTATGTATGTTCATCTTCATTCCTACACTGCCGGTAATCAACTCAGTATCTCAAACTGCACTGTGAACCCAAAGTGACCTTGTTTGTTCCAGCAATTGCAATTTAAGAGACTAGTGAAGAGGCTGATTGATCACCATGCCAAGAGTTCAGTTATCAGAAATCAGGGCAATTATGTCCTTGATTCGTTGTATCAACTCCACTAGAAGCATGTTGATTCTTGTTGTTACTCATAGTTGTTAAAACCCAGCTATTGTGGGAGTCAAGCAGTCATCTGAAAGCATGAATCTAGGGCTTTGGGGTTCTGGGGCATATATTACTATAGAAAGTTTTGACCTTTTGACAAGGCCAGTAGCTGTGGTGGGGAAAAGCCAATTATCTTGTTAGCTTGTAATAGCTTGTAAGGGGAGGCATGGTGTGGCAAGGCAATGCACTTTTGTCATGAAGAGCTTCTTCTTCTGCCATTTGTGGAAAGAGAGCAAGTATATTAAGAATAAAGGAAGATGCAGACACAGAAAATGCTGGCTGAATTTGAGTGGAAAAATGATAGACAGCATCAACTTTCAAGACCATGGTGTGTGTCAAACACTAGTTGTGATTTTGCAGCTGGACACAATAACTCCAGACAACAAAGTTGCCAATCCAGAGGAACTGAAACGGGATCTTGAGGCTCTGAGGTCAGCTGAAGTGGATGGAGTAATGGTGGATTGCTGGTGGGGTCTAGTTGAGGGCAAGGTGCCTCAGCAGTATGACTGGTCCGGCTACTCCCATCTCTTCAAAATTGTCCGTGATGCACAACTCAAATTGCAAGTAGTCATTTTACCCTCCTTACATTTCCCTTTTGCAATTAAAATGATTTATTGATGTCCCATCATATAAGAGAAAGAAACACAAGAATCCTTGTAATGAGTTCCTCAGGAACAAGATCACTCAATGTAGAGGGGCAAGAGCTAGTTGGAGTCTAGAGAAACCAAGATCATGTGGAACCACCCATTGTATCTTACAGAATGTGGCCTGGATGCCATGTGCAAGGTGGTGATGTCATTCCATCAATGTGGTGGCAATGTGGGAGATGATGTCAACATTTCTCTTCCTCAGTGGGTGCTTGATGTTGGCAAGGAAAATCCTGATGTCTTCTTCACAGATCAAAATGGAGTGCGCAACCTTGAGTGCCTCACATGGGGCGTGGACAAGAGGAGAGTCTTGAGAGGTCGGACTGGGGTTGAGGTAAATTTACATTTGTTCACTCTGAGAGCAACATTGGAATCTCTGTGCTGTGTATTAACATTAAGAATTGTTCTGCATTTGGGGAGTTTACATTAAAAGCTTCCTCAGGATGTGCACATAAAACTCAAATTCTAAAAGTTGGGTACCATAGAACCACCTTGCAGGTATACTATGACTACATGAGGAGTTTCCGGCAAAATTTGAGTGACTTTTTTGATGATGGCACTATCACAGAAATTGAAGTTGGGCTGGGGGCTTGTGGGGAACTTCGGTATCCTTCATATCCAGAAAGGAATGGGTGGAAATACCCTGGCATTGGCGAGTTCCAGGTACTCCCTCCTAACTGTTGACAGTGTTCTACACTGCTCTTCAGACTACTCAGTCTTTCTCGTCCATTGTGGAAACTTTCACACATTTTGAAGTACAACTTTGGAGACCCATAACACAAAGGTGGACTGCTCTGCAGTGTTATGATAAGTATCTGATGGAAAGTCTGAAGAAGGCTGCAGAGGAACGAGGCCATCCTGAGTGGGCCACTGGTCCAAGCAATGCAGGAGAGTACAATTCAAAGCCACAAGATACTGGCTTTTTCAGGGATGGAGGTGACTACGACAGCTATTATGGACGCTTTTTCCTCAATTGGTACTCAAAGGTCCTTATTGAACATGGGGATCAAGTGTTGAGACTTGCCAACCTTGCCTTTGAGGGTGTCAAAATTGCCGCTAAGGTGAGCACAGTTGCACTGGAGAACACTCACCTTGTTGTAGACATTTGCATTCCTTATGATCTTTTGAAGTTGAGATGTGAAACAATCCTGGCACATCATTAGTATTGGGGAGTTTTGTTTGCAAGTGGAAACTGTGACTTGTTCTTTTAACCATACTTCAACTCAGAAGCTGTCAGCTCTTCTGGTTCTGTATCACATGTTTGATCATCAGCAATGTTCTGAATTGAGCCCTGTAAAGCAATTTCTTTGGAAAGTGAGATGCAGTGACATCTACACCCATGCAGGTGTCAGGAATCCATTGGTGGTATAAGACAGCAAGCCATGCAGCAGAGTTGGCAGCTGGTTTCTATAACCCTGCCAACCGTGATGGATATGCAGCCATTGCAAACATGCTGGCCGAGAATGAGGCTGCATTCAACTTTACCTGTGTTGAACTTCGTACCGTTGATCAAGCAGAGGGTAATCCAGAAGCAATGGCAGATCCTGAGGGCCTTGTCTGGCAGGTATGCAATTTTGCTGCTAAATTATCTTGGAGACACTTTCTGATATACAATTGTCAGTGGAGAGAAGTGCCAAGTCAGAGAAGAATTTGGATGACAAGGTGTCAAATTGTACAGAGCAGAAGCAGAAGAGGATGGTATTGTGGAAAGGAAAATATTTGTTGTAGTAAATAGTGAAACTTGGGTATTCAGAGTATAGCTAATGGCTTGACACAGAGATATACAGGCAGAGGGAAGGGGGGCAAGGAAAGGACTTTTGAATTAGAATTCAGGCCCTCTTGACATCACTTTCACAGGTATTGAATGCTGCCTGGGATGCTGCCATCCCAGTAGCAAGTGAGAATGCACTCCCTTGCTTTGATCGAGAGGGTTACAACAAGATTTTGGAGAATGCAAAGCCAAGGAAGGACCCCGATGGCCGACACTTGGTTGCCTTCACTTATTTGAGACTAAATGATCAGTTGATGGAGAGGGAAAACTTCCAGGAGTTTGCCCAATTTGTCAGGCGATTACATGGTAAGTGTATCCCCTGATTTGTCAGGCAATTACATGATAAGTGTTCCCTCATCCATATCACTCTTTGTCAGAATCTGCAGTGAATTGAGCAATTGCAAATCAGGGAGAATTTTGGTTGAAGTTTCCTTGTTCATCTGTGGTTATCCCAAACCTGTCTGCCAATTTTCTCACAGCATCCACAGAGTTGACCAACTTTCTATGGGTAATCTAGAAGGATGTATGGTCCAATAATGAACTGCTAAATCTCATAGATCAGCAGCTGTGTTTTGAAGAGAATTGCTGTCAATGTCCATACTGCTTTGTCTGATGTGCAGCCAATCCTCTATACAGGAACATTAACCCCTAAATAGACTTTCTAGATAGGGTTGATAACTTTGGTAATCATTCAACTCACTGGAGTTCCCTTCAGCCTCTTCTTGTGAACCACCAAATGATGAAAGCGGGATGCACATGGCACTTTTTTGTGCAGGAGATTAAGTGAAGATTTGATGACTTTTGGACAGCGCATTGAAGAGATCAGTGCTTGAGATTTTGCTCAAAAGAAATCAGTTTCTGGCAAGGCTCTTGAAAAAGTAAGGATCCTGCATTATGGCACCTGTGCAGCCTACCAGATCAGTACACTCTAATTGGAGGGGCATCAGCCACAAGGCTATAGCAAGCATCCCTACTTGAATGGTTCATCTCATATCAGCACATGTTGCTCACCTCTATGCTCTTGAGAGATCTGGGTAAGTGTATGTTCTGTCAATTGAGAAGACAATTTTATTCCAGCAGGTTTGGGGCACAGATGGTTTGGTTGGTGGGGTGGGGTGTGCACATATTGCCAATGACTGCACCACACATCTAAGTGAATGTGTTCACATGCATGTTCAGTATTGCCACACAATTGCTGGATATTGGCAGAATAGTGTCTAGTTGACAGCTGTATGTGCCCATGGCTGCACGGTTTCTGGCTGGCCTTTTATACAACCTTGGTACTGGAGAACTGTACTGTGGGCTCAATCCAGGACATTTGTGTGCCTGGTACCATTTGCGATGAGTATATCACCTAAAATTTCTGGTACCTAGTCATCTAAGCTTAGATATAGCCTAAGGTTGCCTAAGGGCACTTACATGTGAATGGCTTGGTGTGATCATTATTGTATGGCAAAATCACCTGGCAGGAGTATCCAACCATGGTGCAACATTTTAGAATGACTATCACTTAGGTGAATATGGTTTCAGCAATGTGGGTTGCATGTGTGCTCTATGTGTTGGAATTTGGCTTGAGGTGATTTTCAAGTTTGGGTTTCATCTTGGTATCCAAGTGTGATTATACAAATATGAAATTGCACTGATGCTTTTTCATTACAAATGATGGCAGATATGTTTTATTGACTGTGAATGTGTCAATGCAGGGCTGACTCAAAGACTTCTGGATAGATCTGAGTAATATTTGCCTTTTTGTATACGTACAAACAGCATTGGAGATGTCTAGTCCTTTTTTTTCATGTGTGATGTAAGTAGTGCCTACTGTGACAGGAGCAAAGAGTGCATCACTCCAGTCCATTCCTTCTTCCCATGGCTTTGGGACTCAAAAATACTTTGGCTCAAGATCTTGTTTTGAAGAACTCTCAAGGGATATGTAATTGTGAATGGCATCTTTCATAGTTACTCATCATGACCTTGCCCATGGAGGGAGGTGATGCTACGAGTGATAGTCTATGGTGGTGATGTTCCTTGATTGTGTGAAGGGACAAAAAGTAGTAGGACAATGGGTTTTGTCAGGTTTTTGTCACATGTGTTGAAGAACTCTCAAGGAACAGAAAATTCTATATGACAGCTACATAGTCCACAGCCTGGCCAGTGGCCATACATACCTCACAATAGAAAGGCATTGATTTATGGAGAAAAGGGCCTCCAACACCACAATCTCCTTAGAGCAACAAGCTTTGGAGCAAGAATCTGTAAATGACCAACCACTGCACAGTACATTGAACAACGGTAGTCAGGTCAAAAAAGCAGTGACACATGTCACGTTGGGACCCACAAAGTGATTTACCACAATTTCCTTCAAGCAACAAACTTTGGAGCAAAACTCTGCAAATGAGCAATCTCTTTGCAATACATCCAACACATATAGAACATGCTACGTTGGGACCCCACAAACTGATTTATCAGAGAGCAAACCTAGGCTTTCCCTTGAGGGTACAAACTATATGCAGAACCAGCCAATAGGAGGCCTGTATAGGTATTCAGTAGCTATGCCTTCAACACCACCTCTAAAGCTACTGAATCCAGCTGACAAGTTGCTTGAGGACCTAGTGAATTTGGGTGTAAATTCTAAGTTTAAAGCTACAGGGATTGTGCATAGCCTTTTGAGTTCAAGTACAAGTAACGCTGGCCCTGATGTCCTAACAAATTCCTAGCAATCACCATGATGAGTCAGGTGAATCTGAGCATGAGGCTTCTACCTGCTCTCAATGCCTTACCCTTCATAATCATCAAATCCATGTGGTGAAGCCTCTGCTAAGGAACAAGTATGCTACCCTTATCATCTGTAGCAAAGGGAGGTCCATAAAAATATCTAAGGTCTTGATGGGATTGACCATATATTGTTTGGCAGCAAACTATCTTTGTTCTTGACCATAAGGTCAAGCATGTCTTGTTTGACTATCTGTATAGCCATCTTGTACTCCACATCCTCACAATTTCTCCATCACGGATCTCTATTCCTTAGGATGAACATTTCAAAACACCCTAAAATAAAAATCAGTAGATGCATTGGACAACAATGGCACTATTACACATGCAGTTTGACAGATGGGGTTTTGGCATGCACTGGCCTTGACACATTACATCAGACACCAATTTCTATGAGGTTGCATAGAAAACTTATCTATGAGCATGTAGGGACATTTCCACAACAATACTTTGAAGGTAGCACAACAATGAGTGCAATGATCCTTGTACAATCCCACCCTTGTATAATAAAGCATCGAAGCCTAACACATGAGAGGCCTCCATAGAGTATAATGGTTAGGATTCCTGCACCCAGTCACCACTGGTGACTGCTTGGATGCACAACATCAACTAAAGCCATTGGACAATGTATCCTTGAGATTGCAAGGAACTTCCACAATAACACTTTGAAAGTAACCACTGTGCCATTCCAAAGAAACAAAATGAACCTGGAAAGAATGAGTACAGCCATAAATTTGTAAGTAATTCATCACAAAAGTATTATACAATCCCCTTCATTTTGAATGACAGTTAATAAAGGCCAATACTTCCCCTCCGACTGAATCAATTCCTGATGGTGGGTGTAGATAACTACATACACTCTAATCTATGAGTGTCCCATAAGAAATATGGATGAGACCAGAAAGGCCAAGAGGTTCCAAGGCAACCTTAGCAAACCCTGACTGACAACACCTAAAAAGTCTAGAAGACTGTGTCCACAGGTCATTCACACTCTAACCTATTAGTAGCACTTTTCCCCCTCTAGCTTCCTTCAGTGATTCTTCAATGGCTGCGTTGAAATCTGTAAGCTCATATTTCTTCCCTGCATAAGGAACCAACACTCCAGCATCCATGAATGCCATTATATCAGTCATGACTCTCTCCCTATTTCTCTTGTTCTCCACAAATTTGGTCAATCTGAAAAACTTGACATCAATCTCTCGGATGAGATCTGCAGAGCTCAAAACCACATCTGGTCCCCCAAGTGTTCCATACACAAAGAGCCTCCCTCCATTTCTCAGGCTGTTTCCAACACTCTGCATGCCACACACCCCTGATTCTCAGGCAAAAGGACTGCCTGACCAAAGACCATGTAGCTTCCCACCAGAAAATTGGAACCAATTGATCCCTTAGAATGACCCTGGAGATGTGTTCCTAGAAGTTCTTGTATACCTCAAAATATTACTAGGAAGATAAAGTGTGGCAAGACCCAGCAAAGGTTTTGTACAGAAAACCAAGTAGAAAAGAAACCAAGGTGAAAGGGGAAAGAGATGTTGACCTTGGTAAGGATACCACCCACAGCATCAATAGCAGCAAAAGCTCCTTTACCTCCTGTGAGCTCCTTCACTCTGCTGACCATATCTGGGAAACAACACACATCATCTCATAACTATCACAACCATGCAGACCAAAACAACAGCATCAATTTAATCGATAATTTCTGAACTACTCAATGTGAAGAAAAACCTGTACTACCTTCAGTACTTGAGTTGATCACCACATCTGCACCAATAGCCTTCAGTTCTGGGATCACATTGTCCCGCCGCACAACGTTGATTGTCTTGATCTTTAAGTGCTTGCAAATCTGTATCACTTGCCTGTAGGCCAAAGCAAAAAAACTCAAATTTACAAGTATGGCCTGCTCATGAGAAGCACAAGTAGCTGTCATGAGCATAGAATACTTTCCCAGAATTGAAATCCTGCATTTGAAGTGGTACATTAATTCTGATACAGTTGCTATAAAGATACAAGATTGATGAAACCTGAATAGAATTGAGCTATGGCCCAATAATAAGGTAATAGAGATTTCATATCTGACAAAATAACAGCAGCAAATCAGCAAGCATGAGAAACAGGAACCCAACCCTACAGAACAGAGGAAAAAAGCAACACAAAAACCCAATAACTAAGGGACAGTTTGAATAATAACAATGGTCATATTCAAGAGTTTCAACAGCAACATGTATGGTATTCTTTCAAGAGAGTGAAGATATTGAAGGGCCAAGGGCTGCCAATTTGAATACAGGCTAAGGACATGAGCATACAATATTGTCCATTGTTCAGGATTGAGTTATCAAGACTAAGAAAGGGCAGCCGGCATGGGTTTAGAGTGCTGTCCTAAGGTTTAAGGATACTGCAGCAATGAAGTGTGCAAAAAAATTCTCCTGATAACCTTGATGAGAGAGAGATGGTCATGAAGAGATCACATGAATAGGCAAGAGTTTGTAGGATTCTCTACCGGCCTATCACAGAGGCTGCAGCAGTCTGAAGCAAGTACTCGCCCTCTTTAACACCTATCTCTGAAAGCAGACCATACGCTGTCCATGGGTTAATCAAATACTGAGCTGCTGCATCATCAGAAACGCTGTCAGGGATATGGACCACATCTTCTTCAGCGACTTCAACATAATCTTGCCAGGCTCCCTCCCCTTTGCCGAGATAGTATTTCCAGTACAATATAGGCACTACACGTTGATTCACCTTAAATTTTGTCACCCCCTCACCAACCTGATCAGCCAGCCACAGGATTCAACGAAACTCTAAGTCATAACAGACATTGTTACTTCTTGTTCTTCTTTATATTTGCATGCAATTCCACCCAACTCTAAAGTGAAAAAACCCTCAAAAGTTTGACGATCACCAGTATACATTACAAGAGAAAGTGGCTTTCATCACACATCAGTGTCAAATTGCAATTTTTGTGTACTATATGCCACAATGAACGCCGCATATCGTACATGGTAATGTATAAAACCACACAGTTTGACCTCACACAAGGGTGATGAGCCGCGACTTTTTGGGTGATAAAAGCCACTGTCTCTTGTTGCGATAACCTGATATATAGAAAACCTTCCAAAACTACACCGGTTGCATCAAATCCCAAAACCTAAACACAAAACAGTTGAGAAGAGAAAAAAGGTCCCGAATTAAACTACCTCAGTGATGTGGCCAAACCCTTCAGAGCCGATCACAGGGTGGTAATGATGCTCATCCGCGAGATTGCGAAGCCAGTTCTCGCGTATGATGAGACTATCTATGGGGTTCACAGCTCGCACTGTCAGACGAATAACCACATTCCCGGGCGACGCTAGAGGCTTCGGCCTCACTACAATTTCCAATCCATTGCCGTCAAAGGTTTGCACAACCGCCCTATTAGACATGCGTAAGTACTTGCACCAGCTGAACTCCTAAATATTTAATAGCTGTAGTTGCTGCTGCTGCTGCTGCTGGTGACTGAGCCTCTCCCTAAAAAGTGGTCACGGTGCTTGCAGAAGCTGGACCACGCAACTCTAATGCTAGCCTGAACTGGGCGTGATCGAGAACTTCCTCAACTCGTGAGTGAGTACTGGGATTCCAGACGCTACACTAGACAACTCTCGTTTGATGCTAGCCGAAAGTCCGCGACACTGGAAGCCTTTCCCTTGCACAATATACTCCCTCGTTTACGAAGTGGGCTCTATTCCACTTCGGATACAGTTCAATATAACTTTCCCGATTCATGGCAGATATCGAGGATTAGGGTTTAGGGTTTTTGACATGGATGTGGTCTCCAATATGGTTCAGGTTTAGGGTTAAGATTTCATACATGGATCTTTGATTAACCTTTCATATTCATTGCATACTTTGTTCCAAAACTTATAGAAAGAAATAATGAATTAAACTACATATGTAATTCGTCGTGTGTTTTGCTTTAGTCTTCACAAAATGCACAACCAAAAAAACGAATTCAAGTGTGCTATGAACATCTATGGAAATCAATTTCTATTCAAAAGTTGGAGCTGAATTTACCTTTGCAATGGCAAAAAATTTCCTTAGAAATGATTGTTGGTATTGTACCATGGACATACAACGGATTTTGCATTTCCCAACCATGTTTGAAAACCATCAAGGTTGTTCAAAATCACACCCATTTCAGCATTAGAATATTGTAGCAACTTTCATTGATGCAAATAACTTGGAGTTGAATTCGCACCACCAACAATTTATGTGCCTTTGCTTTAGTTACAACCACAAACTCACCATAAAAAATTATTGAACAAGAAGACCATGCACATGAAACAAAAGAACACCCAAAATTGAATGAATAAAATTATCTACATAAAATTAGAATGATTGATAGTCTTCTTCAAAAAGGTCTTGCTCCTCAATGAGCTTATTGTTTTCCTTATCATATTAACCATAAGCTTGCAAGTCACATCACACCTAGCACGAGCATCATCTGGCCAAATTTTGATCACAAAAGAGTGAAACAATCCAAATTTTCAATTCTCAATAGTGATCATTGAAGATTTGTGATCACACCAATCACGTTGAAAATTTGTTTTGTCTCAATTTGTGAACCTATGATGCCAAGCACCTAACAAGCCAAAAATGAAATATGTGGAAATTACACAACATGTGTTGCCCACCAAACCAAAGGGTTTTCATGTTCCATTGATCACATCAATAATTTCCAAAACAATTACAACTCATTCTTCAAGCTAGTTGACATGATAACATCACAGGGTGACAAAACTTGCCTAAAGAAAACATTTTCATCTTCAATTACTACAATATTTTATTGTTCCTTGGTAGGGTTTAAATGTTGTACACTTGCAACAAAAGAGGACACACAATCTTAATATCATATTTTGCAACAATTTTAGCAATAATGGAATCATCCAAAATTTCTCGAATACACCTATTATTTTTGTAACAAAGGTCAAGCACGATGACCAACATGTTGTGGGTTTTAAAATGGCTATAAGCCATTGAAAAGCAAGAATGGTCTGAGTATTCCCACACCTTGCACCATCACCTTCCGCTTGAATTCTTGCAATTTTGAATCAAAATTACCACAAACCAATGATTGATTCAAAGCCTCAATGTTGGCCACACCAACTTTCATAGCAATGCAGAAGGTGAATGTAGAAGCAAATATGTTTGATAATAATTAGTACCCTTGTGTTTGGTTTAAAACACATTGTTTGATAATAGCAAATAATGTATTGGTAATGGCTTGAACTATTGCCCAAGTTTGGCCAATTGGCACTTTAAAGACAAATGTAAAACTTGTTGTTGTTCACGACAAATGGAAATTGGATTTTGGTATTCAAGAATTTTTTTAAACAAAATAATTCGTCATGCAAAATGCATCTTCATAGGAGTTTTGAACATCTTTGTTAACAAACCTATAATCACATAAGAAACTTTCCATTTTTGCCTTCTCTTCCTAGATTTTTTAATCCATGTAATAGTCTTTTACAATGATGTTTAAACATCTTTCAAGTTCACTTTTGAAAAACCATGATAGACTTTGGCATTATCAATGGCATACCACTTTGCATTTACATTGCATGACCAAAACACAACCCCACAAATGGGGTAGCATATTTAAAGCAAAGAACAACAAAACACATTAGTCAATGTATTGGTTAATTTGCTCAACTTAGAGCTTTCATCCCTAACATACGTAATTATTTTGTTTAGCAAACCAAAGGAATCAAGCAACATTTTTACCTAGTTTGACATGGATGTTCTACTTGTATATTACATTTCAAAAATTCTAATAATCACATGAGTGGGTTCCCAAAACTTATTCATGAAGCTAACAACCATGACAAACATGTCATACCTAGCACATGACATCCAAAGATCAAAAGAAGTAGTGCATGTAATACAAAAAACAAAAGATGAAAAAACATATTTTTCCCTAGTTTTTGTGAGGGGATTTAAAAGCATTTCATTCACCAAATATTGTTGTGATGGAAATTGTACACTCCCATAATGAGGGAAAATTAAACATCACATCCATAGATTTTCAATAAATGACAAAAGGTGGTATCCTTTTGCAATGTACAACATTAAGTCTTCCACTAAAGCTTGTTGTGTTGGGTTAGATTTTTTATAAGGTCATTAGTTGCCAAAGAAGTTTATGATATGAAAAGGAAAGAGAACCATTCACTTTTTTGCAATTTGTTTTCTATTAACACCATTTATCAAGGCTTGCATCAAATACAATCCCCGCCTCTTATATTCTTTTAAATGTTAATGACATGTTTTTTTTAATGAACTCATGCCACAATTTTTGTTATAATTTAAAAGCCCCTTGTGTTTCCCTCCATCAAACAATAGTGTGGTAGGATGGCACACAATACATCGCATCTTTTGTGGATTACAACAATTAATTACATCACCATCATTGACAATAAAAAATGTCAATAATAATAATAACGATGGTGTATATACCACGCATCCACATTCCCAATTAATTTGGAATTGTGGGAGGAAAATCACCCAAACTACCTCCATGTTAAGATTTTATGATTTTTCTAATCTAGTTTGGGGTTATGATCAAATGACATGAAAAACTCCTTTTACTCATTTGACAAATTCTCTTTTAAAATTGGTGTTGCACTTGTTGATGCCATTAGGCTTGCCAATATCTATGTTTATTTCGACATACATAAAACAAAAGAAAATTCATGAAACACAACAAAAGGAAAATAAAAAGATAATTATTTTTTAAGCAACGCAAACATAATTTTAATGCAACAATAATTTTTTTGAAAAATAAGGATCTAAAATAGCAACTATGAGGAATTAGAGGTTCAAAATTCATGGGGAATTTTTTTTAAAATAGCAAAACGACAAAGAAATTTGAAAAAAAATTCAAATATGCTGCAAATGGTGATCTCCAACTTGTTGAAATGATGTAAAAAACACAAGAATTTGAACACAAATGATTTGGTCTTTTGTTGAAGAAGTATCACAATTAAAAGATTGTCACAGTTAATAGTGGGCCACAAAAGGAAAGGAGCATTGTTGTTGAAAGGTGGAAAAGGGGAAAAACATAATTGAAAGTAATAACATTCACACACAAGTTGTTACTTTGGTGGAATTTAGTAGTAGCACACACACACACACACACACATGTTTTGGCAAAATTGGGTTAAAAGAAAGGGTGGCAAATCTTAATAGTAACATGCACACACACACATGTTAAGGCGAAACTAGGCAAGGAAAGACAAAGGGAAGAAAAGAACACTAATGTTGTGGTAAAATTAACAAAATTGAACAACAATGTTGTGCACATGTGCACACACATACAATTATTCGAAAGAATGGCCCTTGCTATTGTTGTGTGCCCAAAGACCTTGCAACTTGCATTGTTGTTTTTGAAAAAACACACACAGTCAATCATTCAAGAGAGCACACAACCAACTAGTGGGCCCTATATTTTGTTTTGACCTTGCAACTTGCCTTACTATTGCTACTAAGAAGGCATTGCTATTGTTCAACATGCACACACACACAAGGGGAAAGGGGAAGGAATGTGCTACTCAAGGCATTACTATTGAAAATCACATTCACAAACACATAAGGGGAGGGGGGAGGAATGTTGTTATTATTGAGAGGGCACTATTCTTCACTACAGTTGTTGTGTAATAAAAACCTTGCAACTTACAATTGGCCTTACAATTATTGACCCTTAATTTTTTGTTGTTATTGTTGAAGAAGGCATTACTATTGTTCATTTGGCACATTCACACACACAAGGAGAAGGGGGGAAATACACATATGTTGAAACTTGAAAACACTACTATTGATAATCATGTTCACACACACATAAAAGGAGGGGGAGTGAGTGGTATTACTATTGAAAGGGCATTACTATTATTGAGAAGCACATTCATACACATAAGGGGAGGGGGGGATGCTATTGCTACTACTTAGAAGCACATTCACACACACAAATTTGAACATGAAAAGAAAGAGTGGGGAGCCTTTTTATTGTTGAAACAAAGAACAAGGGAGGAACTAAACTTAACATGAACATGTTTTTTTTCATACATAAAATTTAGCATGAAACAATAACAAAGAACACCACCATGGAGAAGACTAATGTTGGAAAGGGAAACCTTGTGCCCATGGATAATGGTGGCAATGCATAATGTAAATTTTTTTATAAAAAAATTCCAAACTTAACTTAAAATATCAACCAAAATTATCACAAGAAAAAAAAACCCTCCTAGATTGAGGTCTTCATGTGTTTAAAATAATAACAATCTTAGGTTTGAATTTACATTTAGGTATTCAAATGAAGGTCACCTTAAACCTTAATTTGATTTCTTTTCTTTTCAAAAGCTATTGCGAAACATTGTTAATAAGCATTCTACCAATTCAAAATAACTATTCTTTGCCATAGCAAAATCCCACTCCTTTTTAAAAGCATTCTTGAATGGTTTAAAATAAGTCACACATAATGGTTGAAGTACGTGTGAAATATGGGAAGGTAAGGTCACCATGTCCAACCCAAATGTGGTTACTTGTTTGATTGTTTTTATTATATACCATGTTACCCATGGTTGTCTAGAATCAAAATATGACAATATATCAAAACATTTTCTCAAGAAATCCCACATAGTACAAATATGGTAAAAGAAAACAACATTGGTTGAAGAGGTATGTTGTCATCCAAGTTTTTTTTTGCATGGCCATGGATGTTTTTGATCTACATAACTTCGTGTAGTCTTTCCATATCTTGGAACTTTTGAAAATGTGAAAAAGCTACCCTTGTTACATTTACACAATTGACAATTAACCACTTTCGAGACTTGGGGATGGTGTTATAAACATCATGAGAACCCCACCTAGCCAAAACCCAAACACTAAATTGTCACCCCATTTGCACTTTGGTTTCATTTGAATTTTAGATGTGTTTTGATGAGTACTTGTGTTGTTTGCACAACTTTTCCAAGTTGAGGTAAAAGGTATGGCATGTTTGGTTTGGTTAGGCCATTAGCCTTAGAAACTTCTAGCCCTTTTACAAGACATGTTAATTTATGAATAACATATTTTGAACCAATAATATTGAATGGTGCGGGTTTAGTTGGTGTAACTTTAGCTTCTTTTTACATGTTCGAAGTCTAGGTGACTATTGCTCCATCCCTTATTTTTGTTAACACACCTTGTGGACCCATTTTCTTTGATTTGGTTTTTCCATTCAAGTGATTTGAAATGAGGTTAATGTGACCTACTAGCTTTTTTCAAAGATGTGTGCTTCCTCTTCATTACATTCATTGCATCTACTAATTGTTAATCTATCCATTTGCCAATCTACCAAATATCTATTAATCTTGTTGGCACTTGTAGAATTACTGATTGTTGGACTGATGATAATAGAGGTATTTTGAATATTTAAATGTGTGTTCTTGCACTAGTTTGGTGTGTCATTCAGATCTCCCCTATTTTACACCATTTTTATTTCAACTACTTCATGTTTGATTTCAAATGTAATGAAAATTACTCATACTACCTTTTTATTTCAAATGTAGTATGAAATACTTATATTTCCTTCTTGATCTCAAGCGTAGTAGGAACTATGTCTTATACTTCCTTTTTAATAACTCTACTAGATCACCTTGCAATAGAGATTCCTTCTATTCTTTTTTTTCAAATTTTTCTAATAAAGATGACATGTTTGAGAAAAGAAGAAGCCTTAATATTTCACAAGTTCCAAATTTGTTTCTATTCTAGGATTGTTAAACTATGTAAGAATTTATCCTTGCTTCATTGCTTCCAAGTGAATTTCAGTGGGAAAAATGCATTGATATGTATTGTGCTGTGAAATTCCTTAATGAATTTTCTTAAATTTTGCGCCCATGGTATCCAAAGATGTGTTTAAGTGTTTCAATTGAGTGATCTGTTGATTGATTTGTTGTTCAAATGTCTAGCCCAAAACTAAATATTTTTTCTAAAAAATGTGAACAATGGGTGAAATTTCCAATCACTTGTATGGTTTTTTTGCACAGAGAGACTAATTTCCAATCACGTGTTTACAATTTTATGTGCCCAAGGCCTCAAATTTGCAATCACTTCAATGCTGTTTGATGCACCTTCAACCCCATTACCCAATAAAACACACACACACAAAATTAACATAAATGGGTGCACTCTGAAATGCCCCAGTTTAAAGGATACTTGTCTTGCCCCTATTCCCAATAATTTATCTCCCAAATCTATTGCTAAACCCTAAAAAAATTTAACCCAATTTTTTTGGTAGAATCCTTGTTCATGGGCAGCCTTTAGAGCTGTCACGGACATACAACAAATCTGACACTAGTGTTTTAATTCACTAAACTTTTTTGGTCACAATGGTTTTCTAGTTTTATTGTAGAGAGTTGAATTTTAACTTACATGGCTTTTGTCATACAAACTTACCGAAGTTACAATTCATTTAGGATAGCACTATCAAGCCAACTATCAAGTAATGAAACAGACAGATGAGATCAAATCTGGTCAGCCACAGACAGCCAACATCATGATGCAATAACTGTGCAAGAATTTCAAATAAAGGTCCTGAACAATATTCACGTCATGTTTGCACAAAGACTTTAGTGAAACTTTAATCAACAATAAATCATTAATGTGATAGTGGAAGGTCAAACGAAAGCTTTTACATTAGCCTGAAAATTTGACAGTAATTGTGCAAATTATAAAATCAAGGGATCACACATAAGTGACCCAAAAAGCCATGTGGGCTTAAGGTCAAGGCTCGTGCCATTTGGCAGAACATTTAGCAAAAAAATCTTGCCTACATACACACAACAAAGGTTGATGCCTGCCTCAGGCAGTTAAGACAAAGAGGAGCACGCAATGTAGATGATGTTTAATAGCATTGCTGCCTGATCAATTGAAAGCTCAGGTCCTTGAATTGCACTGATCTATCTGCCTATGTGATCTAGTGATGCCCAGGGCTCGTGATCAATTTTAGGGGTTCAAATACTTGGAAGCTCTGAGTCACAAAAGTGGGTGCAGAACAACAAATCAATCAGCTAGAATATTCAACTATTCCAAATTGAGAGCTGGAAGTGTTACTAGGGAAGGACAGCTATAAGTAGACATACAAACTGGCAGATTAAAGCACCAGCTAAAAACATAGCAAAAATTTAGACAACAGCTAAAATAAAGCTTTGTAGCACTGCTAATAACAGCCACTAAAAAAGTGTTCATAAACACTAAAACCCTCAAAGGCCTCAAGGTTGTGTACATTACCTGTGTTTAGTGCTGGAAACCTGATTGTTTTTTTTCCTATGTCCATGAAAGTGGTACTTTAGTGCCCCCAGCACTGGAGAGTCCTGCCACAAGGCCTGCCATTGAAGCACTGGTATATGTTGCAGCTTCATTTTGTGCAGGGTTGTCACGGGCGTCAGTGTAAGTGTCATTCAGGAAAGGCCCCCCCACAACCCCTCCAACAGCCACATTGGGGTTGGGTGTGGTTGCATGGTACCAAACATAGCCACTGTCACAGGAGTAGACTGTTCCATCATTTGGTATCGACGCCCCTCGGTGGTGCAACATCTTTGGATAATTTGAGCCATAGCCCACCAGAAAAATCTGATTCAATGGGTTTACACCCAACACATAATCCGCCTGCACCCACCCATTTTACTAAATACGGTTAGGCACGGATGTGTCTCACCTTGCAGTTAGCCCCTCAAGATATGTTAGTACAGTGGCACGTTTATTGTTGTCTTTTGGTTGTATGGTGTGCATATGATGAGCTTGTGAGGATCACAATAAACATCAATTTCCACAACCAGAGGCACAAGACATCTGAGAGCTACAGGCAGAAAAACACAATCTGGAATAAATCATCTTTCAAGTGCAAAAAAAGCATTGGAAGTGCACACACCTGGATAGCAGCAAATGAGCGGATCTCTTGAGGGCTGAAAGTATCCCCAGAACAGCTGATGGATGAGACCTTTGCTGTTGCCAAATAGTCACTATAGAATAGCGCTAGCAGCCCTGAGTTTACTGCAACTTGCAATCCATCCCATTCTTGGACCCATATCAAGCCACCTGTGAAACAATCTTCATGGTCAACCATGTGATCCACTTTCTCTCAAGTGCATTTCATTGCTCACTCAAACCAATATTCACCCATCGAATATTTGCAGCAGCAAAACTTACCTTGAATAAAAAACTACCAAGAAATGGATGGTGGAACACTCTGATACATCAAGAGGAATCAAACCAATTTGCATCTATCTTGTATGTATGAACTTCAGAGAGCTATGGTTGGACCACTTGAATGACAAGTGCACAAATTATTCAGTCAAGCATGACCCTCAAACTTAAAATATTCCAGTAGAAAAACAGTGAGTGTCCAATATGAATTGTGAAACTGACCCTTAATGCGTTCATTGAAGGCAGATGGTGACTGGGGGAGGAAATTGCACATGAGACCATCTGCAGTTGATTTATAGTTTTGCAGTCCACTCGTGACACCATTGTCTGTACTCTGTGGAGGCGACAGTAGTTGCAATCTGGCCAATAGCACCTGTTGCACACACCCAGTTTGTTAGAATCCACATATACTATTACAGAATATCTAGATTAAGTGCACTCCACTGGTGCTCAGTATGTGACCTTGCAAATTAAAATTAGATGAATAAAAATCAAAACATGCTGGTTTGGCTTAGCAAAATGGTTTTGGCCCAGCATTTTTGCACAGTTTTCTGAGGGTAGTAAAAAGCACAACAAAGCCTAACACCTGCCATAGAAGAGTGTAATAAATATGATCTGGTGTTGCTCCCTGTTTCCAATTGGCCAATCATAATGATTGGTCCAGGTGGTTTGCTATTAGTAGTCTCCCACCTATTTGCAGTCCCAGACTCCAGTTTTAGTTTAATGGGTAGGGTTGGAAAAAAACAAATAACTAGACTTGGATGTGAGAAATATTTTTTGCAGGTTCACATACTGAGCACTGCTGGAGATGCCCTAACACTACCATGCTGTTTCGTTCACACTATACATATACAGGGGAAGCAGAACCCAAATGGTATGCAGGGAGTCGAACTGGCTTCCAGTATCTCCCAAAAGAATAACAATTCCAGACAGGAGTAAGGTGGTTTTCAGTCTTGGAGCTTTGTAGCAAAAACCCAAATGGTTTGGACAATGTTAGCTTGTGGCTGATTGCTTGCATAAAAACACAATATGCAAAAACATGAGGAGAATCAGAAAGCCTTTGGGGTACTGTACTAACACTTCCTGCTTTATGGATTTCTGAAGGCAATGTGCTCATCCAGCAAAACAGACATTTGCAAGGAAAAATTGATCCAAAAATTTCATTGTCAGATTCCTCAGATGTTGGGTCACACTAAGCTCTTGGATACATTCAACATCCAGGTGCTCAGATGACACTGCCCATGTGACCATCCTCAAAAATCATGGAAAGAATGCTGTCTTCATGTGACAGCAAGAAGATATGCAATCTTTTGACAAGTGCCATGACAGTAACAAAAGCTTCTGATCACACCAATAAAGATGCTAGCCAATCTTCAGCAAGAGAGATCATGTAAACCTAGAGAGGTTTTATGGTAAAGATGATGGTAGTCTTCAGCAAGAGAGCTCATGGGATCATTCTTTCACTGAGGAAACCCTAGAGAGGTCGATGGTAAAGATGATGGCTAGCCAGTCTTCAGCAAGAGAGAGATCAGCGCACATGGGGATCAAATTGTTTCATTGAGGAATGCTAGAGAAGAAGTAAGTGATGGTAGGTATCACCACCGCAAGAAAAATGCCTAATTCAGAATGGCACCTATATAAAATGCAAAATAATTCAGAACGCACCTGTACACCTGCAAGCTTGTCGTCCCAGCTGAACCAGGAAGGGTATTGTTGCCATTTGGCAAAAGCAGCACCATTTTCACTTGTCACATAATTCAAATAAGAAGAGTTTCCAGTTGCATAATACAACCATGAAGCACCCCACAGAAGCTCGTCTTCATATCCTGTGGAGTTGTAGAATGGTTGCACAAAGGGGTTTGTGATACTGTAAGAAGCTCTGTATGTATCAGCAAACTGAAAAAGCTGCTTGGCATGTGTGAGTAGAGTGCTGGAATATGCAGGATCCGTTGTTCGGAACACCATAGCTGCTGCTGCCATTGCTGCTGCACTCTCTGCTGCCACTTCTGTTCCTGGATTTGTTGCATTGAGCTGATAAGATGGCCTTGGAATGTCATTGTTTTCTGGTCGCTCCCAACACTTGTGATCTGCTGCTGCGTCTCCCACCTTTGCAAATGGCAGCAGATTCAAAGAAGTTCAGAGGATTTGCTCATAGTTAGAGACAAGAAGAAGAGCCCTGGAGAAAAGCAAGCTCTGATCCATTTCAGAAGAATGAAAAACAACAAGATTGATCAACAAGAGGGAAAGAAGAGCAGAACCTGGAAGTAGAAGACATCGGGAGAGACATGAGCTTTAATCAGGTAATCCGTGACCCAGCGGATCGCATCCGTGGCGACAGAAAGCTGCTGCGTTTGGCTCATGATGGAGCCGTATTCCAGCACACTCCAGGAAAGCAGTGTAGCAGTAAAGGCCATGGGCAACCCGAACTTGATATGGTCGCCCGCATCGAACAAGCCACCGGTCAGGTTCACGCCATTGTCGCTGCCATCGCTCAGACATGAGTCTCCTCTCCATGGGAACGGATTGCTGCTCGGTAGCTTTCCTGCTATGGATGCAGGATCCAGGGTTTCAACCTCTCAAGGACAGAAAGACTCACACCTCATCACACTCAACAAACAAACAAGCAAAAAACGATGATGGTAGCAGCAACACCAGCAGAAGCATCCCGAGAATGCAAGATCTGTGGCAACTTTGCGCTTGTTGTTAAGTCTTGGAAGCAGAAGCAAAAGAAACACAAACAGGAAGCAGCTCCGAAGCTACAAACGCACATTTCTGGACGTCGAAGAACTGAAGCGCAAGCTGCAGAGCCGTCGTGTAGTTGGCGACGCTCAGAGTCGACACAGTAGTCACTTCATGGTGCTTCTTGCGGGCGCGTTCAACGAACACTAGTGCTAGCGCAATGCCAGCAGCAATCAACAGCACCAGCAGACATCCGATCCTGCAGTTACGTGCACGACGCGCATTCCTCACCTCCTCCAACTCCTCGTACTCCGTCTCTCCTCCTCCTCTACCTCCTCTCTGCGCCCTCAGCGCCTTCTCATCGTATCCGCCCACTGCCATCCCAAAGCTGCCTACTCCTCCTCCTCCTCCTCCTCCTGCCGCTCGGCCATCCCGTGAACCCCCTGTCATCATCGTTCTCCTATACTACCCCCCTCTTGCTACAGACTTCCCCGCCCCCACTGCAAGCTCCTCGTTCTTCCTCACCCGCGAACTCTCACTGAGTCAGCTTCCAACACCAAAGAAAGAGCTTCACTTCCTCTCTTTCTCAAGTTTGGCAACTAACGAGGCTTCACAAGATCCTAGAGACTCAAATCGAGCTCTGTACTACTGCGAGAGAGCACACTCTACTCCTGCGACCGCTGACTCCTCCTCCCCGACGACGATAACGCGTCGACGCAGATCGATCTTCTTCGCGCGACAACTGCGTGGGCGTTCCAGGGGAGCCGCGCCCGCAATGTGCGCGCGCGAGCGAGCGAGCGACCGCGCGAGCAAGAAGTCAAGCAAGAAGTGTAAAAGAGTAGAATGTAACTAAATAAGTTTTAGTAAAGTTAAATTAAAAGTAAAAGTAGATGGTGAGAAAAGTAAATTGTTGATTGCCTAGATTAGGTACCTACTTGGAATACCGTAGTAGGGTGGAGCAGTAATTTTTTTTGTAGGGTAAAAAGCTTGTGGCCGCAGGCTTTACTGGAATAAGTAAGTGCCTGGATGAGGCGGAGCCGCACATTCCAGTAAAACCCAAGGCCGACTATTTTTACCAAGCGTAAAGATTTACTTCAATTTTTTAATAAAATTATCGTAGTATCGCATGAGTATCATGGGAAATAAAAACAAAATAAAATAAAATGAGGCATATTTTAAATGTGCTAACAACAACTAAAGAAAATGACCACATAGCAGGGTCATTGGTGTTGAAAGAAATATATATATATATATTTTTGGAAATTCAGGTTTTGTCCTCCAAAAAATTAATATATTGAAATTCGATTTTTTTTTTGGAATTTAAAAAGTTTTTTTTTTTTTTTTTGGTTGAAGGAGACGTTTCCCATTTAAGGCAATTTCATCACCTTAAACCTAATCTTCTAACTTGATCTTCTAACTTGATCTTACTTAGTGCGTCTTTAGATTATGGTGTGCTAGTGTGGCCTGTGCCATTGGCCCAAGTGTTACCGCGTCCTTAACTGATTTTTCCTTCCAAAACCTGGTTTTTTGGAATTTATTTGAATTTTCAACGGCAAAAATCACTTAAAAGTCAATATTTCCCACATTCTGAATCCAAAACTTACCAAATATATTCCACTAAATCCTACTCATCAAGATCTTTCCAACAACACCAAAGGCACATTCCAATTCCTTCAAAATTTTCAGCTACGATTTAATTTAATTTAATTTTCAGGGAAGAAATCATTCAATATTCAAGAACTTTTGCACTGCAAGTCCAAATGCCATGGAACCAAGCCCATGCACCCCTCACCCCTATTCATTGAGAGCTTTCCAAAGAGACCAAGATAGCGATCTGAAGCATCTTGGTCTTGGTTCTGTGGATCTCATCGGTGCAAAACAAAACAAAACAAACAAACTACCTTGCTTCATAGATAGATAGATGTCTTTGTTGCCTCCCATGTGTGAAGAGGAGAGTGCACAATGGCTAAGCAAACAATGAACAGATTCTAGAAGAAGCCCTAGTCATGTGGGGGGTGTGAAACTTGCACATTGTTGAATTATTTCGTTTCTAAAATATAAAATTTCAACATTTCGCCTTTTTATCCTCACATTTTTCTAAAGTTTTTGGTTTGTCTTTTTTTGAATTATTTTTTCACTGACCTGCTGTGCAGGTATGATATGCACCCATAGTTCATGGCCTTGCCATTAGCCTAGGCCAAAATTGGCAAAGTACACATGTAGGCAAAATAATATCTTATAGCCAATAAAGGGAGGTGGCATGCATCTAGGGGGCCCCAGGTTTTTTTTCCTTTTTGGGGCAGGGTGGGGGATGTTGGATTTTTGTTGTTCTCACTGTGTTCCCATCAAGTTCCCAAGTTCTCAATGAGTTTCTCAACATGTTCCCAATAGCTCCTCAGTACTATAGCTTGAATTTAATTTTTTTCCGAGAAAACAATGGGCATTGTTGATTGACCATGCGGAACATGACCAACAATGCCCATCACAAAAGAAAAAAAATTGAACTTGAGGGGGGTGGGTGGTTTCCCACAACTAGAAGTCACACTAGAAAAATCGGCACAAGTCTTTCTGTCTATTTTATTTTGTTTTGCTTGATGGGCCCGACCAGTGAAGAGCCTCTCCACTCGGTTAGAGCGTCTCCAGCGGTGCTCAGTACGTGATCCTGCATACTACAAATAGATGAAGAAAATCCAACACATGCCGGTTTGACTCAGGAAAATGATTTTGGCTCAGCATAATTGTGCATGTAGCCGTGGCTGGTAAAAGGCCTAGCAGCGCTTTGCACCTGCCAAAAAAAGAGTGTAATAAATATGATCTAACTGCTGCTCAGTGTTTCTGATTGTCCCATCATAATGATTGGTCCAGGTGGTTTGTTATTAGTAGTCCCCCCCACCTATTTGCTGTCCCAGTTTCAGTTTTATTGGTGGGGTTGCAAAAAAGTACATAAACTAAACTTGGATGTGAAAAATATTTTCTCAGGGTCACATACTGAGCACCGCTGGAGATGCTCTTAGGCTTTCAGTTGTTGAGAGCAGTTCCACTAGCAGCAAAAGGCTTGTACACTTTTATTGTGGATGAAGTATACAGAACATATATAGTGTGTAAATGAGTTTACACTTTGGACTTCTAAAAACTTGTGCCCTTGTATGAAAAAAGGTTTGGAGTTTGGACCTGCAAATTTGCACATCTGGAATGCAGTAGTCATCACTTGGGTGAGTGAAAAATAATAATGACTGCTTTTGATTGGCTGGCCATAATAATTGGACCAATTGGTGGCATTTCAGTAGTGTCCTCACATTATTATAAGTCTTACTAATCAATTTCGTTATGTTGATAGGTGAAGGCTGGGGTAACAATTGAACACTCTTTGTTGGAAGTATTAAAGCTGAAAGAGGCGCAAATTGGGGGTGTGAGTGGGCTTGCTCTAGTCAAAGTAAGCCTCTAAGGAACATCCCTAATCTTACCCACAATAAAGATAACCTGTAAAGTCATAACCTATTTCACCCCTTGTTTGATCCCCTCACCCTTGTTCCATGCCTAGTTAGTGGGGATGTTCATAAAGTCACCCAAAATGAGGGCGAAACTCAAAACTAGGGCTCAAAATTTAAAGGAAGCTAGGGGGCGGGATGGGTTGTTTAAGTTCACTTTTTGGATTTTTGGATTGGAAAATGCTCACTAGGGTATCTTAAGGTGAGTTATTTCATTTCATTTCATTTCATTTTATTTTTTAAATATCACCTCAATTGAGAAATATGGGTTCCTCTTCAAGCCATGACTATGCAACACGTTGTTTTGCACTTGGGATGACTTGATTTTTCTTCAAGTAACAACAAGTAGCTATTTGATGACACTTAGAGGGAAGACCAAATAGTGACACATGTTGCAATTGTTGTTGTCAACATATGAACTAAAAGAGGGTGATGCACAATTCAATGGACCCAAATGTAACTGTGTGGGAATCATGTCCATCACGTGGGCTACACCACGTTTGTTCAAAACCTTCACCAATTTAACTTCGGGATAATTTGAGGAGCTGATGTAACTAATGTTCCTACTACCATCAAGCACAAGAGGTCCACACTTGAACCCCAGTGAATTTTTAGGCAGCCATTTAAATTGTTCCCCAAAAAAAGAATTTCTCAATTTCATTCTCTACCCTAGTATCCGGGCGGCTTCGGCAGTTCTCTATTGAATAATTAATTTAATCTAGAATTTTTTAATTTGGTGGATATTTTTTTAATTCTGAAAAATTCCAACATATGTATAATATATTTAACAAAATTCATTATTATTTTCAAGGCATTTCATTGCATTAGTTGTTAGATGGATATTAAGCTATCAATTTGGTCAGGTAGGTCCTTGGTTCAAAATTTTATCATCAGTAATTTTTTAAATTCTGGTTTTATATATTTCTTTTAAAAAATTTCTGTACGTTTTTAAAAAAATATTTCTATCTTGTTTGTTTTTTGTTTCTGTTTTTTCCCAGTTTTTTTGTTGGTTTTCTTAATACTGGTTTTTGGGGGTTTTTTAATTTCTGTTTTCTTGGTTTTTTCTTGGATTGTTTCCCCTTGTTTTTATTTTTTCTTATTTTTTATTTTCTGTTTTTTTAATTTCTGTAATTTAAAAAAATTCTGGTTTTATTTATCGTTTTATTTGTCGTTTTCATTTTCTGTAATTAAAATATTATTTCTATCTTGTTTCCCCCCCCTCCCTTTTTCTTGTTGGTTTTCTTAATACTGGCCTTTTTGGAATTTAAAAAAAATCCGTTTTCCTGGAATTTTTCCCTTGTTTTTCTTGGTTTTTATTTTCTGTTATTTTCTTTTTGTACTTCTTGAAAATTTTGGTATTATATTTCTTGTTTTCATTTTCTGTACTTCTTAAAAAGTACATTTCTTTCTTGTTTCTTTTTTCTTGTTATTTGAAATGGTTTTAAAATAATTTTTTGGGGGTTTCAAGATTTCTGTTTCTCTGGTTTCTTTTTCTTGTTTTTTCAGTTTTTGTTGTTTCACTTGTTTTTTATGCTTTTCTTTTTATTTCTGTAATTTTTGAAATTCTTATTTATCTTTATTTTTTCTTTGTGGGCTTTACTAGGGTTTAGGGTTTATCTAGGGTAATCTACTATGACATTACAAATTATTTTTAGGGTTTAAGGTGTATCTCATAGCCCAAGGACAAAGAGAGACAAAAAAGGTGCACCCATGAGTGCACCATCCATCCACATTAGTGCGGTGGTGGGGTGTTGGTTCACTTTGGCTGAAAATTTCAACAAAGTTGAAAATAATTTAATTTATGTCAAAGCCGCCCAATTACTACAATATTTGAAACACAATAATGTCCCCATGTATGAAGTTTTCCTATGAAATTGGAACAAGAGCACACTTGACGATGATGGCATTTTTTATTCCATCATGCATTAATTTTGCCATTGTTGATGAGATCCAATGGCTTACTATTGAAAATGAACTAGGTTAACTAGAGAGATTTCCTAATTCCAAGGTTGCAATGGATACATCAATAGGATTTTACCAAAATTTGTAAACCTTGGAACAATGAAATTCAAAATTGGTTAATGGGCACAAGAAGATGTATTATATAAACAACACAACTTTAGCGGACCTTGAGTATCCAAGGCCATTCCACGATGTGATTACCATGCCAATACAACATCCATAAGAATTGGCATTCATTCATTGTATGCACATAAATAAGTATTTCAAATACATGTTGAGAGACCGTAAGTATATGGGTGATGAGATGTTTATGACATGTCACATTGGCAAGCGCAAACTAACCCTTATGTCAATGCAATTATGACCTACAATAAAATGCATACAAGATAAAAGGTTAAGGCCAAATGGGGCATTGAAGGTTTCAAATGCAAATGGAAAAGGGCCATGAAACAATTTGATTTCACAAAACTACAATATAATCATTTGTTCAAGGCAATTTCTTTACTAACTTTTTGCATATATGTCATCGAGATTTCACATTTAAAATCGTTAGTGTCCACCTTGATAACCCAATAGAACATGATTGGGATAATGACTACTAACTACAAGTCTAACAATTTTTTAACTTTTTTTTAAAATTATGCATTTAAAGTCACTCCAATTCTTTGATTACTTTTAAATTCTTTATTTTTAATGAGTTTTTCTTTTCTATGTTAACATCCACCTTCACCTTTAACAAAGCTTTTGTATTGTCCATGTTAGTCTCCATTTTGATGGTAATAGTTACAATTTTTTTATATTGTGATTACATCATATCAGCTTTTGTTGAAAATGTAAATTTTAGTGATGATGTGACTGTTTGTATTATTATTGGGGATTCTTTTGTTTCATTAAACATAGGATTAAGGTTAAGGCTAGGACATGAAACATGTGATGGGCTTGTTGTACCATTTATTAATGATTGTTGATTTATAAACACATTTTATGTTGTATGTTCATTTGTGTTTTTCAATCATGGAACACGTCATTGCTTTGCAACATTGCCCTATTTGCACTTTCTTCATTTGTTGTGTTTATTTTCAATTTTTTCAATGTATTTTGTAATCTATCGTTGAATGTCTTTTTTTGAAAATTTGATTATGGGAATTGTCCCTTGTAATTTTGGTACATGGCTTTCCATGTTGCATTAAGGATTAGTTGTTTCACATTTTTCTTACCTTGATTATACAACATGGAATGGTGATTATGAGAAGTTGCCATGCAACTCAAATGTAAGGACTCTAAAATGCACTTATAGGCTTTCTCTTTTTGAAGAACCTATGTTTAGTGTGCACTATGTCCAATGTGCATTGTTTCACTCTCATTCTCTTATGTTAAGAGCATTGTGGGTGCAATTTGATAATGCATGCACAAGTAGTTATAGTTGTTGTTTCTTTTGGGTACATTTAACATTTTTAAAAATTAAAAAATTGTAAATGGAATTTTTTTAATATAATGTTATTCTCAATATATTGGAGACATATATTGAAAATTTGAAGTCAATATAATGAATAAAAATATGAAAAAGATTTTTGAAACAATTGTGGTAGTGCTTTTAAATAGGAAAAAAAAAAAATTCTTGAAAAGATTTGAAAATGACATATTTTGACAAAATTTTAACACAAACCTTAACACAATAGTAGAATCATTTTTTCAAAAAAATTTGAGAATTTTGTTTTAAAAATCTTTCAAAATTAAACATAGAATAAACTATCACCTAAAGGGACGAGTTTGGCTCCTAATAATGTATGTTTGGACCCTTGTGTCATAATTAAATTTTGTCATATTTATGAACAAAAGTAAGACTACTCAAATATCTCAAACACAATTAAAAACAAAGGTTTGAAAAATTAATGTTATTTAAGCCAAAGTGAAAGGAAGGTGAGTGAGGATAGAATGAGGGTTGAAGGGGTCTTTACACTAGTAGAAATCAGCCAAAATGTAACCAGTCAATTTACGACTACATGCGACTTATAGTCGTTTGTGACTAGATTTGAGAATATTTGCAACTACAAGACCAACTTTCAACTATTTTGGTCATTTTCATAACTATGATGCAACTATTAGAAATTTCATCATATTGGTTACATCAATTTTACATTTATTTTCATCCATTAATAGGTTGATATGTCCCATTAGTCACAATAGTCACCAAATTAGTTGCATCCTAAAGGTATTCTACAATGACATACGGGT
>Ga0116227_10001922_pt1 | contig 47327 bp, 90 predicted proteins | sample S1TSphgellanicum_FD_89693 | JGI IMG/M metagenome (GOLD analysis project Ga0116227, IMG submission 89693) | Host-associated microbial communities from peat moss isolated from Minnesota, USA - S1T2_Fb - Sphagnum magellanicum MG | ecosystem: Host-associated > Plants > Peat moss > Unclassified... | reverse complement strand
TCGGAGGCCAATTAGGTATATCTAAAAATCAACTAGAGGGATTTACTAAAGCCATTGACCAATTAGCAGTTGCATTAGGCGGTGAGCTTCAGGGAGGAGCAGAAGGTATAGCCAAGTCGCTAGGTGTTTTAGATAATGTGTTTGCTATTACAACTAGTAACTCTGGTAATGTTGAAAAATCTTATAATCAAATTGGATCTGCTATTTTAGGATTAGGTCAATCTGGTTTAGCAACAGGTGATTTTCTTGCTGATTTCGGTGAGCGAGTAGGCGGAGTGGCTAAACAGGCTGGAATTGCTTTGCCTGTTGTTTTATCTTATGGAGCTGTATTGCAAGAAAGCGGAGTTAGCGCAGAGGTTGCAGGAACAAGTTTTAAGAAATTAATAAGCGCATTAGGAAGTAATAGTGGTAAGTTTTTTCAAGTAGCGCAATTTGCTGATGCAAATTTGACTTTAAAGGATTTTAACTATATCGTTAATACTGATACTAAAAAAGCATTAGATTTATTTTTCGCAGGATTAAATAAGGGTGGTCAATCGACTATTGCATTTAACACAATACTAAAAGACTTAAAACTCAGCCAATCAGGAGTTAGCCAATCGGTAGCCGCATTATCGGGTCATCAGCAAGAATTAAATGAACATATTGCGCAAGCTACTAAGGATTTTAATGATGCTTCTTTGGCTACAGAACAATTTAAGATAAAGAATGATAATTTAGCTGGAAGTATTGATAAGTTAAATAATGCTATAACAAATTTAACTACTAATCCCAATAGTGGGTTAGGTAAGTTTTTTGCTTATGCAACAGATTCAATCACTGATGGAATAAAAGCATTAGATACATACATAGATAGATTTTATGTCCTTTCTAAGATTGCACCAAGCATTATAAATGCTACTTTATCAGGAAACGATGAATCAATAAGAAAGCTTCAAAAAATAAACGAAGGTCTATTAGAAAGAAGAAAAGCAAGCTCACAGGCTTCTTATAATGACGAAATACAGGCTCAAGGTTCAATCAGGGGGCGGGCATTTGTTGATGCGGCTAAAAATGAAACCGAATTAAACAGGACTTTAACCGCTCAGACGGCTAAATTATTATCATTAGCAAAAGATAGGAATAAGGCACTAGCAGTAAAAAAGCAATTTGATGGTATAGTTTCAAATCAAGAGCAACAAAATATAAACAAAACATCTGCAGATTATGCTCGACAAACCTTTGTAGTAGGAGAATTGTTAAGAGCAACAGACGCATTAAAAAAACGAAGTAATCAAGCTGCCCCTGAAGGTTTTGGCAAAAAAACAAAATCTAAAAAAGGATCAGGCTCAGCTATCGTGCCGGACTTTGCTGGGCAAATATCTGATTTGGCTACTAAGTCACAAAATGAAGTTGATTTATTTGGGTTAAAAGGCTTAGATAAAACTAATGAGGAAACTAAACAAAAGTATGCGAAATTGCTTGCTGATTTAGATGATATTCAAAAAAAATATAGTCAAAAGTATGCTAAAGATTCAGGCAAAAAAGCTGAATTAGATCAAAAAACAGCCGATGCAAGAAAGCTAATAGAAGATAATTTAAATGCTACATTAAATCAAAATGCTTTAGACTTTGCTCAAAAGCAATCTGATATTATTAGTGGCATTCAAGAAAAAGCCGGTATTACCAGGGAAGCATCTAGATTAAAAGACTTGCAATCAAATGATGCTTATTATAATAAACAAATAACAAAATATCAAGGATTTGTTGAAATTATAAAGGCTTTAGAGGAAGCCAGGCTAAAAGAGCGTAGCAGCATCAATGAAAAATACGACAATGAATTAAAAAATAAAGCTGATGAATTAACTTCTAAAATTCAAGAGGTTCAAGATCGTGCTTTTGTTGAAAATATAAAGGGAACCGAACAAGGAAGGCAAAGAATACAGAGAGAGCTACAAAAAAGACTTAATGATATTAAAGATTACTTTGATAAATTAAAAGCTTTATATGCAGCTAATCCATTAGCTTTATTAGGTATTGGCGCAGCAGAAAGCGCAGTAACATCAAACATTAATAAAAGTGCTACGAATGCTAAAAATCCTGTAGATACACAATTAAGAGAAAGTTTAAGGACAACTTTAGACTCATTTGGGAAGGACTTTTTTAATGTACTTAGAAACATATCATCACAAGCTGATAGTTCTTTTAAGGGTATATTCAGTTCGCTAGTTGGTAATCTTTCATCTTCAATTAATGATGTATTTTTAAATCAGTTTACAAAAAAGTTAACTGATTCATTAAATGGCATAGGTGGAAAGCTTAAATTAACATTAAATGATGCTATAGCTGGAATAGGTTTAATTGGGGGTGTGATTTCTGGGGCAACAAAAAAAACATCTTCAATTGGACAAGGGTTAGGTGGCGCTTTATCAGGGGCGGCGGCTGGCTTTGGTGTAGCAGGGCCAATTGGAGCTGCTATAGGTGGTGTAGTTGGTGCAATTAGCGGCTTATTCGGAGCGAGTAAAGCTAAAAAAGAAGAAAAAATACAACAGGCTGCACTTGAAGAACAAAAGAAGCAAACTGCACTTCTTGAAAGGGCCAATGCTTTAGCTTATGCGGCGTCAATTATTGGCAGGCAAACTGTAAACGGCATAGTTTCAAGCGTAGATATTAACGAGTTTGGACAAGTAATCACCAAAGTTAGCGGAAATGATTTATTAATTATTCACGATAGAACAATTAAAAACAGGCAACGAGGCACATAAATGAGCGCAAAATATACGATATTTTATAGAGATAGTTTCGACCAACAATGTAGGGTTAATATTACCCCGTCTGCCGGGTGGAGTGCTGATCCTATTCAATTAAGAGCTGTTGCAAGTTCGGCATTTACTTTGTCATGGGAGGCCTCTGATGATCCTTATGAAGATCCGATTGTTAATAGCAAAGCTGATATATCTGTTTATCAGGATGAAGCGGGATCGATAAATATTTTAGAAATTCAAGAGGCGGGAGATAGGGATTTTATTGTAGACTTTTATATTGAAAATATTTTAAAATGGAAAGGTTTTTTAGTACCTGATGGTGTTAAGCAAATATTCCAATCAGCTCCATTTGAATTGAATTTAACTGCAACAGATGGATTAAAATTAATGGATTCAGTAAATTATTCTCATGATAATTTACAGGGAGGCAGGTGCATTATAAATTATTTTAGAAGAATATTATTTGCTCCGGCTAATTTAGGTTTAGAACTTCCTTTAAGATGGGTGGCTGATTTAAGAAATGAGGCATTCCCTTTAGAATTAGATGCGCTTAGTGGATCTGTTAGATGGGCACCAAGAGGTGAAGGATTTGTTGATGACAATGGGAATTATAAATCATGCCTTTATATTTTAACTGAAATGGCAAGATCATTACAATGTCGCTTATTTCAATCTGAAGGAATTTGGAATTTAGAAAGAATTAATGATGTTGTATCTGGAACTTTTATATATAGACAAATAACTGGATTATCAGGATTTAATATATCGGTTAGCCAGCCAACAAATTTTTTAAAAACAATTGCCTCTAAAAATAAAAATCCTGATTATGCTTTTATAAATGAAGATGCATATAACATTATTCAGCCAGCCTTAAAAAAGGTTAAAACCACATACGAACAGGATCAAAGATCAAACGTTTTGCCTAATGGCAATATGGATATTGTGGTAAGTACTGCAAATGCTCCTTTATATTGGGGAGGTACAGATTTAACAATAGAATCAATACCAAGTCTAAGTGAAGCTAAAGGGAGTGCAGTATCAGTTACAAACTTTTCAAATGGCGATAATTTTAGAGTAACTAGGCTGCCTCAGTCAGCACAAGTAAGTCAAATCCCATTAAGATATCGATTATTATTCTTTTTTACAGGAATAGTAAAGACAGGGGATAGAATATACATGTCAGATGTTGATGTGGATACCGGACAAACTATAAATCAATACGAATATATAGTGCCTCCACAATTTAACAATAACACCGCCGGCGCACTAAATGATTTTGCTCAAAGTCCTGCTTTTTTCACTTCTCCAAATGTTACGTTTGCAAATAATGAATGGACCTTTGCATTTACAGCTAATATTAGGAGGGTTGCTGGGACATCCTCTGTTTTATCGGGTAATAACAAAGAATTTACCCACGAAGGATATTTGCCTATTGACACAGATATTCTTTATGAGACTATCAATTTAGGTTTTAAATTCTCTATCATTAATGGCTATATAACTACCGGTGACACTCAAATAATAGATTGGAGCAAAACACAAAACAATATACGTATTGAATACGATAGGGGGAATGGCGATATTTGGTATCTAAATGAGTTCGGATTTTGGGTAAATGTTTACACAGAAATATTAATTTCTGTAAATCAATACAAGGCTGCAGACATTGCGCAGATTGATTTCAATTCACATCAAAACATTAAGATGCCTTTGCCGAATGTTACTCCAATTGATAGAACAAATCCACCGAGTATTAAATTTGTATTTCTTTTGCCTCCTGGTAGAAAGATTTTACTTGATGATGTATATTTTACGGTTGAAGATAATTCAGATGTAATAGAGGCAGTGAACAATGGCACAACAAACACTAAAGCTCAAGAATATACTTTGAAAATAAGTAGCGCGCATTCAGGATTTTACGTATCTAATTACATGACTAATTACACACAATCTGGAGTAGAGAAATTCTTTAGCGATAGTAAATTTGGAGGCACATTAACGGCTATAAATTCAAATGCTATTTTAAGGAATAGGTATAGGCCATCAATGTTATTCCAAAGTTCAGTTTATTCAAAAGCTTTTTATTTTGGCGAAATATACACCATAGATACATTAGAAAATAAAAATTTCTTACCTTTAAAGACGAGTTGGAACACTGAAACTAACATAATAGATTTATCATGTCTAGAGATTAGGGACGATTCTATAAATGCAGATATGATTTATTATGGCAAGAATGATAAAACTATAACAAGTAATTAGAAAATGGCATCAAATAAACTTTCCGGAAATCTTATAGGAGTAGAAATAGATGGCAATTTTGTTGCTTGCGAAACTTCATGCGAATTAAATTTTGAGGTTGATTTATTAGGAGCATCAGCAATTACTTCTGGTAGATGGAAAGAATATATTTCTGGAATAAGAAGCTGGAATGTTTCGGTTAATGCCTCTATGCTTATTCAATCTGCGCCAACTGATTCAACAACTATCATTAATGCCTTTTTAGCAGGAGCTAGAATGAAGCTTAGAATAAGGACTAAAATGCCAATTATAGGCAGTATAGTTATATCAGGATATGTTTTAGTTCAAAATGGGAATATAGGGGCGCCAGTAAATACAACCAGTACATGGTCTACAACTTTACAGGGTGATGGCCCTTTTTCCTATGGAGATACCGAGCAATATCAAGCATTTTACGGGTATCAGTTATTAGATCCTGTAGGTGATGAAGCTAATTTAAAACCACAATTTAGCAAGTTTTTTGAGTTTGGAGCAAAATCAATTACTTTTGATTTTTCAGTGCAATCTCAGGCTAATTTCTTATATGCATTAGTGCCAACAGGTCAGCCATTGTTTAATATTTGGGAAAACAACCAATTTAATTTTGGAGATATTCCTGATTTTGCGTGGAGAGAGCCATATACATTTAATGGTTTTGATTATTATGTTTCAAGATCAATATTATACATTACATCTTCTGTACCTACAATCACATTTAGGTGCAAAAATTTAATTCCAGATCAATTTTTATTTAATGACATTGTAGATGCTTTATTGAATACTGTTTATGAAAGTAATGAGATAACAATATCAGGGATAACTGAACCAGTTATAATTAATGTAGCAGGCGGAGAAATGTCTATAAATAATGGATCATACACTACTAATCAAGGATATGTATCTGCTGGAGATAAAGTAAAAGTAAGGGTTACGTCAAGCGGCAACTATACATCTCAAGTTGGCGTTACTTTAACTGTTGGGGCAATATCAGATACTTTTGATGTAACAACAGCGCAAGATTCAACTATTTATTACGCATATAATAGTGCGAGTTTCGTTAGACAAACGTGTGGAAGCGGACAAAGTCCATCTGGAAGTGTTCCATTTCAAAAGCAATATACTTCAACAGGAGGTCAAGCGGCTGCAGATGCTTTAGCGCAAGCTGATTTAAGTAATTTTAATATTGAAGGACAAAACAACGCGAATTTAAATGGTGTGTGTGTTGCTGATACTATTTATATATGGGGTAAGATTTTTGAGGAAAACCTACAGACTGTAAAAGGTCTTAATTACGTAGATGTATTTTTAAGAACTTATAAAAGTACTTCAGCTTCAACTCCCCCATCCGATTTATCTCAGCCTGTAAACTGTACAAATCAAAGTATAGCAGTTGGATTTTATGATAACGTTGGTGATCCACCAAATATATATAATGCATCAATGATAAATACGCAGCAAATTAGACTTGCGGCACCAAATACTCAACCTCAAAACCCAGTTTACCCCAAACAATTAACAGGATATCCAGGAATAGATTTCTGGTATGCGTTTGTCGGTAAAGCAGAGGGAGATTGGCAATTATTACAAGTAGTTTAAAATTATGTCATACAATCCAAGTAATCATATACCATTAAGTAAAGCAATGGGTCCAGCGGGATTCCCGTTGGATGGAAAATTCATGTACTTTACTAATGGCGCAAATGGGGTTTTTAAATATCGTCCTTTTCAATCCGTACAGGAAGCTTTAGATTATTTTCCTTTAGGATCAATATTTAGAGGCGATTCTAATGGACAGCCATGGGCTTTTGAAATACTTATTAATACTGGAGGCACGTTGTCTACTGATGGAGGCTCAATAATTGGGGGTAGCAATAATGCGTGGTGGTGGAAAGATGGTGTAGCAGATATTGATTTAATACAGAAAATTACTGCTGATGTAGTTATTACAGCTTCAAATGGAGTTAAAATAGTTGGATCTGATGTTCAAGCCGATTTGCCATATTTTCAATCTAGATTCGTAATAATTAATCCATCCACTACACAGTCTGGGTTTATAAATGTTTCAGGAGATATAAATTCAGGAGGCGAAATAAAAGCATTACAAGCAACATTTGGTGTTAACGGTTTATTTCTTCCTAATGGGGTTAATATAAATTCTTCTAAATCTAGTTTAGAATATCTTATTTTAAATCAGGTTCCAACAACATCAACTTCAAATTATAAAATACTAACAAGGGATGATGCTACAGGAGAAGTTTACTGTATAGACGCAATTAGTCCTCATGAGATCATCGAGTTTACAGGTGCAGATGGCAGCGAAATTAACATAGATTTAACAGTAAATGATAGACAAATTAAATTTCCTAATCCTTATATTTGTGCTTATAATACGATCCCTGTAAATCCAACTACGAATAAAAAAAAGTTAATAGCCGGCATAACGCCAGAAATTACAGAGGTGTCAGGACTAAATACAAATATTGCAATAGATGGAATTATAGGAGATGGGTATTTTTTATTAACAAATAATTAAAAAATAGAAAAATGTCTACACTACCATCCGGCACAAATGCCGACAGCGCAATGTTCCAGTATGATCCTGTTACTGGAAAAACTTATAAATGGAACTCAACAACAAAAGAATATATTGAATTTTCAAAATCTGATGATGTTGTTCATAAAACTGGTGATGAATCTATTGCAGGTCAAAAAATATTTAATGATGGAATAATAATTAAAGGTTTTGCATTTTCTCCCTATAGAGGGGATGCACAATTAGCAGTTTCAAATGAACTTGGAGGACATGCATTAATTGCTTTAGAGAATCACAAAGTAGCAGGGGATGAAGAAGCCGCTGTAACTTATCAAGCTATTTTAAGCGATGGAACAACAGTAGTTCAAACCACAGCAGGATATAGTAGATTTTTAAATAACATAAATACAGTTGGTAATTATAGAACTGTTTATGGTGTACACTTACCTGATGCATTTGGAGATAAAAATCCACTTCAAATACATAGCAATAACTCAATAAGATTAGTTGGGGGAAATACTCAAGATTTACCTTGGGATGATCACCCTACAGATAATACAGTAGAGGTTGGACGTTCTGGATTTACAGGTGGTAAGATTAGTATTGTAAGAGCGAGTGGGCAGCCGTCTATGTTAGGGACTGTTGATCTTGTGTTAGAGGGCGCACCATCTGGAACAAATGGTGTGGTTTTTATAAACGCATATCAAGCGGGAGATATTATATTAAATCAAGGAGGAGGTAAAACAGGGATAGGTAAAGTTCCAACCGAAAAATTAGACGTAAATGGTAATATAAAAACATCTTCTTTGTCAGGAACGGGGGAAAGATTAGTTTCCGCAGACAGCAACGGACTTTTAAAAGTTTCTTCATTTGATCCACAAGCGAGGCCAATACAAGATACTTCTTTAACTACTAATCAAAGTTCATCGACATTAAATGCGGCTTATCCATCAGCTTTGGTAGGTCAAACGGTTACAGCTAGAAATGTCGGAACTGGCATGAAATACGAAAAAATAGACTCAACAGGTGGTGGCACTTGGGTTGCTTGGCCTATATCAATAATTTAAAACATATAAATGAAAAATCTAATTACATTATTATTAGTTACTGTTTGCGTCATAACCAAAGCGCAAACAGTAAACTATCAATTACCCTTTAATACACAGGTTAATTATATTAAGTCTGTTAATTTTCCCAGTGGACAAATTACAGATAGTTTATTAGTTATTAATTCAACTGGTAGATGGATAAGCAGAATATCGCCCTCAAATTTTGTTTCCATTTCTACTAATCAGACTATAGCGGGGACTAAAATATTTACAGGAGGTATTATATTTCAAAATACTACAAATGTATTTAGAAGTACAGCATCTGGTTTTGATTTAACGATTTCCCCACCTACATTAACTCAAAATAGAACAATAACTTTTCCGAATAACTCAGGAACCGTTGCACTTCAAACTGATATTGGTTCTTATGCATCAAGTTTAGTAACGACCAATACCACGGTTACTCCATTGAGTTCAGCTATGTTAAATTCAACTTACCCAACAGTTCCGGTAAGATTTGAAGTAGTTTGTACAGTAATTGGAATTGTTTATAAAAAATATGATTCGTCAAACTGGTATTCAACAAATATTACTATTTTACCATAAAGATAATTAGGGGCAATGTAGCCCCTTTTTTTAATTTAAATAAAAGCGTATGATTAAAAAATTACTTTTGATTTTATTGTGTTTAATTTCATTTGGTGTAAAGGCTCAATTTGGGTATTTCAATTTGAAATATTACGATAGCGTAGGTATAGAAGCACCAAAGCTAAAGATTAGAAATACAATACAGGGTTCTACATCAGATAGTCTGATTGTAAAAACTCAATCTAATTTTGAAATAAAAAGATTAGCAGTCAATCAATTGCCATTCTTAACATCCGCTCCAGTATCGTCTGTTTTTGGAAGAACAGGAGTAGTAGTTTCAGCTAATGGTGATTATAATACAGGACAGGTAGCTGAGGGCGTTAATCTTTATTATACTCCAGCAAGATTTAATACCGCTTTTTCAACTAAATCAACAACAGATTTAAGTGAGGGTACAAATCAGTATTTCACAAATACCAGAGCGCGATCTTCTATTTCAGCATTGCTAAATGGGGGAATAAACTACAATAATTCAACTGGGGAATTTTCTCAAACACCAGCGACTTATAATAATTCTCCAGGTAGAGCTTTAACAACTTCATTCAGGCCTAGTACAGTTCGTCCTACTCGTGTGAGTTATACAATTTCTATAGCCACAACATTAAGTTTGCTTAACTTAAATTCAAGTGGAGCAGTTGCTTTGCAGATTAGTCCAGACAATTCAACGTGGACTACTATAAATTCTGCTGGAATTAATCGCACTTTAGCAATTAGTATTTCAGTTGGCTTAAACGATACATCATTATTAAATGTTGCAGGAGAAATACCAACAGGATATTATTGTAGATTATTGCCTACAACTTCTGGTGGTGCTACAATTACATTTTCTTCAGGACAAGAAGTAACATATTAAAAATTTAAACTATATTTGATTATGAAAAGAAAATTACAAATTACAGAAGAAATTTTAAAAGACGAACTTAATAAAGATGTTGTATTTAAAGTTGAGGCTGAAGATCCAGAAGGTTCTTGCCCTGCTGATACTTCTGAAGGTTATTATGTTAAATCTGCTGGCCAATGTGTTTTTGTTCGATATAGCTAAATGAAAAAAATATTCTATATATATTGCTCATTATACATAATTACATCTTTATTGATGACTTATGCAGTATTTGATAATATTTTATTTTCAAAAATCCTTGCTTCTTTTTCAATACTTGTTTTAGGATTTATATCTATAATGCCTTTAATGGTGATAATTTACCCAAAAATAATTAAGTCGAATAGGTATGATTCTAAATACATGAATTTTTGTTTAATAGCAGCTATATTAAGATTTTTATTTTGGGCAATAAATATAATAGGTGTTAGGGATCACATGATATTGTTGATCCTTAACGCTTTTGGTTTAGCTATTTTTGCCTTAATACAATCAAACTTTAAAAGAATATCAAGCGAATACTTTAAATATTAGCCTATAGGGATGAAATCTACGCTTAATATATCTGAAATGATGCTAATACCACTCCCAAAGCTTCTACTTAACTTTGTTATTATGGAAGCTACTTTTTTAGGACTAACCACACAAGATGCTTTGGCTCATGCAGGTGCTGCAGGTGCTATTGTATTGGCTTTTCTTTTACGAATAGCTATGGAGTGGGGAAAGAATGCATTGAGCTATAAAAGCGTAATTATCCAGGCCATAACTACAATGGCACTTTGTTTTGTAGCAATATATATTTGGCATGATTTTTTGAATTACTCAAAAGGCTTTGAGATATATGTTTTTGCATGCTCTTTGTTCAGCGTTTTCATAGTTGGAGAAATAGAGATTGTATTTAAAATAGGATTTCGTAAATGGCTAAAATCAGGTTTAGTAAAATTACTTGCATCAGATGATAAGGAGGCTATAAAATGATAAATTGGCAAGGTGTAACTTTAATCATTACGATAGTAGTCATGATGGCTTTAGTCTTTTCTATTACTAGGTTCTTATCTACTGCTAGGTATGGGCTTTATTCATCAATAATTAAAGGATATTTTAGAGGCGATGAAAATAGGCGCACATGGATTAATGATTATAATATTTACTACTGGAGCTTTTTGTTAAACTTATGTCTTATAACGACTATTTTAGCTTTATGCGGATCATTAAGCCAAATGAAGTTTTTAAGCCGGCCAGAATTAGCTTTAATTGTTAGTGTGCCTTTATGGTATTCAATATATAGATGTACTTTATGGTACCATAAAAAGATCGTAAAGTAACAATTCAGATACAATTACATAAATTGTAAAATAAAATATGTATATTTAAATTCTGATTAACTAAGAACGATTTTAAGAATCTTAGTCCTTTCCTGAGAAAATGAAAAAATTAAAGGCGTATTACTAGTACGCTTTTTTCATTTAAACTTTATTTAAGTAAATTAGTTGTTACAATTGCTTTAGTTAATAAAATTAATTCTACATTTGATTAATCAATCATCCCAAATCATGAAAAAATTATTAATTGTATTATCATTTTCATTACTATCATTTGCTGTTAATGCAAATTCACTTGACACAACAAAAATTGTTTTACACCGTGTTAACTGGGTGGATCAAATAGGAACTAAAGAAGAAATTTCAAAGGAAATTAAACTTAGAAATGAATTAATTTTAGAATATAGAAAAGATGGCTATGTTTTCGATAAGTTAGAACGAACATCAAAAGGGCTTTTCATGAAGTTCATTAAAAAATAATTAAAATATTTTCGTTTATAGTTTAGCGATAGTTTTTCATAGAGTAGTTTTGTTTAGGTTTTAGGCGTTATCGGATGGTAACGCCTTTTTCATTTGTAACTACATTGTGACTTGACAATTTTTAAATATGCCTTATCTTTACGGTAATTAAAAACTATCAAAAATGGCAATACCTTACATTCATTGTTTAGCTTCTGCTAAGCGTTTCGGAGGAGTTCCGGAAGATTACTTAGATATTCACGAATTAATGGATTCTTCCAAAGCTGCATTCCCAAATAATGGACATCGTGTTTTAACTCATAATTCATGGTTTGTCGTTACAATACTCCCTAAAGTGTTCGGGCATCAAAGGAAAAATAGTGATGGCAAAACATATAACGTTAAAGACGTTGGCGAATACCACATATTAGAAGATTTCAGAATGAGGTTTATCCCTAGCGTTCAGGATTATTTAGAACACTTAGACGTTCAGCCATGGATGAATAATGGCGGAGGAGTGCCAAACAGATTAAAAAATAAATCAAAAGAAAAAATTACTAAAATTCAAGATTAAAAATTATGGAAATTTTACAAAGCATCAAATCTAAACTAGCTGAAATAGCTAAGAAAAAAGAAGAGTTAACCGCGGAGTTAAGGCAAGATTTTGCACCAATGCTAAAGCCTTTATTTGATAAATCAAATGGTAAAATACAAAGTATTTCATGGACACAGTACACGCCTTATTTTAACGACGGAGAAGAATGCATCTTTAGTGTTAACTTAGATTATTCATTTAAGATTAATGGGGAAGATTCTGAAGACGCCGAGGATTATGTAAATTTTTGGGATAAAGAAATTGGATGGCCTTCAAAGCCTAATCCAAATTATGACAAATTTCAGTCAGATATAATCTCTGAATTTAAAGAAATTCTTTCTTCTATTGATGATGAATTTTACAAAGATTTATTTGGCGATCATGTTGAGGTTACCGTTAATTCATCTGGTGAAATTGAAACCGAAGGATACGAACACGATTAACATTTAGCTGTTTTGATAGTTCAGCTATTTTATTAAATCCTCTGCATTAATTTGTAGGGGATTTTTAATGTCCCTTAACTAGGGCTTTGTACTTTAAAGGTAAATTAGTAACTTTACTAATATGAAAGATATTATTGTTCAGGATTTAACCGTATTAGGATAATGGCACAATTAGGAAAGCAAAGTTTAAATAATTTAGTTGGAGTTCATCCAAACCTAGTTAAAGTAATGAAAGCAGCTATTTTAGATACGCCTATTGACTTTACTATTGTTGAAGGTGTAAGAACTACTAAAAGACAGCAAGAGCTTTATGCGCAAGGCAGAACAGCCAAAGGTTCAATTGTGACTTATGCAGATGGAATTAAGAATAAATCTAAACATCAACCTAAATCAGATGGATTTGGGCATGCCATAGATTTCTGCCCTTACATTAATGGCAAATTAGATTGGAACAATATATCTAACTTTAAAACCGTTATTAATCATGTAAAGGCTACAGCTTTATTATTAGGCATTAAAATAACTTGCGGAATTGATTGGCAAAAACCTTTCGATCCACCACATATTCAATTAGGTTAAAATAATATGGGTGACACAAGAAGATGTAACAGAAGAAGTTTTAAGTTTACGAGTATTGACCCAAAAGATGGCGAAAAAATATATACAGTCGTTAAATTTAAGTTTAAAAACAAATCTTTTGCTAGGCCCATAATTTTAGAAGGTAAACAGGCGCAAAGTTGGTTTATAAATCGATGGAAAGAAATGGGATGGAAAGAAGGAGATAATTGGTAAATTATGAAATGGGTTCCAGAAAACTTTAAGGGAATTGTAGCTGGTATTGTTATATTAGCTTCTTTTGGATATTTCTTTTTAATTACATTTTGGCAAAGGACTGCAGATCCGCAAGTAATAATTGCAATAGTTGCAGCTATGTCTAATGTGCTTCAATACTATTTTGGATCAAGCCAGGGAGCAAATAAAACAAATGAATTACTTGCTAATAACCAGCAGTCAACTATAGCAAATTCTGAAACCACAATATTAACAGATGGAAAAACCGATTAAAATATTGACTGTTGTTTTCTTGGTTGCATTAATTTTATTTTCACTATTCATATATTTAACACAAAGATAAAAAATGTCCGACAAACACACGATTTTAGGAAAGGTAGTAGAGGCTATCTTATCAGTATTTAAAAGCAATTGGATTGATTTCATTGCTAAACTATGGAAAAAAGTTCCAGACGAATTGAAAGTACAATTAATTGATATTGTTCAAATCGTTAACCGTATTAAAACTTATGTTGATTCACCGGCAATTGACTTAATTACTTTTGCTATACCGGGTGATGCAGACGATAAAGCCGTTGCGTGGCTTAGAAAAGTTTTAGGCCAGATAACATCAGAACTTCGATTGTTAGATATTCCTACATCAGAATACAGCGCATCTGATCTGCATAATATTGCAACTCGTTTAACTCAGGAGATTACAGGATTAAAATACGGGCAGGCTGCAGTTACAATAGAAAACGCGTTTCAAAATAATAAATAAGCCGGGAACTTAATTTACTTAAAAAGCCCTAGCATTAGTTATGGCTTTTTTGTTTATTTTAAGCTGATTTCATTTTAAATGTGTCAACTCTTGATTTATCTGTGTGATTCATAACATAGCCCATATCTATCATTTGCTGTGAATTTGATTCGTCAACATTTACCATACTTTCAAATTTATTATGGCCACAACATGAACCATGAGTAATGATCCCTTCACTCCATAACTCTTTGATTTCCTCAAATATGCACGGGTCAATAGAAACCTCGGAACTTAGGCCAGCTTTTAGTCTTGATTCTCTATAAGAGGCCATATGGTCAGGAATTTCTACTGTAATCATTTGAGAGTAGCAATCTTTAGTTTGAGGTGTTATATTTTTACAATTGCACATATTTACTTTTAATTATTGTGTATGCTCCAAATAAACCTATTACGACTGCCAATATCCAATTATCCAAAGGCAAGTTGCAATTAATATCTGATTGATTATATTCTATTACGTTTCCAAATTTATTGTTTGCTATGCATTGTTTCCCAGTGAAATTAAATTGGTTGCGATATATACCACAAATCGGATCACCCGACCACAATACAATGTGTATCGGCTGTCCTGTAAATATATTGCCAACTTTTGGGATAACTTCAAGGCCAATGTTACAGCCGATTTCCATTATTCTTCATAAAAAGCCATAGACTGGACATCAATATCCCCATTTTCATATTCATTTATGCCTACCTTATACATTCTTGAAATAAACCTTTCTACTAATGCCATTCCTTTTGAGGTATACATAAAGTCAGCGCCTTCAATATCATCTGGATTATTAGGGTCGCATTCCCTTATATAAGGCTCTTTTAATGAATAACAAAAAGATTCTAATGCCTCAGATGCATATCCGCTAAAAGTATGGTCATTATAGATTTCTTTCTTTACATTAAATGGCGTGTAAAGTTTTTCAATGCTATCAATTGATGAAATTTCATAAAAAGCATTTTTACCTAATTCCAAATCACGTGCAATATACTTTTGTAAAGCTTGCTCTTTTGATTCGGCTACCATAGTAAATGGAGTTTCTTTAATTTTGTATAGCCAGTTCATAACTATTTCTTTTTAAATTTTTATTATTAATACCTGTTTGATTTAAGTCCACAATTATAACATTTAATTATAGTTTGTGGTGGATTTGATAATAAAACAGTATCAGTATCTGACATTTCATTACCGCAATCAGGGCATTTAATGCCATTTTTCTTATCATTAGTTGCAATTACAGATAGAACATTTTTATTATGTTCATCTAATGTTATTAACTTTTTCATTTCTTTTTAAATTTTTCGCTGTAAAAACTACCTTGGTTTTCGGGCGTATGAGCTTCATACTCTGTCAAAGCCCAAATACAAGCCAATTTAATTTTAATTCGCCCGTTCACCTCATTTTGGGCTTGCTGGATGGTTAGTTTCATAATTAGTATTTACCCATAAATAAAACTTCCAATTCTTCAATGTCATCTAATCGGTCTGCCATTTCTGAATCTTCTATATTTTCAGGATGAGCTGATAGGAATAAGGAAATTGATCTTAATTTTCTTTTTATGTCCTGAAGTTGGTCTGAATTTAATTTCATAATTATTTAACTCCTTCTGGCAATTTCATGCCATTCTTTTTAAAGTCCGACTTAATTAATTGTTGAACGTATGCAGAGAAACCGCCGTGCATACTCAATGTTTTGACATAAAAAACAGCAGCTTTATGCAGCTCATTGTCTATTCTTATTGTTTTAGTTTTTATCATATCCAAAAGTATATAAATATATTGTAAATACAAAATAAATAAAATATATTTAAAAAAGCTTGACATTGTAAAATATAGTTCGTTACTTTACATCACATTAAAACATAAACAAAATGAAAATAGACTTTAGTTACACCGCACAAAACCAGCAAGCAGAAATCGAGTACTATAATGTACGAGGTCAAATAGTTAAGACATACCCATTATCTGAGCTTGAAAAATGGGTTTGGATGAATGGACTTAATTTAACTAGTGTATCAGCAAATGGTTGCATAATTTCTGATCCAAATATTATTGAAAAAGAAATAGAAGAAGATATTGATACTTATATTGATAATAACTGGAGATCAATTACGGAGGCTTTTTATAACTCGGTTAATTCCCCAAAATTTAAATCACATAATTCTCACAAGCAAACTAAAATTTAATGGCGCACATTTCAATCCAATCAACAGTTGAGCCACCAAAGCGCATATCAATTAACGAGTGGTTCCAATACATATACCAGGTAAATAAAACAATTAAGTAATATGAAAACATTTACAGCAAAGTTTAAGAACTTACAAAAAGCTTTTCAAGCCTTAGCGGCTGAAGATGCAATTATCTTTTGTGATAATATAAATATGGATTATCATTTTTATCATGAAGATTCTCTGCTTAAAATAACAGTAGAAGAAACTGGTAATTTGGTTGATGATTACAATGAGGTTATTGTAACAACTCAAATAAAAAATAAATAACGATGAAAACACACTCACTAAACGAAAAGTCAAAATACCCGCAGCATCATGTTTGGGTGACTGCAAGTAAGCTAAACGTATATTCAACAGAGCAAATAAATGTAGGCGATAAGATCGATTTAAAAGGCGAATCATTGCTTGTTACAAAGTCTTTATGTAGCAAATCAAACGAGGAATACGCATCATCAAAAACAATGTTTTACGAATTGGAGGTAGCGAGATGAATAATTTAGAAGCAAAACAGGAAGTTATTAAATTAGTAACCCTGTCTGAATTTATAAAAGAGATAAATGCACAATTTCCATCTGTTTTTACTTGGACAGAAATGCAGGATATTTTAATAAAAAAATATAAATCAATATGTAAATACAATGATTTTTTACAGCAAAAACTAACTATTGAAATGTTTGAGGGTGATAATAAAATATTTATCGGTGGGATATATGTTGACCTACAACCATCAATAGAGTACAATTATTATAGAATTGGCAATAAGATGATATTTCGTGATGGGAATACTTATGTTAATGGCTCTTTAGGATTTAAAATTGAAGATATAGCTGGCAGGGATATTTACTACAAACCAATTTAGCAATAGCAACATGAAAACAGCTGAAGAAATATTGACAGAAACACTAACAGTCCAATCCGATAGTTTTGGAAGATACTACGAAAAGGATGTTTTAAAGGCCATGAAAACTTACGCAAACCAAAAGCTAGATGAAGCTGAAAAAAATGCCAAAGTTATTCATGTAGAACAGGATGGAGATCCAATATCTGCCCCAATCGATCAATTATCGGTATTTCAAATTAAGCATTACGAAGTTCCTACTTATGTAATAGTAGATTGTAATTCAATAAGTAACTTAAAAGACGAATTATGAAAACTAAAAACACGCATGGGTGCTTCGATCACATATCTACAGATGACCAAAAATCTATATTTATAGCTGGATTTATTACTGCTGTAGCAATGACAGCAGTATTAGCAACATTGTTAGCTGTATGCCTTTATTTAAAGCAGCTTAACGACCAGGATAAAAGAACTGAATATATTGAAACCGGACATTCAGAAATTAAGTAATATTAAACCTAAACAAAAAAAATAAATGAACGTATTAAGTTTGTTCGACGGCATGAGCTGCGGACGTATTGCTCTTGAAAGAGCAGGAATTAAAGTTACAAATTATTATGCCAGCGAAATTGACAAATACCCCATCAGAATAAGCACATTTAACTATCCTGATATTCATCAACTTGGGAACGTAACTAAAATTAAGATAGATAAAGGGCGTAAAATTGATTTGCTTATAGCCGGCAGCCCTTGCCAGGGATTTAGCTTTGCAGGAAAACAATTGAATTTTGAAGATTCTAGAAGCAAATTATTTTTTGAGTTTGAAAGAATATTAAAGGAATGCAGGAGATATAATCCAGATGTTTTATTTCTGCTTGAAAATGTAGACATGAAGCCGGAGTATCAAAATGTTATTTCTGAAATATTAGGTGTAAGTCCTATAATAATAAACAGCAACCTGGTATCAGCTCAAAACAGAAAACGTCTTTATTGGACAAACATACCAAATATACAACAACCGAAAGACAAAGGATTACTTATGTTAGATATCCTTCAAGAAAATCATGGTAAAAAAACTGTTAATATAGAGTGTTTTAACCCTGTTATGACAAAAAATTACGTTCAGTTTGATGTATCAGGGAAAGGATATAAATCACAACAAGACAGGGCTTTTTACGAAAATGGCAAATTTGGTTGCTTTCCAAATGCAAGAGCTACCACTAAGCGTAAAATAATAACAGGATTAGGAATTAACCATTATAGGGATTTAACTTTGACTGAATGTGAAAGGCTACAAACAGTTCCTGATGGATACACAAATGTTCCTGGCGTTTCTGAAGGTCAGGCCTTATGTGCATTAGGAAACGGATGGACGGTTGACGTAATCACACACATTTTCAAACACATTGCAACATCTTAGTTACAATCATTGCAATTCAAAATTATATCCAGACATTCGTATATCGGTTAGCCTGAGAAACTAAAGCCGAATAAAGAAATTTATAAGCCTTTCTATTGTGCCGATCTCAGGCGGTTCAGTAGGGGGCTTTTTTAATTTAAAACCAATGGAAAATATATTTAACAACTTTGATAAGTTCTTGGAAGCCGATCAAAGAAGGCTAAGCAGAATTGAGGCTTCTCGATTAAGAGAAGAAAACAGAAGAATGGGTAACGCTTGTGGTAGCTGTAAAAAATGGATGACTAGCGATTGTCAAAGAGAAAAAAATCATAAAGTACATTGTAATGAATTAAAATGTAGTGATTTTCAAATAGATAGTTGGACTACGGATTTAATGCAAAGGAGAGAATCAGAGGCTGTAAATTTAGAAAATAAATAGCCATGACAACAGAAACTTTAACCTACATCGACAGCAGAATTAAATAATTTTAAGTATTAAACAAAATAAAAAAGATTTCAAAATGGAAAATCAAACACAAGAATTAGTAATTATCGATCCGAAAGAATACGGATTAGAAGAAAAACAGGCTGAAAAAATGACAAGTGGGTTATCTACTGTATTAGCTGAAAGAAAAGCTTTAGAGGAAGTTTATAATTCAGTAATCGTAAAAGAGCTTAACTCGGAGACATTCAAAGAAGCCCGTGAATTACGCTTAAAAGTTCAAAAAAATAGAACTACAGGCATTGAGGCATGGCATAAAACAAATAAAGCTTTTTACCTGGCTGGCGGTCGCTTTGTTGACGCTTACAAAAACAAAGAGATTATTATTAATGAGCAAATGGAGGCTAAACTTTTGGAAATTGAAAAGTATGAACAAAAGTTAGAAGCTGATCGTAAAGCCAAATTAAAATCAGATCGTTTGGAATTGCTTTTACCTTACGAAGTTGATGTTCAATTTGTTTCGATTGAAGAAATGACCGAAGAACAATTTATCGGGTTTTTAGCTAACAATAAATTAGCTTTCGAAACTAAAAAAGAAAATGAACGATTAGCTGAATTGGCCCGAATTGAAGCTGAGAAAAAAGCAGAAGCAGAACGTTTAGAGCGAGAAAGATTAGAAGCTGAACGAATCGAAGCTCAACGTTTAGAAAATGAGCGTTTGAAGGAAGAAGCTGAAAAACGTGAAAAGGAATTGGAAGTAGAAAGAAAACGTTTGGCTGAAGAACAAGCTAAAAAAGACGCAGAACAAAAAGCAGAGCTTGAAAGATTAGCAAAAGAACAAGTTGAAAAAGATCGTTTAGCTAAAATTGAATCTGATCGTTTAGCTAAAATTGCTGCTGATGAAAAAGCAAAATCATACAAATTAGCCGCAGAATTAAAGGCAAAACAATATGCAGAAGATTTAGCTATTGCAAATGAAAAAGCCCGAATTGAAGCTGAAGAAAAAGAAAAAATTTCAAAATCTAAAGCGTTAGCAAACGCAGACGATCAAACTAAAGTTAAAGAATGGTTTTTAAAATTTGACGCCATAATTAAAGAGTTTCCAGAGCTTAAAAGCGATGCAGGAATAATTATGTCAACCAGAGTTAAAGAGTCTTTACAAATCAATAGAAGTTTAATTATTAACGATTCTAAAACATTATTGTAATGGCTAATTATAGAAAAGTTTATAAGTCTGACCACTTAGGCGTGGTCGACTTAGAGGAAATGGTAGAGCAAGGAAAGCCATTAATTTTTACAATAAAACATGTTAAGCAAGAAATTGGTGTTATTGTGGCTGGAAATAAAGGAAATCATAATATAGCTTACTTTGTTGAACCAATTAAGCCCTGGGTTTTAAACGCAGGTAATGCAGCGGTAGTTCGTAGCTTTTCGGAAAGTAAATCAACTGATACTGATAATTGGAATAATATTACTGTAGAATTATATATCGATTCAAACGTAAAGATGAAAGGCCAAATAGTTGGAGGCGTAAGGATAAAACCCATACAGCCAAGATTAACTTCCAAATCAAAGCCTGTATTCACTCAAGATAATTTTGAAAAGGCGCACGCTAATAAGGCAACTTTAGAAATGATTAAATCAATTTACGACATATCTACGGATATGGAAACCTTATACATAGACTATGTTAACGCAAATTCATAAAGAACAGAGAGCCGGCCGCGCTACTTCATCCGAATTTCATAAATTAATGGGAGAAAAAGGATTAGGAGAAACTGGCAATACCTATGCGCTGGAAAAAGCAATCGAAATAGTTTTTGGAGTTGATGAAGATGAAGGATATGAAAGCTATGATATGCAGCGCGGAACTGAACTGGAGCCATTAGCATTTGATTATTTTAAAGAAAAAATTGAACTTGAATTTCAAACCGTAACACCTGGCTACTTTATTCCTTTAGGCGATGACCAGGGAGGTACTCCTGACGGAATAGTAAGTGTTAAATATCCTTTAGAAACTAAATGCCCTAAACCAGAAAATTACTTTAAAATACTGCGGTATGGATTGGAAAAAGTTGATAAAAATTGGATAATCCAGCTTAATCATCAAATGTTATTATGCGGAGTTGGGAAAGGATATTTTAATCCGTTTACAATTTATAACGGGCAACCTTATCACCATTTTTACGAAGTTAATAGAGATGTTAAGATGACAGATAAAATGTCTAAAAGGTTATCAGAATGGGTTATTGTTAGAGATGAACACGTAAATGTATTAAGGTCAAAATTATAACGGTTTAAATTTTAATGTACTATACTTAAATAGCTTCTTAACGAGGCTATTTTTGTTTTGTAACAAATGTGTTAGAAATGAAAATAAATTTGTTTGGTAGTATAAAGTAGTATATATTTGTGTCGTACTTAAACTAAAAGAAAATGACAAAATCAGAAAAAATTAAAGCCGAAAAGAAAGCAGATTTAGCTTTATGTAAATTGGAAGATATTTTTTATTTGAATATCAAAAGCGATAGCGTAGCAAGAAAGCTTAACGATGCTTGCGATCAAATAAGATACTTAATTACAGCTATTGAAAATAGTGAAACTGAATAAATTATGTCAAACGAAAAAAAAATATCACTCCATCTTCGGGGAGATAACTTAAAAAACATTAAACAGGCTGCAGCAGATGATAACCGTAGCACCAATCAGGTTATAAACATAGCTGTTGAGCAATATTTAAAATCACTTAAACAAAAGCAATCATGAACTTAGAAGAAAAGGCAAAAAAATATTCATCTGAAATGGTTTCAGAAGGGGAACATTTTTTAAACGAAAAAGAATTAAAAGAATATTGTGAAACTGATTTCGAAGCTGGCTACAACAATTGCAAATCAGATTTAATTGCATTCATAAAAGCCAATCCAAAGTCAACTGCAGAACAGATTTTAAAGCATTTGGATTCTTTATGAGCGATGAAAAATTTTACCCAATGAAAGGATATGAAGATAGATATGAAATATCTAAACTTGGAATTGTTAAAAGCTTAAATAAAAAAGTCTCAATGATAGTAAGAGGAAAAAAAATATCCATTGTATTAAAAGGAAAAGTAATAGGAAATTCTGATACGCTTGGTTATAGAAGATTTAGAAACGGAGAAAAGCAAATATTTATTCATAGAATGGTAGCAAAAACTTTCATCCCTAATCCACATAATAAGCCTTCTATAAATCATATTAATGGCATTAAATATGATAATAGGGTTGAAAATTTAGAATGGTGTACTCAAAGAGAAAATATATTACACGCAAGGAATACCGGATTAAATAAGGGTAGACCAGGAAAAATAGTTTTAAATTTATTTACAGGTATTTTTTATGATTCAATTTCTGAAGCAGCTTTTTCTATTTCAGTAAATAGAATGTCATTATCATTTAAATTAAAAACAGGGAAAAGTAAATCATTTAAATTATGTTAAAATGAAACAAATGAGAATAGGTGCACCTCCACCAAAAAGCCATGACTGGAAAATGGGTAACTCAACAAGCAGAGGACATATCTTTAATAAAGATTTACCTAAACACAAAACCTCATATACTGAATTTGAAGAAAAATTTATAAAAGAAAATTATCTTAATATTTCAGATTCTGAAATCGCAGAAATATTGCAAAGAACAAAATTTGCTATTACCAATAGAAGGATAAAAATGAGGCTTATTCGTCCACTTAAAAGGGTAGCAAATTATAATTTTAACATATGCATGACCTATGTCCACCAGCTTAGACGTGAATGGGCATTAGTCCAGGATATGAAAGCATTGATTATTCTTTGCCAACTTGAAAAGAATACTTTTAAGCGTGAAAAATATAAAAAAGAGTTATTAATATTAAGCAATCTAAAACAAGTTAAAAAGTAATGGAAAACTTTTCAAGATACACCCCATTGGCGATACACGAACGGGAAATGGTATTGCTAAAAGTATTCGGCATAGAGTGGTGCCGGACCAGGTGGCATAAGATAAAATATTCGCCTTATTCAAAAAACGATCAATTAACATTAATATTTTAAAATTATGAAAACAATAGAGTTTGGAAAAATGAATGGATACCCTCAGTATCTACAGATTAAATTAATAAAAGGAGGCGGTATAATGATTTATATGTGTGTTGATCCAAATAATAAACCAGAGAAAGGCGATACGATTCAAAAATTTAATGATACCTATAATGTATTGGAGGTTGTAGAAGAAAGACCAGCAAAAGGAAAGCATCAACCTGGTATTTTATGGCAAAGACTAAAATGTTCCTAACAACCTACTACCTAAACGGGAAGCTTGTTAAAGAAATGAGCTGGAAGGATTATAAAAAACTTAAAAAACAGAAATATGAACGATCAATCAAACAAAGTCGACAATCTGTCAAGGATTAGAATGTTTCTTAAAGGAGGTGCGAAAATAACCAGCATGTTAATTTTAAGGCATGTTGGCACTACGGAAGTTCGGCATTATCTTTCAATACTCCGGAAGGAAGGGTTACTTATAAAGGATAACTGGATCGAAAAAGACGGTAAAAGATTTAAAGAATGGTACTTGGAATTTAAATAAATAATCATGAACTTAATTTGTCCTATATGCTCTAAAGAATATGAAAAATCCACAGGGCATTATAACAGAGCTGTTAAATTGGGTGCTAAACTTTATTGTAGTAAACCTTGTTCTTCTATCGGAAGAAAACTTCAATCAGACAAGCATTTAAAGACACCTGAGCAACTTAAAACTGAAAAAGCAGATTATGATAAGAAGTATCGTTATTATAACAAGGAGGGCATTAAAATTAAGAAAGCAGAAGCATTTAAAAAAGATTATGCAGAAAATCCTGAAAAGTACAAAGAAATACGCAAAAAGAGAATGCCTGAGCATATTATTTATTGTAGACTTCCTAAAGCCAGAGCAAAGGAGAGAGAAGCTAGGTATAGGCGATTAGGACAAGATAAAACAAAAAAATGTCTAATATGCCATAGTCAAAAAAGATTAATAGATTTTGAAAGTTACGATGTATTCCAGGATAAAAGGAATTACATGTGCAAAGAATGCGAGCAAAATCAATTTAAAGAATTAGGAATAAAAGTTCGTGATGTTTTACAGTGTATCCGATCAGGATTAGTTAAGCAAAAATCAAAGCTTAAAATAAGAGATATAGCAAAATACCCTTATTTAATTGAATCAAATAAATATTTATTATTACTTAAACGATTAACAAAATGAAAAACGCAAAAGAGTTAAGAGATGAATTAGTAAATGTCTTTAAAGGAGTAAAAGATGGATCTATAGAAGTATCTCAAGGCAAAACACTTGTGGCAACTTCAAATGCAATGCTTAAATCAGCTCAACTGGAACTTGAACACGCTAAATTAACTGGCAAAACAAAAGTAATTAAGTTTCTTGAAACAGAATAATTTCCGTATCTTAGTGGGGTAAAATAAACAGTCGCAGTCTTCGAATTTTAAGCGACTAATCAAAGACATTTATTGCCTTGCTTGCCAAGTACCGAGTTCGAAGACGGGAAAGGCTTGCAAGGCTTTTTTATTTTATGAAATTAGAACTTAAACACTTATCTCCTTATCTACCTTATAAATTAAAATGCTTACGCGGAAAAGAAGTTTTTATATTAAATGGCATTAGGGATTGGATAGGATGGTCTGGTTATTTTGATGATAAACACGGGTCTACTGCAGTACCTATTTCAGTTATTAAACCGATATTAAAGCGAATGGATATTTTAATTATTTCGCCTATTGTAATGGATGAAATGAACGAAATCCATACAGTAGAATACAATGGCAGAGGAACATTTGTAGAACCTGATTCAGATAATGGAGATCCTTTTAATGCAGAATATCTGCCTTATAGCTCATTGTTTATTTTATTTAAAAATCACTTTGACGTTTTCGGATTGATAGATGCCGGATTAGCAATCGACATTAATACGCTTCCTGAACTTTTAAATACTTAGTTATGGCTAAAGATCCCGCTGTACTATTTTATATTGATAAATGGCTTTTGGCTACAAAAGAAATGAAGCCAGATTGTAAATCCTGGTACCATTCCTTAATACTTCATCATTATGACAAAAAATCGTTGCCGAACGACATTGAAGAGCTTGCAAATTTAGCAGATGTCCGTTTCTCTGAGTTTGAGCGCTTTAAACAAGTGTTTGAACAAGTGCTAAAACATAAGTTCAAAATAAATGAGCAAGGCAGGCTTATAAATGACTTTGCTAACGAAATAATAACTAACAGGGAGCAATTCAAAGATAAGCGATCAAACGCTGGTAAAATGAGTTATTTCGCAAAATTTATGCGCAAAATTTGTTCTGATGAAAATGTAATTCAATACGTTTTAAAGCATACAGATTTTGATATATTAGATACTAAGAATGAACAAATGCTTAAACAAGTGTTTGAACAAACAAGTAAACTATATATAAGTGTAAATGGAAATGCAGATACAAGTGAAGATTTAAATAATTATACTATTAGTAATACAGAAGAATTAAAAGCAAAAAAAAATGAATTAACACTTTTGCTTTGCGAAAAATTTGGGTGGTCCGAAATGAGGTATTCGAATAAGCAGCGTGACGTATCAGCTTTTGTTTTTGTTAAAATTTTAAATGATTCTGATTATGATAATTTTATTCTTCAATTTAAATCATACGATGAATACAAAACTTTAGCCGATGAAAAACGGCATGCTCCAGAAAAATTAATTGGTAGTCAATCTGAACAATTTAACGATTCGGTTTTACTTTCTGAAAATTGGGAAGCCAGGTTAATTAACTTTAAACAGCAAAAGCCAAAAACAAAATTTGACCGGGTATCAGATAATCAACACAGCGATAACCCTTACTTAAAAAAATAATGAGTGGATTACAATTATACAAACAGCAAAATTTAGATATTTCAAATTTTACACCTCGTGAAATCGAAATATACGATGCTTTACAAAGCCCGATGATAAAAGACGTGTCGGAAGCTGAACTTTACGAGTTATTTCGGTACGCGGTAAATAAAGCTTACCTAATGGCAGTTTACACCGCTCCTGAGCCTGAGCAATTTACTATAGTTGTTGACGAGACAATGAAAATGTCTAAATCAAAATACGGTTTCGTTCGCGCTAAAGAAGTACCGTTAATTTTTGTTCGCGGCTGCTCAAAAGAATTTGGTGAATTTATGGGCCTCAACTTCATTACTTTCATGGGCTGGTTTGATGGTTACATAAAAGACAAAAAAAGGATAGAATTAACTACACCGGCCAAAGAAACAAAAGAACCTACATTACAAGAGCGTTTCGAAATTGCCAGTAAAAACGCAATGGATGCTTTTTTAGCTTATAAAATAGGTAAAGATATATCATTGCAAGCGCCTACTGTTTATCGTTTCTTACGCGGCATTAAATTATTTGAATATACTGAAGCTGAACAGGATGAATTTTGGGAGCAATCAAAGCAAGATATTTACAGAGATTTAAAATTAAAGAAAGCTGTTACAATCGAAAAATTTAAGAGAGAAGAAATAGAAAAGCAGTTAAATGGAGAATTATCCATAGATGAAAAGATAAAGGCGCAGGCGCAACGTTTAGGACTTTATTCGTTCTTTCAAGCTATCATGATGGAAGAAGCCGATTTACAGGAATTAATTAACCAAAATAAACCGTTTTAAATTAACCAGGACTAAAAACCATTAACATGAAAACAGAAGTAAAACATTCAGAATCTAAAACGGCATGGAATATTGTAGGAACAACTCCAGGTAATAAGTACAAAGTAGCAAGGATTCCTTATATGGTAGATAGTAGATTTTCAGAAGAAACTAATGAGAGGGAAAGAAAAAAAGCTTTAGAGATAGCCAAATTCATTTCAGAACAACTATTAAATTTTAAAAACCATTAACGATTAAATTATGATAAAGGAATTTGAAAAATATAAAACAGGAAAGAAACACGTAAGACCTGTACAATACTTAGGCGATACGCAAAGTATTACATATTACCAATATGAATTTCCATTAGGTGATTTAATAAATGATTATATTAAACACATAAAAAAACCTTTTTGGAGAAGAGGGGTATTGCATGATTTTACAACAAAAAAATATTTAGAAGTATTGAATATCGTTAAAATTTCTAATTCGTATTAAACCATGTAAGTAGAACATAAAACAGAAAAATGGGTAGTTTTATTTAAAGAAAATTAAGAAAATGGAATTAACAAAACTTACTCACATGGAATTGTTGGATTTACAATCCAAAATATCAGAAGAATTTAAAGAAAGAGAAAACAGAAAAAAAATTCGTGTTTTTAGAGTTCATGTTTTATTTAATTCACCTGAATATTATTTAAGTTATGATAACGCTTTGTCATCTATGATAACTGAACTTAATGACGAATATAATAAGGAAGATTTTCAAAATGAACCTAATCCAATTTCAATTTCAATCGGGGTTGAATTTATAGATCAGTCTGGCGTTAAAAACTGTAAGGATTTCGAAACTAATGGAGGCGGCTATTAAAATGACCGAAAAAATAACAGCAGCGGAGTTTATCATTGGAATAGATTCAGGCGTAAATACTGGATTTGCTTGTTGGAGCACAATTGAAAATAGATTAATATTTTGTAGATCACTTATGATTCATCAAGCATTTGATTATATAATTGGGAATATAGAGCAGATTAAATTAGTTCGTGTTGAAGATGCCAGGTTAAGAAAATATATAACTGGCGGCCGTGAAAAGTTGCAAGGCGCGGGATCTATAAAGAGAGACGCGAAAATATGGGAAGATTTTTTGATCGATAAGAATATACCTTTCGAAATGGTTGCGCCTAAGAATAACAGGACTAAACTCGATCATTTTACTTTCAAAAAAATAACAGGTCACAAAAGTAAAACAAACCAGCATGCAAGAGATGCAGCTATGTTAGTATTTGGATTTAAATAAATCTGCTTAAAAAGCAATTGTAATATCTTTGTTAGAAATTTTAGCATTATAAAAAAAAATAAAATTATTTTTAATTTATTCTTGCAAATATAAATTAATGTTGTATCTTTGTTATAACAAAAAGGAAAAGACATGAAAAACGTAAACGAAATCAGAATTGCAGCTTTAAGATTAGTTGATGAAGTAATTAGACTTCAATATAATGTTAACAATGGTTGTTATTCAGATAACCAAGAATTAGGAACTAAAAAAGCAAGATTAGAAGGCGTTAAAAAATGGGCTTTAGAAAATAATCAAATCCAAGAAATTCGTCACTATTTCGCAGTTAGTAACTTTGGTCATCCTTTTCAATTTATAGCTTCAGATTTATCAGAAATGTTTAATTAATTCTTGCATAATTAAAAAACTATTCTTACCTTTATATCAAGCAAAACGAAAAACATGAAAACTTTTAAATTTAACTACAGAGGTACAGAAATTAATAAAATTCAATTTTCAGAAATAGAAAGCTACTTAGAAGATAAAGGATTAAATACTGATTCGGCTTTTAATATGATGGCTGATGAAAATGAATTTGTTTATGTTTCAAATGGATTTTTAAAAGGTTTGTTAAATGAAAATGAATCAGGCGAATGGCATCATTTTTTTGTTAAAGAAAATGGATATGAAGCGGGAAAATTTAGCTTCAATTAAAAAAAATCTTAAATTTATTTATATATGGAAAGAATAAGAAAGCCCGGGGCTGGCCGAAAAAAATCAGTAACAGGATATGTAAAAAGTAATATTAACATTACCCCAGATGCCGCAAAAATACTTGCCTCATTACCTTTTGGTGAAAAATCAAAATTTGTTTCTGAAGCAATAATTAATTATAAAAAGTAATTAATATTTTCTTGCAAATATAAAAAGTATTCGTATATTTGTTATGTCGAAAGCAATAAAGATTTTGATCTAAACAAAAAAAATGGATTTAAAACAAGAAATTATTGATCTGGTTGTAAAATCAGGCATTGAAAACAAAGAAGTAGTTGCTACTTTGGATGAAGTAAGGAAGCTTTACCACAACCCTAAAAATGTAGGTGATAAAGTCCTCAATGAAAAAGAACATCACTCAAGTAATGAAGCCGAAATTTACGGGAATCGTTTCCCACTTTCTAAAGATGCTAGTTATGTTTTTTATAAAGGAGATTGGAAAAAAAGGAAAAGAGGTAATACAGCTAATTGGATAACTTATTTGGGGGTTAACATAGAATTTAAAATTAAACGTAAGAAATAACATCGGGGCCTAATAAGCCCCTTTTTAAATTAAGGATATGAAAACTATAATCGATAAAAAACCAAAGATAAAAGTTAAGGCATTTAGTAGTAATGGTGGAGGGTGGAGCTTTTACTATAACGGTAATAATGTTGGTGCTATCTGGTATAATGGAGAAATAGGCGGAATTTGTAGCGAAACTCTATTTGAAAATAAGCATCTTAAGTAATCAGATTGTTACAAAAACACAAATTAAAATTATCGATATTTGGGGTATGATTAAAGCGCAGGATTTACGAATAGGGAATTTACTTATAGTTGGAGGAATGGAAAGATTGGTTTTTGTTTCAGCTATATTTAGAACGCATTTTAGATGTGAAGATAAAAATGGCATTTCATTCGAGGAAAGTATTAGAGTTAATTATTTACCAATCCCATTAACTGAAGAAATGCTTTTGAAGGTTGGGTTTGAGAAGCATCATCCAGAGGGAAACCTGTATAGTTTGCCTTGGGTTTTAACGTCATTATGCGACGGAGAGAAAATAGATAAAAATTTTAGCGTTGCTTTATTTGAAGGATTTTCTGTTGCTTGTCAGTGTCAAAATACTCATTTTAGATATTTGCATCAGTTACAGAATTTATTCTACTTCACATCGCAAGGCCAAGAACTTAACACAGCGGGATTGATATGAGTATTAAAAAGCAAAATATAACTGGTAAATCACCTAAAGAGGTTGCGGATATGTTACAGGTTTATGGAGATGTGATTTCGGTTCCTTTCCAAAATATATCAGATATAATCTGGGCTCTAAACAGAGAAAATGAAACAAAAGTAATCATCATTATAAAAGGTAATAACGCAATAATTGGAACAGAACAAATTTAAAAGAAACAAAAATTATGAACATTAAAGAGCTAAAAACAATAATTGAATTACTTCCTGACGAAATGGATGTTTTTATTAAGCAAAATGATGATGAATATGAAACATCAATGGCTATAGATGCGTCGGTTTCATACATTAGATTTAAAGGTGCTGGTATTAAAAAAGCAGACGAGCCTACTATACGTTGTTTTTTGATAAAAGACTGTGAATAGATTTAACCAAATGATAAAGATAGAGTTATGATGAAACCTAATTTAGATTTAACATTTTGGTTATATAAATCAAAATCACTAACAACTTATGTATTCAGTAAGCCTGATGATATTTACATCCCATCACGAGACGAAGTTTTACAACAACTCGGAATTTCAAAAGAACAAGACGAGGAAATGCAACAGAAGTATAAATAATTCGTATATTTGGGTTAACATAAAGTAAACAATAGTAAACATTATGACTGCTCAGCAAAGAAAGTTTGCGGATGAATATTTGATATTAAATAATGGCACAAAAGCCGCTATATCAGCAGGTTATAGTAAAAAATCAGCACGATCAAAAGCAAGTCAACTTCTTGTTGATGAAGAAATAGAAAAATACATTGAAGAAAGACGTTCTTTAATAAGCGAAAAAGCTTTGGTTGATGCAGCTTGGGTTCAAGAAAGGTTTAAAGCTATTTCTGATAGATGTATGGCTGTGGAACCTGTTTTAGTAATGGGAGAGCCTACAGGAGAATATAAATTTGATTCAGCCGGAGCCAATAAAGCTACTGAAAACCTAGGTAAGATAATTGGCGTTTACGAAAAAGACAATAAGCAGAAAGAAGTTGCAATTGTGCCTGTAATTAACATTATAGCTCCAGATGCAAAATAATGGCATACAGATTAATTTTAAGCCATCTATAAAGCAGTACCAAGCATGGCAATACCTTTCTGACGATCATACAACTTTCATAGGTTACGGTGGGGCGGCTTTTTCTGGTAAATCATACCTGCTTTGTTATTGGCTAACAACCATGTCAATTGCTTATCCTGGCACAGGGTGGGGATTAGGTCGTAAGCAATTAACTGTTTTAAAGAAAACAACACTTATAACCTTATTCAAGGTTTTTGCAGAATGTCAAATTGAAAAAGATATTCACTATAATTATAATCAGCAAAATAACACAATTACTTTTTATAATGAATCGGTTATATTTTTGATCGATACAATGTCATTGCCTAGCGATCCTTTATTCACAAGGTTTGGTGGATTAGAATTAACTGGCGCAGCAGTAGATGAATCTGCTGAAACTGATTTTAAAGCAATTGAGGTTCTTAGTACACGTTTAGGGCGTAGGCTTAATGATAAGTATAATCTTGCAGCCAAGATGTTAGAAACATTTAACCCGGCTAAAAATCATGTATTCACAAGGTATTATAAACCTTACAATTCAAAAGAAGAAAAACCAGGCATATCATTTGTTCCCGCTTTACCATCAGACAATCCATCGCCTGAAGTGCCAGCTTATATAGCAAGGATTAAAGCCACAGGTAGTAAAGTAACTATTGAGAGGTTGATTTTCGGAAACTTCATGTATGATGATGATCCGTCGGCTTTAATGACTTTCAATAAAATACAAGACATATTCACTAATTCATTTGTTGAGACAGGAGAAAAGTATATAAGTGCAGATATTGCGCGTTTTGGCTCTGATAACACAGTTGTAGGTGTTTGGAGTGGTTTTATTCTTGAAAAGATAGTTACAATTGATAAAAACAAGGTTACCGAGGCCGCTACAGAGATATTAAAACTTGCCAAAGAAAATCAAGTACCAGCATCAAATATTATTTGTGATGAAGATGGCGTAGGTGGCGGGGTTGTAGACATAATTTCATGCCATGGATTTGTTAACAATTCAACTCCTTTAAATAATCCTGAATCAAATGAGCAGGAAAACTTTAATAATCTTAAATCGCAATGCTATTTTAAGCTTTCAGATATGGTTAACGACAATAAAATATGGATAAGAGATGATGTTTATAAACATCTAATTATTGAAGAATTGGAACAAGTTAAGCAAAAGGACATGGATAAGGACGGAAAGAAAATGGTTATTCCCAAAGACAAAGTAAAAGAACTGTTAGGCAGATCTCCCGATTATTCAGATATGATTATGATGCGTATGTGGTTTACATTCAAAAGGATTAAAGAGGTTTCTTTTGGATGGGACTAATGTATCTAACTTGTTACTTGACAATTTTTTAATTCGTTGTATATTTGTTTCAAGAAAAAGGCAATAAAGCTTTTTGAATAAATTGCGAAATCATGAAAACTTTATCAAAAAACACAAAAGAAATTTTAAACTTGTTAACTGTATTTATTTTAGTATTTACAGGAATTACAGGCGTACTTGCTGTTATGGCTCAGTCTTTTAATATTGGTATAGCTTATTTATTTTCATTTGCTATATCATGTTTAATTACTGTATTTATAACCCCAGATAAATAATTGTCGTTATCGCAATTGCGATGATCTCTCCCCGTCTGGTTCGCCTTGCGGGGTTTTGAGGTGAGAGCGTTAATTTAGATAGCGGTTGAGTTTGGATGAACTTAATCGCTTTATTGGGCAAATTGGTAGAGTGGTTATATGTCGGATTGCAAACCCGATTACGCAAGTTCGAATCTTGCATTTGCCTCTGTTGCGAATGTCGACAAAAAGTAGACCCTATACTGCATATACAATGGTGAGGATATGTCGTTAACGTGATCCTGTGCAGACTAAATAGAAATATTCGGTTCGCAATGTAGGTTTAATCCGATAGAAATTATGACAGCCGGGAAAGACCGGCGTATTTGAACAGATGGCGGAATGGTAGACGCACTAATTCAGACCGGAATACGTCACTTTAAGAATGCTGAACAGCGAGTGGAGAAAGTATACTGAAAGAAAACAAGTTGTAGACGTACATACCCGTTCGATTCGGGTTCTGTTCACAAAATATTTAGGGAATGAATATTTAATTTAGAATTATTAATGCAATAATCGGATGGTTATTGCCTTTTTGCTTTTAACATAGTTTTCGTTACATTTGCTAAAACAACTGTTAACATGGGTTTTATAGATAGGGTATTTGGCAGAAGCGATAAAGCAGCCGAAAAATTCACACAGTCAATGGTTCAAGAAGTTGGGCGTCAAATGGCTTCTGCAATACGTGGTTTAGATTTTGGATTGCCTACAATCAATTCCGATGGCTATGATTACGACAATAATGCTTTTAGAACAATTGGAGCAGTTTATGAATGTACTGATTTGATCTCTAAAAAGGTTATAAATACCCCTCTTGTTTTCTACAAAGTGCGAGACAAAAAGAAGTTAAAAGCAGCCAAAGCGATTGAAAAAGAACAGCCTATTGCTGCATACTTAATGAAATTACAAGCTGTTGAGGAGGTTGATAATGAGTATTTAAGCAAGTTATTTGCTAATCCAAACACATATCAGAACGGATCCCAGTTTCTTTGGACGGTTGCACTTACATATTTGCTTAATGGCAATAGTTTTAATCACACTCTTAAAGGATCAAAGAAAACTACTAAAATGTGGTGTATCCCGAATATGGAAATAATAGCAAACGAAAACGACTTGCTTGAGCCATTAATGGGCTACCGAATGAATTATGCAGATATTCAAAAAGAGTTCACCTTAGACGAAGTTTACCACCTTAAAACGGGCAATCCGGCTAATATAGACAGAACGTTTCAATATTTGTATGGCGTAAGTCCTTTGCGTGCTTACTTGGAAACAATGCGAACGATTAAAGAGGCTAAAACACAAGCGTCTAAACAAGCTAAAAACGGAGGTGTATTCGGTATTTTAAGTCCTAAGGACAAAGAAGATCAATTAGGTAAAGATCAAAAGCAACAATTACAGCAAAAGATGAAAGAAGCTCGTCAATCGAATGACGAACTTAGCCGTGTTTTTCCTTCAGCTATTGCTTTAGCATGGCAGTCGATCGGATTGCCTATTGCCGATCTTCAGCTATTAGAATTAATCGGTGCAAGCGAAGAAGATATTTATAGAGCTTTTCACGTTCCTTTGTCATTTCATAACCAAAAGGCTTCAACAGATAATAATGTTGGCACAGAGGTAAGGAAATTGATATGGGATGCGGTCGCTCCAGTGTGTGATGCTATATCTGAATTTTATACAGCTATAGGCAAAGAGTATGGAGTTGACATGGTTGAACTTGACTACACCCAGCTTCCTGAAATGGCTGTAAATATGAAAGAGGTTGCTGAATATCTTAAATCAATTCCAGAAGGAACATTAACACCAAACGAAATGAGAGCAGCCTTAAAGTATGGCGAAAAAGCAGATGCTTACTTAAACGAGCATTATATCAATAAGGGCAAAGTTACTATGTCAAGTATTGCTAATGGAACGGCAAGCGCAAAATAGAAAAACCGGACTAAATTAATAGATCCGGTTTAATCATTACCGCAATTGCAGTAACGGTAATTAGTTAAAGCCAATCGCTAAGTCCTTAAAATTTTCGGTAGGAATACCAGGGAAATCATTAAATTCTGATTCTTCGCTATCTATAACCGAAACTTGTATTTGTAACTTCTTACCCCATGGAGTAAGGATATTAACAACAGACTCACTGTCGTTAATACAATTTGTTGATGCATTTTGTATCAACTCCAAAGCTACTTCGTTTAAATCTTTCATATAAGTATTTAATTATTTAAAAACTCTTCTATTTGGCTTTCAGTATATCCAGTGTTCCATTCTTGGAACTCACGTATACCATTACCAGTAATTAAAAAAATTTCTTTATTGCCTTTAGTTCTTATAAATTTAGCTTTCATAATCTGCAATTTACAAACCGCTTTATTGCTGTTTGCTTGATTCAAAGATAAGTGTTATATAAAAATTGTCAAGTAACAATGTAGTTACAAATGAAAATATTAATTCTATTTTATATATTTGGGTATTTAAAAATATATGAAATGGGAAAACTTATACTTGAATCAAGAGAAAACAGTTTTATAGTTAATGGACTTGAATTTCAAAAGGGAGCTTTAACGGTTAGTCATTCTGCTGATGGAATCGCTATTAATGGCAATTACGCTGCATTGGCTGATATTACGGCGGACGGCGATGTATTAGGTAGCATGGACGATTTAAAGTCGTTCATAAGCGAAAACCTTTTTAAATCTGGCGGGGGCAGCGGTGGAAACGGGGCTGTAGATAGCGTTACTGGAAATTTAGTTTCTGGCACTAGTAGTAATCCAGTTGTATCAATACAGGGTACTAAGGCAGATATCATTACATTTGACGCAAATGGCAATCCAGATATTAAGCCGATAGGTATTGAACAGCTAACAGATGTTGGTAGCTTTCCTTCATTCGCTAACGGTGTATTTGTTGCAACAGCAATGAACGCTCAAAATAAAACAGGATTGCTTTTGTTTATTGAGTTTAGCACAGACACGCCAAAAGCAGGTACCTTTCCAACTTATGTATCGGGGGGAAGATTGCACGTTGCAAATGCAGTTGATGATGGCCAGGCAGTTAGCTTAGCGCAATTAAAGTCGGTTATACCTACTCCACCGGGATCAGGAAACTATATATTAATGTCGATGAATGGCGTTCCTCAATGGATACCAGGATAAAATAAAAACCCCAAACCAAATTAAGGAATGGGGTTTATTTTTTCAGACAAGTAATTTTCTAATTTTATCTTTGAATGCTTAATCATTATTTTTAAAAAAAGATCATCTGAGATATAAAAAGGCTTATCTTTTAATGGTAATAAAATTGCATGCTTTGTCATACCAATTTTTATGGATGCTCTTATGCTTTTAATTCTTGTTATAAAGCATTCATCAAAATCAATAATTATATTCATTATTTTTCTTTTAAAATTTGTTCGCACTTGTTAAGTTCTTCGCTTACTTGTTCTGACGCTAATTTAAATCCATCAGCATCCTGAGCATCCATAAATTCATACATCTGCAGTTGATAGTCGAAAACATTACGCAAATGTCGCTGGTATTTAAGCTCTTTGTGAAGCAATCTTTTTCGTTCAAGTTTACATTTACGCTTTTCATAAAAATAAAAAGCTACTAAGGCTATGTTGAATATTGTTATTACGTAGGTCATATTCTTTCTGTTGTTAAGTATCTAAATTGTTTTATCTTAAGGTCAAACGCTAATGATCTTTCGCATTTAATTTTTGAGTTTAAAAATGTTTCCCCTGCTAAAATAAACACCTGTAGCTCCTCGTAATAGATATTATCACCAGGGTATTGATGTACGGTTTGCTGATATTCTGATCTGAACCAATTTATACCTTCATTTAGCAATTGTTGATCAAATAGATTACCGCAACACTTCTTTAAAGAAGATAATGCAGCATCATTTTTAATTTCCTGCTCAAATGCAAATCTGTAATTACCTACATTCATAACCTACTTAATTAAATGATCAACTGATTTTCTCGCTTCTTCTCGTGTTGGCGCCCATAGCCTGTAGCAATGCAAAACGTAAAGACCTGGCATTATGCCTACTTTGCCGCCATTCATTCTAACTCCCTTAGTAAATTCACGGTCGAATACTATCGTGTTTTTAAATCCGCCTATTTTGCGCCAAATTTTTACTGAAAATAAAAGGAACATGCCGGCTAAATCTTCATTATAATTAACAACTTCTGACGCCCATGATCTGTTCATTTCAACACTTTTTGCGTAATGGTCAGTTAAGTTCATGTTTGAAAAAAATAAATCATCCCTGCTAGGTATTGTTTGGTTTTTTCCACCTAATCTATTAGTATAGCAGCCAATCAAATCATATTCATTCCCGTATTTTTCAACTGCCTCATGTATCAAACGTCCTGAATCAGGCGTTAAAAATGCTACGTCTAAATCCCTGAGGCAAATCCAATCATTTTCATCAGCGTTTAATTGCTCAATTGCATTATTGATTGACGTTCCAAAGTTTCGGTTTACATCAAATGGGCTTATGTAGTGAATCATTTATTTAGTATTTTAAGGTATTGTGCCAACGGACTAACGCCATATTCAGAATCTTTTACGATTTTAATATCAGTGTTACCATCGCCTAGTTTTGTTATCAAATTTTTGCCTAACATATCTCCAGAACTTTGAATTAATTCTTTAGGTATTTTAAAAGCCGTGAATATCCGTCTTCGCATATCTTCCATTTCTGTAGAAAATTTTATGTTGCCTAAGTGAATATCATTAATAACCCAAAAATACCCATCTTTCACAACGAATGGTCGAGCGTATTGCTGGCCTTTAATCTTTTTAGTTATGCGCTTTAATGGATTAGATTGCAAATGCCTATCCCATATTTCTTTGTATTCGTCGGTCATAAATCAGTTGGTTTAACGTGTTCGATTGATTTTAAAATTCAATATCATGATTTGAATACACTTCCGGAGAAACATTCATTTCAGAACATATAGTCATGAATTTGCCAACATTAAGACCTTCAATTTTACCTCGCCTAAGCCTCGATAAATACATCCTGTTTAGCGAGGAATTTTTTTCTGTTGCATTTTTAAAGTGGCTTATGCAGTCTTGTCTAAATTTTTCTATGTTAAATATCATTCCCAAATTTATCGATTAACTAAATATCTTTTTGTAATGTTGTTGTTACTTATGCTTAAACAAGCTGATTTGATTAGCCTTAAATGATTTAAACTCTGTTGTTATTTTAAGTCCAGTTTCAAATCGATTAAGGAAGTGACTGTATATGGTCCAGTTCACTAGGGGCATATCTGTTTTATCAGCCTCTTTTTCTGGCAATATTTCGTACATATCGCATAATCTATCCAAAAACTCCATTACAATTTCGTATCTACCTCCGATAACACCTGCATTCAATAATGGCGTTTTCATGTTCGATTTAATAAAGTTCTGCATGAAGTTGCTTTTGTGATGGTTTTGCATCCATTGGCAGCCAATAAAGTCTTTTTCCCACCCGCAGTATAGAATTCCTGGCTTGATTATCTGGAAAGGATTTTTAAGGACTTCTACATCATTGCAATCTGTCATCCATACGTTTTCAGTTGGATTTTTTAGCAAGTAATCACGATACGCAAACCAGCGCGCAAAGTATGGATTAATATGAGCTATAGAATTAAAAAAATAAGCGTTTTCGAATGATTCATAAATGTATTCTAAATCATCATTATCAAAACAATCATTCAAAATTACAACATCTGAATTATTTATCGAGGCTGATTTAATTAAAGCTATTGTACTTGAAACATCAGCCTCCCATTTTTCGCCTCTTTGCGGATCTGCAACGCCAGTAAAGTATGAAGTCAATATAATTCCCGTTTGCTGCTTGTAGGGGATGAAATGAGCTGATTTGCCTAAGGCATTTAGTTTCCTTTGATTTACTGGAATATGCTTTGCCCTAACTGATGCGGGAACGCTCCTTTCAATTGTTTGCTCTTTATCGTAACTGAAAAACAAATCATCAGAGCCTTTAACGTCCATGAATTTATAAGGAGTTAATCCAGCGTTATGTATTCTAATAGATAAATCGACATGATCCATTCCCCAAATTCCATATCCCTCGTCCATGCCACCAACAGTATCTAAACACGAATGATGCAAATAAATAGCGCATCCGCAAGGATTTTCGAAAATTACAGCATCTTCAATTTCATGGCTTTTGCGGTTGCCGTTTGGCCTACCGTTCGAAAACTCACTGAAAATATACATTAAGTGAGGGTATTTGCTTTCTATGTAAGGTTTTTCCCATCCTTTAACTTTCCCCCAGCAATCATCATCAAAAAGAAAGATATGTTCGCAGTCATCTAAAAGGGATAAGCACATATTTTTAGTTTTTGCAATTCCTGCTTGCTTTTCGAATCTGAAGTCTGCATTTGGAAACGGAACATCGCTTGCGTCATCAACTATTACTAGAAGTGCGTCTTTAGGTAGATATTTTTTAATATTATTGATTGTTATTTGTGCTGTTTCGTGTCTGTTATGAACACTAATAGCAATTCCTATTTTTCCTTTAATCATTTTACTACCTCAAATGTTAAATCCCAAATTTTATCATGATTATTTGCAAATGAAAATTTAGCCTCATAAACAGGTATTAAATCACCATCTTGAATCTCTTTAAAACTTTCAGAAAAACCATGGTATATTCTTTGAGTTAAAGTTTCCTGTATTATGATAGGGGTAAATTCTGACATTAAACTACCTAACATAAAAAGACCTTCTTCATCTTGAATTAAAGCCTTAGAGACTTTAACTATTCCCTTTTTATTTATTAAACTCATTTTGATTTATAAATTATTTTTGTGAATTTTAATTTAAATGTTTTGTTTATTGAGCGCTTTAGGTTCCTAAAAGCGATATGCAATTTAAAATATGAATACCCTAAATTTTTCTCTATTATACAATAAAAAGAAATATCCTTAATAAGTTGATTATCTTTAAATTGCATGCCATACAATCTAAGTGAGCTGTCACAGCTCCTAATTAGATTTACTTTAGGTATGTAGTTACCATATTGGCTCATACCCCCATCCATTTAAAAAACCTAAACCACCATTTGCCAGAAATATAATCCAATTCCTTTTGCGCTGGGTGTTCTTTTAATTGCTTGTTAGCTGCGTTTAGTCTTGAATTGACAGTTACTAACTGCCCCCGCAATAACTCTACCTCTTGCTTTAATTCTTCTACTGTTGGGTTCTTTTTGAAACTCATATTATTTTGGGTTAATCTATATTAAATGTTACTTTTTCTCCGTGTAAATAAAGATTCCCTTTATTAGCACATTTACCCCTACCGCTTTTAGATTCATAACGTGGGCATACTGATTTACTGCAATCTGATTTTTGAACACAATCGTAAATATGACACCAAATAAAATCATTTGTTCCATCATCTGGCATGGCTTCCATAAGCGTAATTGATTTTAAACCTTCTAATTTAGCGTCACGTAGATGATCTTCTAAAGGGTGGCAAGTCAAAGAATCCTCATTCTCAAAGTACAGTGTTTTTATTTCTTTTCCCATGATGCATTTAGGTAATATCCAAAATGATTAAACATACTTTCAAGAGTTTCAAAGCTAAGTTGTCTTTCTAAAAACCTTTTCTTTATGTTGCTTGCGTTTTGAGCAGTTGTAAATCCGGCATACCACTTAGGTTCGGATGTAATATGATTGAATACTTCAATAGCTGTCATACACAAATATATGTATATATATCCTTATACACAACAGCGTTAACCGATTTATTTAAAAATAATATTCAATTACCTTATTTTTACCCCTAACATGGAAAATCAAGATAAAAATAAGGACTTATGTAAAAAGCTTGAAGAACTCAATAATAAAACAAAAGATCCGAAATTAGTTAAGGCTATCCAGGATAAACAGTCTAAAGTTGGCAAACCGTTTAATAAATAGAAATGATTTATTGTAAACAGCTTAATAAAGAGTTTGAAACTAAGGAGGCGATGTTTAAGGCGATCTATGCGGATTTGCCTAAAATCATGGAGAGCAAGAAAAAGCTTCAATTCTCATGCAATAAAAATGCTTCGGTTACATTACGCCCATTAAATGGTTTAAAGCTATCTGATGAAGTTAAAGCCTCATTCCAAATGGATGATGCGTATTACTACATTGTAGTTAATACAACGATGGTTTTAGATAGTCACGATGATTTACATATTGATGGTATTTGGGATGAGTCGGTTGCGCAAGATCAAGGGCAAAACTATTTATTAGCGGATCACTATTACTCAATGATGAATACCCTTGTTAAAAAGGAACACATTGAAATGTTATTGATTAAGCTTCCTTTTGCCGCTTTAAAACAACCATATTCAGGAAATACCCAAGCCTTAGTTTATAAGTTTCGTAAAGACAGAGTTATTAATCAATTGGCTAAAGATTGGTTAGAAAGCGAAGATGAAATCCAGGCAAGTGTGCGCATGCAATACGAAGAACTTGAATTTGCTTTAGATAGCAACGATCCTGATTACAAAAAAGAGAAAGCGAATTACGATAAATACATCAATAAGATTGCAAATAAATCTGACTTTGATTATATCTATTACTTTTTCGTTATTAAAAAAGCCGCTAACCGTTTAGAATCTAGTTTGGTTTTAAGAGGTAGTAATCATGTTACAGGTAATCTGTTGAATGATGGCGAAGAAAAAGAATTTCAAGAGAAAGAAAATATTGAATCGTCTCAGGGCATTCAAAAACACAGTAATTTTTATCAACTAATTCACTAAAAAAGATGGATTTAAAAAACTTCAAAGTACTCGGCAAATCAGAGTATGAAGCTCTGAGCGAAAGAGAGCAAGTTAAATACGAATTGCAATTAGAAGCCTATAAAGAGGCTGAGCAAAAGCGTATCGCAAATGAGGCAGCTAAAGAAGCTATCAACGAAATGAAACTTGAATTAGCAGAGGCTAACAAGGTTCAATTAGAGGAGCTTTCTGAGGCTAATAAATTAGCGTTAAAAGAATTGGCAGAAAAGTACGATATGAAAGTAGAGGACTTGGAAGCTAAATTAAAGCAAGCTAAGATTTCAGAAGTTAAAACCCGTATGGGAACAATGTCTGACGAAATCATGGAAAAGTTATCAACTGAAGAAGGCGAGAAACTTTTAAAAGCTTTCATTAACGGGCAAGCTAAAAACTTTAAGGTTGACTTAGAGGCTAAAGCTATGTTAACTCCTGCAGGTGGTGTTGCTCCAGAATTTACGCCAATTGTTGGCCCAGGTCACGATGATATTCACGCAAGGAATGTCATCCCAGTTTTCCCAACTTTAGCAGATGTAATTCGTTACGTTCAATTTACAGTTGATCCGGCTGCTGCTGGAATTGGTACCGTTGCCCCAGGAGAATTGAAACCTGATATGGGTTATATTTCTGCTGTAGTTAACGCTAACGTTGTTAAAATTGCTGGCTTACTAGATATCGCTGATGAAATGTTAGATGATGTTGTGGGGTTACGTGCTTGGTTAGCTTATGAATTACCAAAAGCCTACATGGATGCTGAAGATTTACAAATCTTTAAAGGCGATGGAACAGGCGAAAATCTTTTAGGTTTATGGTACCAAGCTGATGCGCAAACTTTTCCTATCGGATCTGTTACCCAATCTTCTAATATCATCGATAAAATTGCTGCTGGCGGTACCGAAATTCGTTTGTTAAAACGTTCTGCAAATACCGCTTTTGTTTCTCCTGTTGAATACATGGAAATTTTTATCAATAAAGGTAATACTGAAGAATATACTTATCCAATTGTTTTAGATACAAGAGGCAATGTTACTATTGCTGGTATTATTGTTTATTGGTCAAATGTATTCGAAGAAGGCGAAGGCGTTGTTGGTGATTTTAGCCGTGGCACTGCTATTTTTCAACGTAAGGGTATGGAGCTTCGTTATTCGGATCAACACAAAGATAACTTTGCAAGAAACGTTGTAACAATCCGTATTGAGGCCCGTATTGCATTGCCAATTTACTATCCAGAAGCATTTAAAAAGTTGTTTAACGCAACTACTTAATAAAAATTAGTGACCGCTTTAGATGTTATATCGTTAGCAGCCGCAAAAGAATATTTGCGAGTTGATTACCCCGATCAAGATGGGGTAATCACTCGTAATATTAAAAGCGCAGTAGCCTTAATTGAGCAATATACAGATGTATATTTGTATGAAAGATCAAGAACCTATGCGCTATTAGGTTGTAGTTTAGAAATTTATGATTCGCCTTTGACCTTTACGGGTACGGCACCAACTCATACTAAACAACAAGCAATGAGTATAATTGTTTACGGAAAATCCGGAGATACTTATGCCGCTAATATTGGTTATGCTAATGCTGATGATGTTCCTCAAAATCTTGTAGATGCATGTTATAAAATGATAACATATCTATATGAGAATAGAGATGCTTACAGCGTAACATTGCCAGCAGATGTACAAGTATTAATAAATCAGTTTAGGCGTAGTTGTACGATTTAAAATGAAAAAACCATTTGAAAATAAAAAACAGTATGATCCAGGTAGATTAACAAGTAAGATTGATTTTGTTACATATACTACTGAAGATAATGGAAGCGGTGGAACAAATGAAACTGAAACCATATTACTAAGTACATGGGCTGGAAAAGATAAAGTTAGCGACTATAATCAAATGGCAATACAGGCAGGGGCAACAATTGAAAACAAACCTACCTACTTTACAATAAGGAATAGAAATAATTTCTACCCAAATAAAACTATGGCTGTTAAAACAAGTGACGGTTTAAGATGGGAAATATTAGGAATAGTTGATTTAGATAATCCGGTGACATACATTCAAATGTTATGTGTGCTTTCCAAATAAAGGGATTACAATCATTTATGCTGATGTTGGAGAACATCGGTATTGAAGTTGATAAAATAGTAAAAGAAGTTTTATTATCATCAGCTAATGAAATATTACAAGATGCGCTTTCAAGGCTCCCATCAGGCAGTGGTAATGTTAGAGCAAGTTTTGCCATTGAAGTTGATGATGATGGCTGGAAATGCATTATTTATAGTGATGAAGAAGTTGCAGCTTACATTGAATTTGGAACAGGTGATTTTGCGAAAGCTTATTTAGCCGGCAAACCTCAAGAAATAGTTGATGAAGCTATTAAATTCTTTGTGAATGGTAAAGGTAAAATGCCAGCACAGCCATATCTATTCCCTGCTTTTTTAGCCAGGAGAGATAAAATAGTTGAAGTAATTGATAAAAAAGTAAATGAATATCTTAAATCCAAATAAATACATTAGATCAGGAATGATAACAGCATTAAAAGCTGGCATTTCTAATTTGAATATTTGGTATAAGAAAGTTCCTGTCAATGTAGTGCCTATACCATCAGTATATATATTACTTGACAGCCAAACTAAGAATGAAACAGTCGTGTCGAAAAGTACCACAGAAAAAGCTACAAACTTTGAATGGTTATCGACTATTGACGTTAACATATATAGCATTAATAAAAAAGGTTATTCTAATGCAGATTTAGTAGATGATATGGAACAATCAGTATTATCTATTGTTAGAACGGGGTTTAACATACCAAATTTTGACACAAAAAATGTAAGAATAATTGAAAGTCAGGATTTAAGTATTGATAATGATACAGCTTCTATTGATAGAAAGCTGGTAAAGTTTGAAATATGGCTAAATAACGTGTCATGACATTAGGAAGTGGGGAAGTAGTTTTATTACATCAAAATGGATGGTCGTGTAGTAAAGAAGCCTTATTAGATATGGAGTTTGATATAAGGCCAGATAAAACTGCTAGGAAAATGGTTATAGTTGGAGCTAAAAACATTTTTAATGTAGGTGGCGAAATTATACCAAATGAGATTTTGAGTGGCGTATTTAGATACGACAATGGCAATAAAATAGCATTCTCAGCAAGAGTAGCAGGCAAAAGTCGGTTAGAAGTAACCGGCGAATTAAACAACGATTTTGAAACAATTTTAAATAAAATATCACAATGGCAGTCTATCAAGGAAAATTATTAAGCGGCACCTTTAACGGATTGCCTATTAATTGTCAAACAGGGGGTACATTAACTATTAATGTTAATGTTGACGAAACTCCACCATGTAAGCCATCAGAAGGCGAAGATTTAGCTGACACTGAATGGGTTGATAACGAGGTTACATCAAGAGCTTGGACGCTAAATATTGATGGTAATCAAATCGCCGATCAAGTAACTGGCAAAATATCTCATATGGATATTATGGAAGCAATGATTGAAGGGTCGCCTGTAGGAGAGTTTACCTTTGGGACAACTCAAATACAAGGATATGACAGCCCTTATATTTGGGTTTTTGATGGCACAGGCATCATTACTTCTTTTACAGCAGAAGGCGGAGAAACTGGCGCAGCAACTTATTCTTTAGAAATAACAGGAAAAGGGAAGCCAAACTTTACAAAAACTCCTGTAACAACCTAATAAATGATAACCGTAAGGCAAATCATAGAATTAAACAAGGGCGAATGGTATATCAGTTATACCGCCCTTGCTCCTTGTGGTTGTCGCTTCAATAGGTATAAGCTAAAATTATTCAGGAAATCAAAACCAACACTAAAACAAATCGAAAATGCAATTAACAATAAAGGATAAAGAAAGACAATTAGTTTGGGGTACAGGCGCTTTTGAGGACGTATGCGACAGACTAGATGTTTCTTTAGTAGATTTCGATATTCTCTTAGTTTCAACGCCTGAAAAAGCTTTATATGAGCTTACTTATTCTGCTTTGCGTAATGGTGCTGAAATTAAGGACGAAAGTATTGATTTTAACTATAAATTCTTTTTGTCATGGTTAGATCAGCAGGATCAGGATTTAGGGGATAAAATAATGGCTGATTTTCTTGAATCTAAATATTTAGGAAAAACAATGCGTGAACGTTTTGAAACCGTATCTGCTATGTTGGATGCGTCAGTAAATGAAAATGAGCCTAAAAAACCTGTAAAAAAAAAGAATACAGCCTCGGTGAAATCATAAACAATTTATATAAATGGGGTTTAAAGCCAAAGGAAGTAAAAGCGGTTACACTCCGGGAATACGCAGTCATGGAGTTGGCTATGATGGAGAAAAAGTCCGAGGAACAAGCCATGTTAAGGCTAATTCGATCGGACATAATTCATTTTGCTGGAATGGGAGCCAGCAAAAGATACTCAGATCAAGAAATAATGTCAATCCCGATAATAGACAACCAAAATATTATTCTACCAATCAGAACAGTTAAAGAGGCTGTAGCCTTGTTAAAATCTTTTTATTAATGGCAAGGTTAGAAATTGAAATAGTTGGAATAAACAGAGACTTTAAAGGGGTTTTAAAGGACACTACTAAAGATGTAAATGCATTTGCTAAGGCTCTTAATTTCGATGATTCTGGAATTAAAAAGCTCAACACTTCACTTACCAAAACACGGCAATTACTTAAAGATATTCAATCTTTATCAAGCTCAATTAAATCTTCTTTTGGTTCTTCATTTTCTGATCCTGGAATAAAACAGGAATTAGATAATGAAAAATTAGCTTTTGCACAAGCAAAAACTGAAGCTCAAAATTACAGAACAGAAATTAATAGGCTTGCTGCGGAGCAGGCTAAATTAAGAGCTGCTAATGCTCAATCTAAAAGCAGTACTACTGCAGCAATAGGCTCCTATAAAGAAGCTCAGCAAACACTAACGGCTTTAGGCAAATCAATAAGAGAAGCAGCAGGCGGATTTAATTCAACAAGTCCAATTATAAAAGCTCAGATTTCACAATACAAAGAATTAAACGATAAACTCAAAGCTTTTGATGCGCAGTTAGGCAATCATCAAAGGAATGTTGGTAATTATAAATCTGCATTATCTGGACTTGGCAGTGCTTTATCTAGCTATTTTAGCTTTACTGCACTTATAGCTTATGGGGCAAAAGTAATTAAAACAAATGCCGAAATATCAGATTCATTGGCTGATGTTAGAAGAACTGCAGGTCTTACTGGAAAAGAAGCTGATTCATTGGCTGTGTCATTAAAGAATATTGATACTCGGACAAGTTTAAAAGATTTATTAGGCATTGCAACCATCGGAGGCCAATTAGGTATATCTAAAAATCAACTAGAGGGATTTACTAAAGCCATTGACCAATTAGCAGTTGCATTAGGCGGTGAGCTTCAGGGAGGAGCAGAAGGTATAGCCAAGTCGCTAG
>Ga0116227_10001921_pt1 | contig 47343 bp, 23 predicted proteins | sample S1TSphgellanicum_FD_89693 | JGI IMG/M metagenome (GOLD analysis project Ga0116227, IMG submission 89693) | Host-associated microbial communities from peat moss isolated from Minnesota, USA - S1T2_Fb - Sphagnum magellanicum MG | ecosystem: Host-associated > Plants > Peat moss > Unclassified... | reverse complement strand
GTTTTTTTTTTTTTGGTTCTTTTTCTTTTTTCTTTTTTCCCGATTTTATTTTTATTTTTTGGTTTTCTTTGGTAGCGAGATTTATTATAGTGCAAGCCAGTTTCTTTCTTTTTTCTTTTTTTTTTTTCCGAATTTCTTTTACTTTTTTGGTTTTCTTTTGTAAGCGAAATTTTTTACACTTCCAGCCAGTGGCTTTTTTTTTCGAATTTCGAATTTCATTTTCTTTTTTGGTTTTTTTTGGTAAGCCAAATTTGCTACTCTGCCAGGCAATGTGTGTTTTTTTTTTTTTTCAAATTTTTTTTTCTGCGTCGTCGTCATATGCCAGAATCCCAAAGGGGATTTAGCATTAAATGGCGACAGGTTTGTAGAACATGCCCAAAATGTGAAAATCTGGTAAGAAAAAAATGCTCTTAATAGTCCAAGTGAAAATGTGACGAAAAATCTTTAAACTTTTTCTCTCTCTTTTTATTCTTTTTCTTTTTCCTCCCCACCAAATTTGGCTATTTTATCCCAAAACACAAGGAATATGCGAAAGAATATCCCCTTTTCATGTCCCACTCCGCATTCCCGCGAAATTTCGCACCAGAGAAAAAAAAAGAAAGAAAGCTTCTGCCAGCCGCAATTCCTTTTCTTTTTTGGGGCCAAATTTTACACAAGCCAGCCAGTGGCTTGGGCTTGGGTGAGATGAGTCCCATGTGAAAGGCCTAAATGAAATCGGGCCGTTGAATTCAGCCCTTGTACTTACACTTAATGTTTCAGCATGTTATGAAAAACTTGTCCAGAAAGCAACAATGCATCATGCTTGCATCATTGTTGTTCTTGAACATAATGCATGCATGCAAGTGATGGTCATTTGATACACTGATTGATGGTCTTCTCATCAACCATTATAATCAAAGTGATCTTCGTGCATGCCCGGTGAACCAAATCTGAAAGCAACTCAAATACATCATAAAAGAAATTTCCCAAATTCACACTCAGAACTAACAGCACACCATAAGCAGAAGTATGTAAGATCAATCAATGAGTGTACAGGCATTCAAGTTCAATTAAGTATTTGAATAGTGGCTACATCCTAAGATGTCAACACAAAAACCCTGAACAAAATATTATAACAGCAAGCTTTGGAAACCTAATGTAAAAGAGATAGATGGGCATAGCAGCTCATGCACCAGACTGTATCAGGACATGGAAAGGATATGTTACAGATCCTCCTGGTGTAGGGCACACGTTAGAGAGCAATAAACCTTCCAAGCCACCTTTTCAGCATCTGATGCTGTAGTGTATAGCCATGCTTCTCCTATGTTTAAGCACCATATTCCTTTGCCATGTGGAGATTCATAACCCATCTAATCTAAGCTCCAAAATTGCACCATAATCTATAGCAGAATTTTTCTGCTGATATACTAACTGTGTTAACCTCCATTATCTAACTCAAATACACCATAAAACTGCCCTCAATAAGCAACACTAATAAGAATAGTGAAAGATGTGACTTGATGTGATCCTCAAATTTGCTGATGATCACACTGCTATGACCTTTGGCTTTTCAGAGATGGCTCCAAACCATGGTAACTCAGATACCATTTAACAAATTTCTTCAGACCTACGTCCAGGTTGGTAGTGGGATTGTAGCCTAGTTGAGAATGCGCAAGGGACACATTAGCATGTGTGAAAGGAACATCGCCATTCCTGGGCATTTTAATCGTGTTCTTCTTGGCTTTCACCTTCAGGTGTTTTTCAAGAATGCTGACCAAGTTAGGCACTGTAACAGGTGAAGTGTTACCCAGATTAAATATCCGCAATGGTGCTGGACCCTTCTTCTTACCCCCACTTCCAGTGCTCTTTCCTGCTGTATCCAGTGAGGCCACACACCCCTTCACAACATCATCAATGTATGTGAAATCACGTGCCAAATCTTGCTTGTTGGCACCCTGGAAAATACTGATCGGTTTGCCTTTCAGAATATCACGGGTGAAGGAGAAATAGGCCATATCTGGCCGCCCCCAAGGCCCATACACAGTGAAGAATCGGAGGCCAGTTATGGACAGCCCATAGATGTGATTATATGTGTGGGCAATTTCCTCACCTGCCTTCTTGGTTGCTGCATAAAGGCTTGCCGGCTGGTCTGTTCGATCATTCTCAGAAAAAGGCACCTGAATTGGAAAAAAAAAACACCTTATAGTCAGCCAACAGATGCATAAGAAAATATCAGGAGCATCTTCATTGTGATCCTTCTAACACGGAACTATCCTAGAATGAGCAACCAGCAATTGCTCTTTTCCACCAATTTGTTAACAATTTCAGTCAGTATGTTGACATTCAAACCCACTGCAGTAAAAGTTCCTCTGCAGGGCTCTACTCACTTAATTGAATTGTCTCTGTGAACTCAATTATGCATGTCTAGACCATGTACTAGGTGGGAACCATTTGAGGTATGAAAGAGCAAACAGAACCTTAAAGCCTGCAACTGCATACAGAAATGCACTTGGAAAGATTTTTTTGAAGTAACAGTCAACATCAAACAAGATCATTGCAGCAACCTTTTTGAGGAGGGTCATTTTTAACTGACTGTTTATCCCAGGGTTCTCCTATGCAAATGTCCCCAGCTCTGACTCCCTTTCACAGGAGCCATTTTCACAAGGTGGAATGAAATCATAAACTCAACTCACACACTCACGTACTTGGAACATGCACACTGCATCCATACCTTGCTGTTCAGCCCATACACTGAACTTGATGATGCCCACACAATTGCTGGTTGTGGATTAGCATCCTTGCAGGCCTCCAAAAGGGTGACAAATCCAGCAATGTTACTGTGGACATATGAGCCAGGGTTTTGCATAGCATAGCGGACACCAGCTTGGGCGGCAAGATGCATCAAATGTGTGAACTGAATCAGATCAAAGAGGACTTTTAAGAGCTCTTTGTTGTTGATGTCATCCTCAATTATGAATATCTCCTGCTTCTCCAAAAGCTCTTGCCTGGCTCGCTTCAAAGAGACCTCATAGTAGCTGTTGAAGTTGTCAATTCCCAGCACTCCATCACCTCTCTTCTTCAAAGCGAGTGACACATGTGTTCCCACAAACCCTGCTGCACCAGTGACAAGAACAATCAAACCCTCACTCTTTTTTGGGAGACAAGATTGTCGCACCCTTGTTTCCCACACATGATCTGGCTTGAAAGCCTGTGGAATAGGGGTTACCCTAGTCATGTATTGATCAGCACCATTGTACAAACTCATGCGGAACAAGACAAAGAGTGTCAACGCAAGAAGAATTGCTGAGCAGGAAAGAAGCCTTGCTGAGGCTGTTGAGTGCCAACGAGAGGCAACTCGACCGAAATAGTTACTGCGTTCCATTTTCACCTGCAACACTCCAATCCAAGAGATCATGTTGACACCTGACAAGAGAAGAGATTGAGAGACACATGCACAGGGTAAGTAGTGATGTGACTGAAACCATCATGTATCTAAAGAATCAAAACAAGACTAAGGCATAGAAGCATCAGCAATGAAACTCCAGCCACATTTTTGTTCCTATTATTAAGATTAAGCTGCTTATCTTTTAGGTCGAGAAAAAGAAGAAAGCATATGTGTGAAGAACATAGGGAGCTGATTGTACCTTCCCAGGAGTTGATGGGAAGTTGTCTGGCACTGATGGAGGCATGTTATTCAATGTCTTCAAATAAGAACTTATCTATATAAAAGCTTCCGGATGCCCTCTTGATTTCCCGCACTTGTGGAGAGGCCGTACTCCTCTTGAGGGCTAACTCAGTCCCCAGTAGTGACAGGAATCTCCCCTACCTTCTTCCCCAGCTTCTTCTGACTGGATGTACAGATGGACAACACACATTTCCCTTAATATGTTTCAAACGGTTCTTTTTTTGTGAAGGAAATGGCGCACAGAGAGACTGAGATGTGTTACTGGTCTTTTGTGATTGTGACCAGTCAGACAAACAACCTACACAGCAGTGAACTTCTGTATGTCCAGTAAGCTGCATCTTATCAACTAGTTGGAACACCATGTATACCCGAAAGGTGATTTTCTTCTGAAGACATCAACGCCGAAAAACAAAACTCACACGAGAGAGCAACAAAACGACAGTGAGAAGAACATGAGAACCGCTAACGACACAGCTGTCAGGTGAACAGCGCTGCTACAACGAGAACACGTCCTAGATGAGAGAGAAAGAGAGACAGACACAGAGACACACACACATACACACACAGAGAATACAGACAAAAATGCACATAGAGAGAGTAATCCGAGAATGGTCCGGAGAGAAAGAGCAAAGGTGGCGCAAACTGACCTGAAGCAATCTCGAATACAAAATTTTCCGAATCATGGCAGATACATTCCGAAGCTCGTGAACAACAACAGATCCAGCCAGAAATAAGATAAAGATTACCCGCAATGCACTCTCATATCGCCAGAAGCAGCCGTTTCACAGGCCGTACCACATCTCTCTCCAGCACCATCACCACCAGCAGGAGCCGCAACAGGCAAAACCGGCTACAGAAAGGGAGGAAAAAAAAGAGAGAAAAAACAGAAAAAAAACGCAGATACACAGACGCAACGAAATGGAAGAAGAGAAACGTAAAAATGGCGAAGCGAATGCCGACGAGAGTGCGTAGAAGAAGAAGAAGAAGAAGAAAAGGGGAAGAATCGGACCTCGGACTACTACACCTCTATCGCGACGCAGCAGCAGCTCCAGCACTCTTCTTCCTCTCTCGTCCCGTCCGTCTCTAGCCCCGCCCGTCCGTCCGTTCGTCCGTTCGTCCGTTCGTCCTCGTTGGACGTACGTAGACGACGCAAAGGGACAACGACGTACGTAGACGAAGGGAGTACCGTTGGTGTATAGTGTATAAAGTATGTATCCGGTGGACCCCAATTATTACATACTTACCCCATGTGGTAAATTTTTTTCTTTTTAATAGTAAAAAAGAAACGGGGCTGAAAATTTTCAGTAATTATTAGTGAGCTATTCTGACGATGTCTTCTTCACGGGCAGACCCCAGACAGGCAGGTTGGTCAGCACGTAAAATGCCAGGAACTTCACGGCCTACATGTCCTGCCGGACGGGGTTAATGCACTTCCAAACGGTATCAGTAACGAAGTCAACAGCGGTGTTTTTCACAAATTTTATTTTATTTTGCCAATTTTCAATATGATCAAAAAAAAAAAACCCTTGGTCAAGACTCAAAGGCATTTGCCATTTTAATCATTTTCATATAATATTTTTTAATCATTCTGTTTTTTGTTAGAGTATAATCAATCCATCACATGCCTACCAGTACACACTTCATTATCAGATTGGTCCATGACAGAATCGGCCTCTCAAAAGCCCTAAATGTCTGGGAATGGGCTCGACCCTGTGTGCATCAAGATGGGTACTGCACAGCACACACCCCTTGCCTATGCCTCGCCCATTCTAAATAAGCTTGAGTTCAGCTCCAGCACACTTGACCTCGTGTGATGCACACATCTTGTGTGTTCCATAGTACAAAAAAGGGCTTTGAAGGTAATGTGCATGGGTCCCTTTGTGGCACTTGACACAATAACACATCTATGAACTACATAAGCACATCTACTATATTCATCAATTTGTGAGGGTGGTGGGGCTGGGGGAGCGTTTGCAGAAGAGATAACGTGAGAGATAATGTGAATGACCCAAATGGACCCAACCATGATGGAAATTGAGATGTCAGAATCCCAAAAGTCTCATTGTGAGGAATTTTTTTTTCTGGTTGGATTGTATTAGAGACAAGGGATCCATGAGCACCAGCATACACAAGGTTGCGATGAGGTTGTGAATGACAATGGCTTGTCATTTGTAAGCTGAAGGTTTATATTCCGTACCTTGAAAATCACATTGCAAAATCAGCTTCTTGTAGTAGAAGGCATAAATCCACTGCTGTGTGTGCAAGATGAATCGAACCTTTAGGAAGATGTGGGTGCAGGTAGCATTTACAAGACAAATTACCCAGGGCTATACTCCTACAAGATGAGGGGAAGAAGAAAGAAGAAACAAAAATTGGGCAAAGAAAAGTGAATGGGAAAATAACTGTCACACAGCATGGACTAGTTTTTGCCATAGTGATTTGATTGCATGTCTCTTTAACCCCAGAGACACCATCATGACACTTCACTTATGGTCATATCTCATTCCATGATGATGATATCATGGCAACCATGGGCACTGCTTGGTCACATCCAATCCCTGATTATTCCTATGTTGTCAAGATGTAAGCATCTTCTGGTTATTCTGCAGAATCCTGGTCTCAGATTCTGGTGTTTTCTAGTTGACGTAGTGGGAATCATCCTTCATGCAACCTTTACTGGAAACCCTTCCACCATTTTATCCCATAAAAAGGTGCTACACAGACAGGAAAATCAAAATAAAACATTACTCAGGAAACTGTTTAAAGATGAACTAAGTTTGTGGCCAACTGAAACTCAGACAGATAGATGGTTTGTGATTAGGAACTATCAGCATATCGAGGTGCACCGATGAAGGATTTGCAAATCCTTAAAATGGTTGAGTAGTCCAAGTCAGTGAAGTAACAGCCCAATTGGGTTCTCCGCTTGAGGTTTGAAAGGCTCACTGTTCCAGAACAACAACACAGGAAGATGGCGGGGCTCAATGCTACATGTAGTACTTGAGAAGCCAGAACCAAAAGATATCAGTGTTCACCACTTATACATGTGAATTTAAGGAAAAATAGTCCTGTACATATTCTAAAATCAACAGCACAACTGTACTTCCATAATATAGCATTTGCAACTGGCTTCAAGTTTTCCCCCAATACTATTCCTGCAGTTGGTTTCTAACCACTTTCAAGTCTTGCAACTATTCAAAAACTGAAAAGCAAAAGCCAACCGATGAGCAATATCCGTGTACTCATAACATGAAGAGATGTTTCCTTTTTGTCCTATCATGGAGGTGCTAGAGGCCACAAAAGTAAGTAAACCAAGAGGCTTGTCAAAAGCCTGAACCCTGGCCTCAAACCAATAAGCAGCAAAGCTACACTATCTCCAAACACATATCTATATTTTACTTGAGTGCTGGACAAGAACAAGGGGAACTAAAATTGAGATTAAATCATTGCTTGCACAAATCCTCAAGAATACTCCTCACTTTGCAATTTCACACAGATAGAAGCCACATAAATGGCTTCGAGGCTGTCATATATGTCCACATAATGCCTAATAATGAACCAGGTGAACCTGTCTATGACCCACTTTGCAAAGGATTCAAACTCTCTAGAGTCGTCTCCAGATGTTTACCCCACACGATTGTGAACTTGATCTCAGCACATGCAAGAATGCTGTCATCCCCATCAAGAAACTGGAGCTCGATCTTGTAAGAGCCCTGCACAGGGATCCAAGAATGCATCAACAACTCAACTGCCTGGTTTGCCATTATACCAACTTGCCAGCAAAGCTAAGAACTAGTGTTAACCATGATAAAACTGAACATGCTTGTTTGAGCAGCAGCCTGGTACATGCTGCACATTGCCCAGAACATACCGGGGGTGTGAATGTTGGCAGAGGCTCTGTATTCTCCAGGGTAAAACTGCCTGGACCAATTGGGCACTTTAGCTTGGAACAGATGTCATTCCGTTCCACATGCACCGGAATTCCATGGAAAGAGACTGTCACCACCACAAATGCTGTAGTGATTTCTTGATCTGCACCAACATGCTTGATATGTCAGAGAAAGAGAATTTTGTAGTTGTGAGAAAAGCTTCTATAATGTGTATTTCACCGTGGAGGTGCCTCTAGCACCTACATGATACAAAACTTCTGCACATGTTCAAACAGAACTGCATGTATGTTCATAAGCTCTGTTTTCATTGAAACAGAATTGTAGTAGCACACATCCCCAAGATAGCTCTCTAATTCGTAGATGCTCTTGGCACAACATTGCCATAAGGCAAAACACTGTCACCAGTTGTAGGAACTGATGATCAGTTAATCACTGTTTAGTTTCACCAATTACACTGCACACCTGTATAGCTCTTGCTGCTATACAGAACCTCCAAGAGTCCACAAAAAAAAAGGAACTTGAACCTCTGGAAACATTCAAAGCACCCCGAGGGCTGAGGAAATCACCAAAACCCTCATCTAAACCCTCCTCCAAAACCCCCAAAAGTTGCTGGAACACTTACTGGCAATTGCAGGCACAATAAATGTAACATCCTTCCCACTGACTGCAGGATATGGTTCGATTGTTATATTCTTCACCTCGACATCATATTTTGCAGACTTATCTGCAACACATAAAGCTCTCATCAGATACTGCTGCAGATCACAGACATTTGTAATGAGTCTCTTTTCTCGACCACTACACTTCCAAGCAAATAAAATATCAAAGTGCAATTAGGCAAGGAGGGCTTCATCAAACCACAAACACACACATCTCCATATTAGGATTCTGAAAACAGTACATGAATCCCAGCGGAGATTGCCTATAATATATTCCCTAAATCCTAACCCTGAAGATACAATTCAATCGGAAACCACAACAAAACAGAGATCGGACGACGAAAAAGCAGAGGGGAAAATAAAAACGTGTTGAAGCAAAGAAACAAGAAAACCACAATAGAAAACTCACCACAAAGCTCCCAATTGCTGGGCTCCACGGCGACGGCGAGTCCACCGCTGGTAAGGGACAGCAGCTCCACACATAACAAGATCAAAGAAACAGAAATTGCAGGCCATTTAACCGCCATCGCTAGTATTTCTAAAGCACCACTGCCGTAATCTCTCCCTGGAAATCCAGAGACTTGCAAGCTCTCTGAAGAAGAGCAAGGGAGAGAGAGAGAGGAACCCACTACCCCTTTGGACTCACTAATCCTCTAACTAATTACAACTGTAAAGTCTAATTACATACTAAAAGTGTCAGCTCTCTCCCTAGTCAGTTTTCACCCAGCGGGCGGTTTCTTTAGTCGAAGTGGGATTCTAGGATTAGTGAGAACGAGATTAGGTACCTTAATTGTAGTTTAATCCTTAATTAAATTTTCCTGGCAAATTGGGATCGTGTGAAGCAGATGAGATTCATAATCAACGGTCAAGCGACAGCCGCGTGTGTGGTGGTGATTCAAAGGTGAGATTCTAACTCAGTCCTTTTGCTGGATATATATATATATATATGTAGCTAAAAAACCTACATTAAAATAAATAAAAAAAGTGGCTAAAATCAAGTTTCTTTTAGAGATTTTCAAAAGCCAAAATTCGACCAAATTTTTTTTAAATCGTCAGATTTCTATACATGGTTCAAGTACCTATGTAGCCCAAAAAAAAAAAAAAGTACAAAAAAGGATGTTTCCAAAATTTTACTCTGAAATGTAGCTTGTAGCCAAATTTGGCTAAATCTCTTTCTATATGGATCATCCTCACTTTGGACACATCACAAAAATGACCCCAAGGAAACACTACTCTAATTTTAGAAGGTTGATCACATCTGTCCCAAATTGATTTGTTTTTTTTTTTTGTAAAAAAGGGGCAATGGGCCTATCTGATTGGTCCATCACCAAATGAAGAAAAATAAAAAGCAAACTTCAGGTGTTGTCACAAGTTTTTAATACTAATCATACATAAAAGCCCAAGAGTAGGCCGTTCCCAAAATAATTGGCCTCCGGTGTTTAGGTTCATGATAAACATTACGGTGAGCACAGCATCCACCACCAGTGTGCCATCCATTATAAACCTGTTACGTATGACGGAATGGTCATGCCCTGCACATTATGTTGAGTAATGTGCCAGGTGAGTCCATAGGGCCGAGCTATGTGGACACACCCAACATTACGTGATAGTTGAGGCTATTCCGTGATGTCAAAGGACTGTTGACAGACTGAACGATTTAAAGAAAAATTTCGGATTCTACTGGAACACTTGAGTTACTATCATGGGTGTATGATCATCATCAGAAGATTACGTCATATAACGAGTGTATGATCATCATCAGAAGATTACGTCATATAACGAGTGTATGATCATCATCAGAAGATTATGTCATATAACGTGGCCGAGAAATAAACATAATCTTTGATCATTTCTATATATCTTCTACCAGGCCTGTTTCGGTGCGTAAATGGTGTTTCCCATTGTTGACACATGCAGTTGAGTCACTCTTATGAAACCTGCCTCTTGACTTTAGCTGGATTTTTCTTGAAGATTTCAGAAATTCAACAGAAAATCAAGATTGCAGATGTTTTGTATTATTAGAGTTATCCGCAAAGCCAAGCCCCAGTTTCAACATAAAAGGCCATCAAATGCATAACTGCGAATGAAATTTTTAATAAAGCCCCAAATATCTGGGACCCAAACTAATTTTCCACCCACTTTGATGGTAAAACTGAGTTTCATCCTGTCTTTCCTTTTTCCTGAGCGCCTCCTCCACTGCTGCTACATATATTTTCACTGCTCCTACCTGTACAATTACTCTAGTTACTCCCGAAGCTTGTGCATTAAATGCTGAGTTTGAGCATTTTATAGTGGGATTTGATAAAATTTCCTCACTTTGCACGTTTTTCTGAAAGAGTGATAGGGGGGTGAATGCAGGCCTGAAGACAGGGTGAAAACAGGGTGACTTTCCAGATAACTCTATTGTTCGCCTGAAATTATGAGCAGATTATGAGAGTTTTGTAGATGAGCTTCCATGGGCTGATGACATAATGGCAGCTAGTCACTACCCTGCATGATGAAGCTGCTAGTCTGATACTATCAAAAGTGGTTTATTAAAGGCGCATTCACATCTGATGTTAAGTCAGTGTTAAGTGAAAATCTAGGTGGCATCTTAGGTGGCACCCAATGTTAAATGGGTGAGAGTTTAACATTAAGTGAATGTTATCTTAACATAAAATCTTCATGGCAAATAGGTTTAGGTCCTAAATGACTAACTTGGTGTTAGGGGACTTGATACTAAAGTTCTTAGCACCAAGTGTGAATGCACCTTAAGACAATGAATGTAGCTAATGTATTTCGTATGTTTGTCTATAATTCCTTGGGAGATTGCTCTGTTGTCCTCTTTGTACATGTACTTTTTACTAGCTAGCAAATGGAAATAAATTTGTGAGTCCATTTGTGCAGTTGTAGGCCATTCATGTAGTTGCAACCAAAAGCATCCTCTTTGCATTTTTTAAATGTCATGCACTCTAACTTCTTTCTGATTGGCAACACTTCAATCTATTAATTTGTACAAGCAACTATGTAATTGCAACATATCTTGGCTTCAAAAGGCTACAACAAGCTTGGAGATCCCATGACCAATTCAAGATTTGTAAGCATGCCCCTCCCCCTCTTTTACAAACATGTTTGTAAAATAATGTTTCTAAGAACTTGTTTCGTGATGCTAGAACATATCATATAGAATTGCAATTAAGAAGAAGAAGCTTGTGGAAGGCAAACATCACTAGGAAAGCCCATGGGTCAAAACATAATAAAAGGAGCCAAGGGTGCCCTAGATCAAAATCCTTTCTAAGGACTACATTTGACATGTGGCATTCATGTGAACTAATGTGTAATCCTAATTTTTTCACTCAAACCTAGTTTAACATTACATGTTAAATCTTTTTTAAAATTATTATAACTCAATCATATATCATATATATTATGTATCCATGCTCTTTATTACTTAAAAATGAATAACTTTTGTTTAAGACACATTTTCAAAATTCAATATTTTTAAGGTCAAAAGCACATTTGAACTATAAGTATCAAAATGTGTTGTAAACATGAATTTCAACAATTTCAACTCTTGGTGATGATTTAATTATCAACATTGTGATCCTTCCAAAATTTCAAAACCAAAGATGCACATTTGATGCTTAAAAAGAACATTAAAAAAAAAAAAAAAGACTATCTACACTAAGGTTTTAAATGTTTTAAACATGCAAACGGACTTCTGAAAATTTATCAATTTGCATCAATTTTTAATCATTGAAACTTGGATAGTAATGAATCCTTTTTTTTTTTTAAATGACAATTCAAATTATTATGTTTGTGTGGTGATTTTTCAAAAATATCGGGGTACCATTTCAAGCACTATTTACACCTTCTTGTGGTACATATTACTTGATTGCACCCATGCCGGTTTGGTGCCCAAATAGTAAAAATTCAAACCTTGCATGCCAAGATGGTAGAAGGCAAAGATGATGTTGGATCCTAACATTCAAAATCACAACCAATGCATCATTACAGGATGATCAACAAATATCAAACTACCACTTAAGATTAAAAGGTGATGATGATGAAGAACTTGAAGATGATGTTGAAATTCCAAATGGAAGTTCGACAAATAAAATGTGATTTAAAGACCTTGCCCAATTGGGGACCCAAACCTTAGTGCAAAGCTAAGAAAACAATGCTTCATGCAATCAATTATTTTGTTTTATAAGGTTCATTCCTTTTGGCTTTCGTTGGTGTTGTGTTTCTTTGGTTTGCAACTTTGTCAACCTTTATCCTTCCTTGTGTGGACATTTTCCTTTGCTTGTTGTAAGGTCCCAAAGAAATCTATCACAACACCATGTGTAAATAAAGTTCATAACCTATAGCATGTGATTAGTTCCCAATGTCCCCCACACAATGAGACACAAGGGTACACGGTGGATCACAGAATTAAATCCAAGGTGGGTCACATGCATACAAACAAAATGGACCACCATAGTCCTAGGGTGACCAATAAGGTGGGCCATTTTAGAGAATGTTTAATATGGGTTCACAATAAAATATTTCATTAGAAGAAAATGTGTCCATGGAAAGTTCATTACCTTGCAACTAGAACTTTGAAACAATTAATCCGCAACTATGCTATAATTATTCTATGAAAATATGGGGAATTAAAAAATAAAATGCCACATCAAAAATTCCTAGAGTTATATTATAATTGTGTATTAATCTCAAAATAGACTCATATACAAATGTATGTACACATCATGTGTATGGTTTTGGTCAACCATGTTTGACTTAGTTAACAAGTTGCACAAGAGCACATATGACAACTATAATATAATTGGAATAAAGGAAACACTCTTTAACAACTAATTTACAACTACTATATTGGATTTTCATGCAACTACCTAATTACTAACAACAACAACAACAACATTATTATTATTTATTATTATTAGTATAAATATTGACATTTAATAGGCAATGTTTGGTCACCAGCCTAATTCACATTGACCTCACTTACTTTTGACAATCATATCTTTTTCATTTTGTGTCATTTTTGGACAATCTAAATGGTTGTGGGTGCACCAAGTCAAAGTTTTTAAAACCTTTTACATTTGAAAAACAAAATGACAATGTATCTGGATTTGAAATTTTTTAAAAATTTAAGTGTTTGTCCACTAGCTTGTCTTGTAATAGTTGCAAGTGAGTTGCAATTAATTTTTTTTTTCCCATATTTTTGTCAACCTTTCAAGTTTGTAAAATATATAAACAAATGCATTAATAATATTTTTTTAAATGACATTTGAAATAAATCAATAAAATAAGGTTTGGCCTTAAAGGTTAAAACCAAATAAAATAGGATTATCTCAACTGATCTAGTTACTTAACCTAAACCTACCTACTTATTTATTTAAGTTTAACTACATACCTACTTAACTTCAAAAATCTAAATAGTATTGTTTACCTATTTTAGGCCTACCTACCTACCTATTGACCTAAATGTCACATGTCAACATTTTACAAGCCTTAAGTTGAATGATCTAAATTAAATTAATAAAGATATTAAATATCAAAATAAATTTAGAAATTTCATGTGTCCATTGATGATTTGTTAGCACATCATTGCCACATTAGCACATATTGTTCATGTAAATACATGGTAATTACAACATAGTGGCATAATAATGCAACATAATGGCACAATATGTCACATGCACAAAAATTACCAAAACAAATGACAAAAGGATAAGTCTAAGTTTAAATCCAAAATATGAAACAAAGGAACCAAGATAAGAACACAAAAGCTAAAACAAAGAACATGAAATGTGCAAGACCAAAATATATAAATTTTTTTATTATAATGAAATAAGCAAATGTAAACACAAAAATAACAAAACAAGGCTATAAAACAAGATTGTACCTAAGATTGGTGTTGAATAGATTGGTCCCCACTGACCAAAGAAACTTCTTAAGAGACTTCCTAATTATAAGTGAATTATAAGTTAATTAACAGTTAATTGAGAATGAATTATAAGTGAACTAAAATTTTACTATGAATTGACTAAGATTTAATTTAAAGTGAATTAGAGGTAAATTATGGATTAGCTAAAAGTAAATTATGAATCAATTAAAAGTGATTTCAAAATTAATTAAAAGTGAACTTGAAGTTAGTTAAGAATGCATTGGGAGTTAATTAACAATGAATTAAGAATTAACTATGAATCATGTATGAATATTTGTATGAATGAACAACATTCATCATGTGAAAGTGGTGTCTATGACATTATAATTATAACATAATGACATAATAGTTGCAATGTAATGGCATAGTACTTGCAATGATTTAATTGCAACGTAATTGCATGAGTTTCATATGTATACAATTTCATATACATGAGTTATGCCATCACAACTCTTTAAACTCATATGATAACACTCAAGTTATAGGAATATGTTGACTTGTAACTAGATTTTAATTGCAATTCAAAATTGCAACTAAAACCCAATTGTAAGCATAGTTGTAAAAAACTTATTTTTTCATAGTGTTTGGGTTGCAAATCATGGTTACAAGCAATGGGTTGGAACTTCACATAATATTCCTTTTGCAACAAACTTGGGCTACAATTCTAAATAGTGGAGGGCTAGGCCATTTCAATGAAATCACTTTTCACAATGGACATTGGTCCAAAGTGATTTCATTGTGATTGAATCACATTTCATGAAATCACATTGGACATTTTCACTTGGACATTGGTCATTTTTCAACGTTGGCCATGTGTCACTTTTTGGGCCAATGTTGAAAAACCAATATTTTAGTTGCAAGTGACCCACCATTTTAGTCAACAAAACATTTTCAACGTATGAATGAATTTTATCCACCTTCAACATGGATTAAACTAAGTTACATTGGGACTCTAGGCATGATGGCATTGAAGATGTTGCATGGGCACTGGTGGGCTTCCAAAGAAACAAGAAAGCTTATGTGTGCCATGTGTATGGTGGAGAATTTTTTAAATTGTATATGTTGAAAATTTTGGATGGATTAATAATATTAAGTGACATGTGGTGTAATCTCAATAATCAATAAAAATATGCAGCCATTTGGGTGCAAATGGGATACAATGAGCCAACATGATTACTAAAAAAAAAAGACTACATCTCTTTTTCCCCAAATGTTTCTTTTTCATATGAATGAATTTTGGAACAATTTTTTTTGCAACTTGTTATAATAAATGTTTATAATTGTCCAAATACATGACATTTTTTTTTCTTCATTATTTTTGAGTAAATATGAATTTTTGAAAGTGTCTTAATTCCTTGTAAATTCAATGTTTCATCTTTAAAAATGATAATAATATCAAATCATAACCAATTTATTTTTTCTTGTATAATAAAATAAAAAATTTCTCAACACATCATGCACATTCAAATTCATTTATGTGCAGCAAAGGACTTTTGAAATTCTAAAATTTCGGATCAATTTTGGAAAGTTTTTTGAATTTCAAAGTTTTAGAATTCCACATGTTTTAGGGTATGAATGTTTTTTTAATGTGGTTAGTAAGTTTTTATCTTCTTAATTTTTTTCCCATCAATATGTTTTATTATATAAGTCCTTTTGATAGTCCTTTGCAAAATTGACTCATGTTTGATGTGTTGTGCACTTTTAGAGGCCCTAATTTAAATTTTCATAAAATGGATTTCTAGTTTGAATTCTTTAACATTCATATGAATGAAAAAAAAATAACTTGCTAGAATTGCCAGGGTTTTAAATGGAAAAACATAAATATTTATCCAATTTTGATTGCTTTTCTTTGCGGTCCAATGTCTTCTTTGGCTTGTTGTATTGTGAATGCACACATTGTTGACTTTATTTCTATCAAAATATCATTACTTTCATTAACAAAATTAGAAAAAATTGATAATGCCATGTGTACAACATATTTAAGACCATGACAAATTGTTTGTGACCACATGGTGTTTTAAATCTATTGATTGTGTCATGCATATTTTGTCAAAATTTAGTTGACAAAAATTGGATTACATTCAAAATTACAAGATTATTAAAATTAAAATGTGGGGACAATACATTTTACTGAAATTAATTAAAGAAAATCAAACCACAATAAAAGCATAATCTTCCTATCAATTAAGAGTGTGAATTTTTAATGTCCATGTGATGAATGGTGTAATTGTACAAGTCTACACTTAGTTCAAAAACCTCACAATGCACAAAACAACTTTTAATTGCCCAATTTAAAAACTATGTATAAAAGCATTGCTACCACATAAAAATTTGTCCCATTTACATCCCAAACGTGGGTGTGATCATAGTCAAACAAACCAAAAACCATGTTTTGATGACCAAAATATTATTAATTTGTTTAGATTTTTTTAACAATGTCATTTTAATGTCATGTTGATCAAGGAAATATGTGTGAAATGATTTATATGAACGTTGAAAATTTGTTTAAAAATTAATTTAATTTAATAAATTGAATTTTGGTTTTAATAAAGGACTTTTTAATTTTAACACCAAAAATTTATTTTTATAAAACATTGTTATAGATGCCAACATCATGGAATTCATTCATATGAATTATTCATCCATGACTCGTAATGCACCTAAACTTTAGTTTAGTCTCAATTCATTTTTAATTAGCTTATAATTAAATTTTAATTCACTTCCAATTAACTTTTAATTCATTTTTAGTTAAATCCTAATTCATTTCTAATTAACTTTTAATTCACTTCCAATTAATTTTTAGTTCACTTTTAATTAAGTTTTAATTCATTTCTAGTTCATTTTTAGTTCAATTTTAATTGACTCTTAGTTCACTTCCAATTAATTTTTAATTAACTTTTAGTTCATTTTTAGTTGAATCTTGATACATTCTTAATTAAATCTTAATTCATTCATAGTTCATACATGGTTGGACATGGGCCACACATGGGTGCACATGGGCTCATCCCAAGGGCCACATGAGCTAAATGCCCAATGGGTATAAATAAAAATATAATTTCCCATTACCTTCAATGTGTTCAACATTAATTTTAGGTACATTTTTTGTTTTAGCCTTGTTTTATTCTTATTTCATTCTTGTAATAAAATCTTATTGGATTATTGTCTTGCACATGCTATGTTCTTATTATTATTTTTCTTGTTTGGCAATCTAATCTGGAATTAGACATGCCCTTGTTCTTGTCTTGGTTCAAGAAATCTTGTAGATTTGGTTGTTTTCATGCCATGACAAGCATTAGGTTCAAACCTTTTTTAGTAAAGAAGTTTTTATGGGAATCTTTTTGAAATGATGATAACCTACCATCCACATACAAAAAACACTCATAATTTAAAAATTATGTTACTTGGTATTTTTAAAAATTCAAAATATAATTTCAAAATGTTCAAATTTCAAAAGTCATGTGTTAGATGTAAATGGGTCATAATATGTATGACAAATGAACAAAGTTGTGACTTATGATAAAAAAAAACTAAAACTTAAAATAGTTATCATATTCTAGCATGATTTGAAATTATGATAATTTTTCAAAAGGAAACGTAGGATTTGGCAGAATCTATACATTTTCAAACAATTCATATTTATTCAAAAAGAGTTAAGACAAATAATGTAATTGATTAAGGAAATTATAAATATTTTTTAGAACATGCTGCAAAAAAAAATCTTTTGAAAAATCTTTTTTATGAAAAAGTCAAAATGTCCACAAAGGGCCCATTTGTGGTTGAATCTTTTGTCAATGTTGGTTCATTTGATTATGATTCCACCCAAGTGTTAATGTTAATTAAATATTTTTTATAATATTAAAAGTTATAATCTCCCACAAGGTGATCATCCTATGTTAATGTTCTAATGCCAATGTGGACCCATTATTGGTTTGCTTAGGGTGCTTGAATTGTTGTTTTGCTGGATTTATTGGTTTATTTGAGGCTACAACTTGCATTTTTTAATTAAATAAAATGGATATTATTTCCTCAAATTGTTTAGAAATTTTATTAAAAAAAACCCTTTGATGATTTTATTGCTAGGGTTTAAATATATTGAAATTTGATTTTTGATAATGAAAATAACTACATTGCATTTTGTAATAGGATTTCACATATTTATTAGCAATTTAAGGCAAAAATTCTTTACAAAAATTTCACAATACCTCAAAATCTTGGCTTTGACATGTAATGTTTTGAAACTCAAAGCTCTTGGGATTCCCTTTGCAAAATCCCAAAAGTAGTCTTTAAAATCTTCTTCAAATAAATCAACACATGCATTTATCACCTAAAAAAAGTAATGAAGTTTAGTCACACTTTGGTGCCCAATGCATGCGTAGTCATATCTACTACAATTCATGGTGGGTTTTGCACAAAATTATTAAAATGATCATCCTCTCTTTCTCACAATATGCATAAATGACACATAACATAATTATACATACACACCCATAACTAAATATAAACACATACAATCATTTTCACATATGTGCACACACAAAGTTAACATCTCACACATATTCATTTGAACTTATTTTTTTTGCACCTTACACACACATAATCAATTTCATTTCCATTCCTACACACACACACACACACAAATGGTTACACAAATATGCACACACAAATAGTTACAACCACGCAAACATTGAAAAACTACTTGAATTGAAACATGTTTTTATTGAAAAAATGAATGCATTTGGAAAATTGTTTGAATTACGAAACCACTTGTACTGAAAAAAAATGTTTACATCAAAACATTGTCTTGTATGTACAATTGTTTCAAGTACATATAAAGTTGATGTACAAAAAATTTCCTTTATTTAAAAAATAATTATGAGAAAAATATATAATCAAATTTATAAAAATCAAAATTGTGATATAAATTTTTTCACATATGCAAACTATTTATTAAATTAAAAAATAGAAAGGTTAAAAGAAAAAAAAATTAACAACAACATTCAGTGTTCAAAAGGTTTTTTGTTGGGAAATTCATTCTAGGTCATCAAAGTCAACTTTGCATTTCACATTGCATTGCATATTATCACTAAGAACAACTGCTACAAGAACAATAGCCAAATCCCCACCTTACAAATTACATTATCCAATTGGTCAATTGTAGTTCACATCCATAATCTAAATGTTCTACTCCAAGTACCAATTTATCTTTCTTCATTATAGTAGCAAACAATGTGAACAACAAAGCAAATATTGCTCACCACAATGAAATTGAACATGTCTTTTTTGAGTTGATGAAGGTCTTTGAATTCACCTTTTTCAATTGCACAATAGAATGTCAAGTACTCAAAATGATATCTTTGACTTCATACTCTAAATCATCTAGTGTAACTACAATAAACATTAAATAAAAAAACAAGTGAAACAACAAAGCAAATGCACACAAGGAAATGTAACAAAATATGACATTGTAAGAACACAAACTTGGAAAGGGGTAAAAGGACAACAATGTACAATGAAAGCAATGGTTCCACAATGTGCATTCTAATGAAAAAGGAAAGACAACAAACAAGTGAGGCATAAGGTTTAGGTGGTTTCCTTTCATTAGATGTATTACACATTCCAATCTCCTTTTTGGTAGTAATTCCATTTATTTATTTTTTAATTTAAATGTGATTCCATTTCCTTTTGCTTTAACACTATAACTCAATGGATTGGAGAAAAAAAAAAAAAAATTAATCCAAGGTTATGTAGTCTTGACCTATGATTTATACATTGTAAAAATTAAAAAAGTAAACATTTACAAATTATTATTTTTAACATCTACAATGGAAAAAAAATTGTAATGTAATATTTTGAATCATTTTATATGAAACAATTCCACAAATGTGATTTTTTTCATTTCTAATGCCAAAAAATGAGAAAAAGGAATTAATATTGAATTATTTTTCAAACAAACATCCAAAATCCTTTGAAGGTAAAGGCGAATTAAAATTACTAACTTTATGGTCATTTAAATTCTTTGAATATTCATGATCATTTTTTTAAACATGAAAGGTCTTTTCTAACTTCATTTTGGAAAGGAAGCTTTTTAAGATTATGTTAAAAAGGTGGAGGTTTATTGATTTTATAATATTTACAATATTTTATGGAATATAATCTATTACTTTAATTAATTTATTTTTTAAATTTATGATTATTTGTGTTCACTTTGAAATGAAAGTTTCCAAAATGTATGTGAAAAAGAGGTAAAAATAAATGAAGTGGAAGTCTGAAAGGGGACTTCAAAAATAGTTGTAAATGTGAAGGTAATGGTTTTCATTTTTTTAACACCTAATATTATTTCCTTGAAATATTACAAAAAAAATTGAAATTATTATTAAGTGACCACCCAACGTTCTACGACTCCTATGGGTGGATAATATCAAGTGATCACTTGATGGTTTATGTTCTTCTTATGGGTGAATAGTATAGGGCAACATTTCATACTATATATTTCCCCAAAATACTAGATAAAAGGGAAAATTAAACTAAAAATAAATTAGTTTACCCCACTTTTTTTTGCCTAGTTAGCCTAAATTAATATACCTAAGCTACCTAGGCCTATGTAACTAGTATACTTCACCTAGGTTCCTTAACAAGCTACATAGGTAAGAAAATAAATAATTAATATTTTGGCATTATTTTAGGAAAATCATAGGGTATTTTTCACTGCTTTATTTGATTTGATTAATTAAAAGGACCTAGTTAAAAACACTAAACAAAAGACCCAACTAACAAGACCCAATCAAATTTGACATGTCAAAATTGACTTATCCAAGTCAACGAATTGGTCAATTAACAAAAGTCATTATTGGGTTTTTTTTACTACTTTTTTCATTCAACTGCCATGAATTTTGTATGGACTATGTTTCCAAGTTTAATGAATGTTTTCAAACTTATCAATTCTAAAAATAAGTCCAATTTTTTTAATTATTATTTTTTTCAAATTGATGGTTTTAGTTTTTCTAAGACCTATTCAAATTCAAATTCAAAGTGAATTCCAAGTTTTAGCTTTTTTCAAAAACCATTGAACATGCACTAAAACTCCTTCTTTTCCTTAATAATGTGCATACATGGTGACCATATTAAAAAGGGGTGTTATTGGGTCTTGTTTACCTTTGATATTCAAATCAAACATGATTTTGGTTTTGATATGAAATTTATTGCCTTCATTTGTAATTGCCTTCATTTATTTCAGCTTCGAGAATGTCATTTCCATTTTATTCCAAATAGTGTGCAAAAACAAATAAGGTGCAACTTATTGAAAATATATATAATATTTAATTTATTTAAATGTATATAGCGTGTTTATAATTGATTACGAAAATATATTTAAAATATACCTATACTATTTCATTATTTCATAGCATACCATAAAATACCTTTTTATCTTAAATGTTTCATAAAATATATAAAGTGCCCCCCAACTCCCTGGGCCCCCCTTGGTGGATTTTGGCTATAATGTTTAAAGTTCAAATTAAATTTGACACTATTTTTAACCCTAAAATTAGTTTTGTCATTCAACATATATAATTTCAATGACATATTTTCTTGGAAATGGTTTAAAGAGGATTTTGCATAATCCTTTGTATGGTTTTCCATTGACAACTCCAACTAATTAGAATGTGAAAGATCGTATGAAAACCTAACTACTTCAGTTTTTTCCTTTACCCACCAAGATGGATATACAAAAACAAATTAACATGTGCCTTTTCACGTGCATAATAATTATATTCATATTGTTTATCAATAACTCTTCTTGTTTAACTATAATAATAATGACAAACTATTGGAAACCATATGGGAACATAAAAAGGAAAAAGTAAAAATTGATCATAATTGGTAATGCAAACCAAAACGGAACCCAAGTGAAAAAAATGTAATGTTGTCTATCTATTTGTGTTGTTCATATTTTGAACCTAACTAAGTAATACCTACCCACCAATATGGACATGAAAAGGCACATGTTATGTGCTTTTCATGTTCATGGTATCTATGTTATGAAATTTGTGTTTATGTTTTTTATGTGAGAATTGAAACACCAATTCAATGATAAATTGAAACACCAATTCAATGATAAATTGAAACAACAATTCAATATGGTTACAAGGAATTGAAACTTGAGTAACTGAATAAACAATTGAGACAACAATTCAATATGATCATGAAAAATTGAAACAAGCCAATATGGTGATGAGAGAAAGTGAAACACCAAAGAAAAAAATGGTATAAACTTGATCCAACATTTGGAATCATCATGCATGCACATGATGATGATTTTTTCCTTTTAAAAATTGTAACATATGTGGGAACCACAAGCATCCTAGCTAGTAATCTATTAATTAATGAAATGAATTTTCATGAAAATATGACGTTGACGTGTTGAAAACCATCAAAATTACCATAGATTACAATTTGAATAATTTCATTTATCATATGAAAATATCATAGTAGATCATGAAATAATAATAATTTGAAATTCATGAAAATAATTAACTTTTGAAAACCAATTATTATTCCTTTTGTCCATGTGAAAATTGACCCTACCTACTATGGTTTGAAAGGTCGTACTACATTCAAAATATTGTGTAAAGGCCTATTGATTAAACTAAAATAATGCATATTATATTATATGAATATATTTGGGCTTTGTGTTATTATGCACTATTAATGATGATCAATTGATGGGAAAAATGAATTGATTTTATGCAAGTTAAATTTGATTCAAATGAAAATACTAAATGACATTGCACGCAACTTGGATTGAATTGAATTCATATTTGATTGAATTTAAATTCAATTGATGAGATTGGAATGCAAATCGGTGCATAAGATATTGAAAACTTGTTCATGATTATGGTGTGGGTGCAGTCACAATCCAACGAGCCAAAAATGGTGTCAAATTACAAAGAAAAACAATCAAAATTGGATAAATATTTATGTTTTGCCATTTAAAGCCATGACAATCATGGCAAGTTATTACATTTTCATTCATACGAATTTCAAGGAATTCAAACCAAACATCCATTTGATGAAATTATAAGTTTAAATTTTGATTTAGAACTTCAAAAAGTGAACAACAACATGTCAGATAGGAGTCAATTTTGCAAAGGATTATCAAAAGGACTCATATAATAAAAACACATTTGATGAGAAAAAAACTAAAAGGATAAAAACTTACTAACCACATTGAAAAAACACTCATACCCTAGAATATGTGAAATTCTAAAAATTTAAAAACTCAAAGAGCTTTTCAAAACTGATCTAAAATTTTAGAACTTCAAAAAAGGGGGTAAAATGTACATGTTGTGTTAAGAAAAGTTGTAGTTTATTATACAAGAAAACATAAAAATGCAAAAAAAATTTGGTTATGATTTGAAATTATTATCATTTAAAAAGATGAAACACTAAATTTACAAAAAGAAAAAGGACATTTTCAAATTTTCATATTTATTCAAAAATGATAAATAAAAAAATTAAAATAATTAAAAAAAAAAATTCATGTACCTGGACAACTATAAGCATTTATTATAATAAGTTGCAAAAAAAATTGTTCCAAAATTCATTCATATGAAAAGTTTTTTTGGGGGAAAAATACATACATTTCTTTTTTAAAGTAATCATGTTGGCTAAACAGATGACTTATGGAGCCTAAAATTGTTGTACTTAAGCTCTAATGAATCATTATCATTGAAATTTATAATTATTTGATGAACTTGCATATGGAAACATCCATAAGAAAATTCAGCATTCAATTATGATTTTTTCTACAATTTTAATATATATCCCATAAATGACTATTCAAGATCATCAATGTAACAAAAATCCCTTATACGTATCTTATATTTACATATCATATCATTTACATTACAAGCAAAATCTAGGTTTCATTTTGCTTAAACCCAATAAATAAGCATTTACCTTATCATTTAATTTACACCATTCATAATATAAGTAAACATTTTCATATCTTTTATACCCGATCGATTTATTATTTGAGAAAAGAAAAAGTGCACAAAAACAAGCAAGTAATAGATGCACTGCTTTGTAAATATTGAAATCTCCCAAACCATAGCCCTTCTTGCCATGCTCTTTGGTACTATTGGAAAGCCCTCAATGAATAGGGGTGCACCAAGTTGGTTTCATAATTTTTTGATATATGATGGAAAAGTTGTTGAATATTGAACAAAATTTTCATTAAAAATTCATTTAAATTGAAACTAAGAATAGAGGGGAATTCGGGTGCATTCTTGGTATTTTTGGAAATCCTTTAATAGAATGTAATGAAGGCGATTTGGAAATTTTTAGACATAAGGTGTGGTAGATGTTGAATTTGAAATAACTTTGTCATGGGAAATTCAATTAAATTAGAAAAAATGATTTTGGAAGGAAATTTTAGTTGGAAAACTAGTTCATAATTGAATCAAATACATTCAAAATTCCTCACAATGATTTACAACTACAATAAAACTCAAAAATTTGGTAACAAAACATTACAATATATAATTTTAAAACATTCATTATTTTAACAAACAAGAATTTTATTGGATTTTTTAGTCAAAAAATACCCAAAATGACAAATGTAAAAAATATCACCATGTCAATCAAAACAAATTGATTTCAACTTGTCATTGTGACTAAGGTGGTTTTTTTTATTAGCAAAGTAGGTGATTATTTGACTAATTGTTTTGATTAATAGACAAAAAAACATTTGATTACTTGAATTTCTAACTAAATTTAAATCATTTTTTAGTTATTATTTAAAAATAATTTTTAGGTAGGTAAATAATAAATAGGTTTAGGTAGGTGGTAAGCCTAGCCTACTCTACTTAGTCTACCTAGTTACCTTAGTTTAACCTACCTACCATAATCCCTTAGGTATGCACAGGTTATGAGTATAAGGAGTTCAATCCCTCACCTGCACAATGATAAACCAAAACCTTACCAATGGACTACACTTCCAAAAGGTGATAATTTTTATTAAATTTATTTCACATCATTATTTATGTAGGTATGTAAAAAAATTAGGTAATTAGTAAGTAGGTAGGTTACAAGATAATAAGTAAAGGAAGTAAGAGGTATGGTACATAGGAGATCGGAGGTAAGTAGGTAAACAAGTAAAATTAACTTACTTACCTAACCTATGTAACAATTAGGTAAATAGGTACATAGATAGGTAGGTAGATGTAGGCTATTTACTTAACCTAGGTAGTACCTAACTAGCTTAACCTATTCACTAGCATGGGATGTCCAATTTGAAGGACTAAAAAACCATTGGTCATTTTGACCAAGCATGTCATTTTGTTTTGTCCCACTTGATTACAACCCATTGACCATTTTGACCAAGATGGTCAATTTTTTTGTTTAACTTGAATAGATGTTCAATTTGATAAATAGTCAAATATGTCATTTTAATCAAGTTCATTAGTTTAAAAATACACTTGTCATTCAAGCTAATCAAAATGGACCTGTTCAATATCAAGATGAATAAGGCAATCAACTTGGATAACTTAAAAAATCATGAATTGTAATAATGATTTTTTTCATTTAATTTTATTATTCATGTTTGGGTCCATGGCATAATCACATCCTCATCACCCAAATAAACACACTTCCTCCCACATTCTTGGCACTATCAGAAAATTCTTAATGAATAAGAAAATTGGGTAACAAATTCACATTTTTATTAAGTCGGATTTTGTTAGTTTATGTGTTATTATGGTATATTCACACTTAGGGTTTGGATCATGATGATGATAGGGCCTAACAAAAAAATAGCCTGTAACATGACAATGTTCACATTATCTGCCTTATGACCATTATCCCTAATTTGTCAATGTTCATACATGCTATTAAATTAGGTCATTCAATTAAAGTTAGTGATTGCCAAACAAACACCATTCATGGTGTCTTTTGTTGTTAGCAACTAAAAGTGGTGAAAGTGGCAACCACTTCAACCGAAAGCAGTGAAAGTGGCAAGAAATAAGAACCTCCACAACTATGTGTTTTTAGAAGCTTGCAACATCTAAGTCTTCATTTCTTCATTGCTCAACACTTGTAGCATTGTTTTCATTCTTTGCAATTGGCCTTGTTTTTGTAATTTTTTCCTCTTTTGGTCAACATAATATCTTTTCTACAACTGCTAATTTTATCTTTCATGATTTGCATTACAAAGCTTTGTTAGTGTCCTTTGTTGTTTTATGTGATTTGTGTTCAATCTTTTGTTGTGCACTATTTTTAGAGTTTTAATTTCTTTTCTTGCATTTGAAACTATTGTTGATTACCATTTGAATTTCACATTTTCTTTGGTTTTTTGCGAGACCTTGTAGAATTGCTCAATTTCATCATGATGAAGCCATAAAAAGTTGTATTACTTGCACTATTCTTTCACCTCGTCATAGAAGCACAAGATGTGTTGGTCCTTGGTTTCAAATACATTTTACATTCATGTTTATTCATTTTGTAAGTGATCAACCACTATTTTCTTTTTATGAAGACACATGTAGCAGAAACCATGTGCTTGAGAAAATGGATGCCTTGATCTTGCATAGTTACAAGATTTCTTATGTGTATGACCTTCTTTTGAATTAAGATATTGGAGATTGGGTGAAGGCAACTCAACCACTTGGTACTCCCAATTTCTTATGACTCAACACAATGATAAGAGATGGATAATACATTTTTAGATGAGTAGGTCATTTGTGAGACAACTGACAAAGAGTCTAAAACATAAAATGGAAAATAAAACACCAAATTTAGGTTTGTAATGTCGTTTGGCATAAAGGTTACATGATCCTTATACAAGTTAGCACACACCCTTGAATATTTGTAATGTAGTGAACTTTTTACGATCAGGAAATCAACTATTCATTAGTCTTATGGGAGTTTGTACATGTAATGAATGATGTCTTTAAGAACCAAATTTGACGGGTAAAAGGAGATCATGGAAGGCTTTAAGCAACTTTTGGCCTTGCCCGGGATTTAAGGGGCCATTGATGTGGCTCAAATTCATATTCAAACGCCAAAAATGTTGGCATGTACAGTAGACTATTATTCCCACAAATTGAAGGCCTACAACATGCAACTCTAGGTTATTATTGATCATAATAAATGTTTTTTGGATGTTTTTGTTGGGATGCTAGAATCAATTAATGATGAACAAGTCTTGTGTTTGTCCTCAATCTACTGAAAGGCAACATGGCAAAATCTTTTCAATGAGTGCAATGCACATGAAGGCATCAAGCCTTATATCATTGGAGACAAAGGTTATTTGTTGATGACATGGTTGATGGTGCCTCATAAGCAAATTGGGATTTGACATACCATTTTAGAGATATTATTCAACAAGTAGTTTTCTTGTGTTAGAGTTGTTGTTGATAACAACTTTGGCATATTAAAAAAGACATTTTGTGAACTTATGATGATCAAGCAAATTTACACGTGTTTTTCTTTTTAGATGTGGTCATTTGTTGTCGCATCCTACACAACATGATTATGAATGGAAAAAAACACAAACATTAATGGTTTGATGTAATAGTTGGAGGCTGAAAATGTTATAGAAGATAGGCAAACTATGTTTGCAACTATAGATGGTGATGATCAAGACTAGGTAAATGAAATGGACATTAAATGTAACTTGCAAGGGGGAGAAATTTCAAGGATCAATTAATGAAGTGCAATACAACAATACCTAGGTAATCATAAATCACAAATGTGTGAACTCTAAATTCATATGGACCTACATTTTCATTACTAATTTTTGAATTATTGACATCATTTTCAATTTTCAAGCTATTGACATGGTGTGTATTGAAATCAAGAATGAAATGTGGAATTGAAATGCAATCTATAGGAAATAATTTATAACGCAATGTGGAATTGAAATGAAGTGGAAGAACGATCTACAATTTGGATTTTGAATTCAAATCATTGAAACTTGAGTGCTTGGAATTTGTATCAAATGTCCATGTCTACATTTTGGATGTTTTCTTGTTCATATACACGTTGAACATGAATTGGTAGTTCATCATCTAATTTCAATTCATCTTTTAGAAGTAAGTCCACAATTGGAGGCATGAATGTCAAATCCTTGATAAATGCATGACATAAAATAGTGTTCAAATTAGACAACACATTCACCATGCTTTTGTTCATCTTATAAAGTTTCTTGCCACGTGCTTTGAGGTAACGAATATATGCTTTGAAGGTGCGCTCATGAACACTTAAGCGTTTCTACTCAACCTCTAGTTGAATACAATTTATTTTGTCCATTACATCCATTAGCACTTTGTTATTTTTGTTTGTAGACTCAATGATAAAAGAAAAGACATTGTTGCATCTACTTTTTTAATCATGTGCTCCTAGATGTCGGTGATGTAAGTGATGCAGGTGATGTAGGGTGGACAAGATTAATGACAAGAGTTTGGAAGTTGCTAGGGAACAATTTAGTTTCTTAATAAAATAAATTCACAAAATTTGCAATTCTTATGTTTGCACCTACAATTCTTGTGCTTGGATTAGTAGTAATAGTTGTGGTGTTTGTAATTATTATCCCTTGACTATTTGCAACTTTGGCCCTTTAACTATCTGCAATTGCATCTTGAGAATCAAACATGTGAGTGTTCTTTTGTGATTGCATTTTATTAATATCATCTTCTATTTCTTGCCTTATTGGTTTATAGATGTTGTTTCCTTCCACATTTACATCTTTAATATGTAGAGGAGCATTGTTCTTTTCCCCTCAAAAAACCACGATCAACTCATAGTACTCTCATGTGTATTGACAAGGCAAATGGAAGTGTTTTTTCTCTTCAAATGTCAAGTCCTAGAAACAAGTATGATTCTTCATGCCCTTGTGATAATTTGCAAGTTTTTTGAAATCAAAGTTCAAAGAATTCCATTTATCTTTGCACATGACACCGTTTCTTGGATTTTTCATCTTAGTTGTTTTTTGGAACTCTTTCACAATCTTCTCTTTAATGTTGCAGAATGAAAATCATATACATTCTTAGATCAATTATTTGCTTTTGCACTTTGTGTTTCGCGTGTTTATAAGCAATGAACACCAACACCTCATGATGTTCCCAGTTGCCATGTTGCTATCAAAGAATTGAACCTTTTCTTCCATTGTGCCTTTTCAATATGCCCCAACCACCACCATGTCCTCAACTACTTGTTGTCGACATGCCTACAACTCTAAACCACCCTACAAATTTGTGTTTGAATTTGATGCCATGATTTTTTCTTCCACTTGAGAACTTTTCTTTCATTGTTGTAGAATTTCTCTTCTACCTCTTCAGAGCTTTCTAATTCAAAAGTAATGGAGTTCACCACTTTTATATTCCTATGACGCGTAACAATTTCTTGCAAATTCTTTGGCACGATGGTAATTTACCATACTAGTTTTGAACTTGGTAGCTTATCATCATTATTTGCTGTTGTAATTCACTGAAATCTAAATTTTCCAAAAAAATTTAACATTTGCATTCTCTCCTATCTCTGCACTATCTCATGGTGATAAGCAAGTTGTTAGCATGCCACGTCAAATGTACACATCATCTATCTCCCAACTATGCATTGTAAGTGTGAACAGTGTGATATGCTATCAATGAATTTACAATGCCAATAACTCCAAGTGTGACTAGACCTTTAATGACAATGTCATAATTATTATAGAATTAACATTGATTTCACATCCCATGTAGTTAATAATGTTTTACAAAAAAAAAATCATGTTGATTGTTCTTATATCAACTAGAAAAAACAATATATACCAATTTGTATCAGTTTGTGCATTAGTATTACAATGAATTTTTGAAATTTTTAACATTTTTACATAAATGGTTATGAGTTTCCATCCATTGATAGGAAGGTTATATAATTTTTCATCCATATGCAAGAGAGTTACATGACTTCTCATCCACTGACAAGAGGGTTACAGAGTCGCTCTTGAACCTCTACACTGCGGTAGGTTATGTCTGATAACCAGCTCGACCATGCTGGTTACCCTGGTCTTAGTATATTCAAATGTCGACTTTTGGCGCCAAAAATCTCAATTTAAATATTGGGTTTGGCGCCAAAAACTTAAACCCTAATTTTCCATTCGCTTACTCTGCGGCACCGCAAGAATGCTCACGCGCACTCGATTCTCGCATCACAATTGGAACCCATTTGCGCCCGCAGTCCATGCGATCTAGAGGCTTGCAGATAGTGTGCAGAGATCTGGAAAGTATAAGCATGGGACGACCTCAACCACGATAAGGAGGAGCAGCAGCAGCAGGAGGAGCCGATTGAAGAGGAGGTTCGAGAAGCGGAGCAGCTGTATGGGCCGGCTTTGCTGGCGAGGTTGCAGACGGCGTGGCACAGCAGCTGCGGACGTGATGAAGTTGAAGGATACTGAAGATGGTTCCTCTGGATCTCACCTTCAGCCCGATGCATGGGTGGCGGCGGGTTGAAGCAATGATTCCAGTTTCGCACTGGCGTCAAGGAAGTGGAGAAGCTTCTGTTGGAAGCCGGGATTGAAACAGGCCTGCAGCACTGAGATTGAGGGGGAGTTTGGGACTCAGGGAAAAGCCAATTTTGTCGTATCTTGTGTGTTACTTGACAATTGCCTACCCGTTGAGGAGGAGGTGAACGGAAGCTCTTTGCATTGACGCTGAGGGGAGATTCTCAACTCATGGACTGCTACACATTGTAGAGAGGTTTGGTTTAAGTGGTCCTGACGTTCAGTTCACTGGAGTCATTTAAACCCATCCTTTCTGCAATTTGCAACAGCCTATGCGATCTTAATGTCCCTTCAGCATCAATGCAAAGATTGATGACTGTAAGTTGCAGAGCTTGGTTTGACTAGATGTTCAAGCCCTGATGAACATCAAGGCTGTTTAAACCAAACCTCTTTGCAATTTGCAACATGTCCTTTGACCATCATGGATTTTTTCTGGCTACCACCCTAATTGAGATTGAGTGTTAGAAATTCCAAGGCCTGCAAGGAACAACATAGTAGACAAGTCGACCTTGGAAAGTTTGTATGAAGTTGTAGACAGAACAAGGAACTTTACAGAGTTCTTGTAGTTTTCAGCACCATCTGTGGCATATGTACTATTCACCAATCACCCCATTGTCAACAGAAATCCAAGAGTGCATGCAATGTGATGTGTGCAATTCCTACATTTTTTTGGGATGTGGCTTAGGGTTCATAGGATCACATAAGTCAGTGAACACAGTCCATTTCATGCAATGTCTTGATTGTTTATATTTCAATTTCCTGCAGATTTGCACAGTTTTTGAAATTTTGTAATTGGTAGAGTGATACAAATGATCTCTAATAAGGCCTGAGAATCATGATTGCAATCAATCTGAGTAACCATGAGTTTTGATCCATTTTAGGTTTGCTTGTATATCACAGTTGGTAAAGGATTCAGTACACGCCATCTCTTGATTGCTGTACTCAGAGTTCCCACAGCATATTCATAGGTCCTGAAGATTTTCAGTGTTGTCAAGTGATGCAAATTTATCCTGTGACCAATCAAATCTCCAGATGATAGGATGGAGTGGCTAATGAGGCCACATTGTCTGTTGGGGAGGTTTTTATTGAACTTACTGTGGAGAAAAGAGACCACTCAATTCTTTGAGCAAGAAAAGCAATTGAAGCAATTGTTTGGTTGATGCAAGGCTGCTGTGTAGGGAAATTGGTGCAAGGATTCTACATGCATTGCAGATACCATTGTAGGAACAGTTTCAGCATGCATTTGGATTAATGCAAGGCTGTTCTTCTGTGGGAAAGTTGGTACGAGAAAAAGCCCAAATAGTTTTTATATATTTCCATCCTGCATTATTTCATATTTGCAACACTATTGTTGTGGTTTTTCCAGGGAACTCTAATCCATGAGTGAGAATTTCAACTAGAAAGCTCATTTCAATAACCTGGTGATGAACAGCAGTGTCAAATGAGAGAGATAACATGATGACATCAATGCCTATTAAGCTAGTACACCATGCTCATGTCAGCACTTGTTTTCAGTATATTATCAGAGCTTGCACTTTTCAGTGTCAGAACTTGTTCTCAGTATATTATAGGACTCTTGTGTCAGAACTTCAACTTTCAGTGTGCTCCAACTGAAGAGAATTTCAGCTCAGGTTGTTGGAAGAGAACATGGAGAACAAAAATTGGTTTTGTTGCTTTCCATCTTAACATTTTGTTAATGGTCTTCTTATCACCCAGAGCTTTTTCCCTTCACTCAAATGTGCTGAAGCAGGAGCTCAATCTCTTTTCTTCAAAAGCAAATAATTAAAGCACTAGTGTTCATTCCTAGAAATAGAGCAGGCGAGTGAAAACTAGTCTGGTATCAAAACATGTGTTCAAGATACCCACTGAAAGAGTGACAATGGCAAAAAGAAACAATGCAAACAAAGTGTCAGCCAAAGTGTTGTAGTAGTTAACAGCTGCTTCTTGAGATCGTCACAGTCTGTACAAAGAAGGGACTTGCCGCTGCTCTCTGTTGTACTAGGGGAGCCAAAAGCTTCACCTTCCTATACATGCATTGTTGTCACATGCTTCTTCAGTAGGAAACCACCAACTATACAAAACACTAGGAGTACTTACTAGGAGTGTGCTAAACAAAAAACCCTTTCCTTTCACAGAAAAAGTTTTCAGAGTTGCAACAGAAATTTGCAGGACTTTTCGAGAATAGCAGCAGCAGGATGCTTGAAACAAACTAAGAGGTGCTAAAACAGAAACCCAAGCTAGCTTCGTAGGTAGAGAGGTAGAGAGGGGAGGGAGATCTCACATCTTCACAACTAGAGAGACGAAAACGACAATGAATCTTCTTAAAGTTGTTTCTTGTTGAGCCATCTCAGGCCCGGGCAGCGGCTGCGGTAGCACCTCCTGCTGTTGTTGTTGCAGCAGGTGCTCCCGCCTCACTTGCGCCGCCCTCGAGGCTTTGAGGTTGGCCTTGACCGATCTCAATGGAACGAGGTTCCTGAGGTTTCTTCTCGGCTTTGGGTACTACAATGGTCAGCACGCCGTTGTTCACCTCCGCTTTGATCTGATCCAGCCTCACGTTCTCAGGAAGTCTGAATTTCCGAACGAAAGCTCCACGGACGCGTTCCACCACATGCCAAGTATCCCCTTCCTTCACTTCCTCTTTCACGCGCTCGCCGCTGATCTTGAGCGTTCTATCATCTTCTATGGTCACCTCGATGTTGTTCTTCGCCACACCTTGAAACCCAATTTCCGGAATCAAGCCCCGGATGCAAAAGAAATCAATCAGTCCAAGGTCAAGCTCTGTGTGTGTGTGTCTCTCTCTCTCTGTTTTCTCTGTGTGTATCTCTCTCTGTGCACATGTTAAACCTGCGAGAATCAAAGACACAAAAGAAACCGAACCATTCTTCACTAGCACTTTGGAAACTCGACAACAGGAAGGGGATTTTTAGATTTTCGATGATCTACTACTAACCAGGCAGGTCCACCCTGAAGACATGAGCTTCCGGAGTCTCAACCCAATCCACATTGGTGCTGGCGATGGCTCGCGCATCTCGCGCCAACGCACGGGTGGGAGCGTTGTCGAAGAATGTGAGCGCGGTGTCGAAAGGATCCAAATCCCACAAACTGGTTCCGGTCCGTCCAAAGAAAGGCACCACAGACATGATGATGATGTTGATCTATCTCTCTGCCAAGAGAAAAAGACACCAAATTTTTTCACCAAAAAAGAACAACCCACCGTTGTGTTGGGGTTTAGAAACCAGATCAACTTATGAGAAGCTGATCAAGTAGCTGTAGCGCTGACAACAATGTGCCTGGAAACAGTTCCAGATCCTCTAGAGTAAAGTGGGGAGATGGAAGATGGGTAATGGTGGAAACAACCTCTACAACTACCCTCCCTTTAGAATCCTTCTGCAATGAGCTGCACAAGACTACAATATATAGTGGGAACCCCAAGATCTCCGTCCCAAGCTGCAAGGAACTGCTGCTGCTGCTAAGGAAACGCCAGACCCAAGCAACAGCAGCAAGGAAGCAGGGACCAGCTGCATGCATCGACCATTGGTTTTCATCACCGTCCGCAAACTTGTCAATCCTTGCGCAGCTTCTCAATTTCACAACCCCTGCATCCAATGGACATGGACACCGTCGTGCAGATGCAGGACATAGAATGAATTCCACAACTCCAAATTCATACAAGGAAAGTAGACTGTAGTACAATAAAGAAGCTAGCGACGGCTGCGGTTCACGTGCTATGACGACACTCTGCATGTCCACAAGTATGTCATGCATGCCCAGAAAAACCGGGGAAAAAAAAAAAAACACACTCCCATTCTTCAATATTTTTGTTGTTGTCACTCAAATTTCAATGCATGCGTGCATGCATGCAAGCAAATAGATAACAACCCATTCTTTTCTAACGTGGTCCTCAGCATGCTTCACCATACTGGATCCCTCACCAAGCTGAAGAAAACACAGTGCAAGCTCAAGCCCCAGATGTCACCCACCACCTGCTTGAGCTCATTGTCTCATTGGCTCCTTGAGGGACACGCCTTGCGAGGAAGGGGGAAAATTCCGCCCCCTACGACCAGGCCAGAACGGCACCTACCACATAGGTAGGTCGGAAACTAAAGTGGCTAGGGCGTAAGAAATGACAGAATTGGCTCTGGCGGAGGATTCTATGATACTGTAATCGGCTACTACGGACGTTTACAATAAACAGCAAACCTACGAGAATTAATTTTGGAAAACATTGTTTTGGTTTGGATATTAATTTTGGGGCAAAGTTAATTAGATGGTTTTCCGTGACTTCAGAATATGCTCCTGGGATGCCCAGGCAGAATATTCTTCAATGTGAACAGCCGATTCCCCCTATACTGGTTTAAGTGCATTCAGACAGAATTGGCTCTGATGGAGGGTTCTGTACCAGAATTGGCTAGAAAATGGATGTTTACAGTAAACAGCAAACCTACAAGAATTTCCGAATTTTTTTTTTTTTAATTTATTTTTTTATTTATTATTTTTTTTTTTTGCGGGGGGTTGTAAATTTTGGGACAGATCGCCCCAAAAATAAAAACTATGAATGGTGCAACAACCTTAAAAGAATGAGGTGCTATTGGGAATGTCTTAGGGAACACATTGGGAACAGACCAAAAAAACACAAGGGAAAGATCTGCAAATTCATACATAGTTCATTGAATTTCACTGCATGTTTTGGGTATTTACACATTCAATATTTATTATCTTCTAGTAGACGAAATACGTAATATTTTTTTCTTCAAGTACTATTGACACAAGAAAATCAAATATATTGTATTAAATATTGTAAAACATTATATAAGATATAATACACACTTTCGTATGAAAATTTCAACATTCTAACATCGAAAGTTCTAGAGTACAATTTAAGAACCACTTTTCATAACCAATTAAAAATTTAATTAAAAAAATTTAATTTAAAATATAAAAATTTGAAACGACAAGATTCAAATTGAAAAAATCAAAATGTGAGTGAGAATTGAAATTTTGCATAACAAAAAGTCTATTAACATTATTATTTCTCAAACTTAAGTTGTTTTCACAAGCACCATGAATGTGTTTGATGTGTACAAAGGAACACTAAAAGATCATCCCAAGCCTATACAAATAACCATCCATCAATAACAGCAGTATAATGGCCTACAAACAAGAACTTGGATGAAGTTCATTAAGTCTTTAAATGCCAGGAAACTTAGCTCTTCGTACAACCACACACAAAGCAACATCGTCTGCAGAGCCCCCTGTAACAACCCTTTTGTTACACCAAAACAAAATTTGTGGAATGTCTGAACAACGAAAGAAAGGCCAAAAGCCACTTTTGTGGACTATTTAAAAGCCTACCCGAATCCTGTTTTTGTTCAATGCAAAACACCTCAAACGCATAAAACTACAGCAAAAGTGGACAAAAAGAATATGAAGAGAATTTACAGGGTCTTCTTCCAAAAGCCACTTTTGTGGACTATTTAAGAGCCTTTCCAAATCCTGTTTTTGTTCAATGCAAAAAAACCTCCAAACCCACAAACTATTGCAAAAGTGGACAAAAAGAATATGAAGAGAATTTACAGGATCTTCTTCCAAAAGCCACTTTTGTGGTCTATTTAAGAGCCTTTCCAAATCCTGTTTTTGTTCAATGCAAAAAAACCTCCAAACCCACAAAACTATTGCAAAAGTGGACAAAAAGAATATGAAGAGAATTTACAGGGTCTTCTTCCAAAAGCCACTTTTGTGGTCTATTTAAGAGCCTTTCCAAATCCTGTTTTTGTTCAATGCAAAAAAACCTCCAAACCCATAAAAACTATTGCAAAAGTGGACAAAAAGAATATGAAGAGAATTTATAAGGTCTTCCAAAAGCCACTTTTGTGGACTATTTAAGACCCTACCCAAATCCTGATTTTTGTTGAATGCAAAACCCTCAACAATAAGAAATTTCAAAGTGGATGATGATAAGAAAATGAAAGAAATTTTTTATAAGGTATTGCAATCAGGAAATCATAGAAACTACGAGCGGATGAAGAAGCTTCAAGTGGATGATTAATGGATGATGTTAGGGTATTGCACCTAATCAAGGATTCATAGAAACTACAAACAGACGATGAAGGGACGAAGGAGCGTGTAGCGGATGTTGAATGGATGACGTTTAGGGTATTCCAATCAAGGAATTAAAGAAACAAGCGGATGGTGATTGGATGAAGTAACTTCAAACGGATCATAGATGGATGACATTTAGGGTATTGCAACCAAGGAATCGTAGAAACTACACAAGCGGATGGTAAATGGACCAAAGAAGCTTCAAGCGGATGATGAATGGATGACGTTTAGGGTCATGTAATGAAGGAATTAGAGAATCTGCAAGCGGATGGTGAATGGACGAAGAAGTTTCAAGCGAATGATGGATGGATGACTTTTAGGGTATTTTAATTAAGGAATCATAGAAACTACAAGCGGATGATGAATGGATGAAGACGCTTCCGGTGGATGATGGATGGATGGATGAGTTTTAGAGTATTGTAATCAAGGAATCGTAGAAACGACAAGCGGATGATGGATGGATGAAGACGCTAAGAGTGGAAGATGAATGGATGAAATTGGAGCTTCAAACCCTAATGCTGAACTCGTTAGTACCTTTGCTGCCGAGCTTTGTTGCTGTTGCTTGTTCTGGTTCTGTGCTTTACGTGTGCGATGAAATTCAGCAACAACTCCTGACACCAATTCTCTGAAAATTCTACGCTCCACTTCGAGTGCTACTTCTCTCATCTCGTCTCTGATCTCGGCCCAGCCTTGTCGCAGCATTGTTCGGATGTCTTTGTCCAGAATGCCGTGAACTGTATCGTAAATGTCGTGGAATTTCACACATGGAAGCTCTTGCAACTCGTCCCACACTTGTTGCGCAAAGCTCTGCGCCGTGGTTGTTTCTGGGACTGAAACCAGGAGATGATGATTGCCATGGTGAGGATAGTGAATGAAACTCCGCGTATATGGTAGTAGGTCTTGGTTCAAGAACAAAGGGAGTTTCCTCGATGCGATTTCGTTCACGGCATCAAAAAGTAATCGTTTGTCGAGAAGCTCCTTCTGCCGCTTCTGTTTCTTCTTGTTACTGTTCTTGTTGTTCTCTTTGGTTGTTGAACATTCTTTGCTTTTCAGACATTCTTGGCCGGAGATGTCATCGTAGTTTGTTAGCTCTGATCCAACTAGCAAGTCGCAGACGAATTGCCGTTCCTCTTCTTTGTCCGTGAATGATGTTTTTCTAGTGCTGGTCTTGCCTGAGTTTCCGACAGTCCTGTTGTCACTGTCGAAAGGAAGCTCGATCTCCAACTTGGAAGTCATGACTGACTGACAGAGTTGCTGCTGGTGTTTGGGATCAATCTCGAAACACAATTTCCTCCTTACTACTGTTGTAGGGCCATGCTCTTCTGTATCAACATCCTCAAAGAAATTTCCACATTCGTTGTTTGACTCCAATGCATCGGTCACAACTGCAAGAAAAACAAAACAAAACAGATCTGTGCACAACTCATAAAATTGTCGTGCAAATCGCTGTCTGCTAGGATTGAAGTTACTGCTGTCACCCTTGATGGACCAATGTTTCTAGGGTTTAGCATATGATGAAGAATGTGGGGAGTAGGTATGTTATTAAGATGTTGCCTACCTTGGAAACTGCTAGCACTGGTGCAACTTTGCAGACCAGTTGTCGGTTCCTCATCTGGAAAAGCTGTGTTGTTGTGCATAGAGACAGGGCTAGGTTGCTCCATCCCATCTTCAGGGCTACATTCTTGTTCCATCCCATCACCAGGTCTATATTGTTGCTCCATCCCATCAACAGTTGGCAGCCTCTGACTCAACTCAAACTTATCCACCAGGAAATGTGGTAGGATTTGCAACCCTAATGGCACCTCTTCCTTGTCACCTGTAATTTGGTTGGCTGTGATCACTTCCGCAGTTAGCACCTGCCCAACAACATTGTCAATTTGAGGAAGCCCTATGTTAGATGGCTTTTTTGAAATCGAGAGATTCATTGACTCAAATAGAAGTGAAGGACTTTGGAGGTTCAGGTAAATTTGATTTGTAATCTCACCTCCAATTCTCCAGCTGTGTCAGATGATGCCATGTTGGCCGACAATTTTAGAATATCTGGACTTAGGGCACAGATATCTCCACTTGAGTTGAAAGCCTCGCCTTCAATGGCTTGCAGTTGCACATGCACTTTGCCAATTCCTGATTCCTCAATACATGGTTTAACGGTGGAAGCCTTCCCAGTGTCCTCCACCATGACTGCAAATTACATTTCCCCAGAGGTTTTCATCACTGAATCATAAATAGTAAAGGGACATATATGCCTTGACAAAGTGCTGTTGGTGTCAAGCCATCTTGGAGCTTCCAGTGTAATTCACTCAATTTGTCGAAAACAAAACAAGAAACTTCCAGTGGTTTAGATTGCAGAACTCTTCTAGTCTCTGGAGTATTCTCCCATTGTGCTACTGACAACAGACATACCTGTGTCTGCACTATGTAGGGTTTGCCTCTCAATAGAAATTTAAGGCTTGTTGCTGGATGTGTTGGACAGCTTACTTTTGTGAGTTGCCAGCTTTACAGAAGTCCCTCTACTCCTTGCTGACTTTCTTGAAGGATCTGGTAATCTGGGCTTGAATTTTCTATGAGAGAGAGCTGTTTTCCATGACGTCAATAATGTATCAGAGTAGATTTTAGCTTTACCCTTGAAGATTGCTTTCACTCTCTGTGTATCTGAAACTGTCAACCTTGCAACATTACTTTCTTCATGGTCATTGAGTAGAGAATTCTTACATTTCAGGTTTCTTTTCTCTCCTGTTCTCACGCTCCCACTCCCAAATCCACATTGGCATTGTAGCCTGGGTTTTAAAAAGTTGGGTTCTCTTCGTGGAGGCATCTGAGATTTTATGGTTGGGGTGGTACTATACAGAATCAGCTGATGAGGTTGTTGGCTCAAATCTTGTCCATCTTTTAAGCCTTTATTGCTGCTTCTTGCTTGTGCTCTTTGAGGCTTTCTTTGAGCACGCTTCATTGTTACCCTGCAAAATATACATTCCACTATGCCATTTTAGTACTGCTAGTACTCAACAACTTTTGATGATAGCATCTCCAAATGACATCCTCATAGTGAAGAAGAGTAGGTATGATGTACCCATTCTTGCTGCCAGCACAAGTAGTGCTTGTGGGTAATGTAGATTTTGGAGCCTGCAGCTTTGATGCAGTCTTTGTCTTTATGGGCTTCATCACAACAATGGAGAGATCACTCTTTACAGTTTGTGAGTTGGTTTCCAACAAAATTGGCTTGTTCTTCTTGGGTACTTCCATCATTTCCTCATGAGTTCTGGTGTTAAATCTTGTGGATGACTCATTGGACTCGAGTCTGGGAGTCTCTCGATGTTCAAGGTTCAGCTGGTCCTTGTTGAAAATTGTGATGGTGTCGTTTGATGAGACAAGAGGTGGCTGGATTAACTCTGCCCCCCATTGTGGCTGCAAATGTGTGATGGGCATTATAATGGCTTCTGATTCGGAGTTCAGGTCTTGGACCTGCTTGTCATTTGATGGATCTAGTAGTCCCTTCAGTTGCATACCTTCCAGGATTTGCTTGAGGCTCTTGCATTCTTGATGTGAGTTCTGCAACCTAGGCTGGCATGTGCGGTGAGACATATCACCATAGAGTGGTTCATGTTTGGCAAGGTGATCTGACTTCTGCACTGTAGCTGTTGTGTTTCCTTTCAAGAATTGTTTACGAATTTGTGAGACTCTGCTTTTCAGGGCATTGCTAGCATTATCTGGCTTTTTGAACACCAGAGGCATCCCCTCCATAAACTTTGGTGACAGAGAAGATGGAGATCTTGTTGACCTCAGCTCATGAGCTTCACATGAGTGACTGTCCCATTGGGCTTGTTGCTTCTGACAACTCCCTAATCCTCCTCTATCAGACATCTGACGAAATTTATCTGGTAGTCTGGCTCGAGGCAAGTCAGACAAACCAGTCAGTTTATAGTGTAGCAAGCCATGAACCAGCTTTGCCTCTCTTAATGGTGATCTGGAGAAGAGAGTGCTTTGTGGTGGAGTCATCTTCCATATTTCAGAACTTGGAAACTTCTCAAGCCCCATTAGCCTCGCCACCACATTCGTTTCCAGACGGCGCTCACATGTCTGGTGATCACCTCGTGCAGCTGAGAAGCTGTTCTTGCAAGAGACATCATCTGTGCCATCATCAACAGAGAGCCTGGGATAAGATGCTGCAGACAGGAGGTCATTGCGTCCATCAAATTGAAACCAATCTCCATCTCTACATCGTGAGGAAGCTCGGTGTGCATCCTTGATGTCAAACCCTGGTGGGCAAGGAGGATCTCTGACCTCCTTGAAGTTATAGGGATTGTCCAGTGGCTTATATGAATCTAGGGGCTCAACAGTTGGATTTCGGTGACTACTGGATGTGGATATTGAAGGCCCATCCTCCAATTCCACACTCAGCCTGGATATCTCATCTCCTTCCAAGCACCTCAGTAGTTTTGAGAGCTTTACATTGTCATTTGGAAACACAGTAAGGTCCTCCTTCTTTTCTGTTGAATCCAACAAAACCTGCATTGGGCATCCATCAATATGCATATCCCGATCTGTTCTTGTATTGACAGAACACAAGCAGCATGGTAAGTCTGAATGAGCTATCAGCTGTTCCACTCTTCCTCCTCCTTTGCAGGGCATCTCTGACTTCTTATCTCTTCCAGAGATAAGACCTGATGAAACCTGCCGCTTCAAGAGAAGTGGTGCCCATGTTTCACAATCCATGGTAGTACTATTCTCTTGGGACCCAGGCACACCTCTTTGCTGCTGGTAGCTGTGAAGTGATTCGCACACAACATCCTTAATGTCAGGTGTTTTTTCAGCAAGCATTGCATCCACAGAGGCTCTGAGCTGAGGTCCAGAGACTTTTGAGTTCTGTGATTGTGATCTGAATGAAACAGAAGAACGGACCTCCTTCTGTGGTGTTTTGTTTCCAAAAGATGGTTCAAAAGGGAGACTATCTTGGATGTAGAAAGAGAGATGGGGTTTTGTAGTTTGTACAGGTTCTACTAATTTTTGGTTCGTGAAACTATTGTTATCTCCTTTGTTCTTGGATGAAGACTTATCTACAGATTCTCGCCCATTGTTACCAGCTTCCCAACTACTTCGATTTCTTGCATTGTCCATGGCTGTCCTTGGCTGATCGGGATTGTCCATTGGTGATTCCCTTGGCTGACTGTCCACTGACTGCAGAAATGACCACCACTATGGAATGTCACAGAAAGAAAACATCTGACCTGTTTGGCTGAAGCCTTAAAGCTGATGCTAGAAAATGTAGGTCAGGAATAGACTTGAGAAGAGGGGGGGGCATGTACCATATCATAAGCAGGATTGCAACGGAGCTCACGGTATACCCTTCCAGAAGCTGTGGTCACAATTTGCCCTGGTCAACAAGGAAAAAAAAAACAGCAGGTGATTTTTTTTGTTCTCCATGACTTGCATGTTTCATTTCCTTTGCAAATCCAGAACAGGACCTGCATTTGATCAGTTTGTGGGTGGCAGGAAAACAAACCATTGCGAGTGGCAGTCCACCTGCAGCCACAGTGTCGGCCACTGAAGGAAGGGCGGCGGTCAAATATGTGGAGGATTCCTGTCATACAACCCATATCCTTGCGGTCTTCAGACACAACTTCTTTCCGCAAGCTTGGTGATGATGTTGGCATGATTGCCACAGTATTGACAAGGTCTTGTTTGCAATCAGAACCCAAATCTCACAACCTGGCAGCTGTTTGAGCTCAGCAGATTCGGATCTATGTAACATTTCTGAACATTCCTGCATAGTCAAAAGGCATCCAATTCTTGACTATATCAGTCCTGGATTTCCCATAAGCAGCAAAACCGTTGTGTTGTTGTAGAAGTTTCATGAGAAGGTTTACTAAAATCTGGTTTGCATGAGAGGCACACAGGATTCAAAAGGAAGCTAATCAATGGCAAAGGAAAAAAGAAGCCATTCATACCATTTGAGGAAGACATGAGGAAGACATGGGTCTCAATTCTCAACACTCCTGCAGCACTGCTTTCCACTTGCATGGCAACCCATAGTGAGAGAGCCACAGAAAGTTCATTCCAAAGTCCCTGTGCCAATTCCCCCCCACCCATTTGAACACCCAATCCCTCCACAACAAAAAAATGACAAACTAATTCCTCAAACAAGGAACAACAACACTGATCTTCTCGGAACAGGGCTCTACAGTTTCTCTTAAAGATCTCTACCTCTCTTTTCTCTCTGTCTTTCAAGAGTGAGAAGAAGAGAAGTTTTAAGACGGAAAATGACACCCCCCAGAAAAAAGGGAACTTTTTGTAGCTGCCTCTAAGGGAATTTGGAGTTTTTGGGAACAAACAAACTGAAGCAGTTGTGGAGTAGTACCCTGAAAAAACAGGACCCACAAAAAAAATGTGCAGTTCAAGGTACAGATTTTCTTGTGGTATAAATTAGTTAGGATGGGTGGTGCAGCATGCAGTAGCACCAATGCTGGAGTTTTGAGATCAAAAGCAAGAATACAAAAGGAAAGTTTGTATTGTAAAAAGACTGGAAGGAGGGGCAAACACAGACACAGAGATACAGAGAGAGAGAGAGAGAGAGAGAGAGAGATGAGAGAGTCTGAGAGAGCAGTGATAAGACATGAGACTGTGAAGAAGATGCAGAGCTGACGTCCTTCAGTATTATTCCCATTACACTTACACTGTTTTCTGCTTCACCCAGAACAAGCTTTCATTATACACCCCACCCAAAAAAAGAAAGAAAAAAAGAAGAAGAAAGGCCTCCATTGTTGACAGTCACTGAGCAACAAGACAGTAATCAGTAGATGATGACCGCTGCTGCAACAGCTGGTGTAAGGAGTCGTCGGTGCTAAGAGGAAACTAATAAACTAAGTAGTAACAGAAGGAAATTTTGCGTGAAAATGAAACTGTGAGTGGATAAAATTTCCATTCACAATTTTTGTTTGGTGGTGCTGCCATTGATTGTTGTCGTTGCTTCTTCTATCTTCTTCATCTTCTTCTTCTTCAGAGGTTTAGATCAGCGTTGCGAGGTTCTTTCAATTTCTAAAGAACCGTCCATTCCATCTTCTTCGTCTTCTTCAGCGGTTTAGATCAAGTGTGGCGAGGTTCTTTCAATTCCTAAAGAACCGTCGATTCCATTATGCCATTTTCTTCATCACATTATGTGACATAATCTTCCACTGATGATCATCATATAACTCATCATAATGACCAAAATCTGCCATTCCAGAGCTTCATGTGATGGAATGATCTTGCCCTTGCCCCCCATAATGTTGGGTAATGTGCTAGACAACCCTGTGTTGTTCAGGGTCTTGACCATATATTTTCCCTCGTACCAAAAATGCTACATGAATATTATGGTGTGTGCCAGAAGTTAGAACCAGGGCTTTTCTTTTTTTTCTTTTCTTTTTAATGTGATGTAGCTAAACTGGTGATCATTAACAAGAAGATTTAGCCAAATTTGGCTATAAACCAGATATGAAAATAACAACATTTTAAGAATTTTAAAAATATTTTGGCTACCTATTGGAACCTTTAGTTGGAGTCTGGCTATTTATTTCTCGAAGTTCTAAATCTGTCAAATTAAGGCCATTTTCTTCATAGGAATTCTTTGTATGGTTGGAAATCAAAATCTTCAGGTTTTAAAAAAAAACACGAAAAAAATTTGACCCCTCCAAAAATACACACATTGTCCAAAACCACATCTCTTAGTATGAAGAGGAAGTTGCACCATTGAAATTGTATACAAATTTGTTGGGGTTTGAACACTGCTAAATACTAAAGAAGCATTTGTTAAAAGAATCCTTGACAAATTTTATTTTTAAAAAATATCATCACAATATTGATTTTTCAACACAAAGACTAGAAAGAAGGCAAATGAAGGACATATGTCGACTTACATGAAACCCAACATTTTTAGCAATGAAAACAAAAGCATTCTGAAAAAACATTGTGAAATGTGGTGCATTCCTTTCCATGGATAGTAGAAAAAGGTGTATTCCCATCTCATCTATAAGCTAACGATAAATGCAATGAGCCAAGCCAAGGACCGTTGGATGAGGGAGACTCAAAGTGGTGTGCAATGCTACGAGGAAGACGATTAATGACTACTTGAGTAGGGAGTTAAATAGTTGAACCTTGACATACAAAGGATCTCAATTTGTTCAAAAATATATATAAATGTAATATATTCTCATCATTTATTAAAACTTTTTTTGCATGTCTTTGCAATGGTCATATATAATTGAAGAAATGCAACATCTACCTACAAATGCACTAAAGCACCTCTTTGGGAAAAAAACAATTATAGGCATCAATTTGAACAATCTCATTGGCTATCAAATTTTTTTCCTTCACACCTAGTAAGTACAAACCTATAAGGCTATTACAACATTTAATTGCCAATTTACCAAAAGAGAAACTCTTCAAAACAATTGAAATGCTTCCAGTCTAACAATCTCTTGGGCAATTTTTTTTCCAACCCTTAGACACAAGCCTAATCCACATAGGGATGCATACATATTTGTGTACATTTTCTACACTAATACTATGAACCTTGACTAGACTGGGTTAAGAAATTCCACCTAAAAGGTGAGAAGGAGGTTGCAGAGTCATACCAGGGGTTACAAGATAGCCCCAATTGTTCTGGAAACAAAAGATTTATACTACAGAGAAAGCTGCATGCATGCACGCATCCATTCATTATTCATCTATTTATAAAAAGCTGCTGCTGCAATTATATAGTTCACAAAAATTTATTTATTTATTTATTTATTTATATTTTTTATAAAAGATTTTTTTGCATTGGCCTCTCAACATCTATGGACAGACTTTTTTTTACTTTTTTTTTCTTTTTGGCAGATCCCAGGATATTCATCATCCACATTGATTGATTTTTGGCTTTACTTGCAAACTTCCATAATAAGTATGGAAAGAATAATTACTTTTGACTAGCCATGAAGCAAATTGTAGCATTCAATGCAACAAGACAGAATAAGAAAATGGACTAGGGCCAGAAGGCCCTCTTAACTCACTAACTTCCCAAAACAAAACTTTTGACTGACCAAAAAATATTTTAAAAAATAAACACACACACACACATACTATATATATATATAATTTTGTCCCTTGGGTAATAGTCTGTGCCATAAAATAGTATTTTGGGGTTTTTTCTGTGCACTGTAAAAAAACTCTGTTTTATACTTCTCTTTATATTTTGAGGGATCTCCCCCAGCAGAAGATCCCTAGGGACTAATGCAGTGGGGGCGATCCTGCTATATTTGTACGTTCCCATGTTCCCATGGAAAGATTTTTTGATTGGACGGATCAGGAAAATTCAAAAACACAAGGAGGAAAGGGACAGATCAGCAAAATTCAAAGAACAAGAAGGAAAGAATGGAGGAAAAAAAAAGAAGAGATTTTCACGTAGGTGCGTGCAGGTTCCCATACTCATGTGTTCTCCATCAGTCGAGAAAGGAAAGCCCTGGGGCTACCGCCCTCATGTGACCCTCCCTCCGGAGAACCCATTCGTATTGGAACCTCCCTTACAACATAAATATAGTGTCCTTAGATGAAATTAGGGCCCTTAAGCCCGAATTTATGATTTTCTGGGCTAAATATAGCCTCTAAGAAGCTGCAATCAAGAAGGTGAAGGTAGCCAGTCTAAGTGCTCATTCACCCTAGTCCCTAGCCCTAGGTTAAAAGGACTGGCAGATGAATGAGCACCTATATAGGTATTTTGGCACCTTCTTGACAAGTGAAGCCTCTTAGTGGCTAAATATTTAAACCTGATAATTGTTGGATCACTCCTCGTCTTTTCACTATGTGTTTTTTTTTTTTAAAATCACTCTTGTCATTTAATAGCCTCTTTTGGCAAAACCAGTTTGTTCTCACACCTAGTTCAGTGGACTTTAGTAGCAATAACTTTAATGCTTAGTAAAAACTCAAAAGCTTAAGGTTTTTTTCATTTTAATCAATAAAATCAGTATCAATAATCAGTCCAGTTGCTGGTTCACCCAAGGCATGATAAACATGGGTAGGAAAACAATTTGTAAAAGTTCCAAAGTTCCTGACATGATCCCCAAAGAGAATAGCACTTCACTTTTATCCCATATGCTTTGGCAATTGTTGTCCTCTTTTCACCTACATACAGGTGGACCAAAGAGAAGGATCTCTATACTTCAAGAAAGAACCTTCTATTTTGGGGAGCCTCCATAGTTTTTTTTAATAAAATAATTGAGGGGCCAGCCAAATTGGCTCATTGCAAAAAACAAAATTGAACTTGGGAGGCACCTCGTCTAATTAATAGGAGAGGTGAATAGGTAGTGAAATAGGCTCATTAATATTTTTCATGATTCAGAGCAGAAGAGACATTTTACTTGCCAAAAAAACATTCCCAAACACACAAAACCCAAAAAACTCTAGTGTTAAAAACTGAACACAAATGTTCAAAGAATCAAAGCAAGCAACAAGACAAGTGAGGCCAGAGAATGAGCATCCAAACCCAGTTAAGTCAGGCACCCCCCCCCCCAATCCCCACCCCCCCCCCCCCCCCCCCCCCCCCCCCACAGGGC
>Ga0116227_10001920_pt1 | contig 47349 bp, 41 predicted proteins | sample S1TSphgellanicum_FD_89693 | JGI IMG/M metagenome (GOLD analysis project Ga0116227, IMG submission 89693) | Host-associated microbial communities from peat moss isolated from Minnesota, USA - S1T2_Fb - Sphagnum magellanicum MG | ecosystem: Host-associated > Plants > Peat moss > Unclassified... | reverse complement strand
TTTTTTTTAATTTTTTTTCCACCTCAAATCCCATATTTTTTTTTTAAAAAAAAAATTTTTTTTATTAAATTTAAAATTTTTTTTTAATTTTTTTTTTTTTTTTTTTTTTTTTTTTTTTGGTGTTTTAATTTGAAAACCTCTTGATTTCTTGTAGTGGGAATAAACTTGCAATGAAGGAAAAGAATTTTTTGTAAGTCCTTGTAGAAAGCGAAGTCCAAATGTAATACATATATATTTGTTAACTAATTAATCTTCAATCAAGTGTAATTTGAACTTCCTGAGATTTTTTTTGGCCTATGTAAACTTTGGATTTCACCTTCTTAATATGCTTTCACTAAGTCAAACACAAACATATGCGTTAGTTCCATGTTAATGATAAATAAACAAGATTCCATTACCATTAACCATGTGTAAGATGGGTTTCGGTCATCATGGGTGCAAGCGAAGAAGGGAAAAAAAACAAGGGGTGGTGGGAGGGGAAAGACATTCCTTTCTAGGGTTTAGGGCTTACTTCCTGGCCTTCCTGCACAGTTTGACGCTTCTTCTTTCTTCTTTTTCTAGTAGAGAAGAGAACCCAGGCAACTTTGGAGCTAAGACATTTGTTTCATACTGTTGAAGAATTTGAGACAACTAAATGTTTGATGAACTTCCTATAATCATGGATTTGAAAACAAATGTATGCTTACAAAATGTATGTTCTATTCTGGTATGAATCTAGTAGTTGCATCAGGCATTTGAGGCACTTTCTAAACATTTCTCCCTTAAGAGTTCAGTAGTGTGATGGCTTGTTTATAGACGTTTGGAGTTCCTTTAGCAGCTATGCAGGTGGAGTACCAACTTTCTCTGTGTAGATTGTTACTAAAGAGTAATCACAACCTGTAAATCAGTCCCACCTTTAATGATCAGCTTTGGTTTCATGTTCTTAAGTCTGAATTCAATTTGCTAAAGATTGTGTGCCAATTGGAGTGTGAAAGAAATTATTTCTAGTGGTATGTACATCACTCACATGACTAGCAACTTGGCATCTGATTCATCTAGTGTTTAATTTAAAGATTTATTTAACTTCAAGTACATTCCATAAATCTAGAGCTTTTTCTCTGTGGACGGTGTTCTAGTCTCTAAAAATGTGTGTATAATACATATTGAATATAATTGGAGTGCTGTGTTTGCAGCCAATGTTCTAATGGATGTCATGAGCATTTTTATTTGACATGGTTTCAACTTTCAACTCTCATTCACTTGCAATTTGATTCATGAAGTGTTTTGGGTGTAGAAGAATTAATGAAGCATCACTTCTGGTTAGAATTCATGGCGGCCTTGTAACTTTGACCATCTTGCAACCTCACTACACATACATCACCACCTTGAATGATTTAGAGATTTATGACTAAATAGGACATGGCCAACTCACATGGATATTGTTAGAAAAATAAGATGTTCATATCATCAAATCCTTCAGCCCAAACATGTTACATATGCAACAACTATAGTGTTTATCCAGACTTGAATTCATCATCTACATAAAAGAAAACAATAATTAACAGTTCTCCACAAGGACCATGTGTTTCTGTTCTTGAAGAAGGCAGGATTGGTCAGAGTTCTTAGTGGAGGAGGAGGAGGAGGAGGAGGAGGAATTATAAGTCATGGTGGTGCAGCTGCTCAAACATTGGCGGAAAATTTCCACAGCTCGTGAGCTGGGAAGACCAATAAACAATTGGAAGCTTTTCATGTCCTTACCACAAGGAGCAATGAAGGCATCGTCGTCCATCATGTTGGTGGGAACCATGCAGACCGGTTGACCACACCCAAAATCCACTTTTTCAAGTGGAATACCGACCCAAGAAGCGATATGCAGCGTGGCTACCCACTTGGGTCGTGCCCTGGTTACCTCGAAGTAGTCGATGGCGGAGCGAATGTACTGGTCCGTCACCAGCGCTTTGGCTTCTTGTATCAGTTTCACAGTATGTGATAGGGGGTTGTGTGTGAGCTCGGCGGCTGTGGCTGTTGCATTCCCGAAGAAGACTCCGTTTCCCATGAAGCGGGTAGGGAGCGGTGGATCCAGCTTCTTCCGGATGTTCATGGCGAACACTAGGCGTGCGACTTGCTTGGGGTGCATTTCCACGGCTTGAGTCCGTGCTCGCCATGAAAGTGCTGTTAGGGCTTCAAAAGTGGTGACTTTGGTCACTAGACCGTCGTCCAGGATTCGTCTCCTCACGGTCTGCACCTGCTGAGGCGAAAAGATGAAGGAGCTGCAGATGGGTTTGGAGCTCTGATCATGATTTGTCATCATGCGTGGGCTACAAACTTCGTCAACGTCATCGAACTCGACGTGCGGAAACTCGATTCTTGGTGGTGTGCGTGACTTCAGGATCGTGCGATCGAGATGGGGAACCAAGTGGGAAATACTGTCTACTGAACCACGCGCAAGTTCACCCCACGCGAGGACAAGCTCGCTCGCTACATAAGCGTCGGCCATGCAGTGGCTGATGCTGAGACCCAGCACGAAGCCACCGCACTTGAACTTCGTCACCTGCACACACATTAGTGGCGAGTCGAGAATGTTCATGGCGGTCATCGGCGGATTGTTATACACAAGCTGCGTCATGAAGGGAGCAGGTCTGTAAAGCTCGCCTAGGTCAGCAATGAAGCAATCAGCCGTGGCTTCAACGAAGAGTACCCCTTGATCCTCGCACTGAACCTGAAACTTGAAATCTTCGCTCAAGCTCAGTCTACCTGCCATTGGGTAGTAGCGCACCAGGAGCTTCCGCAATGAGTCTTTGATCACAGAGACAGGATCGTGGTTCTTCTTGTCCTTTCGCGAATTGAAGAAGTAAACCGTGCTCACGGTAACTGCCAGGTTCTGATCAAGGTTGGAAAGGAAATATACTTCTTTCTCGGTTGGCTCAGCTGGGTACACAAGAATCGGCTCGTTGAGCTTCACATCCAGCTTCAACTCTCCATTCCCCACGACATCAAGGCATATTGCTGTACAGCTCCCGGGCATGGCTGCGCCTTAACTCAGACTACACACCCACAACAAAATTGAAAACCCAGAAACAATGGAATTTTTTTTTGTTTTTTAATAAATTCGTCTACTACAACCGTCGTCGATTATAATAACCAATCGACTATTCCACCTATTCCTCAAAAATCCGCAATTGCTGCAACAACAACAACAACAACGGCAACAACGAGAGTGAATCGATAAAGGCGTGCAGGAGGGGATTCAAATGGCTTCTTCAGAGTCTAAAGCTGTATAATTGGAATTGAAAAGCAGCTGAAATTGAGAACTTAAAGGTATATTGATGTGGTATTGGAGCGGGAGTATTTATCGCCGCGCAAGCAGCGAAGATCGTGCACACGTGAAACATCCTCTCGTACAAAACAAACCGACCTCACAGCCTGGACTCCGCTGCGCTCCCAAGCAATTGGAAGATGGTGACAACTTGCATATATATATATATCCGCTGAGTTCTTGTTTGCATATTTAGTGGAGGTAGGCCTGAGGGCTCAAAATGCAATCTGAAACTTCAGAGCACCAAGCAATTGAAAGGGGAAAAATATGAATACCCTTCATAAAATTGGGCGTTAGGCCTACCTTCACTCCAGGTCCCAGAAGGGACCAACTAGTTGTTGTACCAATGCAGTTTTGTAATTGGTGAAGGTGTGAGTGAATCTGGAAGGTGAAATTATAAGTTTAAAATTGTGAGAGCATTTCATGTGGCATCAAAAAACCATATGAAATCTCCAAATTAGACCCACTTACATAATTTTTAGCATAATCTATCAACTTAGTTCGGATTTGGAATCTAACGATACCCCCCTGGCTTGTGTGTTGAGTCTGAGTAAATAGATTTTTTATTGGCAAATTTTTATCATATGAATAAATTGTACATTAATGTGCATCTTTTTAGAAGGACCATGCGGTTTTAGGGGCTAATTTGTCCACACACCTTCAATGCAGAGTCAACAATTTTGTGTAAAATTAGGTTCATACTAACGGCATTTTCATGCAACTTGCAAAAATTTTGGTCACATCCCAGTTTTTTTGTTTGTTATGCATCTTCTAGTTTTAATTAATAATTAAATTTAAGGATTTCATGTGGAAAAGTTGAATATTTTTTTAAGGTCCAAAAAGATTCTTTATTACCCTTCACAAATTTTATTTTTTCCTTGAAAAATTATCTTCTGAAAATTCCAACATTTCTACAAAGAAGACAATTAACACGTAACAACCTTGGATAAAATTTTAAATATGTTTGAAGGGTGGATTATTTTTTGTAATCAGGCTTACAAAATGTTCCATAGGGCAGATAGTGTAATTTTATACCATCCCTAGGGTGGAAGATGTAACCCAATCAGAACTCTGAAAAGGAGTGAATTATTTTGTCAGGCATTGATTATCTTGTTTGTTACCTTTTTTCTTTATTTTACAATTTATGATTCCAAATATGAAGTAGGTCATTAGTACAAAACCATGGTTTTTATGTTGGTCTTTAAACTAGTTTTAACCAAGTTTTCAATTACAATGAACAATGGACAATTTTGGCTACAATTAAAACAAACTAGTCATTTATGCCATAAATTTGATTGAATTCGTATCACTAAGATGATTGAAATGTGTCTTGTTTAATTTAAATAAAAAAATGCCAAGATGACTTAACATCCTACATGGTGAAATAAGTAAATAAATAAATAAATATATATATATATATTGAAGACTTGTAACTAGTATGAGTTGTTAGATTGCCATGAGTTTGTTGAATCTATTTTCGGTTAGATTACTAATAGTTGCTTAACCCCATCTAGCTCTCCATTATGGTATGCCATATGTCAACTTCTTAACATATGACACAAGAGAGAATTGAACCCTCACCTTCTTGGTCATACACTAATGTTTTAATCATCCAAGCACAACATCACTTGGTGGGAAATATTGACATTCATATACATATGAACATTAGATTAATTTTAAATATGTATTTCAAATATTCAAATTTAATCATTTAAATTTTGTGTTTGGATGTTAAATTCAAATGTAACGTCTTGATGTGAAAATTTCAAATTTTATGTGTCAAAAAATTACTTATTAATTAAAAATATTTTGAAATTAACTAGAAATTATAATATAATAAATTTTAAAAAAAAATTCAATCTCATAATTACATATAATTCAATAGTTTCTTTAATTTCAAATGTCAATACATTTCATAATGAAGTTGATTGAATTATTATTCATTTCATTATTATTATTATTATTATTATTATTATTAATTTTTCATACTTAGTATTTTTTTTTAAAAATTTGTTACTAGAATGTATGCCTTTGCTATCCATGTCTGTTTGTCCTAGAATGGATGCCCAGTGACCTATGCAAGCCTATCAATTTTCGAAAGAGAAGCTCAATAAGGCCATTTTCTCATCTTGAAGCCAAAGACTTGATTACACAAATCGCAAGTGGCATGGCATACTTGCATAGTCAAGGTGTGTTCCACAGGGATTTGAAAGCTAGGACCGTGTTTGTGCATGAATACTCCAATAGTTTGCACACCAAGGTAACAGATTTTGGTGCACCCAATATGTTGATGTTCATCACTTGTATATAGTATGGGCACTCAGTATTGGAGAGCACTGGAACTTTTTAGAGCTATGAAAGACTAAGGGCAATTTGAGTACACAGCCAAGGCAGATGTTTATAGTTTTGCAACAGTTTGCTATGAAATCCTTTCTGGAGAAGAGCCATTTGAAGGTCATCAAGGGTTTGATTTCTCGATCTGGCATACCTCCATGACCTTCCTTGCCAGGTATAACTCAAATGATCCCTTGAACATGTTGATTCACTAGTTGTTGGGATCATGTGCCAGAATGTAGGCCAACCTTTGAAGACATTATCACTTAGTTACAATATGATTTGTAATGCTTCAATTCGTTAATTGTGGAAATAGGCTTTCCAAATTACTTGTACAGTGATCAATATTTGAACTCAAGTGACAAAAACTATTTCAACATTGTGAGTGTTGGTTTATTAAGTGTATTCCAAATTGCAGGCAGAGCCAACAAAGTTTTGGACAAAACTAGTCAACTCAACAATAAATGCATTCTAAGCCGAATGTGACCTGGTGTAATATTCTTACACCACCCACCACAATTAAAACATTCCAAAGATAACCCACTTCTACAATTTTTCAAATTAAAAGCATCACCTAAAATGGTCAAAAACTGTACAAAATGGGAACCACTGCTAAAAGATGTAAATGTGAATTCAAACAGAGTTTTGAATGATCAAATGAAACGTCCAAATTTTGATCAAGTGGGAAATTTTCCAAGGATAAATTTAAAAACTGCCCAGTGGAATTTGAATGCAGAATCTAAAGGTATATAGAATCAAAAATCGTGGTGTCAAAGGACAACTGGGGGAAGAAAATATTTATGCAGCAAGGGGGGTGGACAACATAGGAATAAGATTCCTTGACTTTTCCTTACAAAGTGTTTATGGGAAATTTCAAAATCATGTTGGAAAGCAAATTTAAAAATAACTTCTAGCTAAAACTTGCATTCAAATAAATGTTCATTTTGCAAAATTTTCCCATGAATACCTTGCCAAGAAGAAGTCTCAATGTGCCAAAATAGTCCAAATGTAAATCAAAAACCATTTTAACTCTATGAGGATTTAAAAGAGCACACAAAATATACTACATTGGTAATATATTACAGTTCCCTGTCTTTTCAAATTTACTCATCTTTCATTTTTTCTATGTTGCCTAGAGTTGTTTCGGCTTTCACTGCGGCAGCTTTAAGTTCACTTTCAGTTGGCAGAAGCCCCAAGAATGGAAGTGGAAGCAATGATGATACATTACATAATACTAATAAGAGGGCCAAGTTTTGGAAATTCTCACTTGTTACACCGAGAAGCTGTGTGAGCACTGCCCCAATAAGCCCACCCAGCACAGCTCCTCCATTGGAAATTGACATTAATGTTGCAAACAAAGTTGCTTCAACACCAGGTGGGCATAGCCGTGCTGCTAGCACCAGTATAGGCATGAATGATACCTACACACAAAGTAATCAAACCAAAGTTTTGCAACCCAAATCAGTTCTGATCAAACATATGCTGCAATCTCAAAACCAATACTTCGAAAGACCCCAACCATAACTGTTGCCCCTGTGAAACCAAACCAAAAATCCCTTACTAAGATTTCATGTGCAGGCACCACGGTTTAAGTCTTCAAATATTGAAGCAAGCAAAAACCAAAGGAAACATTATAAGCTCATTGATTGCCAAGAAGCTGTGACTGGGTTAATGAAATCATCTTATGGTTCAACAGTTTGAAAACAGATTCATTTTCTGCTTGCACCCATTGGACCATTATACCAACAATTCCATGCTATAACAGAGTTTGGAATGTGCCTCTGATCAATTGCCTACCATGATGAATAGTGACAGCAGTTTGTCAAAATTGGGAAAGTGTATCATGTGCAAAAGGATTATGTTTGGCAAACGGTTTAGAAAGGGGAGAACTGAGAGATTCAAAGACTACAGAAATTTGAACAGCTGTAACCTCTTGACCCTCTAGGCTATAAGTACAAGCAGATCTTCAGAGCTAAAGGGCAGTTCCTCAAATTTAATCAGGTGTGGACATGGTGGGATGCATACCCTTAGTACTAAACTTGAGATGAAACCTATTGAGAAGGAAGCAGGAATTTGCACCTGGCCTAAAACCGTTAAGACAAGTGAGTCCCCAATTGAAAACCACTCATTGCTAATACCCAAGCTCTGGTTGATTCCGGTGACAAGTAGTAACTGCAACCACAGGAAAAAAAAAACAGAAGATATGTTGGTAGCTCTACCATGCATTGATCAGATCTTGATTTACAGTATACCCCACAAGACCTTGGCTGTTCTCAAAAAGAGATTACATAAGAAAAGTAAGGATTTGGATTCACCTGTGTAAGACCCAACACAGTCCCCATAACAATGGTCCAGAAGAAGACTGTACGGAGGGGAACATCTTGCAAGTAGCTGTTGTAAACTCCAACGCCCACAAGAGATGCCACTGCTGTTACCAATTTTACCCTCCCCAAAAAGTCTGGGCCAAAGCCTAATTTATTTGTCCTGCAACCAAATGATAGTTTTAGTTAGTAGGCTCTTCTCAGTAGTTGTTATGAACCCCCAAGAGTCTAAGCCAGACCGTCAAAGATATGCTGTAAAAAGCTATATCAGATTAGGCCTTCAATACTATAGCAGATTTTACAGAATCCAGATTGACTCTTAAGCCCAGATGATGTTCTGTGTGATACTTAATATGCTTCAGTGTGACTGTCAGGAAGCTAGAAAAAAAATTTATGTAAAAATCAAGTCTCAAAAACTAATTCTCAGACAGGTATAATGTGAACACCTTAACCAGTCTTCAACACTACATTCACAAAAGGAGGGAGGCGAGACAACTTACATGAAAAAGAACATGGCTGTATCAGATATTGGAGTAGCCTGCCACAAGAATATGAACATGGTGGGAAGAAAGATACTGGGTTCCTTTACAGTTTCCCACAGAAAGCCTAACTGTGAATTAGAGATATCTAAAAATGTCATTACTGGACCTTTAGGTGCATCTAGGCTTGGAAAGTCTGAAATGACATGATCACGAATTAAAGGTTCCTCATGGACTAGTCCTGCTGCTGCTGATGTTAAAAGAGGCAAAATTGCTGTGATGCCAAATACAACCCTGTCACATTTAAAACCAGGGTGGTTTAGAGACCTCACTTCACACCAGGAAATAAATCTTTGACTGCAATAAAAATTGGGTGGTGGGTTTCAAAAGTACCTGACCCCATATGTCTCCACCAAGGAACCGCTGAAGTAAGCGCTAACAATACCCCCTACTGCTGATGAGCCCCAACATAAGGACTGGAGGGATACAGAGGTTCCCTGTGTCTCTCCTCTTGCTCTCTCTACCACAATTGAATCTGCCACCTGCATAGAACCAATAAGGAAATACATCTCCAATGTCACATTTCAAGTAAAGTGTTTATCAACATCCTTATCCTGTACCTTTTCTGGCCTACTAAGAGCATCCCCAGCGGTGCTCAGTATGTGATCCTGCAAAAATATTTCTCACATCCAAGTTTAGGTATTTACTTTTTTGCAGCCCCACCTATAAAACTAAAATAGGTGGGAGACTACTAGCAAACCACTTGGAGAAATCATGAATATCAAAGGAGTGGCAGTCAGATCATATTTATTAGACTCTTCTCTCACAGGTGCATCGTACCAACCTCAACAGACTATGCAAAAATGCTGGGCCAAAACCATTTTGCTGAGCCAAATCAGCATATTTTGACTTTTCTTCATCCAATTTTAATGTGTAGTGTAATATATTGAACACCACTGGAGACGCTCTAAGCACATAGCAGGCAGAATCATATCCTTTGTCTGAGAGAACATGTCTGCATGATTTCTGATTTACTTCAATTATGAGAAGTATTTCATTTGCATGGTTTCAAACTCAGCCACTCACTCACTGCCCATACACAAGCTTCATTATTCACCCACCCATTGGTCAAAATAGACTATACAAAAACTTGTTCTTTGGCAGAATCATGGAGGTGGTATCAATGTAGTGCTTGGAACAGGGGAAAGAAACCTTTCAAAAAAATCAGGAGAGATTCCAAATTGAGCAGGAGCAAGTAAGTGATACCAAAGCACCAAAAGCCATAGCATGCTACAAAAACAATTTGTGATAAAACTTACAACATCAGCAAACGCAACAGATAATGAACTGAGAAGAATCACGGTGGTTGCAGCAAATTTATTGTCGACAAATGAAGCCAGGGAACCCCAAGAAAATGCACCCAAAAGCCCACATAAAACCAAATATGACCGTCTCCGATAGCCGAATAATGGCACACCATCACTGCATCAGTTTCTCAACCACAACAGAATTAGCAGCAAGGCCAAAGGCACCAAGAGCCATGAGACATCTGTGCTGTACATATTCATCAAACCTCTTAGTTTCAAGACTGATTCTTCAATTACAAATGAACTAGACCCTGTACACTATGAGATACAAGCATTTCATAAGGACATCTTCCTCCAATGACCCATTTCACTCCCAAGATGGCTCCAAAAGGATCTTGTAGTACCCAGAAACTAAGTGAGAGAATGACCAAATGGTAGGAAACTTCCAACAAGGGTTGTCCAAATTCTCAGGGCAACTCTTATTTCTGCATTTTGCATGCTTTGATATATGGCAAAAGACTTGTAAGCTAGGAGCGACTTTCACTATTCTGTGCATGTACTGCTTTGAGACAATTGTCTAGTATGATTTGTCTCTATAAAGTAAACTGAAATAGATGGCTGGCTTTCTCCACTGACATCTTGTGGAACACTGTTTAGAATCCAGATTTAAAACTCCTGCTAATTTCTAATCTAAGATCAACACCTTCCATGTGGGTCATTTACCTGAAGAATCCATAGAGGGGCTTGATGAGCCAAGGAAGAGCTGAAAGGCCTGTGAGGAATGCTGTCTGCAAAATAGAATCATAAGTTCCTTGCCATTCCCAACTTCTCTCCATATTATAACAGAACTTGGGTGTACCTGTAAGCTTTATGAGAACTCCCTTTCAAGACACATCATTCTAAGCTATGCGAGATGCTCTGTTCTGTTTTATTGTTGGGCACTACAAGAAACTTCTGGAAAACTGTGCAACTAGCAATAGCCATATAGCTTCTCCTGTGAAGAAAACTGCTATTGAGTATTGCTTCATTCAGTGCTCATGTTAACAGCTCGAGGTTCAAATACAATGCAAGAAAAACAGAGAATGTCCTATTCAGACATCACTCACCTCTGCAGGGTCAAGATGAAGGTCATCCTTTAGGAAGAAGCTGATGGCCAGTTCAGACAGCCCTAAAATGCCTTGTACAAAATAAACCATGGCTATCGCTATCATTTCCGGGGTCATGTTGACCCCAAACAATTTATATGCTGTTTTCTTGTTTCCTTGTGCTTTGATCTGGAAGAGGGAAAACTTCTCACTAGCTCCAAAACCCTGACTTCCATGATCTTGCTTGTGTTGCTGAGAATTTGAGACCAAAAATGCTCCTACCCAATACCAAGAAAAATCTTGAAATAATCAATAATTTAATTTGCAAGTCACATCCATTGAATCTAATGGAAATCTCCCTTATCAGCCCCTGACGGATGGTGGGTGTACATAAATAATCTGCCCCAATACACGCTCTGCACAGTATTCTTGATAGCTAGACTCCAGCAAAGAGAAAATATCCTTCTATTGACCAATTTGTATAGATGTGACTATTGTGGAGAAAATTTCACAAAGGGTGATCATTTTCTGTGCAGATTTCATAACAGCAAAAAAATCATAGGAAGTTAGCAATGGACAATGAAAATTGCATAGGTACCATTCCTATAAGAAGCTTCAAGCTCAGTCCCAACACTTTGATCCAACTTGGCTTCCACCTGCTGCTTCTGCTCACCTTCTTCGTTCGAAGAAGCAGCTGAGTTATTACTGTCCAGCCTCTCATTCATAGACTCCTCAGCTCGAATCCTCGTCCACCTCCAGGATGATGATGATGGTGATGACAACGACAATTCTCTTGTTGTTAACAACTTGGTGACGTTGGAATCAAACTGCAAGCTACCATTGCGTTGTCTACCAACTCCTGCAAGCAAAAAAGAAAAGGCAAATATCCAAAGTTCTTACATCTCACACAAACCCCAACACAAGAAGAGGCGGATATGGTGAGTTGAAGAACCCTTAACAAAATGCAAATCATCCAATTCCTGATATTACTCTTTTGAGAACTGAATTCTGGTAAGCTCCTTCAACACAGATGTGATACAAAAGGTCCTACCTACATCCAGCATCTCTGATGCACATCTTCTTCGTCTTCGTTTTCTTCACTACAACTGCAAGCTCTGTTTTTCCTCAATGTGGAAGAGATTCAATTACCTCTCTCTCTTTCTCAATCTTTCAGTGAAGAAGATGGGTAGCATTTCTTTTACATCCTGAACAGAAAGAATGTGCGTGTGTCTATTTCCAAGCAAAAAGAGCGAGTGAATGAATAGGTACACCTGAAAACCCATTGTCAGAAAACCCTTTGTGAAGACGCCAAGGAGTAGTAGTAGTTTGTCGACTTCTCCTTGTGTCCAGCGTCGAATTCTGGAAACAATAACAATAGTGGCAAAAACTTTGAGGCAATATGCTTCTGGATCTGTTTCTTGTGGCAGAGCTGTTGTTGCCGTTGCTGATGGAGGCGGCAGAAGAAGAGGGCATGGAAGCAGCAGGAGATGGCAGATGAAAAAACGCCATGAAGAAAGCTCTATTTTCTCTGCAATTGTACCTTCCAGTTTGCACTCACCCCCATGCATTTGGTTTAGGGTTTGGGGCAGTTCTTGTGTTTTACGATGACTGGCGCAAAGCATTTGAACCATGGGTATTCTTCTCCATCATGAACAAGAATCATTCTGCATGCCAAAGTGCAGATTGGATGTTGGCATTTGTCTTTTTGCGGTATGTAGAGTGAAGATGGCTTTGTTTGCGGTTTGTTTTTGGTTTAGGGTTGTTCAAGTGATGACTAAGAGGTTGGAGCTCTAAGTGATGGCAGCAGCTTTCTCTTCTGTAATAATGATGTTTGCTGTTCCTGATGAGGCGTGGATGAGCTGATATGGAGTCTGAAAGAGTGGAGGAGTTCCATCATTTTGTCCTGCCCCCATTGGGATAATTGCATGAACAAAAGAGCAAGTAGGGTTTAGGGTTTTTGTTGAAGGTCAAGGTCCAAGGACTTAGAGGGTTCCTTCATCTTCTTCCATCTCTTGTTCTGTCTCTTCTTGTGACATGGCTGCAGCTATTGGAGGGAGAGGTGGAATCTGCCCTTGAAACTGCAAATGAGTAAAGACAAGACATGTATCCTAGGGTTTCAGCTGCATGCAATAACTTCCCCTTCTACATTGAGCTCTATGAAACCAATGCGTGTGCAAAACAGGAGTGATCATGGCACTGACAAACAAAACCACATCCACGGTTAGGAACAATGGAAGGTAATTTTATGTCAGGTAAGTAGCTGGCGGAACTTAGGAATCAAAACCAACCTAAGCAAAACACTCATGCAATGTTGAGAGGAACTTGGAGTTCCTTGCTTGCTGTAGAATTCCTCCAGCTGGGCCAATTTCAGTCAGAGTATAAGTGGGCCAGCGGGGCATTGCAGTTATAGCTGATTCTTCTCTTGTTATCCCAGTTGGTGGAGGTTGAACAGACCTAGGAGGAGGCAGTCAGTGGTGGTGGTACTCCTAAAGTAGTCAAATTTGAAGAGAGAGTGGTAGCTCTGACAGAAAGGGAGGAGCTTAGAGGCAACAGACATGAAGCAGTGTCTGGTGATCATGGCCAGCAGACCAATGCTGGCAACAGATTCGATGTCTCTCCCTCCAGAACAGGATGTATTTTCACTGGTCAGGGAGGAGAGAGAGAGAAGGCAGTAGGAGGGTTTCTGTTCCTCAACCTGTTCCAGGTCTTTTTGAGCTCGAAAAGTGGGTATCCTAGGCCTTGAACACAACCACAAGAAGGAGAAGCAAAACCTAACCATGAGACAAAAGAGATGCATGAAGAACTTTCATGTCAAGAGCTGGCTGCGAAACTTGAAAGAAGTCCCCAGACAGTGTATACATCACAACTGTCTGCTGCAGCACAAGAGTAATAATTTGATGCGGAAAGGCACAAGAGTGGGCAGAAGAACCCTGCTACATTTCTGTGTGCTGCCTCTTCATCATCGCCAACAATAACTATTACTATTGCAGCAGTTTGCTGCCCTTCTTTCCACACAATGGATACAAACCGAGGCAGCACTCAAAACCCCAAGGGCAAGTAAGCTTGCATTTCTCTCTTCTTTCTCTGTTTGTCTGTCTCTCTTCTATTGCCATCTCACACTAGGGTTTTGGGCTTGCTGTGTTTGTGGTTTTTGTATAATTTTCATGAAATGTAAATCTGCTTCCAGTACTTGCAAGATCCACTGACTTCTACAACAAATGTGCTCCATGCGCATTGGTGTAGTAAGTTTTCAGTAGTTGCTGCAATTGTTGCAGGTTGAAAAATGATTGTAGAGAAGTTTTGGAGGGAGTTCTTTGCAGATCCTTCACAATGGTGGGATCATAGGTCAGGGAAGGCATGAAATCAATTGTTCTCTCACCTATGTCTTGTTCATGTAGAAAGTCACTGCTGCTTCCATGAATATGTGTTATTGATTCCTTGCAGCCTGAATCTGCAACATGATGTAGAGGAGGAAGAAAAAGTCTTTCATTTGTGCTACCATAGTGAGAAGCTGACTATTGCATTTGGGCTCATCAGCACACCTCCTGGTATGCCGCTCTGCGTCATCAAGAATTGGTGGGTATGTGGTGACTGCCACACTTCCACGAAGTTTATTGCAAAGATACTAGGTAGAGAAATCATAGTAAGAGATGCCAATTGCGTCCATCACTTCAAGGATGATCTTTGTTCTTGCAGGGATTATTGGTGATATTTGGAGAGAGTATTGTCCAAATTTTATCACATGCTTTTTGAATCTTCTTCCACAGGAAAAAGTAGAACTGAAATGCGGAAAATTTCTTAGAGGAATTGACTTGTGCTATGTGGTGCAATGTGCAGAAAAGTGCATTGCTGGGTTAAGATTCAATTTTACTTTTGAACCGGAGCTGCCTTGTTTTATCTTCTGATGTTTGAAACTGGGAAATGTTGCAATCTGGAAAAAGTCAAATTCAGCTGATCAGCTCTGCATCATTTGCCTGATGGTGCTTGCTGCAGAGCAGGCTGAGAATTGTTCCTGGTGTTCAAATTGCATATCCTACACAACTGGAGTAGAAGAGAATATTATTCGTTGTCTCCTTGTAAACAAATCTGCACATCTTTTAAATATGGTTACAGCAATTGACCAGGGGAAGCCATATGGGCTACACATGACAGAGGTCTGACATTGTGTTGTCTAGCCATGTCTTTGAACACTCTCCAAGCATCCTCTGTACTTCCACATTTGGCATAGATGTCAATCAGGCTATTCTCCACAAAGACATCAGAGTTGCAAGCACAATATTGAGTGACCTGGTCCCTAATGCACCTGGCCTCATCAAGTGCCCGTGTACTGGCACATGAATTGAGAAGCCTGACAAATATGACAGGATCTGGCTATATGTTCTCCTGTTGCCTTTGTTGAAAGAATTCCAATGCCTTGTGCCCATTGTTGGTGTCCCAGAATCATGGCATCTCAGAATTTTGGTAACTTGTTGAACACTTGCCATGCATGATCCATGCTTCTACACTTAGCATACATGTCAACAAGGCTATTTCCCACAACGACAGTTGACTTATAATAACTATTCGGATGCATGATATGTTCATCAATTTGCTTGGCCTCATCAAGTGCTGCTACATGTGCACATGCATTTAGAGCATCCACAAAAGTGACCAGGCCAGGCTAAGTCCCTTCCAGTAGCAGTTTTTGAAATAGCTCTACTCTCCCTTGCTCCCTTCCCCACCTTTTACATGTCAAAAAATCATGGCGTTCCAAGAGACCACATCATGTGTGGGCATCCAGTTAAACACTCTAATAGCATCCTACATGCTCTGACATTTGGCATACATGTAAACAAGGCTTGTAACCCACAGATGTCAGACTCATAACCATACTGGTATGATCTGTTTACGAACATGCTTGCCTTCATACTAGCACATCCATTGTGTACCGCCACAAATGTGACAGGATCTGGCTCTACCCCCTTCCTATTGCATTTGTCCAAACAGCTGCAACACCTTTTGCCCTTCCTGAAGTTTCACATATCCCAGAATCATGGCAGTTCAAGAGATCAGATTGGAATCTTGTTGAACACATTCTGAGTGTCCTCCATCCTCCCCACATTTGGAGTACATACCAATGATGCTATTATGAACATAAGCATCTGACACAAAACCAAGCACTTTATACAATCTTTGTATGAATTTGCCTGCCATCTTCGAGTGCTCATAATGTAGCACATGCATTCAACCACTTGAACAAAAGTGAACTCATCAGGATTTGTACCTTCTTGAACTCCAGTTGCTCAAAAGGTTATCTTGTTAGCATTCAATTGCCCTGTTCCTCCTGGTGCCATTGCAGCCAGTACCTCTGCTTCCACCCACGGTCATGGGTTCCATCTATCAAGAAGCCCAGAGTGCTTGCTGTCTGCTCTTATGTTCAAATCATGATACTTTGCATCCACCTACAGCCAGAAATCTGAGCTCAGCCAATCACATCATCTGTGCTTTTCTCCTTCTCCCACATGCTTGCAACAGACCAAGCATAGATCTGAACTTGCCACAACTAACAAGAAATGGAACTAGATCAAGTACATATACTATTATCATAAAAATGACAATACATTGAAGGCAGTTGCAATGTGAAGTCTCCAACAAACTTAGTCTGTCCACAGAGCAAACAATTTACAAAGAAAAAGAAATGCAAAAGGCAGGGGGGGACAAGTACCTTGCATATAAGGAAATGGAGCCAAGAATCAAACTCCACAACCCCAAGGAAAGTATTCCAAAGTGAGCTAAGTTGGCCTCAATCGAAGTGCCAATTTTAGGCTCCAGAGCTGAATACTATTGTGGAACAAGAATACATTCATTTTCCATAAAAGTTGTGAAGAGAAGTAAATAGAACTATCCACATAATGAGAGAAAGTTTTACTATTTAACAAAGCCAAATAAGCACCAACACTTGTGAAGTCCTTGCATCGCAGAAACTCCAAATATTGGAGGTTCAATACATTGCAGAGATATGATATTCCCTTCACATAATGAAAGGATCTCAAAGCTACACAAATTTTGGACATCCAAAGCCTCCACCCTTGGTGACAATGATCACAAACAGTGACAAGAAGTACGTGGGAAGTAGCAAAAGCTACCAGGCATAATAGTACATTGCATGTCTCCTTTTTCTAAATCAGGAAGAAAACTACAAATGAAGGTAGGCATGAAATTCCTAGCTTGGATCAAAACTCCTTAGAGTAGTGCGATTGTTACATGATTGCATTAAAATACACTTGATGTAAGCAAAAGGTACACTCTCAAAAGTTTTGATCATCTCTTTTGTTTCCTTAGTATACCTGTCATAGAGGTTTGGCACTTAATAATCCCAAAAAAGGGTGGGTTTTGAAAAAAGAAAAATTCCACACTATGTTGCTTGGTCTTGGGTCACCTCTTCTTGTTTTGTGAAGCTTTGGGGCAAATTCTGAAAGGTTTTATCGGATTACATCCAGATCTGTGTACTTCAACCTTGAAACATTAATTTTAGTGGGACACAATCAGGAAACATGTGTGTTTGGTGCGTAATTTACAAACAATTTTGAGCTGGAAGAAGAGCTTCAGGGCTCCAAGTTTCCTGATCTTTGAGTTTGAATTGTGATCTGATTTGTATCTTTTTGTTGTTTGTCTTCTGTTATCCAGGACCAATCACTAGAGAACTAAAATAGCACATGGGATTCAGCTACCACATGATGTGCTGCTGTTCAGCAAAAAAAATTCAGACTACCCATCAACAAGGAGATCACAACTGTGTCTTTGAAGTCTTAAGAGACACGAGGTTCTGCCATGATGCAATTGCAGGATAGGGTTCAGAGCTCATCCTCATGTTGGGTTGTGAACTGCTGACAGGATTCTCTGGTACAAATACACTCTTCAACAGAAATTTCCAAATTCTCTCATTGTTGTTTTTTGCTGTCAGTTTGCAGATCAGGATTAGAAGAACAGTTTCAGTTCAGAAGCTTTGATGGGGTATATACAATGGTGTGTCTCCACACCATTGGCAAAACTAGTGTATAAAAATGGACTCATAAATTTGAGATTGTGCAATTTGTGTTTGCAGCACTTGTACTTCACATGATTCAACAACTGATCAGAATTGCTGCAGACACAACTATAGGATATGCAACCTGGAGGGGGATACTAGGAGATCTGCTGGACCTCTTTCAATGCATGGTTGTCTTCAATACAAGACTGAGTCTTTCTTTCTTTTCTTGTTGGGTCATAGTTGAATTTTGAAGCCTGAGTGCCGCCTCATATAAATCCTTCCTCCACTTGTTTGCTGGAACCATCAGCTTGAATTCCTTGGTACTAGAAAAAGCTTGGAGGAAACACTTGTGAAATTAATTTTCACTAGGATACACCACACAAGTTTACCAAGGGACAAGACAAAGACAGAGAAGAACTTGAAATGATTCAACCACAGTGAAGAATTGCAGAAGAAGAAGAAGAAGAAGAAGAAGAAGCTTTACTTCCAAACAGAGACCCGAAGACCTCAAGGTTGATGCTATGGTTTTCTGAGTGTCTGCAGCTTTTGTTGTGGCTGCCAGAAACTTCAGCATTCTTAGGATCCGAGACGCTGAGAGAGAGAGAGAGAGAGAGAGAAAATGGTAGGCTTGTAGTACACAGTCTACTCCCTCTATCTTTTTGGATAACTGGGAGTGATGGGTGGGTCCCATTCCTAGCTTGATCGGGGATGTGCAAGCTGTGGCGCAGCTCGCACGCGACAGTCTGCACCACAATCTCTGCATTTTCTTTCTCTCCTCTCTCTCGTGGCCCCGCGAGCTCGAATTTCGTTTGTGCCTTGCACTTGTCGAAGTTCGAGTGGCGAGAGGTAATTATTATGGCGGAGCTCATGTGTATAGCAGGTTGCTCAAACATTGCCTCCCGCCACTTCCTGCGAGGAGGAGCAGCAGCAGCAGGAAGTCTGGTGGAGCAGCTCCATGCGACCAGCACCAGTAGGCCAGCCGCAGGTACTACAAGACGGGGAAGAGTCTCAGTGAGAGCAGCTACAGAAGCAGGCGGCGGCACTCGCTACGTTGGTGGCAAAAGGGTAAGTAAAGCATAGACCTTGGGTTTTGCTTTCTTCAGTTTCACAACTATATATTCCTCTTCTGAGCTTCAAGAAATCCATGCAACTCTTCTTGCCTCCATTTCTCAATCTTCAAATTCTTTCTGCATCCCACCATCCTCATTAGCACCATTTCCAAAACTCTGTGCGTGTGTGTGTGTGTGTGTGTGTGTGTGTCTCTCTCTCTCTCTCTGTGGAACTGGGAAACAAAATATACTCACTGCATTTGATGCATCCCATCATCCTCAGCACCATTTCCAAAGCTTTGTCTGTCTGTGCAACTGGCAAAATAAGTCTCTTACTGCATTTGATGCATTCCATCATCCTGAGCACCGATTCAAAAGCTCTCTCTGTCTGTCTCTGCAACTGGGAAACAAAGTACTCACTGCATTTGATGCATCCCATCATCCTCAACACCATTCCCGAAGCTCTCTCTTCTTCTGTCTCTGCAACTGGGAAAAGAATACTGACTGGATTTTGCTGCACTCCTCCATCTCTGGTTTTTGTACAAGTTCTTGCTCTGAGGTTGTGAGTTTTCTTTTGTGAATAACAACAACAACACATGACCAGGTGAAAGTGCTTCCAGTGGGTGATAAATCAGCCAAGATTCGAGACAAAGTATCAGAAGGACCAGAAGCTGTGAAACTGTTATCAAGAGTGGAGCAATTGAGATTGCTGTCCAAAGCTGAGAAAGCAGGCCTGCTGTCTGCAGCCGAGAATTTCGGCTTCTCTTTATCTTCCATTGAGAAGCTAGGTCTTCTATCCAAAGCTGAAAACTTTGGGGTATTATCAGCTGCAACTGACCGAAACACTCCTGCTGCTCTTCTCACAGCTGCTCTTGTGCTCCTACTGGCTGGACCTGTGATTGTCTATCTCGTGCCCGAAGATTCAACTCCATTGGTTGTGCTTCAAGTTGTGGTTGGTACTCTCACTGCTCTTGCAGGTTCTGCAGCATTTGCTGCTTCTAATTTTGTATCATCTCTGCAGAAGTCAGATTGATAAGTTAAATTAGAATTGCTAAGCTGCAACAACTAAATTACTTCAAGGCGGCAAGTTACAGCAACCTGCTTATATAAATTATTCTTCTTGTTATTCTTATTGTTGTACATGAATTGAAATTCAAACTCTTTCGTTGTCGTGGTGCTGGTCTTTTTGTTCAATGTTATTGCTGTTGTTTTCATGTCTGTGACATTATATTGTTTTCTGCATTATTGCAATCTCTGGAAATTATTTGTTGCAGCCTCCGAATGTTCTTTGCTTGTGTAGAATTATTGGTTGTGGCCTCCCAATCTTCTTCACTTGTTCTATTATCATTGGTTGTGCCCAATCTTTCTCACTTGTGTATTGTTTATTGGGTGTGCCCAATCTTGTTCAAGTGTGTACCATTGGTTTCACCTCTCAATTTTCTTTACTCATGTCTTATTGGTTGCACCAATCTTTCTCACTTGGGTATGTTTCGATGTGCCCAATCTTGTTTGATTGTGTTATAGTATTGATTGCGCCCCACAATCTTGTTTGATTGTGTTATAGTATTGTATTGTGCCCCCTCAATCTTCTTCTTCACTTGCCAAGCAGAAAGAAATCCCATCATACAATCGTTTGACTTGTAAGATATGGAGGAACACAACGAAAGAGCCTCCAATTATATTGGGGATTTGGATTTCTCAATTGTGTATGTTATTGGGTGTGCCCAGTCTTGTTCAATTGTGTAGAAATTTTGTCTGTGCCTCTCAAGCTCTTTCACTTGTAAGAAATGGAGGAACACAAAGAAAGAGCCTCCAATTATATTGTGGATTTGGATTTCTCACTTGTGTATAATTGGGTGTGCCCCATTTTGTTCAATTGTGTAGAAATATTGTTTGTGCCTCTCATCTTGTCCTTCATCAGTTGCCAAGTAGAAAGAAATGTCATCATTCCATCTCTTTCACTTCTAAGAAGCCGAGGAACACAAAGAAAAAGCCTCCAATTTTATTGAGAATTTGGATTGTGATTGCATCACATATACATCACAAAAGGACTGATCTCAGCTTCTGGGACATTACAGTTGAGATTGTGTTGTGATATCAAGGTTGGTCACCAAAATCTTGAAGTTCTTGAATTTGATATCAAATTCCCATAAAATTCAACACATGCAAGAATTTTGCCATCAAATTTGTCATGCACTACAAGATTGGCACTTGAAACCACCAAAAGTAGTAAAGCCACACAAACAAAACATACACACAAATCATTTGTTGGACTTTTCATTGAATTTTGTGCTTGAAGTCCTCCACTTGCAATGAATGAGTTCGATTTTTAGGCAACAGATGAGACTCTTCAAAGACACACTCTAAAAGTCACACACTAGAGATAGGTAATCTCCCAAAAATGGTAAAGCTAGAACTTCGTGGATAGTGAATTGGGTCCCAACAAAAATAACATGAAAAAAATAAATCTTACATAAAATAAACATTTCTGTAATAATACTTGTCACAAAATGGAGTCATAACATGTTTCCAATGGTAATGAGCCACGGGCACACCATCCATCCACTTGATCTACAACTAGGTATATGGAGCTTGGACCTATTTCCCACCCTAAGATTCAAGCTTCAAGCACACATTTATAAAAATATATGGTAGCTTAGAAGTAGTTTAAAAGGTTTAAGTACTTTGGACTTAAAGCTCTACAAGTAGGAGAGGGGGACCAAATGATTTGATATTCCACTTATTTCAAAGATCTACTCCATTGTTGTGTACCTAATTTTATTTGGTTCCTTTGCACTTTTGGGCTAGTTTAATCTTTATGTTAAGGAATACAAAATGTCATGTATAAAGAAATGGAGGTAATGTGAAGTGCAATTATGTTTACAAACTAAGAAGATGATCGTAAGTATCACGACATGGACCTTGTGCATTTTACACCATTTTTTAATAAGGGTCTCAGATTTATGAAACTCTTCTTCAAAGTTGGGACGACCCCAACTAAGAAGAGAAACATTTGGTTCCAGCTTTTTAAGGGATTCAAACTTAATTTCATTAATAAAATGATATTGTGTTCAAGGCATTCCAATCGGTCCAATGTATAAGAGTGATAATGTGGTATCCACAAGGAAAATATTATGGAAAGGCCATTCATTCAATGGGGTTAAATTGGGTATGGAAGTCATTGAGGATGGTCATTGAAGGTATACCCTTGGGTAAGCAAGCAAATAGGTCAAAATATATACGATTCCATTGGTGAACCAGTTCTCATAACTAGTAATTTATATCCTATGCAAGTAGTGCATACCATACTTCAAAATAACCCTCTTTTTACGTTATTTGGTTGGTATTTATATTTTAAATTTTATCGTATCCTTATTGGAAGTCAATAAACTTTCCGTCCTATATAGGAAACAATAATTTTTCAAAAAAATTGGTTTTCGACAAATAAATTAGGAAAATTTTGAAATTTTTTCCCCATTGAAAAGTTGACTAATTTTGCTAACTTTTTGAAAAAATTCACCAATTTCTCAATATCTAGAAAAAAAATTATTTTAAAAAAAAACCCTAATTGGAATATATCATAGAGGCCACTCTACAGGCCTCCAATTTCAATAATGCACAAGATGACCAACCCCTTTGGTTTGTGGTAACAAAACTATAGAATGTTAAACTATGAGTATAGCTTGAATCTTGTTGGCAATAGCCTAATATGTGTAGAGACCATTTTTTTCATGTTTTGAATAGCACTTATTTGGGAATCTGTGAAGACAATCAGTGGGGAAGAAGCCTAAAGGTAGTTGTTATGTGGGCACTTGGACCAGGGTAGGGGAGGAAGGTAGGTAAGAGTAAACCCATCTAGTTAAATAATTGCAATTAATTATTTTTCATTGGGAACTCTCATGGTGGATTGGCCAACAACTTTTTCGAACATCCAATCGATCAAATCTCATAGCAAGACAAATTACAATTTGGTGACCTAAAGTTCTCACCTTAGGTGAAAGGACAAGTGCCTTTAGTAAGGGCCCAATCACACAACTTACAAGGTTGTGATTTCTTTGCAGAGCAATTTGAATTGGGTAGAAAGAAAGTATGAGTTGGAAGTGGGGACATTAGACTTGTATCATTAGTCCTTAAAGCCTTGTAGGAAGAGGGGCCTCCCCAATGCAATGCCAACATTGTTTTCTCTCTCCATTTGACTTGTTCTTCATTCAATATATGGAGTGGAAAGAAAGGAAACTTCAAATGGTTGCAAATGGAAAATATATTGAATTGAATATCACATCTCAAATAATTATTTGAATCATTTCAAGGATTGTGGTATGTATACATGCAACTGTCAAGTTGATAGCCCAGTTGCTTGAACTCAAGGTTACCTTGCAAGTATGTTGTTGTCTACACCATATTGATCAATAACCCATGGCTGTTGTCACCCAACATGGCCAACCTAATTATGATGGGGATCTTGGGAGGAGCGGGGTGGCTGTGCAAGTGTAAAGTGGTCGTTTCAAATGAGCAAACCCTAGAGGGCTCGCAAATCTTTGGAACATTTTTTGGATTCGAGACCGGGGAAAGAAGGAGGAAAGGTTGTTCAACAAATTGGATTTGAGAATTGGATTTAAAATTACAATCTCAACAATCACACATTGCAAATGGATGAAACATTGTATGGATATAATAACTATGTTCATGGATAGAATTTTTCGCATGCAATTGTTACTATGGATGAAACTAATCATTACAGAAGACTTGATCATGAATGAAAATTTGATCATGGATGAATTCAATCACATAGATGCAAGTTGATCACATGAATGAAATTTGACACAGATGAGAATGATCCCCAATTTGAAACTAACACATGTGGTCGATTAACATCCTAGAAAATCAACTCACATGGATGACTTTCATAACTACACGAGATATAATACGTGGATGTAATTACACATTGGATGGAATTCAACATGAAAGAAATTGGGAATTAAAGAATATGAACACATGAATGAAAGTAAGTGTATGGATGAAATTAACAACATGGATGAATGTGATCATCATGCATGTGGTTGAATTTGATCCATATGACTAGTAACATTGCTTATGTTATAAAATTCATTAGTCATCAACATGGTTGAATAGTCACTTATGTTGAATGTTTCAACCACATCATAAATTTTCTCCCACTTATCAATTTCATCCACACTTGATGAAATTTTGGAAATAAATAAAATTCAATTTAACCAAACCTAAGGGGAATTGTCTATGCTGGTGACTTGGTCATTTGTCTCCATGGGCCTCTCCCATTACAACAAATCTGAAAAAATAAAATTACTACCATAGTACATGGGCGACTTCAGCATAAATTAAATTATTTTTTATCTTGATGAAATTTTTTTTTTAAAATTTAGCCCTATCATAAAAAATTCTTAAAATGTAGATTGCAGGAACCTATAATTCAACCCTGGCTTAGTACAGATTAGTGTGGCCTGTGCTACTGGCTCAAGTGTTGTCACGTCCTCAACTGATTTTTCATTCCAAAACCTGATTTTCTGGAATTTAGTTGAATTTTCAGCGGCAGAAATCATTTAAAAATCAATATCTCCCACATTCTGAATCCAAATCTTACCAAATAAATGCCATTAAATCCTGCTCATCAAAATCTTTCCAACAACACTAAAGGCACATTCCATCTCCTCTGAAATTTTCAGCTATGATTTAATTTCATTTTTATTAAAAAATCATTCAATATTCAAGAACTTTCGCACTGCAAGTCCAAACACCATGGAACCAAGCCCGTGCACGCCTCCCTCATCAAGAGCTTTCCAAAGCCATCAAGAACACAATCTGAAGCATCCCAGTTCAGTGGATCTCATAACTACAAAACAAAACAAACTACCTTCCTTTGTAGATAGATAAACACATTAGTTATGAACAAACTAATCACAAGGACAATAAGAGAACTCTTAAGTAGAGTTAGAATTTAGCATGTAAATTCCTTATAGGTACATTGAAAAGTTCAAAATTAGAAACCCACAAGACAAATCTTAAATTTTTAAATAAATAAATTATTCAACACTTGTGTCCGAGTGAACCTGCCCAGGTACTACAATAATTCTCCCTATCTCAAAATGGGGCCCGGGGTAAGGGACATTCTCGAAATACATTGTAATTTTGTGATTTCCCTGGTCTTTCGAGACTACAGGAAACCCACAAGGTCTTTTACTCTTTGAAGAATACTACTAGTACATTCTAAGGAGTTTGTAGACCTAAAAGAGAGAGTGTTGGGGTCAAACTTTGAGAACTTTTAGTATAATGGTTCCGAGGAGTCCGGACTGTCTCAGCTCTCTTTACAGGCAAGCTCTGACTGATTGGGGCCACTGATTGGTTGGCAAACATCCAAGTTCCCTTAATTGTCATTATTCGCCATGGTGACGATTTGCTGTTGGTAAAACCCCAGGCTGCAGGCTTCACCTAAATAAACGCTCACACAAGGCGGAGCTGAATACGGGCCTGATTCCTGTAAAGCTCGCCTCAATGGCTTTTACAATGTATAAAAGCTGTCACAAGAGCTCTCCTTGCAGAAGCTGAGAAGCTGAAAGGCAAAAAGGGCAAGAAGGCCAGAGGAGATGGGGTGAGTTCCTTTTGTAGTTGGCTCAGTTTCTGATGGATGACCAGATAAATGGACGAATGAATAACGAGACAGATGGATGTAATGATGCTTGACGACATCCTTCACTGTATGTAATAAAAGCTGTCACAATTTTCTCCCCTGATATCTGGTTGGTGCCCATTTGATATCACGAGACAAAACAATTAAAAATGAGGATAGGATATTTGAAAGAACAATGCCTCCACCTCCACCTCCCCCAGGCATTACATTTTTCAAAATGCCTGTTCCAGTATTACCTTGTGTAAGCCTGCATGCAACAACACTGTAAAAAACGGCCCATATTTTTATACGGTAAGTAAAGGCCCGGGCTGTGCACTTTACTGGAATAAGGGATTGTGTTGTGAGGGTTCACTACAATTGGGCTCCCCTTGTAGAACTAAGAGCATCCCCACCAGTGCTGAGTATGTGTGAACCTGTCAAAATATTTCTTGGATCCAAGTTTAGTTATTTACTTTTTTTCAACTGCACCCATCTATCTATGAAGGAAGGTAGTTTGTTTGTTTTGTTTTGTTTGTATTTATGAGATCCACCGAACCAGGATGCTTCAGATTGTGTTCTTGGTCTCTTTGGAAAGCTCTCTAGGAGGAGGGGTGCATCGGCTTGGTTTCATAGCATTTGGATTTGTGGTGTAGAAGTCCTTGAATATTGAATGATTTCTTGCCTTACAATTAAATTAAATCGGATCTGAAAATTTTGGAGGAATTGGAATGTGCCTATCTTGTTGGAAAGATCTTGATGAGCAGGATTTAATGGAATTTATTTGGTAAGATTTGGATTCAGAAGGCAAGAGATATTGATTTTTAAGTGATTTTTCCCCTGAAAATGCAAATAAATTCCAAAAAACCAGGTTTTGGAAGGAAAAATCGGTTGACGACATGGTAACACTTGGGCCAACGGCACAGGCCACACTAGTAAAACTGAAAGGAGGATTGCAAATAGGTGGGAACTACTAATAGCAAACCACTTTCACCAATCGTTATGATTGACCAATGAAAAACAGGGACCAGCAGTCAGATCATATATATTACACTCATCTCTAGCAGGTGCACAGCTTGGCGGCGCTTTTTACAAGCCTCAGAAAACTGAGCAAAATATGCTCAAGAAAAACCATTTTCTTGAGCCACACCTGGCATTTCTTGACTTTTCTTCATCCAATTTTTATATGCAGGGTCACATACTGAGCACTGGTGGGGATGCTCTAATAATGCTACAATTCCAAAAAAACCCAAATTTGCACAAGAAAGAAATAAAATGAAGTACTTAATAAATTAATAAGAACATACATTTCAAAAGTATTATACCAATGAAATATCAAATCATTTCTCAACTCTTTACTACTTTTTAGAGTTCTAGCCCTTTAACGCTATTTTGAAAAATGACTATGTACTGTTTATAGGTGTGCTTTGAAGATCCCTTACAATGCCTCACCATGAGGGCCAAGCTATTTACAGTGTTTAAGGTCATTGTTTTTCATTGGCAAAAAATCACAACCTTATGAATTATTTTTCTCCCAACCAGTGCTTGTCTGGGTTTCTGATCCTCAACTTTAGACTTTTTTTGGGCCTGAATGGCTTTGACTATACGTCAGGTTTCAGTAGCCAAAATATAGAAAGGTTTGTAAATGCTTGTAATGATTCAACCATCCTATTTTGCTTGTAACCAAATTTGGCTAAGTCATCTTGTGGATGATGATTGCAGCATGTGCTACATCACAAATTTGGAAAAATAAATAAAAACCCTAGAACTTTAAAGTCTGGTAGACCAAGTAAATGTATAACCTAATCCTTGCTTATTTGCATGGTCTAATATAGTGTCCCCACTACCTAATTGTAAAAGACCTGATCTGATTTCGATATTGTGTTCTTAGGAAGGGCTATTGGTCCAGACCAAAAATAGTGGCAACCAATTTTAGGAATAGAATTTCCATGAAACCAACGAGGAGAAGTCGTGTCATGGAGTGAAAAGGCCTCCCTTTTTTCTTCTATGTGGGATGGGTCCAACCAACACAGAACTTGGTTTTGAGTTAGTTCAACGAAGTTTCTAATAGGTAACCTCCTTCCTTCTTCTGCCCAGGGAAATCCGGACAGTATGTTGTGTGGGGAGGCTTTTTTCTTTTGCCTTTTTTCGGAAAGGTTTGTGCTGAGTGATGAGTTCAGGCATTTTCCCAAGGGGGTCCCCCACTGGGTTGGGGTGGTGGGAACTAACTAACTACCTACCTAACCATGTGGCAGTCAGAAGATGAGGTTGTGAATTTCACATCTTCCTTCATTTCATGTGTAGTACAAATTACGCATGTTTGGAAAAGGAAGGAGACGTGCCTTCTAACCAACAAATAGGTGTAAATATCACCACCCATGCTTCTTAGGTGAACATGGTGTGTCACATATACACCTTCCAAGTTCCAACCAATGACATGTGCATTGCACCACCTATTGATGCTATATTGATGAACAAGGTGTCATGAATCCTGTCCTTTTAAGCCTACTTTTATATGCAAAGAATCTTCTTGGTGCTTAAGAGACCAACATTTGATGTCTATGAAAAAAGAAAAAATTATGTCGATAAAATTAGTTTTTTTTTTTTTTTTTGATGATGATGATGATTGGGATATGTAAGGTTTTGAGTTCAACAACATAACAACATTTGGATGCTTTGGATTAAAAATATTTATATGTTCAATTTCAAAAAAATTACAAAATTCACGAAATTGGAAGTCTTCTTATGATATGTGTGGAATAACTCAACATCATGTTTTAATAATGTGTGCTATATAATGCTTCGGTAAATCTCTACTACCTATACATGAAGAAAAAACACCTCCTCAACAAACCTATTGAAAAAAAATACCATCTCTAGTATGTCCTTGTTTGGAGCTTTTGAACTATAAAGGCATAAAACTCAAGAAACTTCCAATCTAAGAGGAACCATCCTTCCCCGAAATGCCTACCCAAGTTAATCATTTAATACTTTTTTGGGAAGATGTATATCGATATCTCATGGACAATTTCATGTACATAGGCCACTTATTAGTAGTAGGACCCCCAATCTGACCCCCCCTTTCTTTGTCTTTGACCCCTTCTTGTTGCTTCTAGAACATAGACCATCATGAATCCTCTTTATGGTCAACATCTCATGGATCAAATTCCAGCCTCTACTAATCGAAAGCAATCTAAAATTTATGAAATTACATAACTTCCAGAATTTCACTAAATTATATTCAATGCAAGAAGTGTGATTACATTCTATATTAAACAATTAGGGTATAAGGGTATACACTCTATCACCCCCTTACCATCACTAGGAAAGGACCTGAATGGTTTTTAAGATGGCCGTTACAATTCAATAACCATGATTCCCGAAAATCAAACAACTGGTGTGATCACGATTTTCAAAAGATTTGAAAAAATCAAATAACCGACTTTTGCTCACCATTTGTTGTGTGTGAGTGGTGTTGTGAGGGGGGGATGTTTAACAAAAATAAAAGCTTGCTAACAAAGCTATTACATACTATGGAATGGTTAAGACAAGCCCATTCATTACCATCAAGAAGGTTTATTACATATTAAGGAATGGTCATGGACTTTGCCCAATATGTTGTTGGGTAAGATGTGAAGCCATGCACCCAACATAATATAATAGGCAAGGGTAAGGTGATTCCATGACATGAAGGATTGGGGTGACATATTCCATGACATTACAAAAGCATTCATATTCAAGAGATACATTTGGGTCACTATATTAAGGTTACCATTGCATGATCATTTCATCACTGGAAGATTTTGTTGTATAAAGTGGTCAAAAAAATGACATACGAAATCTGCCACTCCAGGCCTTAATGAATTGGGGGTAACTACTCAATAATTGAGTCCATGTCGGTGCCAATACTAATGTTTATATTAATGTTTAACCTAATTTAATGGTTACATGAGGGCTTGCTTGGTGAGGTCAAGGTGAACCAACATTTACACTGATAGGGGATTTTCACCTTTTAGGCGCCTTAGCCTACATGCTTCATTCAACCCTAAAATGTTAGGTTGGACCAAAATTAGGGTTTCTAGTTTTGTTCCCCATGGTAACCAACCCACCCACCAGTGTGGGTGCTGATTCAACCAAGCAAATGTTGGTAGTTGGTCCAGCTCCTTTTTTTTCTTTTTTCCAGTTTCTTTTTCTTTATTTCCGAACCCTAAAGGCATTAACCATGGGATACCAACTGACACATTTCCCCTGGAAGACAATCTCCTTTTTACAAAGAAAGAAAAAGATTAACCTCATTTATGAGCATCTTCATCATTAATACCAATTAGGGCATCCTCATAGTTGTACTTAGCATTCACAATTACCATAATTAGCATTCATGAGTAGCGTAATTAACAGCGTAATTAGCATTATAATAACCATAGTTTAGCATTTTCATCATCATAATTAGCCATTTGGTAATTAGAAATTGGCTTTATTAGCATCATCAGCATCATCTTCATCATTATAAATAAGCATCCCCAATTACTACAAATAATTAGCCCTAATTAACATCATGATCATCATTATCAGCATTTTTTTTTAATTACAAATAGTCTAATTGCAGCAACAGCATGCATCAGCTGCTGCAACTCGACTAAATTTTCTAATTTTAGCCTAATTAGCATCACAATTAGGATAATTAGCATCATGATCATCATCATAATCAGCATTTTCTAAATTAGAAATAGTCTGTTTGCAGCATCAGCATCATCTTCATCATCATAATAAGCAACATAAGTTCCTAATGAGCATCTTGATCATCAAAATTACCCATTTTCATCATCGCAATTAGCACTTTTGTAGTTAGAAATAGGGCTATTCGCAGCAAAAGCATCATCTTCATCATCATTATCAGCATCGTCCATTAGGGTTTCGAAATTATTGTTCTTGCACACAGAGAGAGAAAGTTTCGGGGAGCGAGCAAGAGCAGCAGCAAAAGACGGACGAATGCTCTTTCTATGATTGAGGAGCTGTGTCAAACTGCAAAAACTTTTCTCATCCTTTGCAGGATCATCCTTGTAGTTGCTGCAAAGTCTTTTTCCCTATTCCTTCCTTCAACTCTTTTACTTTTTGTATGCATCATGTATGATGCACATTCGCCAACTCATTCTTGGCACTCATTATTCTCGTTGTTCCTTATTCTTTCCTCTTGACACTCATTTTTTTTCATTCGAAAACAAGGAAAAACTAGTTTCTTGCAGGCAGTAGTTTTTTTTTCTTTCAGTCTTGTGTTTTTCTTTTCGGTTCTCTTTTTTTTATTTTGCGGTTGGGTTTTCGGGAATGATTTCTTCTTCTTGGAGTGAGAGTGAAGGGAATGCATGCAATTCATCTTTTCTTTCGGCATGACTTGCATGCATTCCTGTCATCAGATCCGTTTTTGTTCATGCTGTTTTGATGATACTATTGATGATGACGATAATGAGGGTGCGGAAGAGTAGGGAGGAGTTCAGAAAGGTTTTCTTTTGCCAGCAATGATCATCATCAGGTCGGGGCTATGAGTGTTGCGTGCTTGCGTAGCTTTTGACGTGGATCGGGAAAAACTTTTTTGACCTAGTTCATTATTGAGGTGTTTTTTTGTCGCAAGGTTGTTTGTTAAGGGAAGATGGAAACATCGACGTCGGCGGCGTCTTCGTCGTCGTCGTCGACTGCAGCTGGTGGTACCTCGGCTACCGTGCATAATAATAGAATGGAGCGGAGAGGTAGTAGAGGTAATCATCATACTGAAGTAGCAGCGGTGACGGCGGCAGCAAGAGCAGCAGCACCGAAGGCACTAGGAGCAGCAGAATCGGCTGCATCGGGATCACCTAGGAATGTTTTGCATCTGAGAAAAGCGAGTAATAGTAGTAGTGGTTTGATGGATGCTGTTGTTGCCGGAGGAGGAGAGCAAAACGAGAAGCTGCATCGAGGCTCCAGTAAGACGATGACTGCGTTCCGGGCTATTCTTGCCTCCACAAAGTTGCCAGCTACCTTGCGGAAGCGGCGGGGTGTTGGTCGAACCAAATATGTGGCAGTTCACGTCGATGATGGACATGACGATGAGCAACAACCAGCAGTCATTGAGCAATTCCAGTATCTTCTTGTGCAGTTCCGTGCTGAACTCATCGCCGATAACCTGTTACCTAAACGCCACGATGACTATCATCTCATGACCCGGTTTGTTGTATTCTCTCTCTGAACTCCTTTCTTCAAGCATCGCATGGCAATCTCAGGGATAGCAACTCCACAGCGCTGAAATGTCCTGTCTACAGTCTTCCAGTCTTTTGTCTAGACCTAGGCGCGGGTGTAAGCGGAGGCAGAAAGATCTCTTCCACCTTTCCAGCTTTCAAGGTCCTTAAGATTCAGGGAAGGAAGCCACCAGCTCCAGGAAATGGGGCCATAACAACCATTTAGGGTTTCAACATCTTTGTTGCCCCCTGGGTTGTAGTTGTCCCCTTGGAAATTTTTTTCTTCCAAAGTATGAGAGTGGAGTGAATTGGGGTACCATTCAAGTGAGTTGCAGATTCTTGACTGCAGTGCAATCGGTGCCATCTTGGAATTGCAGGTTCTTGAAAGCAAGGAAATATGACATTGATAAGGCTAAACAAATGTGGGCTGATATGCTTCAATGGCGCAAGGAATATGGCGTTGACACCATTGAGCAGGTTGTTCTCCTTTCCTTGTCTTCGCTTCTTGCTTCACATGTGACAGATTACTGACAGCAGCTTATGTTTTGCACCCTTTGTTTTAATGTACAACTATGCCTGAAATGTTAGGTGGAGAATCTGTGTACATGGAGAATGCAAGAGTTTTGCAGCCCTTGGTGACAATCCTCCTTTGGTCACTGTTTTTGTGGCGGATTTACATTGCAGGATTTTGTATTTGAGGAGTTAGAAGAAGTTCAAAAGTGTTATCCACAAGGACATCATGGGGTGGACAAGGACGGGAGACCTGTATACATTGAGAGAATTGGCATGGTGGACCCAGCACGGTTGCTGGAGATAACAACACTAGAAAGATACTTGAAATACCACATACTTGAGTTTGAAAGGACACTCAACTCGAAGTTTCCAGCATGTTCCATTGCTGCAAATTGCCATATTGACTCTGCCACTACCATTTTGGATGTAGACGGCGTGGTAGGTGTTCATTCCAGAAATCAATTAGGGTTACCTGCATGAGTATGTGCTCAACATGTTCCTTACTTGTGACCTTTTCCTGATGATGCAGGGCCTTAAAAACTTTGGCAAGTCAGCAAGGGATCTCCTCATGGGTATTCACAAGATTGATAATGCTAATTATCCAGAGGTATTTCACCTATCCCTTGCTGCAAGATCATTACAGCTTTTGGGTGAGATAAATATGATTGGCCTTGAATGCAAACTGAACTTGTGTTCCAGCTCATCATAAAGGCATTGTTTGTTGGAATGGCAGACTTTGCATCGCATGTATATAGTGAATGCAGGTCCGGGATTTAGAATATTGTGGGGCACCATCAAAGGCTTCTTAGACCCGAAGACTACTGAGAAGATCCATGTGCGTTGCCACTGCCCAAACCTTATCACTGTTTAGATGTTCTGTAATTTCCATCCTTCAATTACTTGGGCTTTTAGGTTTGAAGTTGCAGTTTATGCATTGTCCATGTCCTGAAGGGAAAATAGCATGTATCTAGTCTTGTTAGCTTGGATTCTTGGATAAGTATGACCAGTGCATCATTTCCAATTGAGCACATGTTAGGGCATATGAGGATGTCTTCCCTATTGGTATTCAGATGTGAAAAGACAAGGTACTGCAGAGATGTCCAAAGTGATTATTTGAAGTTCCTTCACTACTCACAGATGGGGAATGACTATACCAGCATAGCTTGAGATGTAGCATCAGTTTGAAGATTGTCCATATGTGGAAGTCATGACCCGTAGAGGCAATGTTATCTATGATGTTAACTCAACAGCAAGACCAATGGAGAATATACATTCCTGGAAAATCTTACTAGTGTAAAGTTAACAGTATGGTATTGATTTGCAGGTGCTTGGAAGTAACTATCAGCACAAGTTGTTGGAGGTTATTGATGCCAGGTAGTTTGCCTATATTTATCCAAGGGTTCACACATGTTGTATGTTGTCAGTGCATCAATGTCAAGGTTCAATAATGCATCTTCAATGTTGCATGTTCATGGAGTTTTGATTTAGCTTACTTACACTAAGTGGGTGGAATGACCTGGAACAGTCAATTGCCAGAATTTTTGGGTGGCATATGCACATGTGCTGAAGAAGGTGGATGCCTACGCTCTGACCGGGGCCCTTGGAAGGAACCTAGCATTTTGAAGGTCTGTTTTTATTAGTGGGTTTCTTGATTGTTCCATTTGTGTGAAGGCTTTTATCCCCTTGGGCCCTGTATCTTTGTAATTGAATCTGCAATTGTACATTGTGGCAGGCATTGAAGGAATCACCAGCAACCACTGCTATGCAAGTGTTTTCTTTGGCGAGTGAGGACTTTGACACAGATTTCCTCATGGCAAGTTTGAAGGTAAGGAGAATTATACTCTCCTCTTATACACTCATCTCTCATGCATGCACATGCTTTCATATTTTGAATGTTATCATAGAACAAACAACCACTGTTTTGAATGTTATCACTGTTATGATCGAACAAACTTTGCTCAGCATTCATGAGTTTACTAACAGATATTCCAGGTAATGGTGAGGAACGGAGATTTGCAGTTCTGAAGAGATGTTGCATTATGTAGTACACTTGGAGAAACATCCTCTATGAAAGCTAACATCTGTAATGCAGACTAAATTATTCCCCTCTAGACCCCCCTACTTCTAGTCTGTTCAAATGATTGAAAGCTTCTTGAACAGGAAGCTGTCTTGGTCCCCATTTTCCTTATTTCTTCATTCATTCTTCTTGTGCATTTTTGAAACCTTTCTCTAGGTTCTGTGTTCCAACTTAGACACAGAAACAGATGTGTCAAATCCACTTTTGGGAGCTGATGAAGTCCATATGGAGCCTTAACATTTGGCAAATGTTAAGCTGGAGGTTGTTCATTTGTCTTGCAACCATTTGCAGTCATCAAAGCTGTTAGGTTTCTCTTGCATAATTTGTTTTTGGAGGACTTTGATTTGCCTTCATGGTCTTTCCTCTGCCCTTTTTCCTTCCTTTGTCCCTTGGTTTTCTTATTTATGTCTTGTAGGTATTTGTGTCTTTCCATCATCTCCCTCCACAGTGGTACTGGCTTGTTGTTGGGATCAGGTTTTTCTTGACTTCCTTGAGCTGTACATATGGACTATACACAAGACATATCATTTTCCATTGGGCATGTATTGATAAAGCACATGTCATGAAGACTGCAGTGCAAACCTGGTAAACCTGCTCTATTTTATGGACACTATGGGTGGGAGAGAACTTGAAGGGTGACCTGATAGGTGTCCTTACTTTTTGTGTTAGAATGCAGTTCAGGATGTCCCCTTTTGACATTTAACAGATGTAGAGACAGAAGGGATAGTCTTACTGATCTCTCTTGAGGAAAATGAGCATGTACATTTTGGCACAAAAGCATCTTTTTTGAGTTTAATTGTACTTCTAAGAGCTTCTCTTGTAACTTCTTGGGTCTTGCTGTGAACCAAAGTCCTTAAGGTATATCCTGTGATATCTTTGAGAAACTCTCAACCAGAGTATGCAGGTTTCTTGTGATGATTCCAATACCTTGATTGCTACTAAATTGGGAGTTATCAATAGTCAATTTTACAGGTTTTTGAGGCTTTGTAGTTGTAAAGAGTTCTTTGACTCTTAGATGGTCAGGCTTATTGTCCTGAAAAATAAAAGGCTACCCTCTTAAGATTCATAGAGAGGACTAGAGGGTTGCTCAATATGGAGAAATTCCTTTTTGGAATTTCAGCATTTGGAGTATTCCAAATGATTCTGTATAAAGTCTTCTTGTAAGCCCACTTGGTCTTTCTTCTCTGCTGTCCTATTCTGTGCATTTGGTGTTGGCTGTTGTGTTTTTCTGCTTTTTGTTATCTCCTCGTGTTGCTGTTTGTTGCTAGCCAGAAGCATGGCTAACTCTTCCCATCGCTTCAAGAATTGCAGCAGAAACTTGGTACAAAGGTTAATGTTTTCACTGGCCTGTACCACTGTAGGGAGCTGATGAATTCAGTGGGAAAGTTGTGATAGAGAAGTCACTATCATACATGCTACTGTCCCTGAACAGATGTGAGACTGACACTGTTGTTCATACTGCTTTCATGTTGTTTTTGTTTGTTGGTCCTTTGTTCTCTGTTTTTGTCTTCGCTTCTTTGGAATTCTTTGTGGCTAGTTAACCTTGCTTTGCCTTTTCTTAATGGTGAGAATGGAAATTTCTCAATTCTTATGAGAGATATTTGGTACAATGAGATGATCCAATGTCCCTGCATCTTTTATCCACTTTTCATTTATGAAATCTTTATAAGTTTGTAGGTGTCAACTAAACCCTTCATCAGATGTTTGAGTTGGCATTCAAATAGTGCCAACTTGGTAATGTGATGAGTGAAAAAAGGAACTAAAGGATAAAGAGAACACAATCAACTCCATCCCAGAGGTGGAGAAGTATGTTGGCTTCCAACTTCTATAGTGGTCTGCAGAAATTATACAGCATTTGTAGGAGAGAATATGCACTGGATTTGCCTGCTTTGAACATGAGGAATGTTAAGGTCATTGGCTTTGGTTATTCTCTTTGTGTTTATTTATTCTCCTTAATCGCATCATTTGAAGGTGTATTTGAGTGCATCCCACAAATGAGTTGAATGGCAGTGTAAGGAGGCAGAGGTAGCAAAGGCCGAAGGATCTGATGTTGAGGATGCTTCATCAGCAATAGTAAGAGTGAGTAGGCCTGTATCAAAAATGTGGGAGCCCACAAAGGAAGATGTGAGTAAATGATCTATGCTATCCGATCAGTGTTTTCTTTGTAGTTTGGTTGACCAATTGACATTGGGGACCACAATAATGTACACTTGCTTGATGAGGCATTCTGAAAGTGTTAAGGTTGTGCTTAAGAATAGTGGTTCAATTTTGGGAACCAGGAGATCATGAACCTTCTCATGAAAATTGGGTGGTTTACCCCTATTTGGTTCATGTGATTATTGTTATTATTATTTTGTCTAGACCGGTGCTGACAGTGTTCTTGGGTATGGTAAGAAGGGTGAACTAGATGTAGACAGTGAGGATGATGCTGTGTGTCAGTATACAAGCAGACCCCTGGAAAGCACAAATATTGGCCCGACTCCAGGAGGCAAAAGCATTCGCCAAAGTAGGTTCATTCATCTCTGCTGGTTTGGGTTGCCATCACTCCTTGTACACATACTATCTTGATTTTTTTGTTTACTGCATTTTAACTGCTCCTTATCTGGGCTGGGTCTGGGCTGCTTATCAGAGGTTGATCCCACTTTCAGCAGTTACATCTAATTTGTGATGTGCAGAAACATTGGGTATGCCCATTGGAATATTGCGGAACATGGGTAGCAACACAGGATGGTTGTTTTGGATGGTATTTCTGAGTCTGATGCATATACTGGCATTTCCATATCAACAAATTGCAAGCATATGTGATGAGAAATGTCAAAGAGCAGCTGAACCACTGTCTGAAGAACCTATTGCAAATCGGTTGGAGAGACTAGAAGTGGAGATCAGCAAGCTAACTAAACTCTTAAAAGAGGCAACCCAAAAGCAGGAGGAATCACCCACAGCTGCTGATCGCATAAATTCACTTGAGACAGAGTTGGCAGAGACCAAGAAGGTTCTTCAAGATCTTATGTCATTCTTTGTTAGATTTTGGTTCATTGTGGTCCTAATAAGCTTGTTTTGTTGCTTGGATTGTCTGACCAAACTCAATGTTTTGTGGTGGTATTTGTTGGACTTGATTTTGCAGACTCTGACGAGTGTCTTATTAAAGCAGGAAGAGCTATCCGACCTGTTGGAACAGATGAAGGAGTATAAATGGGTGGTAAGGCTTCCACTTTACCTTCAGAACAGTTACTTACCTGTAGTTGCATGATATTAGATTTGTATTGGCAACAAGGGACATGCTGTTTTAGGAATTTCACCTAAAGCCCAACAATGGGTGTGATGGATTTGCAGAGGAGATTGCATTGTTGACCTGTTGGATGCAAGAGGTTAAATGGGTGGTAAGACTTCCACAATGTGTGTGCAAATGCTTTCTAGATATGTGTCTTAAGTTCTATCCAACATCATGACCGGATTTTCCTGTCATTTCACGAAGTTGTGTTTACACGCAACTTCCATAAGCAGCCATCCATGTCAGAGGCCTTTTGACATGGCAAAAGGCAAATTAACATAAATACACATCAATTATAAATGCTTGAAAATGTGTTGGAGACTTGGAGTTTTGGAGTTCATTTCACTAGGTAGATAATAGAGTTATTTGTAAAGTAAGACAAACACAGTACCAGAACCCTGAGTTTGGTCATACACAGGGTGAGATTCAAAAAAAAAACTTCAAAAAAGTACATTAGCATTCAATGGGGGGTGAAAACTCAGAAAACCATCAAATTTTGGGGGTAAAGTGAGTTTCATCCTGCAATCTCATGAACACATTCTCTCTACAGTTGAGTGCTTGCTTGGACTTTCAGTTGACTAGGGACATGAATTGTTCGTTGGAAATATGCAGGGTTGAATCTGGGATGTAATTGCATGGCAGATGAAGCCGCGTCAGTGGTGAGAATTGCTTGTCAGTACAACCATTTTGTGCTCATTCCAGTGCCTGTGGAGCTTTTTGTCTTTTTAGTTTTCTACCCAATTGACAACATTCTAGCCAATCAAGAAAAATAACTCCCTCAACATGTTGAGACTCTATGAATGGGAGGAGGCGCTCGAACATAACTCAAGATTCAGTTTATTTTACTGATGGATTTGATATACTTATGGATCAATTCAGGATGCTTGGTCATCAGGATTTTAGAGGAAACAAATGTTGCAAATGGATTGGGTTAGAGAGAAAGTTGGTTATACTTCTGTTACAAAGTAAGCATCGGATAAGGACCTGTTTGTATGACTGCTAAGAGGTGTGAGGACACCTTGACGGTTTGTCAATTTGGTAAAACCTTTAAGAAACAGTTGAAAAAAGAATCAATTCAGAAAACCAGTCTTAGGCCATGGAATTTTTTTTCTGAAATCACATTTTAGACGAGGTTTTAGCAGGTTGGTAAAATTTAGCAGGATTCTTAAATTCTTTTCACCTTCCTCTCTGACACATAGCCTGATTTGGCTAATTCCTCTTGTGGATAATGAGCATTATGGCTACATCAGAAGATTGAAAAGAAAATGGTTCTAGTGATGATTTATAAACAATTGAAACCATAAGATCAATAGAAGTCTGATGACTTGAAACTTTGTAATGTTTTTATTGTATTTTAAGAACTTGGAACTAGTAGGGATAAGGATATGAAAGAAAAACATCATTTGTTAGGGCATGGGGAGAGAGTCAAAAAGATTAGATAGGAAAAAGTTATTGCCATTTTCACAAAATTGTTTTCATCATGTCAATAGATTAGAATTTTAAAATTTTGATCTTCAAAAGGCCAAACATGTTTATTTTAATAAACTTTGGGACATGCTAGGAATGTCATTTTGATGTGAGGGTCCATGAAAGTACCATAATAGTACCTTCCATATAACACCAGTTATATTATTTGTAAACATGTTCAAATTTTCAAGAGACATGTTTCTCAAAGATCATAGTTTTCTGAAGGAAAATAAAAAATATTACCAATTCCCTCATTGAATCAATGTTCTCTATGATGAATGGTGTTTTCTTTCATTGCATGTTCATGATCATCAATTTCTTCATGCAATGATTTGACATCTTCCATGCCTCCCAACAAGCTTAGCAAACTCATCTGTTTGCTGTTGTGAAAAAATGACATAAACAATTACATGAGGATTATGAGTTTCAATTTTGCAATGAGTGCTTAGGAATAGTGCCATAAGTGCTTGTGAAAAGTTTCATCACATGATGTAGGGAGGAGGACAACAAAGTGGTAGGGGAGAAAAATGAAGATGAAAAAGTGGTGAACCAAGGAAAATGACAGATGAATAGTTGGTGAAATGGATGACTAGGTGTTTTATAACATCCAAGTTATGTTTTCGCTTTTGGTTGTTTAAAATTAACAATTTGTTTTGTATTAAAATGCTAACCCATTATGATTCTTTGTGTAAATTAGTCTTGGATAGTTTTCTTAAAGACCCTCAATTTTTTGTTAGTTTTCACATTAGATATATAGGCATATCATTGGCAATTCCCAATTAGCAAGACCCTCAGCTTCAATGTTGGAACTTTACAATATATATATATAATATTGTACACTAGTTGTAACCTTTCACATGTCAGGTCATGACCTTTAGCTTTAGTGATGACTCTTGCAAGAGTATATAATAGATGTTGATTCATGAATAAACATATTTTATAGTAGTAAGCATTATCTCTCTTTCCTATATGTTGCTATAAATCTAACATGGTATCAGAGCTTGTTGATTTCTTTTAATCTTTTGTCTTCATTACGTGTCAAGTATTACATTTAAAACACTTGTGAGGAAGTCAAATAAAAAATGTTTAAAATCCTTAATTATTTCATAGCATGGAAAAGGTAGAGACCTCTAAAAAAACAAAATTCAAATTTTAAAATGTGATAATAAATTTTCTCAATGACAACAAAGATAGATACAAAGTCACGTTTCAAAGTTTGATGGATCTTATTTTAAGATTTGGAAACATAGACTTACGCTTATTTTCAAAGCTGAAAAGTTATGGTTGTTAGTTAACGAAAAAGAAGTCAAACCAATTGCACCTACAATAACACAAATAACTATTGGAACTCCTCCTTTACCTACCACATGAGCAAGAAGCATTAGTGCATGGGAGGATAGAGATGCATTGGCTTTAACAATTATTAGCAATTGCCTTGACAATAACACTAGAAGAAATGTGAAAACTAATCACTACAATTTCAACTATAATTTAATCATAATGGCCACATGCAACTAAAATTTGTGTAGTTACCTTGGACAAGTGCCATAAAACAAGCAATCGTAAAAAAATCATGTGGACGTGTAGTCAAACTAATAGTTGCATAAAGTTGTGACTACCAACTATTTTTTTCATCCACTACCATGGATGATCTAGGTGTGACATGGACTATGCAACGACCAAGTTTATGATTTCATTTTCAACTAAGTGGTGACATTACATTTTCAACTACAAATTTGGTAATCGCATGATGCCACATTTATGGTGATGTGTGATTTTGATCTAACCACGTGGCACTATTTGGGGTGATTTTGTCCATTAAATTGGAAGTATTGAATGGTTAATGCCAATCATTGACATAAACATGGCAAGTTACCACAAGCTAGAAAGTGAAAATAAAATTAATTATCTTTTCTCCATGCGCCAACCTGTGATTTGTTGGATTATTTGTGAAGCATTTTATATAATTATTCAATAACTAACATGTGGCGTCAAAATTGACACATGGCAAGACATAATTTTTTTAATTATAAAATAATTAATGTCACTACGTTCCAATTATTTCCACATGGCATTATTTTGTACACATGGCGATCTATGATTTTCTTGAATAAAAAATTGTTATTAATATTCTAATTACAAAAATTCCATGTGTATGTAGATGTGGCATGTGACAATTTGTTGCAATACAAATTTAATATATTTAATTTAATTCCATTTGGCAATTTATTATTCACCTAGCAAAACAACATTTGCTAATGAACTTAAAACTCCATAAAATCAAAAAATTATTTCCACATGGCATGTTGGAAATTGCCATGTATGATGACTAATGCAACTACATGTATGACTACATTAGTTGCAAACAAAGGTTTCAATTCAACTATTGCAATTGCATAAAAATTGCGAATATAAAATAAACCAATTAGTTGCAAGTTAGTTGCATAACAATTCCATTATACAATGTGCATATTAAACTATAGTAATTACAAGACTACACTTGCATCTAATGTTAGAACTAGAAAAACATTTACAATTAATTGAAATAGAAAGTGGGTGTGAAGAAAAAAAGACCTCAAGTTTGTCATATACTATATGAGTCATTATAAACATGAAGCTCCAAAATGGACATGACTCCATATCACCTAACTAGTTTTTCACATCATTGCACTTTCCCATATGGTGAACTGACCTTACACTTGCTTCAAGAATCATTGTACAAGCATATCATTATAGTTTGGGAATGGCAATGGTGCATCCTAGTGCATCAAGTTTTGCACCTCCACCTTGTACACACCATCTACAATTTATGCCCCATGAAATAAATCCCTAGGAACTCCCACACCTACTGCATTGGTTGCAGGAGTGTGCTTATGCAACGAGAAGACCATCTCACCTATGGCAAACTACAAAACAAATTACAACTGCCAACATAAGATTTATGCAATGTATTTTATTTGATGTTGTGATAATCGATGTGTTATTTTGATTACATCAAATCACATGCAATATAAAAATAGGTCCTTTTCACCTTCTGCATGGTTGTGACTTCCATGCATGTTTTCTTGTGATGTTGTTATAACTATTCTTTGAGATCTAAGCATGGGAGGTTTTACCCTCACTAGTTTTTTTAGCTTTTTGTTTTGCAGCCCACATACCCAAACAAATGTGCACTAAACATGATATTTATTCTACCCATGGATACATTATGAACAAAAAACATTTCTACTTCTAACTACCATATAAGGTAAAACAAAGTGTTGAATTTGTTTCATTACTTGATTCAAAACAAAAGTTGATTTTTCCTCTAGGGTTTTTTGTGTCAACTTTAGCTTCATTTGCCTAAATGAATAGCCAAAACCATCTTTTCAACATTGATTAACAAATGTGGCTTGAAAAATCTTGCTAGACACTACAAAGTTTCCTAAAGCCTAGCAAATAATAACATGTATGTAGATGGCCATTATAAGCACAAGTCACATACATTTGGTGGGTTCCATCATGTGCACCTGGATCATAACATTGGCACCCAATTGACAAATTGGATTCTAAGTTGTTTGAGAGGTTACTTGGATATCACTTGCCTTTGTGGTGACCACCTCAATCACCTAATTATACAAGCAATAATGAAGTTGGCACAATCATAGAAAAAATGCCCCATGGTTTGGACTTGGTTCAGTCTACATCCTAATGTAATCTAATCAACAAATAAACTTGAAATTGTACAACAAAGTTCTAGATTGCCTTCATATATGCATCTTACAAACAAATCTGGCTTGATAATGTTGTGTTCACATTAGTCACCTACACGGATGAACATGGAAATAGTTTGGTTCATGCCATTTAAAGCTAATAAGTACAAGATCAAGTTTGGTTATTATCAAAACCTACAACTTGTGCAAAATGCACACATTGTTAGTGGTCACAAAAACATTATAAAATTAAATAACTATAATGTGTATTGGGCTAATAAATTACATGATGGGAAATTGAATCCAAGCCATTCACACACACATGGAAGGAAGTTAGTTGCTTCAGCTTAATGCACAAATTACCTATATGTATATACATGGGTGGTCATGCTTGTGATCACATCTTGCACCTACATTACAAAAAAAACTAATTGTTCAATACATACCCACCAAAATACACATCATTTTACCCAAGTTTAAAATAAACAATGGTAATTGGGGCATGTACATTGTAAAATATAATTTTGAAGTCTGAAGGTGTTGTCATGCCTTAAGCATTGGTCATAAATACCTTAGTATTGTTCCTTGTAATCACAACAATCAATTGCATTAAAAGAAAACCAAAGGTCACATAGATTTGATCATGTCCAAATCATATTCGAACATATCATATCAGATAATTTGATCTAATCTAACCATTTAGACATAATGTAATCCTATCTTCTTCCACAAACAACCTTACCAAACTTGGTGTTTCAAATAATGATTATAAAACATTCAACCTACAACTTTAGCCTTAAAAAAATTCAACATTGTAATGTAATCATGATCATATGATGTATTGTTAACCATAACTCTTAGTGAACCGATACTTTAACTAGTAATAATTAAATCGGTGACACATGTTGAACTGGTAGTGACAATATAACTAGTAGTAATTGAACCAGTGACACATGTTGAATAGGTAGTCTACAAAACTTGTAGTTGACAAAACAGGTAGTTAGTAGAATAGGTAGTTTACAGAACTTGTATTTGGCAAAATAGGTAGTTTGCAAAACTTATACTTGGCAAAACATAGAATTAACAAAACAGGTAGCAAATTTTGAAAATTATTAGTATTTATTATAATTCTATTATATAGTTTTTATTAGTTGATTAGAACAAAGAGTTTTATCATCTGATTACTACTTAGGTGATTTGCATGAAGCATTTCAAAGTTCAAACTTAAAGTATAAAGGATGGATGGTAGAAGATGAGAAACATCAAAACTTTACTTTCCATACTTACTTTTTGAAATCTCTAATGTACAAATTCTAATTTCTTAATAAATTTCTGAATTTCCATTACAAGTTGGAATACTTGTTAGCATTGAGTAGTTTGTGCCTACTAATAATTTAGGAAAGGAGATTTGCATTAAGTAGGAGACTTTGATGTTAATTTAATTTTGTGTTTATCTTTCATTGAAAACATGAAAACATTTTTGTACTTCAACAATATCTTTCTTGAAATTATGTGTAAATTGAGTACATGTTAATTTAGGAATTATAAGTAATTCTAGTTTTGTTAGTTTAAATGTACTTATTTGTTGTTTTAAGAACATGTTGCTGGAAAAATCAAAGATTGAACAACCTTAATAGGAATAAAGAAACCCAATAACATGTAATCCTTGATTTTTGCAAACCTTGCCTTGTGTAGAAGCCATAATTTAGGTTTTGGTTGTTGGAATCCAAATAATGGCACATAAATTTGTAAAAGTTAGTCCCAAGTGAGGCTCTATTTTGAAAGTGTTGCATTCGTAAGAAATCCTAACCTTCCACTTTTTGCATGAATGATTGACCAATAATAACAACAATTAGCTTGTCTTGAAAATAAAAAACATTGTGATTGAGGTTGGGAAAAAGATTAATGCACTTTGTTGTCTTCTTTTTTGGTTCCATGTTCAACTTGTAGAATTTAAACCAAACGGGAAAAGTACATCAATTTTTTTCCTTTTAGTTGTCTTGTCTTTTGTGTCCATGTTTGATTATGTTTTCTTTGTGTTTGCCATTTCTTGTCAGTTTTTCTTGCCCATCAAACTTCCTAGCTTCTCTTTTTGGTTCTGCATTTATAATTCATTTCCTAGAAAGTTTACATGCAAAGAGTTGTAAAACTACCTAGGTGAGAAGATGCGACGCTTATTGGAAGGCCTAAAGGTTGGCAAAATTTGACTACCCTACTATCTATAGGTCTCGTGATCTAGCTTGAAATGTTGATTTCAAAGGGTGAAATGGAAATTGTAAAAACTAAAATTAAAAAATGAGGTTGAAATGGCTTTTGTGATCTAAAATAAATTAAGGTTGTAGACTTGGGCAATGCATTTGTAGAAACTAGATTCAATTCTGTAGTTTAGTGGAATATGGCATTTACAAAATTGGTCCAATAAGTGTTTAGTTCACTTGTGATAGTTCTACAAGACTTGAATGTTAAAGCTTGCAATTACTTTGCAAACCTTGAGTGACGATCGGACAAATTCATTCATTTTTTAATATGTTGAATGGTATTGGATTTGTTCATTGTGATGTCCATAATGAAATGTAGGTTGTAGAGCTTGTTGTTCATTCTTTTACAAACCTCCAATGGCATTTGCAAATATTGTTGAAAAATATTTTATACAATTTGAAAGGCATTTGTCCTTGTTGAATGTGATATCTTGAATGGTGGCAAATTTGAAGTAATTGAATTTATGTTGTGTAGCTTTAGTGGCATTTTATTATGCAAAGTTCAAATGGGTTAACATGATGTGTGGTTGATGGTAGTTTCAAAGAATCAAAAAGGTTAGTCTCACATTGGAGTGAGTTTTCTTGAAGATCACCAAGCTTGGCAAAGGTCTTAAACAAATAATCTTATTCTTAGGTTTGAGTTGAGGTATTCAAAGATCACAGAGACCAACAAATATTTTTCCTTCAAGTATTGGTCTATTGTAGTTGCATTTTTTGGTATTGTTTCTTAAAGAATACTAGGTCTTCCAAAATGGTGTAATTGTTCTCCTAACTTCGTAGTGTTGCACTTATTGGAGCCCTTGATAGTGTAGGGTAATGTGTTATTTGTATTAAGTTTTCATATGGTGATCAAGGTTTTTTTTTCAAATTCTTCAAGTATGTATACTAGTGAGGATCCTCATCATTATTTAACAATAAATGGTGATTGTCCTGGTGGATTAGTAGATTATTTTGGAATCCTACCTAGTTCTGGTGACCTAATGGAACACACTGTTTAAATCTAGCGACTTCTAACTTTTTTTTCTCGAGATATGGAGAACTTTTTTTTAAAATTCTAAAAAATCCTTTCATTGGATTCGTTAGCCTTTTTTTTTGGTCACCAAGTGGTGAAAATTTTCCACAAAAAAGACCTTGATGGTGATCAATACGGTCTATCAATTGTGGTTGTTGCAAATCTTGAAGCATTGATACTTATGATGTAAGCTCAGGGAGATTTTGTCATGGCAAAATATATAAGTTAATGAGTCATGTTGGTTTGTTGTCCAATCAACATGATCTGCCCATTCTTGTAGTTGTAACTCAAAGCACCAATCAAACATTTGTTTTAAGGAGTCAATATGGTTTCCTTGAACTCCAACCTTGAACCTATTGCTCTAAAAATCACTGAATATGAGGAGGAGCAAAATTGAAACATAGCTCGATTGAAGCACCGCTTCATGGAATTGGGAATTGAAGATGCTCTAAACAATTTGTATGCTAGCCTCTCCCTTCTTAGGTTGCATTCATTGTAAAATGTTGAAGGTTACAAGGCCTTAGACCTACTAGACTAGTCATCAAATGTACAATATAACATCAAATTTTTGGATTTATTTTGTGGCAATGTTGTTATGTGCAGACTGTAGAGCTATAACAAACTATTCATTTTTTTGTTTGTTTTTCATAGGAGGATAACCATTGGGGGATCTTTGAAGAGCAAACATGTAGTGAATAAGTGTTCCCAACAAGGCCCACGTAGGTGTAGTGCCCGTATAGCAAGCAAAGCAAAATCACATGTCAAGATGGTTGAAATTGGACATGATGTTGGGTCACAATGCTCAAAAGACACATGCGGTGAATCTTTGCCATGTTTGAAGTCTGATGGAAAACAAACATCAAGCTATGTGCCAAGTTTAGAAGGTGATGATAATAGTGATGAGTTGCAAGATGATGTTGAAATTCCTCATGGAAGTTCAGCCAATAAACCTAAAGCTCCAAAGGGACCTTTGTCAACAGCAACGTCCCCACCTGTTGCAAATGTAAACAATCTCCCATCATCCAAATTTCAAAATCAATAAATTGCAAAGTCATTTCAATTAAGATTTACACTTCCTTTTTATGCTTTTGACTACTGTGGTTGTTTAATTCATTCCATTTCTCTTAGTTGCTGATGTTTTCCCTTGTGTTTGTTTGCAAAGAAGTCCACAAAAAAAAACCCAAGGTGTAATAACACAAATGATGGACTTGTTGCTAGTCCCCAACGCCATCCCAACAACGCCGGGGGGGGGGGGGGGGGGGGGGGGGGTGGCCGTGGGCCTGTCGCTGACCACAAAACAGACGAAACAGAAAAGACAGACAACAACACGAACA
>Ga0116227_10001919_pt1 | contig 47384 bp, 26 predicted proteins | sample S1TSphgellanicum_FD_89693 | JGI IMG/M metagenome (GOLD analysis project Ga0116227, IMG submission 89693) | Host-associated microbial communities from peat moss isolated from Minnesota, USA - S1T2_Fb - Sphagnum magellanicum MG | ecosystem: Host-associated > Plants > Peat moss > Unclassified... | reverse complement strand
GGATGAAATGTATTTGTTGATTTTATACTCTTTGTCATTTGCGACTAGTTTTCACATGCGACTTGTCTTAGGCGACTAAAAGGATTTTAGTTGCAAAATGTCTCTTGCGACTAAAATTTAGTCACAAAGAACAGTTGAAAATACATGTTTTCCTTCTAGTGGTTGGAGGCACATTGGTTGACCCTAAATATTGTGGAATTATATTTTTAGGCATCTATATCCATGGCCCAAAATAAGATACATTTGCTCTTGCTTATGCCATTACCGACCATGGCAATCCCTACCTCCATTGCCTTTACAACCACCCAAGTGGTGGTTGCCATTGCCTTGTAGTAGGTTGAGGTGGATCAATTGAAGAAAAAGTGGTTGGGAAAAAACTAATACCTACTATATTAGAGAGCTCCAACTTCCGTTTCCTCCTAATCTTTCTTGTAAAAGAACTAGGCACTCCTTCAATGTCCTCTTCAATTAACTCCACATCATCTTCCATTTTTGTGGCATGAAATAAAATAACATGCAATAATCACTCATATATATGCAGTTTAGCTAATCTACTTGAAAAAGTTATAGGTAAAAACATGCTAAAATATACCAAAAAAGTAGTCCTAACGGATAAAAAAACATAAATTTGTGATAAGTAGATTAGAAAATAGGTGATGCCTTATGAGATTGTCCTTTTGAACTACATGAAGGCATCAAATGTGATATGTTGAAGTTTTTGAAAGTTTCAAAAATTGTATCAACCATTTTTAAAACCTACTTTCAATTTATTTTGCAAAATTTGCAAGTTTGTCCAATTGTGAGAAAGTAGATTGAAAGTAGATCAAAAAAATTTCATTTGGAAATTTCACTCATATGTTGCATTTTGAAAGGGTTTGGGGCATGATTTAATGAATTAAGCACATGCAATGCACTTTAGCATCATATTAAAAGACATGTTTTAGATGCCAAATCTAAGTTTATGGAAAACTTACTTTTAAAGGGCCTCTTCACATTGTCATAATCCAAAAATTCAACTTCCAAAAAATGTGTATCAAGTTGTGTAATGGTTCAAACATTAGTAACACATCATTTGAATAGTTTGATTTAGAAAATGTGTAATATCTACCAGAGTAATAAATTTGCAATAAATAAGTAAATTAGTGAAAGTAATAACATACATTAAGAATGACCATATATGATTTATTTAATGTGATAAAAACCTCCCAAATTTTATTGTGTGATTAAAATGCTTAAAATGCAAAAGATTTGAAATCTACTTTTATTTGTTGTTAAGGATGAACAATTGGCACACTGTATTATGTTTACACCCTTATGTCATGACTACTAGACACAAACTAACTATATTTAGGGTTAAGTTCCTAAGCAACAACATAGTGAAAGAAATGCATACCTCCAATAACTTACAAATCACATAATATATTTTTCGATTAAAGTAGTCCAACTTCCTCAATCAAACATAACAAGATCTTGTAGAATTTTGGTAAGTGTCAAAAATATTACATATACCCCAAATTATTTAAGTTAACACTTTGTATCTTATTATGCTTTAATGGATCACTAAAGTTCTTGATTACAATATCGAAAGATTACAGATGTTTAGTCATAGTTCTAGTTGTTCATTCAATGCTTCTCTTTCTAGCACACCCGATACCTAGTTTTGAAGAATGTCCACACCAAAGAAAGGAAATATTATACATTGTTTCAATATTAAGTGTAAAGAACCAAAAGGAGGATGGCTTTTGAAGCTAAGAAAGCAAAAGAATAAAGGTTCCAAAGTAGGACCGCAAACTTTTGAGGAACCTAATGCAAACAAGTGATGCACTATCATGAGGATAAACCTAGGCACTTTGAGCAAAAAATGAGAGAACGCACTACACTTGAGGTCATTGTGTGGTCTCTTAGGTTATAATGGAATTACCCAACCTCACTGCTTGGAAAGAAACATGCAAAGAAATCACATGATCTATACATGAATCTAGAAACCTAATGCAAATAGGTGATACAAGGATGGGAGAATTCTAGTGGCTTCTAGATTAATAGTTAATAGATCAAGCTTCAAGCAAAAAAACCATCATAGAAATAGAACATTAATGACATAAAACAAAGGTACTCCATGGTCAATAGACCCTTTAGAAGTGGCTTGATTAAAGTCATTGTACACTCAAAAACCTAGCTTGTAGTGAACATTAGCTTGTTTACATAGTATTGTAAACAATTATTACTTTTTTTTTTATAGTAGGCTTTTTGAACACTCTACATGCTCTATTGTTTACACTTTATTTGTAATAAATTAATCTTTAAACAAGCCTAGAAAATGACCAAAATGAACCGAAAACTCATCTTTAGGGAACATTCAATGGCAACCAGACCCTTTGAAAACAATTGCAAATCACATAATATATTTTTAGATTGAAATAGTCCAGATTACTTAGTTAAGCATAACAAAATTGCAAAATTTTGGTAATTGTCAAAGCTACTACGTAACAAATTTAAAAATGTACTCATGATCTTCCAAAGCTTACATGAATAAACCTTAATTAAACCAACAATTCTATAAGAGCCCACATAGTGGTCAACATATCAAATGTAACACATTGAATTGCAATATTGCAACATAGAAGTTGAGATATAGCTCTGTTTACATTTTGAAACCTAGCTTGTGATGAACAATAGCTTGTTTAAATAATAGAATGTCAATAGTAGCTACTATATTGTGTACAATAGGCTTATTTAAATACTTTACATTTTGTTGTTTACACTTTATAGTTGTAATAAGTTATTATTTAAACAAGCATAGAGCAATTGACCAAAATGAACTAAAAATTCATCTTCAAAGGACATTCAATTTGGCAACCACACCCTTTGAAAATAATTGCAACCTTAAACATATGCATATAACTTAAATTGAGTTAACAATCTACAAATTACATGTAAATTAATACACTTTTGTTGAAAATTTGCAAATGTAAAATTGGATTTTTATTATAACTTATAGATGAATTTAGTAACAGAAAAACCACCACATGACCTTTGTCCTTACAAAGCATACCTAGATTAGCCTTCATATAATCAACAACTTTTTTACAGAACTATTGATTTGTCTACACCAAAAAAACATAAATTGAACTATTCTATTGCATAGAAGTATATAGTAATCAAATGTAGCAAACTATTATTGGGTTCAAGATTGACCCAAGTGTCTTTTATTTATGACACATGTTTGAATATGGACTTATTATGAACCATATTGCAAAGACATGAAGCAAACTAAGTTATGCATATAACAAATTATGCAAAAAATTGGTCTTTAATAAAAGTCCATGAAAACATGGAACAAACTAGGTTGCATTTTTCTTAACATGTACTGGAAAAAAACTTCAACTAAACAAAATGTCTTATGTTGGGACATATGAATTGGTTACATCACTCTCCTTATAAACAATACCTAGATGCATATATTACATGGACCACAAACATAACGACAACAGAGTCCAAGATCAACTTGCAAAAATGTAGTTGAGAAAAACCAAGAGAGCTTTCTAGACCTTTGATTACGTGACCAAACGAAAAAAAATGTTGAACAAATAACCTTGTAAACAACACACTTGGCATGCATCATCTATTTTTGTCTTTGTTGATGCTTCTTCCATTCTTCCAAATTTGGCATTCTCCTTACCCTCCTTAACTTTTGTGCCCTTTGTGTTACTTAAGATTCTAAGCAACCTCTTGTTACATCATAGTGGTTCACTTGGTTTAGGTAAAAATGACCGTAAGTGTCAACTTCTTTGGATAATGAAATATTGTGCATGTGTGGTCAAACACAATGAACACACTTGTGATAAAAGCAACACACATTGACCTTGAAAATCTAATAGTAGATGTACATGTAGTCTTGCATATTGGTATAATGCTCAAGGAAAGATATATCAACTAGGTCACTACTGACAACAATGACATTCCTCCTACATATGTTAAAATCCCCCTAGTGGGAAATTTGAACAAACAACATCTTGACACTACGGATCCTAAGAGATTTGTAGGATCCTCACTGTCCATTTGACAAAATGGTAAAAATCAAATGATCAAGGTGGCATTAAGGTTTAGGATAACTTACAATTGTTCTACCACTTCTTTGAGAAGCTTCTTCAAGTATGCAATGGAAGCCACATGTGTGTCCCTAGCAAGGTTGTACTCTCCTTTCTCCTCTACCACAACATGTACATTGTTGTGGTTTTCATATTCACAAAGATACATGTTTCGCATATTTTCCATCATTTGTAAACTGTAATAAAATACTAATCTGTCAAATGAAATGGGATTCCCTGTAAATAGTAACTAAGTACTAACAAACACATGATGAAGACAAGAAATGAGCATGAACATAGGAAAAGTAAATATGTTTTTGAAACATATGAATATCATCTAACTTTTATAATGTTGACCTAAAATTAAAAAGTATGATTTTCATTTGTTGGTTACAACAATGTTATGCTCCAATGATCTTGTGGTGACCTAAGTTATTGAAGCAAGGAAAGGCCAAAACTTATCTAACATGCCTTTCCAAATGCAAAATATCTATTCCTTCTTGCTTATTAGTATGGAGAACTTTTCCAAGGAACATTTTCATGCAATGACAATCAAATGAAGAGCTTGCAATCAACTTCAAAATGCATCAATGCATTTAACTTTGGTAAATGACTATCTAAGACCATTCTTATGCATTTCTATTAAGTTGCCCATGGGCCTCATTTAAAGTTATTAGTTCTTCAAGTTTCGACCTATTTCAAATGAGACAATGGAAGCTTTTCAGATATTAGTTGTAATAATATAGCAATAGGGGATAAGGTCCCATGAAACCATTGTAATTTTAAGCCCAAAACTTGGTGCAAGAAATTTGTTGGGTTGTTGCCTGATCTATAATGGGGTTAAAATGTTATTATGTAAACATCACATGTGTGTGACATAGAAATGAGTAGAATATGAAGTTGTAAGTTTTCGACACAATAATGTGTACATTTAGACCTAGTAGAATTCATTTAGTTTAGTGGGGCCGAAAGAGGCCCTAGACCTAGGTAGATAGAATGATGTCATATGGATGTGCTGATGCATTGTGTGATTATTTTCCTCCATAGTTGTGGACAAGTTCTAATGATTGTAATTGGGGACTATGCATGTGGTTAATGGTCACCTATTGTTGCCCTAAGGAATTTGGAAGTTGTAGGTTTCAAAGTGGTGGAGCCACTAAGATAGGGAGACTAGATTATACCAATCGAACTATTCTTGTAACTTTCTACTTAGTCCAACACTGCAAGCAAATGTTGGGAAAATAATCACTAACATGCATGATGCTTCCATCGATCTTCATAGTGGAGTTTTCAATGCAATTTAAAGACACTTATGGTACCAAAGTATACCTACACAATTTGAGCTTTCACAATCAAATGTCAAGTGCCAAATGGATGTGATATTTGTTTTAAAAAAAGAGAGACTATTAAAGACAAAACTCAAATGCTAGGTATTTTCAAGTTTATCCTAAAATCTACATGGACTAATTGAGGTCCCTTTGTAAATCTTGCAAATTGACTTTTGATCATGTGTTGGAGTTTTAGTCATTAAACGATTAGCACTGATAGTATCTGCTATTGTAGACATTACCTATTGTAAGAATACCAATAGTCCATCTCCTTTATGGATTTTGTTCTTTTCTGCTTCTAACATCTCAAGCCCTTTTAATGTTTTGCAATCATGAAAGGTTCAAGGAATATTCTATTACAATGACCTTGTTTCGTCTTGTGATATATTATTTACTATTGGAAGAAGACAAATTTTATAGAGCTCAAAATATCCAATTTAGAATGGTTTGATGGTTAGATGCAGAATTTTTTATTAGTATGTCTTTTACCACAAGGAGGCACACAATGTGTATGATGGATGCAACATGCAAACTTTCACATGAATAGGACAAAAAAGATGAGTAGGTCGCTTTATCATTCATAGTTTGATGTGACCAAAGCTGATGATGAGTAGCAAATTGAAGGTGTCCCTACCTTTGCCTAATTGAGAATCCATGGCCAATTCTACTTTTTGGCAATTTTAGAATTTAGTTTTTTGATATTGAGTTTGTTGTTAACAAGTGTAATTAGTATTCCCTTACATCTATAGAAGGTAGGTTTGTAAAGGAATGTCAAATTAACATGTGTTATGAGGAACAAATATCAATTTCCATTTTTTTCTACAATGGAAGGTTCTCAATGGGATCATCCAATTCGATCCAAGCTCTTGGGATTTGAAGAAGAGATTGTGTTGATTATAGTGAACTTATATTGTTGCTCATGGTAACACAATTGATTACAAAAGCCCAAATCTCTCAAGGCAAAAAGTAACACAAAGAATGGCATGGTGAGGAATTTACTTCAAGATGACTATCCAAATCATAATTTGACATTACTAGCCTCACCACACTTTGATCAATATTGTAACTTTTCCAGTTCTTTCATTGCATGCAATTTTTAAGAGTCTAATCCCTTCATAAACATGATATGCATTAGAATTGATTAAATTAGCAAGTAGGAAGATGATGCAAACATTTGATGTTCCATATGCAAATTTCATGTAAAATAAAAAGGGCTTTTAAAAGATGTGGTTTATAGGAAGTAATTGATATTCACAAAGGATTGAATGTATTTTGATCCAGGAGTCTAGAATAGATTGAAGTTAATTTATTTGTAAAAGTTGGTGATTATCATTATCTGTGTTTAATATGGAGCTCTGACTGAGGTTTGACACTAATAGGTGTTACACCCTGAATCAATGAAACCAACAATAGTTGCAAATATCACTATGTGTGTAAAAAGTTTGTACAATCCATAATCACCAAGCACCCTCATCACAGATGTTCTATAACTTTTGTGTAGGACTAGATTTTTCCCATATGTCACAATGAGAGTTACATTCTTTTAAAGGAAACTAGCTAGAACTAGTTAGCATTAGGTGGCACTTCCAATCTACAAGTTGCTACATAGGTAAATACTTACTATAGGACTATGATAGATTTACAAATTATGTGTTGTAGAATTGCATTAGTTGACATTGAATTCTAAAACAGATCTATAGCAGGGATACTTGAAATGTTTCCCATATGTCACACATGGGAATTATACAAGATCTTCTTGTACAACTCCTTTGTGTTAGACTATAGATGGTTTGATGGTATGTAACATATCATTTCAACTTTGGGGCAAAGTTGGAAAGTTGTTGCTTTTGAAATGAGTAAAATCACAATTAGGGTACACAAAAGGAATGTTTCACCTCAAAATCATTCATAGGACACTACTTTGAATGACCACTATGTTTACAAATTCTTTTATTTTGGTGAATTATTTTTTTCCATTTAATACTCACATTCTTTGTGTTTGAAATGGTTGTGATTTTTGTGATTTGGATGATTTAAAAATGTCCTTAAATGTCGTAGAACACATTATAAGAACATTGTCCCACTACATAATTTTATTGAAAAGGAATCAACATGAATAACAATATTTGTTCAAAGTGATTCATATTCTAACCACAAATAAAATAAAATATGCTCTACATGATGGCATAAAATTTTGGTAATATAAAAAACCAGAGTTTTTGGAATTGATACTAGAATTTGGAATTTTTTTCATCAAAAGGGCTAGATTAATAAGGACAATTATGTTAATTATATTAATAACTATTTTACATTCCAAAGGTTTAGGGGGAAGTATAAAATATGTGGATTTTTAAAAAAAAACATTTATTAATGTTTTTATTAAAACTTTGGCACTCCAAATGAACAATTGTCATTTCGGAAATGTCTTGGAATCATGTGTTCCTTTATGGTTTATGCTTCAACAAGACATCCAAATTCTATTTAATTAGTTGTTTTCAAATTTTGCAGCATCTTTTGGTTGAATGACTAAACATACATGGCATCCTTTCATTGTTTCACATCTCAAAACACGACTTGGCTTTAGGACTCAAGACTTAGGACACAAGACAATCTTATGTATTTCATGGTTCCTATTGTGGTACCCCAACTGTGATTATATTTAAGTTGTTTTATCTAAGTGAGAAGAGCAAGGGAGAAGAGAGCTTTTCAATGTGTATTAAAATTTTACATGGCTACCAAGTTTGAAGTTTTGAGGTTTAATGAATGGATTGGGTGGGGTTTGAGGGATTTTGGGTTTTGAACAACATAGGTTTTGAGGAGGAGGAATTGTGTTTGAATGTCAAAAATGGGAAGTTGTATAGTAGCAAAAGTTGGATTTTGGTAACATGAAAGAGAGGTAGAAAAAGAAGAAGAAGAAAGAAAGGTGATGGCAATTTTTTTTCATTAGATATTTAGTCCATTTGATGATTTGTGTGCAAGTTCTTTATTGGGGATTGGGTTTTTTTGGGGGGCTTCTAGGTCAATTTGAGTCCTTGTGTTTTGGAGGTGGATTTTGAAAATCTCTTGGAGTGATTCATTCACACAAAGCTTGTGAATCTCAATCTTCAACAATAGTAACTAGGGAATGAAGGAAGGAAGGTAGACCTAAAACATCAGATATACAGGAATCCTCCTTGGAGGTGTCGATGGAATGTTGCTAAAGAGGAATTTCTGTAAACACATTTTTCAGGTGAATCCCAAGTACCCATTTCTCTATTGAGTGCATTGGACAAGTAGAAAAAACAAAGAGAATTGGATTGTAAAATGTTTAAATTTGAGAAGATGTAATAGTTGAAGGCATTTGAACCTCCTTCCTTCATTGACAAACACATGGTATGGGTATGGAAAGCTTGGATTTGGGTCAAGAGACAAAGGTTCAATTTCAGAGTAAGGCAAAGAAATATCCAAGGGTACCTAATTGAGCTATAAAATTGCATTGGATAGAGTAATGGAATAGTGTTGCATAGGCTATGGAATTATAATAATCAGAATGGTGTTATAATGGGAATTGAACTTTGGAAGACTAAATTTGCTTTGAAATCAAACTCCAAATGGATTAAGTCTAATTGTTTCCCATTCTATCACAATATTGGGATGATGATCAAATTGATAATCAATTGATTGCCTAATTTCTTTGTCCTTTTGATGTTGATTTTGTTGATCAACTTTGTTGTTTAAATGTGCTAAATTGAATCCCAATAATTGTTTAAAACTTTTTTAACATTGTCAAACTAAGTGAGCCATGAGCCAAAAGAAACCCTTGTTGCCACCATGTTTGGCCATGAAAGATTGCAAGCTTTAACAAATAGCTACAAGAAGGAATCGCCGCTACCTATGAGTTCAATGGGATTTTGGAGAAGATCCAAACTAGGATCTATGTTAATATTCAGGAGTCGCTTCTTCTAATGGACAGTTTGAAATTATAAACCTTCTAGGTCTGGAATTGGTTCCTCTTGCTTTAGATCCTCCTCATCTCATTTGTCACTTGAAGGTCCAGCAGATTGGTCTTTTGTCTTTGTCAACTTCTTCACATTATGGCTTGTCTTCTCACCTTTAAAACTAAAATCAATTGAAATGGGGTGCAGTCACAATAACATGTACCACAACAAGTGTAACCAATGCTTGATGTTCCATGTTATTGAAAGTGTAATTTAATTTGGTGTTGAAATTGTAAGATTTACTTATATGATAACATTCATAATATATATCCTAGGAACTTGTGAATAAATTTGAAATTAATCAAATGAATAAAAAATATGAAAAAACACTAATAAAACACTATAACCAATGTTTTTCAGTAGTAAAAAAACATGTTTAATAACTTTAATTTTTTCTAAATGACATATTTTGACAAATGTTCAATGCAAGGTTTATCAAAATACTATATAAAAAAATTATCATGAGTTTAAAAGATTTTTTCAAAGATTTTTTCAAAAATATTCCAAGAATATTCTAGGAATATTTCCCCAAGAGCAATCATTAAAACAATCAAAAGCAAGCGAATGTGGTTCATATTGTCTCGTTTACACCCAATGGGCTTGTTAAAACATGCATCTTCAAACTTTTCCCTTAACCCTCACTCCGACTGTGGGGTCCTATCAGCTAAGTAGTTTAAGTACCACCCACAAGATGCTAGGTGTCCACTCGACCACTCCTTCAAGAGGTCTTTCCTATACATGGTGTTTTTTTGTTTTAAAATCACATTAAATCCCAAGAAGCAAAGGTAGGCTATGAATTGCCTTCTTTGCAAGTAGAACATGGGAAAAATACCTACGGCAAGGGAATGAAGTTAAATGTGTGAATATTACTTTTGAGGCCAAGTATAGAACTAGGTTGGAACATGGAAAGGAAGATATGTCCTTTACTTGTAAATGATTCGTTTTAAAGCTTTTTCACCACCAGTTTGTTATTGCCAAGTCTTGTTTTTCAAGATTCCACCTTTTAATTTGAATTCATGATAAAATAAAGACTATCATAATTCAAGCTTCCAGCGACTTATGAAGTCCTCAAGATTCTTAACCTCGACACTCTCAAAGATAAACACACCAAGGTTAATGATTATGCTATTAAAAGCTTTTTGCCCTCCACTTCCAATTACAATGAGAACACAAATGTAAAGCCATTAGCACAAATGCCCAATGAAAAAGCTTAGAGAGAATTTCAATGTATAATCAAAATGAATGAACAAGCTACTTGAAACCAAAATGTTGTCTTGTGAAGCCATTTCTCAAAAATGGCATTTAACAACCTGACCTTGGGAAAATTTTCAACTTCTTTGAAAACCTAAGGATTGGTTCCACTGCTTGAGCCAAGAAACCTTTTGCTCATTGCTCATTTGCAAAAACACAAGTAACTACAACTTCTCAATCATCATTTTTGGATTAGAATTCATGTTGTAATGAACCTATACTTGTTGGAAAAATTCAGGGCCAAATGCTAGCTCACAAACGGGTAGTCTTTTATGGAACATTGTCATGTGTTCTTTTCAAACACTCTCCATTTCCTTGGTACTTAGCGAAGCTAACATTTTTGAGCTTCGCAAAACGAGATTTGGAACATCTACATAATATAAATAATGTGTGATGTCGACAATAACCACAAGTTCCCTTTACAAGAAAACACGTGGCTCGAAATCAAATGCAACTATTCTAGAGAATGGAACTCATATGAGAAAACATTTTGAGGTTTTCCTTATACATAAACTCAAAAAACGCCTCATGCATGAGGTTATACCAAGTCTTCTTGATTTTATTTTCACATTTTTTGTATTGGGCATCTAGAATGACCTCCTTGAATTTGTGGAGTGGAATCATTTTGATGGATTGAATGTGGAAGAAATCATGAACAAGTGATGGCATCACATGGTCCATCTCAATGGACCTACCAAAACTGAATGTTAAACATCAACAAGGCACCATTTAACAATTGTGGGAAAAAGAATAGACATTTACAATGGAAACTCACTTGTTTATGTTGGTCATAGTTGTAAGCAATTCAATTACGCCATTTGTTGTGTCCAAAACAAATGAATCAACCTTGATGTGCCATTTGGGTTCGTTGGGATGGTTCACATCAATGTATGGTCACCAAGCTTAAAGGCAATGATTGCCATCCCAAATGTGAAACGGTCGAATGCACAAACTATATGGCCCATCCAAGAAAGTATTAACTTGACATAAAAGGAGGTAACAACTTTAGAAAAGGTAGGGTTTTCCTTTGACTGCATGTGTAAACTTTTGTGATAGTACATAACAATTGCATCTATTTCAAATCAATTGTGTTTTCTCATTCATCAAGTTTGTTGTAGTTGCTTTCACTATGTAGAAAATTTTGTTACTAGTTATGGCTAAACAATTTTTTTTCCATTATGTATTATTTCAATTGTTCTTATGAGATGCATATATGTTCTTTTGTTTTGGTGATTATACACTAGTGGTGTGGCATCAAAGTATGTGACTTGATAAAACTTTATACATTTTATTTGCAATAAACCCATTGACAATCATAATGTGCTTTCATGTATATTGTCTTATTTTAGTGGCATCATAGCACACATTTGTCGAAAAAATAATATATTTATTAGTTTAAATTCATCAAATAATTGTCAGTCATGTAGTTTTTCATCATTTCAACAATTTAAAAAATATTGAAAGTATTGTATGAAAACCATATATATTTGGAACATTGTTTGCACCAAGAATGATAATATGTTTAAAGTCAATCAATCATTATTGATTCCCCCAACAAATCACATATGTGACATGGAAAAATATTCCATGACAAGGCGTGGAATATTTTACCATGTCATATATTAATTCCATGTGGCAGAAGAATATACTTGAAATATTCCATGATGTGGCATGGAATACATCATAAAATATTCCGTAAGATTCTTTCTTATTCATGTGGGCCTATTCATGCTCATTTGCTCACTTGCTAACATCAGTTGACTTGCAATGGAGGGGTATTAAACCACATCTATGGTTAATTGTTAACCCTTGAAGAGGTAAGATGCTAAAATTGGCAACCCCATATGTTTTGATAGTTGTCAAGTTTGATGTTTTTGCATTCGTCATTAAGAATTTGAAGACACCATTAGATCATGTATTAGTGATGGCACAACATATCTAGCGGAAAAATTTTGGTGCCTTAAAATCCCATGATTATCATGTGCTAATGCAACAGATTTTGCCTTTGGCATTGAAAGGTCTTCTTGCTCTAGGGCCATGAATGGCAATTATGAGGATTTCTAAGGTATTTAGAAGGCTTTGTAATAAGGTCTAGAATCCTAATGACATTGAGTCCCTTTAATCGAATGTTTCAGTTAGTCTAGCATTGGTGGAAATGCACTTCCCACCCTCCTTTTTTGACATCATGACCCATTTGTTCTATCACCTTGTGGATGGGTTACATATGTGTGAATCTATTGCCACTAGGTGGATGTATCTTGTAGGAAGATACATGAAGATTTTGAAGTTATATGTGCGTAATATGGCAAGGCTAGAAGCTTCCATGGCCAAGGGATACATATTAATGAATGCTCGGGTTTGTTATCGAGTATTTACAGAAGTTTGATGTAGTGAAAAGATATGTATGGGATGTTGATGAAGAAGGAGATCATTATGAGAAATCATGTCTGCCAAAACCACATTACCTTGTAACTAAAACTCAAAACACAATTCGTAAACAACTATGCAACTATTTTTTTAAAAATACGATGTATTAATAAATAAATTGCCACATCAAAAAATCAATTAATTGTATTATAATTGCATGTGAGTTGAAAATGGGTTTTCTATACAATAATTTATATACATCATACATATGTATATAGTTAACCATGTTTGACTTTTCAAAGAGTTGCATTGTAGTTGCATGTGGCAATTATTTCAAAATTATTATAAATGTGTCTCTAAAACAACAACTATGTAATAATTAGTGTACAATGTACATATATGCGATTATGCCATGTGTCCACATCTTCACAACCCATTATGTGATACATTTGCAAATAGTTTTTGATTATGATTCCCATTGATATGATTAGTATGGCCATTAGTGCACCACTACTAAAATACTATTATTCAATTATGTTATGACTATAAAACAACTACTTATAATTTAATAAAGATACATATTCATCAGTTATTTATATTTTCATCATATGTGATTCATTTTGAATGATTTAAAATGTTATGGGAACGTTACTTCAAGTTTTAGAAATCATCTTTGAAGTGTAAAGGAAAATGAGTAATGAAAATAACAAGAAGAGAAATATGTTTTCCAATTTACAAAACATGTTTTTTTTTTTAAAAAATTCTTTGGACCCCTCCTATTTTCAAACCTCATAACTTTTTTTATTTCTTATTCATTTAAAATGATTTAAAATGTTATAGGAGTGTCACTTGAAATTCTACAAATCATTTTTGAGATTCTAACAACAATAAAACAACATACCATGAATTTTGTGGGTGTTTGGTATCCAACCTTTGTAACAATTGGTGGTTTGTTTTTTGAGTTATTGACCCCTCTATTTTGGAAGGCCATAACTTTCTCAATTCTATTCCATTTTTGACAATTTTTAGTGCACTAGATGTGCTAATAGGAGGGGTTCAATTTTTTTTTAAATGCCAAAAAGAATCAAGCCCTCCCCTTGGATTTGGCCTACTTTGAGCATTTAAATGTTATAGTTGCAACTAAATTACAACTAATGAACAACTAAAAGATTTAATCCATATGTTTTGTCTTCAAATCCCATGTTATAAATTATGTAAAAAATGCTTGTTCTTTTATATTTTCACATCAAAATACATGTGTTGTTTTGGGATGAGTTGAAAAAAGCTTAACCTAAAGGCAAAACATAAATAAATAAAAAAATTTCATGGCTATTTTTTAATGCATTTAGTCTTGTGCTTTCCTACCTACCTAGGTAGGTAGGTAGGTAGGAAAGCACAAGACTAAATGCATTAAAAAATAGCCATGAAATTTTATTTTTTATATATGTTTTGCCTAGGTAGGTAGATCTTAGGTAAATACATAGGTATATAGGTCTTAAAACCTACTAACTTACCTACCTATGGTTATGTACGATCTACCTAACTATTAAAATAAATATTTATTTTTCCAACATACAATTAATATGCCATGTGGCAATTTTTTACTATGCCATGTGTCACAATTTTGGACTATCATTAACAATCATAATGGACAATGGAAATCGATATTTTGAATCTTTTATGTCCAAAAATCTTCATAACGACACGTGTTAGATTTTAATAAATGGATGACAATTAATGATGTCAGCATGACATCATGGGTGTAGTTATAATGGAGTTGAATAATAGCTGAAAATGAGTTGTTTTAACTAAGTTGCAATGGAGTTGCAATGAGTTGCACCATATATACAATGAATTGCAACTTTGCAACTCATGCAATTTGTTTGTTAAAATTCATGACATATAAATACAATGATTTGCAAGTGTACGTTGCAACTCAAATTGAGTTGCAAGGCCAATTGCAAAACACCTTTTTTTTTCATAATGCACATAGGTGAGGTGCTAGGAGGTGTTGGTACTAAATTCCTCATGAATTTAGCTTTGCATGATGCCACACACCAATATGTATTGGCCAACATATCCATTATGATGCCATGCATGCAAAAAGTTTTTATGTATTTTATGGATGTATTTTGCAAAATAAGTTGATGGTTTTCATGTTGTTTTCAATGTGTGTCATTGTTCAAATTTGTCATATTATTAATTGTGTGAATTGTGCTAATGTAGGCAATGGGACTTGGAACAAGTATCTAACTCAAATCCACCTCCATTTGTTATTTGGGTCAGAGGTGTGATCCATGGGCAACAACTAGATTTGGGTAACCCAAATTGTTTGGATGCATTTTTGTTATGTAGTAAACCATCACAAATAGCATTACAATACATTATAATGGAAGCCTATGATAACCACTTTAGAGTGGATGACCCGAAGAATATGTTCTTACAAACCTATGATAGTGGCATTGCTTTAATGTTTGAGCAACAAACTATTGATGCTAGAAAAGTGTTTGTCCAATATGTAGGATTTCTAAAAGCCATATTGAAACTAGATTATGGCCCAACGCAAACTCCTATTGTGATTTTTAAATGTGAATGGTTGAAACGAGAAGACAATTGAGGAAACCCAACATATGTACGAGATGATGTTGGCTTCCTCACCATCAATTTTTGACATAGGTTACCAATCACATCTGAACCTTTCATATTTCCAAGCCAAGCGATGCAAATGTTCTTTTATGATGACTTGAAAAAACCGGGTTGGAAGGTTGTTTTATGGAAGGAAGCCCATTCTAGGAGAGAGGTTACAAATCTAAAAGATGTTTTCATCACAACAACAATAAAACCAGGTGGGCTAAATGCTCCAATGGGATTGCCCCCACCTCTAAATACACCATCTTTGATAGGAGCCATTGAATTGTTAGACAAAAACAATACTCTTGCATCTGAACAACTTTAAAGTTCATTAATATATTCTAGTATGTTCAAAGACATGTCACTTGGACCTCATTTGAAGGTGTGAATGTGATAGGCAAATAACCTTTTTTGCCCATGTTTTTGGAGTCTAAAATTGGATTGAAATTCTGGCCATACCTTGCCAAATCATTTTCATTCTATTGTTCACAAGTAATCTATTCATAAAGGTTGGTAGTATTTGTAATTAAACCATGTGGATAATGCTAAAAATGTAACAACATTTACTTGTTTGGTCAAATGATAATCATCTATGGTCCTTATTGCATGTTATTCATTTTGTAATCAAGCATGTCATTTTGAAATCATTAAATGTCACAATGAAATGCCACATGTATCATCGACATTAGTAGTCATAATCATTATGTAGTTGAAAGTAGTGATTATTTGTCATACTCTAGTCATTTATGATGTCCAATAAATATTTCATGGCACACATAACCACATGTCACACACCATACTATACACTTGAACATGTGGACAACACCTCCCACATTATCTAAGTCAAATCGTCCATGTTTCATAGTCATAGTCATACATTGCAATAAAAAATAGTGTGTGATGTCATTATTATGACTCGTTATTGACAACTGGACTTCCATGTCGCTCTATTTTTCGATATGGATGACGTTTGGATGAAGCAACAAAAGGATGACATCTTACATTCTAATACATATTATCATCCACCAATCATTTACTCAACTAATTTATGACTAATGTTTTATCCAAGTAGGATTCAAAGTTATATTATATGATTGTAGTAATTTATAGAGTTATTTAGGACTTTTAGTCATTGATTTCTTGGTTACAAAGGACATGATTTCTTCTAGTGAATGTTCCCATAGTACATTTGGAATATTATTATTATACAAGTTCATTCAAAACTTTCTATGTCAATTTGGATAATTATTACCACAATGGAAATTAAGGAGTGGCATGGTTGTAACACAAAATAACTCCATTTAATCAAATTTGACCTAATAACAAATGACAACATAGAGTAAGAAAATGATATGTAAGTTCATCTTTTGTAAAAGCTCCCTTAACATCTTTTTAGGATTCCAAAATAATTTTCAACTTTTTTTTTTGTCATGGCACAATAAGTGAATAATTGTATATAAAGTTTTGATAACAATGTGGCATGTACCCCTATTTATTTGTGACATTATGCCATCAACCATGGCAACAAGGGATAACTGTTGTCCCTAAAATGCAAGGCCTTATACCTTATTGTCTTGTGTCAACAACAAACAAATTTCCTTTAGTGGCTTTTAATGGGTTTGTGGTATAAGGAAAAAAGTCTAATGATTCAAGCATCATTGATAGAGCAAAAATCACAAAAAGCACATCCCAAAACCTCTTGCAATGGTCCACAATTGTTTGTATTTGAATGCTATAACATTTTGATTTGGAATAATAGTCAAATAAAAAAACCACATGAATATGCATAACATCTATGGCACCATGGATGATGGAAAGGCACATATCTTTAAATTCATCCATGAATTCAATGAAGTCACTACCTTCTGGTCATTTAAATTGATTATTCGAAACTAAGTTCATTATGCACACAAATTCATGTAAAACCAAATGCACAACCAATGTCCCAATGGACAACTATTCATAATATTACAAGTATTTAAATGCCTGAATTAATTTATACAAATTACATGTTACATGAATACTTACGAGGATTACAAAATGAAATTTTGTGTTCTTATCTTCCATTGTAGGTTTTAGTTTTTATGTCAAATGTTGCACAAAGATTCCACTAACATGAAAATGTTTGATTTGCTTATTGTTATCATATTACATCATCAAAAATTGAAAATATGAAGTTGTAAATTGAGTTTTGACCTAGTCTTTAAGTCCTTTGCTCCTTAATATTCCATACAAACATGAAATATAATGTTGGGCAAAATCAAAATGTTTTGTAATGATTCAGAAACAAGCTCCATGCATCATCTTCTAAAACATTAGATTTAGTTGACAATTCAATTGATTAATAACCATTTAATAGCAAGTCCTTATAAATTGGATTTTCATGTTTTTCTTTTAGGTTCCATTACTTGTAAAGTTTTGACATTCATAACTTGATGCAAATGATGATGTTTGAAAAGTTCTTTTATGTGTTCAAAATAATTTTAAATAACGTTTTTTCTTCAAACATCCTTTTTTTTAATCAAATGTGCATTATTCCTTTTCAAAATAATTTGGAGAAGATCTTAATATTGATAATTAAGAAATTTTTTGGTGAAATTCATTCAAAAACATATTTGAACACATTTGTTTCAAACATGTTTTTGACATTGAAAATAATGAGTTTTGAGAATGGGTCTTTAACAACAATTATTCATTTTTATGTTAATCAAAGCATGGGTGCATAATATAAATGATATATACCAAGTCTATGTAACCAAAAAATATTATATCTAGCACATAGTTGTAAATTGAATAGGAATTTAATAAGAAAATAAATTCACAAAGGAATACCACATTGCAAATGTAGTCCTTGGCAAGGACTTTGACCTTGATGCCCTTGGCTCCTTTAGACTATTTACACCCCATAGTAAATCTTGGCTACCTATTTACTAGCCTTAGCAACCTATGTCAACCAAGTATAAACATGTAGGTTGCAAGTATAAAGAATTGGTTGTTGTGTTCATTAGAATTTTGATCGTAGATTGAAACATAGGGATCTCATTCCCTTGTTGAAACACTTACTAATTTAAGGAGATGTTGACTTCAATTACATAATTTTAAATGATTGACATTTGTAAGTAAAAATCAGTCACATGATTAAAGGACTAGTTGTGAGCGTTCTTTTAACTTGGTTGAGTTGATTGGAATGTAAGTTGACTTGGAAGAAAAAATAGAGGAATTTGAAGGTTCATTTGGAGACAAATATTTTTGTGTAATATTTGAGAATTTTCGTATGAATTTGAGAATAACGTTGTTATAAACATTACAATTCTAAATTAAATTGTTTAGAAAACTGGTTGTAGATACTTGAGTATTATTAGAAAGGTAAGAATTGGTGGGATTGGGAACCAGCTGGAAGAATAAAATAAAAAAAATTGAGTAGAAAGGTGAGAACTGACAAGGTTGAGAATGACTTGAAACAAAATTTTAAAATTTTGATACCCTGGCTGGGTATCTAAATTCTACATTTTAAAAATAAAACCATCCCAGTTCTGATATTGGCTTTAAGTGGTGGTCAGATAACTTTCAGTTTGGGTAATGAGAAGGTACTAGCATTTCATCTTTTGCTACATGGCTTTTGTGATAGGATCAACCACAAAACAATCCATCTCCTGTTTCAAAGGTCAAACCCACAACAACAACAACTTGCAAGGTGATCATGAATCCCAACCACTTGGGCTCTTGGCATGATGCTTTGAACAGATATATATGCATATGCATAGAGGTTGAAGAGTACTGCAATAGTTTTATAATATATATGTTCATCATTTCATTTGCATGTTAAACACAAAGATCAACTAAGAACTTGGTGCTATGTTGCGGGTGTCATAATTGACCTGTAGTTGCAATGTGATAAGTAAAGGGTAACCAACAACAGTCTTCAGAATTTTTAAAAGAACTGGCCTTAACCCACAAGAACCATCAACAGCTTGCAGAAAGACCTGTGGTAACTGACACGAGGGAATTTGTATTGTTGGGTCTTTTCTGTGCAACAAACAATACAGCAAGAGGGAAGGGAATGTAGTCAAGAGCCCTTGAAATTGGGTTCTAAAATGCCAAATCTGGCCGCTGAAAGTGTCCAGCATCAAAGCAATAGATTATAAGTGAAGGGGACAAATCCATCTTATATTCATGAGGCCTTGATATCAAATTTCTGACAGAACAGTATGAAGCATATATGACTAAAATCCATGCAAAGAACAACTTAAGAACTTCATGCACACAAATATGATGTATGTAAAGTATTTCAAGGTTTTTTTCTATGTATTTGAAAGCACTTCCCCCCCACTAAAGATTCATTTGTTAAATGAAGTACCCTTCTGCTGATCACATACAGACCTTCTGGCATTCAAATAAAAAAGCTTTCGTGCCTTACGCTTGGGAAGGCCTGCTCTAATGGACCTCCCCTAATTTTTGGGCCTACACATTGAGCTACTGCCCTCAAGGCTATGACCCTCAAATTAGGGGAGGCCCTTGAAAGCAAACCTTCCCCCTATATGTATTTGGAGGGCATCTGTGAATTTCCCTTGTAGAAAAGAGGAAGGATATTACACCTAATTTTTTAACAGTGGGAGGGATCTTACACTTTCTTATACAGGCATAAGATTGCATCTCCTCTGTGTCATGATCTACTTATGTTTAGGTTCATGATAACCTTCACCTCATGTTTTATAATGGGTAAAGCCCACTGGTGGGGGACATTCCTGGAGTACACCATAGATGGTTCCACAAATGTTGAAATGTTGATTTTATCCTTAAAGACTGGAGCAGCCTGCAATCACAACCTTTTTGCAGGTTCCTGAGTAGAATTTCTCGTACTTAGTCCTTAGCTTTAGATGCTGTCGCTGATCCAGACAAGGCTACTGTTCTTGTTTGATTTATCAAAAATTGAATTCCATTTACGATAAATGCTGGATCCTGTTAAGGTCCCTTGTGTCTAATTGTGGCTTCCGAGTGGCTATTTTTGGCACTGCATAGGCCATATCACTTGCCCTAGCAGAATCGGCAGGCCCAGCTGATTCTGGCAGTGCTCCTCCTGACACTATAGAATGGGCCCTATGAAGGACGTTTGGCCAGGTACACTCAGTCATTCGCTGGAATGGGCCCTATGGTACCCATTTTGCCAGGCGCACCTCTGCAAATACCTGGCAGAACTGAGCACACAAGGCGTCCATACCTGGCAGAACTGGACCCATAAGGCGTCCCCCTTCTCTAGTATCATGTTATAATCAGTGTTGGCAGGTATTCTACTATGAAGGAAGGTAGGTTATTTGTCTTGTTATGTTGAGATATCTTCCAAACCACAATGCTCTTGATGAGTACCTAGATGTGCACTGATGTGATTGCAACAAGTAGACCTATAGTACATAAGTTATTGAATATTCAATAAAAATCTCCTTGCAAATTCAATAAAATAAAAACTAATTTTTTGGGGAAGGTGATTCAGCTTGCAAACAATTTTCAGAAAATAATCTTTAATAGAAATTTCCTTCATTTTTTGTATGGAGAGAAAATTTAACCAGGTTCTAGTATCCTTTTATGTTTGTTTTGAGGCTTGATTTTGGCTCCTTGAGGCATTTGAGTTTTAGAATTATTGTGCTCTCCACTACATGACCCAGTCTTCTATGAATGAGCTTAACATTACCATACAGCTCTCTGAATTATATTGTTGCATCATAAACGATTGCTAGAATTCAAATCATTAATAAAAACCTCAGAGTTTGTGTTCCCTTTTCTTGATTTGGATGAAATGCCGTGGATTATAATGGCATTTCATCCAACTTGTGCCATGTATTATAAATTCATTTATATATATATTTGTTATGAATATCTTTAGGTCATCCTAAAATTGCTCATTTTAGATCTTTCACTCCTACATGGTTAATGGACTGCACATAAGTCCATAATGATGGTCCCAATGCAAACAAATATTGCCTACTATTCTCAAAGTTTGCAATCTTGTCACAATGAAACTTCACATAGTTGTTCATGATGCTTCCATTAGTGGTGCCAATGATTAATTAAAGTTGATTCCTTACATGTACTGATGTTTCCCATGTCCAACTTCTTCAAAGAAATCCACAGGTGTAACTTGTTTCAACCAATGATTGATGTCCAAAATGCTCAACAAAGTGACCTAAATTGTTTCCATTAAGATTTTCAAAGACATTCCAAAGTCCTTCCATTCATATTTTCAACCTTCAATAGAGGCTCCATAGTTGTTCACAGCATTCCCAAAAATGTCTTTAAACAATTCAAGGTCATGGGGTCCCCATTGATAAAACTCCAAAGTATGTGAGATGTGTAGTTGCTTCAAACCGTCTCTTTTTAAGTATACTTTTCTTTTGCTCTCATACTACGTCCAGCTGATTCGTCTACGAAATTCTGCCTTTCTTTTTCATGGAGAGAATTTCAAAATGATTGGGTTGGGTCATCAATCAGCAAAATGATTGGGTTGGACCATCAATGACCAGGACTGGAATTTGATGTCTATCATGGCCTTTGTTAGCCACTCTTCCCCTTGAGAGAATCCTGCCATACCAGAAAAAGGTGGGTGTTGGCAATCTGTCTGAAGCAAAGGGCATACAGTTTGTTTAAACATTTCAACAGGCTTGGGTCGATTCCTGTGGGAAATGTTCTTTGGAATCAGAGGGACTGGTAAGCCATAAACATGTAAAAGAGCATCTTCACTATACCTGGTATTTGAGCCTTCAACAATACTTTTCACATTCCCAAAGGCTAATGTATTGTTTCTCAAGCCTCACACTTAAACAGATTGTAATTGATGAAGACCATTAATAACAAACCACCTATCTCAATAAAAGGTGAGAGACTCCTCATAGCAAACCGCCTGGACCAGTCTACTTTCATATTGTGAACATTGCCAAATATGGCTAAATATATTTATGGAGGATCACCACTTGAGCAACATCACAAAATTCAAAAAAAAACTTCGCATGGCCAGTGCAGATGTAAAATGTCTTCTACATTGTACTTGGAATAAAGTACAGCCTTGAAATAAGGTGAACTCGGATTTCAACCTGTAAATGTGCAGCTCGTCCGGTGGTTTCCATAATTCTCAGTAACAGGTTTTGCTTTTCCAATTCCATGAGGTAGGTGGACACAAGATCCTCCACATGAAGACTAAGCCAAATTTGGCTACATGTCACAGAGAAGGTAGAAGTGTTTTGAAAGCCTTATAGGGTAGACCAGCCATCCTTGATCATTTGCCTATGATCGAACACTTATTTATATCATATGTGCTTCATTTTCAGTGATTTAAAATGTCAAGGGAGTGCTTAATCAAGCTTTAAAAATCATCTTTGAAATGCAAAGGAAAAGGAGTAATAGAAAAATAACAAGAAAAAAAAAAAGCTTTCCAACTTACAAAACGTTTTTTTTTTCTTTTTAGTCCTCTCTTACTTTCAAACCTCATGACTTTCTTATTTCAAATGATTTAAAGTGCTATAGGAGCACCATCTGAAGTTTTACAAATAATCTTGGAACTTTAATAACAACAAAGCAGTATATAAGGATTTTTTGGGTGTTTGAGAATTGGCCTTTGTAATGTTTGGTGGTTTGTTTTTTTCGAGTTCTTGACTCCCCTTACCTTTCTTGTTTCTACTCTGTTTTCGACAATTGTCAATGTGTCAGATGCAGCAAGAGGAGAGATTTAGGTTTTGTTTGGACAGCAGAAACAAAAGAGCCCTCCCCTTGGATCCAGCCCCCTCTGAGCACTTAAGTGTTCAGTCACCAGCTGTCTACCCTATGTACTATTGGTCTAAATCTGGCCACTTCAACCTTTTTTTTCCCCTTGAAATGTAGAAAATTTGGCTCCAAAAATCACTTGTAGGACTTACAGCTCCCTTTTTTTGTGCCACCAAGTGGAGAAATTCCGCCAAAATAAAAACCACTGCAACTCCTAAAACAATGACTCCATTTAATTGGCAAGTCATAATGATTGGCCCAGGTGGTGACATTTAAATGGCCTCTCAACTTATGCTATAGTCCAATTATACTCCCCAGCAGAACTGGATTGAACTTTTTCTCCCCCTCATCAGGAACTGAATTGGACTGTCCCTCCCCTCATCAGTTTTAACTGTTCAACTTATTAAGATGCTACATCGTGCAGTTTGCAATTGTTTTGAATAGCGTGATTAGGAGCGACATGGGTCAATTAATGAGGCCCATGAGACAAATAAAACGATTGGAACTTAGGATGTACCCACGACTAATCCACACTTTAGACACTTCCATGATAGAATTGGCAAAGCCCTCTCATTGGCCCACTTATGTAAGCTAAAAACATTGACGCTATGGGTGAACCAGCACCCAGCTTGGTACCATGGAAAAAATCCCAAAATCTATTTAAATTATTTATAAATCTTAAAAATATTCCATCCTTAGACTAAATCAGGGCCTCTGAATTCAAATCTAACAATTTTGGGGCTTCTTATGGGCATGAGGAGGCCTCACTTTTGAGGTGAAGGTACCAACACAGGTGCTGGTTCACCCTGGCCAGACTTTGAGTAAGGAATATGGGATTAATCATTAAACTTGCCACTATTGGGAACAGCATGGGTACACATGAGAACTAAGAGGAATAACATGAAGAACATTTGGCAAAGCATATGGTAAAATTTGAGAATGCACACAGGGAACAAATGGAAACTGTGAGAACAACATATGGAACACATGGAAAAGCATGTGGGTTAAGTTTAAGCTGGACTACATGGAAACACATTGGGAACACAATTAGGCACATTATTGGCAACATGTGAGGGAACAAGACCATCAAACCCAAAATACTGTGGGGATCTAGTATAGTATGTTTTGATGTACTCGCCCGATGCACAACAAAATCCTAATCACTTAGAGACAAGAGCATCTTTGGTTCCCCTGGCGTTTTGCATACAGACATACAGACCTCACAGCCTGATCAGGTCTTTGCAGGTCCTGTCGTACTTGTCTCTTTGAGAATGAACTTTGGTCACTTTTCTACTCTTTAATACAAGGTCTTCATCTCTAACTTATAATCATAGTATACTATGATATAAAATACACAAGGACATACAACCCAATCACGCTTGCACAGGGGAAAAAAAATCCCCAGCAAGACAATTGAGGGGTTTGAATTGATCAACACATGATTGAAATGCACTCATATGGCTTCTCTTGATCATAACCTTGACTTCTTGCAATTCTTGAGAACAGATGCAAATTGATTAGTAAAGAAATTTATCCTAACAAAGTGTGGTTCGCTGTTATCATCAAACCCGACCTGGGGAAATAGAAAGTTGGTTACATTGGCATATGACATGTTTGCATTTCGTATTGCTAAAAGAGGGAAAATATAAGTTGGTGAGTTTTGCAGTCATGTGTGTGCATTGGGTGTTGCAATTTAAAAGCTTCCAACTCCTGGCACAAGAAAGTTACATGTTGTAGTACCAAACAGTATACAATGCGAGACATATAGAGGAAGAAGAAGAAGGAAATTTCATAATACAATGGGTCCTCACCAGACTCTCAAAGTGGTAGAAATGATCACACTTGAGTCCGCTAGAAACAAATTAGTACATATAAGTCAAGCTGTAAACTGGAGATGAACATGAAATTGGCAGAGTCAATTTGAGGTGCAGGCGGTGGGGAGTATCACTCCATACACCTCAAATTGACCTTAGGTGCGTGGGTCCTGGGACACTACGTGCACCCCAAGTTGACGGTGTATTATATACCTGGTATTGAGACCCATAAAACTGGTGCAAGACTGGTATTACCTCAAGTCCTTACATTCAGGCTGGTACTGGTATAAGGCTGGTTATATTGCCTTGGCTCATACCAGCCTGGTAAGGTCCTTGCTACCATGCACAGGCCTATAAACCGGACCAACACTGGTTTACACTAGGAACAAAAGCCTCTGAGTCATTTGCTCATGGGCTTTGCCACGGTCTTATCCAAAAAGCAGGGTACCACGTGTTCCTAAAGGCTCTTGGGCCATGGCTCATGGGCTTCAATGCCATGGTCCCATAAAAAAAAGGCAGGGCACCACATGAGGTTTCATATGCCATGGTCCTGCAAGAAATCAAACTTGTATAAACCGCCACTTAGCAGTTTGTCTCTTTGTTTTCCTAGTCGTTACAAGAAAGTCCAGCTTTTACTAGACTTATAGTATCGCACTTTCAGTCAGGCAACTCTGAGTACAAAGCTTTCTTTTTGTTTGTTTTAGAAACAATGCAGTCCAATGTCGCCTATGCACAGAGCGGTTATTAAGCAGTCAGTCCTTTACGGTTGAATATGAACTAGATGAACTCTAAGCCTCATGATTAAAGCTTTGCTTATATGTATGTTCAAAGCACTCTCAAGAAGTGCACGAGAATCATGCTTGTTTTAAGTGCAAGTAGCTACACTCATAATTCTAGATATAAGTTCTAGTAGTGGAAAAATCTTGAGATTAGGTGCTGATCGTGTTTTGGTTTTTGTTCTTTTTTTGGTGATCTCGATCCTGCGAGTTTCGAGCTGATCCGGCAATGTGCTTTCTACTAGTATTCTTAGTTTTTTCATGAGTTAGCACCTCCTCTTCCTAAGTGAGTGCACGAAGTCTCAAGGTTTCAACTGTGTGTTGTTGAGAGATGATTTTCTCAACCATGATCAGATGGGACTCGTGTTATAGGTGCTGTTTTTTCATGAGCTAGCAGCTCTTCCTGAGCGAGTGCACAAAGTGTCAAGGTTTGATCAGCTGTGTGTTCTCGAGAGATGCAGATTTTCTAAACCATGATTAGATGGGGCTCATGTTATAGGTGCTGTTTTTATTTCGTGACTGATGCACGAGGAGCTCGAGTGAGAGAGAAGCAGGAAGTGAGCTAGCTGAGCTACCGCAGCGAGCGGTGGATCCTGGCCGGATGCAGGTGGAATGGGGACGATATACATTCTAGAATTCTAGTAGAAATCAACACTTTGAAGGCGGATCGAGCAAGCTGATTGATGATCTAGTGCTCTGGTACTCATGAGCGACTAATTGAACGAACTACTTCGTCGTTAGGAATTCATCACATTTTAGATTCGTCATGTCCGTGAAGCTGGCCGGGAGGAGATTCTCAAACTCCAGCTAGAATTTTAGTCTGGATCGCTAGCTACGGTTGCAGATAATTTGTTCAGAGATGGCGACAGACAGGTGGTCCCGCGGTGAAAACGAGTACAAGACATTCGTAACGTCGAGGCGAGATGGCGTGTTCGAGCGACGTGCAGAAGAAGGCTCCGCACGGTTCTCTTTGAAGTATGATCAAGCTTCTAGCCTAGGAACATTGGCTATGGTGGCGGGCGATGGCAGGAGTCGAGATCAAGAATTAGATCAGCATGCAGTCGGGGCCGAGGAGGAAGTCGTTTCGCAATTTTACGATATACCCTTGAGCCTGCAGCTGCGTTGGAAGAGTACGATGCAGGTGCGAGGAAGTACGCGCCCGATTTCCACGCATCACTTACATGACCAGTTTGAGTTCACCGTGAAGAAAGTGACCCCGGAGCAGACAACGGTAGCTGCTGCACCCGTAACGAGAACCGTTTCTTCCGCTGAGAAACCAACGTGGAGGCTGGAGGCCCCGACCCTGAGCCGTTCGGGATTCCTGCAAACTCCCAAGAATGACGACCAGAAAGCCTGGGTGATAGAAGAGCATTTCATCTCCCGAAGAATGGGTAACTCGGATGCCGTGTTCACCAAACCGCAGTATCCTGGCAGTCGTACACAGGCCGTTTTACAGCCGACATACTCCAAGGTTTACGCCAAGGCGAGTAACGATACACAGGCGGATTTGATGATGGATTCCAGGAGCTCCAGTTTCGATTCCAGGAGCAGCAGCACGTGCGAGTCCACCGGTCATGAGAGGGAAACACTAGGGGACGAGGACCAGCAGACGATTTCAGATCAGGAATCAAGCACGAAGCAGGCAAGCTCTGATGCAGCTAATGGCCACCTGAATAATACCAGCTCCCGTCGAGACGACTCTGTGACACAGCTCAAGCTTGAGTCATCATGCCCCGAGCCTTTGTGGCTTCGGATTGCTGTCAAGCTGAAGGGCTTGTTCGGTGGCAAGAAGTCGCCGAAATCTAGTGGAGATGAGCGCTTGAATGTCGTGCCCGAGCATCCCAGACCCATTCAGTATTCCGAAAGTCGCCGCACCCATGCCGCGACAACACATCCCATGAGTTGGAGTCGAGTTTCCAGACACTCCTGCACTCAACAACAACACGAAACTGATCCCGCACGTAGAACCTCGCGGCATTCGTACACGGCAACGTCGACTGCGAGCAGCTGCAAAGGTACCAGAGCTTTTGCTTCTGGTCGCAGCAGTAACCCTGCATTGATACAAAGCCGGATCAATGCAAAACACTCGTCCACCAAGGAGTCAAATCGAAGGGAACATGCCACAGGTTACACTGTTTACAGCGAATGCCTCCCTCCGACTTTTGACAACAAAAATGGCCGGGGAACTAGGGATGAAGCCAATCTGTCCAAGATGCAAGAGTACTGGCTCCAGTACATGAAGATCCTCAAGCCGCCATATGGAGCAACGAGTCCTCATGGCAAGCCCGATCAGTCGCAGACTGCAACAGTGGCTCGCCCATCACCAAAGGCTAAAGAAAAAATTCCTAAGTATTGTCCAAAGTACACGCCCGCAGCTTCAGCTGACGACGTCGAACATGTACGCATGAAGTCTATGCCAGCTATCGAGAAGACTCAAGTTCGCCCATTGAATTACTCTTCATCGGGAGGAGCAGCGCAGCAGGTGATGTCTCATATCAGTCCAAGGCTAGCACCTGACAGAAGCGCTGTGAGCTATAACAGCGCGCCGGCTGGTGCAAAACACTCGCGGCTTCCGAGTGCTGTACTGGACTCCACCACCAGCAGTCCAAAGTTGAGCAGCAACAAACTGAGCATGAGGAGTCTCAAAGTGAAGAACAGTCCCAAACTGCAGGTCATGCAGGGTAGCAGTCCTGGCAGGAGAACCTGCAATACTAACAGCAGCACCATGTCGGAGCTTCATAGCTCCGTCCAAGGTGCAATTGCACATTGCAAAAGATCTCACTCTTCTCACTTATCTCAGGCTTCTGATATTGATCAGTCTAGCTACTCACTCGGGGCCCCTGCAACACAACTCGTGTAGAACTAGAATCATCAAATCCACTCTTTTGCAAGCTTCTCCTTACTGAATGAAAAGCTGTGCAGGATCCTGTACACTTCAAACATTCATAGACGTGCACTAGCTTTCTTCTTGCAGATCTGATCAGCTGGTAGTTATGTGAGTCGTATGAACACTCAGCTTTCTTCTTGCAGACGTGAGCAGGTTGTACATTCATAAGTTACACTCTTTCTTCTTCGAGATTTCATGATCAGCTGGTTATGTACTACATCAGAAAGTTCACTAGATTTCTTCTTGGAGATCATCCAGGATCAGCTGTGCTGTTGTACATTCAGAAACACTTTCTTCTTGGACTATCTGATCAGTTTTTTGCAGCACTCTGGACTTCTGCTGTTCCAGCTAGCTTCTGTGAATTTGTGCGCCACTTCAATCAAACACTAATATTATGTCAGAATCCAGCATATAACATGAGTTCAAACACATAATTTTGGGGTGCAATTTCTGTTTTCTCATTGTGATTAGTCCGATCAATTGGCAGAAATTCTCATTGCTGTTTGTTTTCTTGGAGATCTGATCAGGTCTTCGCAGTCTCTGAGAGACTTCTACTAGTTCTGAGAATTTGTACCACACTTCAATCAAACTCTAATATTATGTAAGAAGCTAGAGCATATGACATGAGTTCAAACACATAATTTTCAGGTGCAATTTCTGTTGCTCATTGTGATTAGCATCAATTGGCAGAGATTCTCATTGCTGTTTGTTTTATTGGAGAGCTGATCAGGTCTGTGCAGCCTGTGAGAGACTTCGCCTGATCCTAGCTTCTGTGAATTTGTGACACAAGTCTTGGATCCAACACTAATATTATGTCAGAAGCAATCATATGATGAGAGGTTTGAAAAACACACGTTAAGTGTTTTTTTGCAATTTCTGTTGCTCATTGTGATTAGGATTGGGCCAAAAATTCTCATTGCTGTTCATTGTATCATCTTCTGTGTGCAATCCAGATACTAAGCTTTTCCTGCATGAGGTGCAGAAGGAACAAGAATCTAAGTCCTCTTGAATTCAATGTACTATATCGAAGAAACTGACCATTACACTTTGGGCTCATCACCATTTCTTCTCTCCATGTGGCCCCCCAGGCACTCTATGTCAGGTTCAAGAAACTGGGAATTATGTGGCAGCCAAGCAGTTGATGACTTCAACCAAGTTCATTGCAAAGATGAACATTCGTGGGGGTAGCAAATATAGCCTGGATATTGCAGGATGCCGATTTCTAAGTTCTTTTTGACATCATTTTCAAATGCTGTTTATGCCAATGCTTTTTGGTGATGCCCTTGAAGAAAATTGCACCTAAGAAACTTTAACTTAGTGTAAAAGGAGAGATCTATCAACTGTGGAACTTCTTGTTGCAGAAAATCATGTGTGGTGTCCAAAAACTAAACTTACCTAGAGATCTTAAAATTCAGTTGGGAATCCTTTCCCCTGTTTTTGCATCATTTCACAGCAATGTTCAGAGCTTTGTATCTTGTGCTTAACAAATTTTGCATTACAATATTGCAGTCTTTAAAAAACAATTTATCAGAAATTTTAGAAGACAGCAAAGTTGTGCAGAGTTTGTCACAAGCAATGGGGTATTAATCTCCAGTACTTTAGACTCACATGGAACTTAGCTAGCCACCTGAGTGGTTGCATGTATTGCCTCCTGTACTCTTATACAATTTCTTCACTGCTAAAATCCTTATCTGTACTTGTAAATGAACATGTGCAAGTTCAGAATTTGCAGAAAGCATACACATTGAAATCCATTTTATACTAACCAACCTCTTCAGTACATAGAACTGACACATTATCCAAGGGAGTGTAGACCTGAGAACTGAAGAGAAATCATTGTTAGAATTGAATTGCTATCAGGGCCACCACCGCTGCTGCATCTGAGATCCACAATAGTTTAGAATGAGTTAAAAGATATAGGCAACAGATCATGACATATAGGCAAGTCTTCAGAAGATTATGAGCAGTACAATTTTGTGAGACAACTGAATTTAACGAGCAGAATGAAGGAAGAAGACTTTAATTACTGCACTTCAAGGTGCTTGCTGAAGCTCCACAGCAATGGACACTGTAAAAGGTGAAATCCATGGTCAGTCATTGTTGCAAAGCAGTAGAACTTTGGACACAAAGCTCTGTCATGATCATGAGATTGTACTTGCTGGCTGAATCATGCCCAGTTCAGATGGAGCAATTGGAGTTCAAGCATAAGAAATCATGAGGTCAAGGCAGGTGACAGTATAACCAGTGGTTTTTTTTTTCTTTTGGTGAATTTTTTCTCACCAATCCAAAAAATTAGTGTTTTTTGGGCTAATCTTTTTGTTTAAATTGCTAGATTCTATATCAGGTTCCAGTAGGTGGCCAACAATATAGAAGGATGCTTAAATTTTTATTATCATTCACATGTTGTTTATAGCCAAATTTTGCTAAATCTATGGAAGATCACCACTCCTGCTACATCCAGAAATTGACAAAAAACAGAATGACCCGTATGAAACATGAACACAGAGATAGAGAAGAAGAGAAACACTTACTGTTGTTGCAAGATGGTTTGCCTTGAATGCTCCAGATGGTGCAGTGCTGCAGCAGTTGTACATGTCTATCTCTAATGCCAATCACCAGAGGTTAACTAGAACATTTCTAAAAAAATGACATCCTGGTTCAAAATAAGACTTTTTTCTTATCACTTTGGAGGTACAAACATTTAGAAATCAAATTAGGTTCCTGGAAAACCTATTGTCAACGAATATGCAAGAATATCTAAGCTTCAAAGATTAATGTCAAGCTGTATGTGAAAAAGTCCTAAGAAAACATATAAGGTCCTTTGTCATCTTGTGCAGTAGCCCATGTCACCAGAAACACAGTGTACTGAGAGCTACACAAAGTTTTACACAGGTTTAGAAATGAGGTGCATGTTCAATCTTCAGTCTAAATTACATGAATGCTTTTCAGTAAGTATATTAAGGTCTGGGGTGGGAGATCATATCATTTTTGTGACCACATTACATGAAATAATCTTCCATTGATGATAATACACTCAAAATAGTGACCAAAATGTGACATGAATTTTTGAAAGATTGTTGAATGTGCCACCCCAAACCTTAATGTCATGGAATGGCCTTGCCCTGGCCATTATATTGGGTGTGTTGCCTAACTCACACTAACAGGCTTGCCTGATACCTTACCCAACATGATAGGCAGGGCTCAACCATTCCATAGTACTTAATCCATTCTTCTTCATTCTTAATCTTGAGTATAACTGTCTCAAGGTTTTCAACAGGTACCTAATCAGTCCAGGATGAATGGTATATGTAAAGTGTATAAAAATATAGGTTTATCACCACCTCACCTCTACCAAATTCTCGAAAACTATGATCATGAGTTCCTGAAGATTAAGAATTCAAAATAAAGCATGTCATTAACAACACCAGTGACCAGAGAACAAGTTGTGTGATGAACACCATGTCTTATAAGAAACAAACAGCCTCTCACCAAAAGGGTTCCTGATAAATTGTATGTTCCAAGCTATGATTTTGCTGAAAGCACATGATTTTTATAACGTTGCACACTGGAGAACTCATAAGAGAGGAATACACAGATTGTGTACACCTCTGATGCACAGTAAGAACACCTAAGGACAACTTTTTGGATTTGCTATCCGGACAAAAGGAATCACTTCAACAGGATATTGTTTTTCTTACAGTAGTAGGCCATTGCTCATGACATATGTATGTTTATGTGATGTTTATTTATTTGTTTCTTTGTCTGCCTTTTGATAGGTGCTCAATGTACCTTTAGGAAACCTGAGGAAATTATTTCCTAGAATTGTTTGCTTATCTTTCAGTTTTTTCAAAATTTTATCATTTGCACAGCATTGAAATGTCTGCAATCCAATACCTTTCATGATAAAAGTTCCCTGATGTGACCCAGCATCAGAATCTGGCATGCTTGACTTCTTTTTCATGGCAACGATTATTGGAGATTATCTTTTTTGCATTCTAAGTTTCCCCTCAACCACCTAAATCTTTGGGGACAACCACAAGAAAGCTTTCATCTCTCAAACAACATACACTTTCATATTGTGAAGTTCACACCAAAATATATATTTTTAAAAATTGCACACTCACACACAACTACAAAACAAATAAATGTACAAGCACATGATTTTTCCACCAAATTGCAAGCTTTGAGGTATCTTCCTTTATGAGCACAAACCTCCAAAACCTAGAGACAAATTATTGGGTTCCCACACCCACTGCTTTTTTATTTCCTAATGTTTGAACTTTAAACTTTGGACTAGTGACCAAGGTTGGGGCACAACAATTTAGAATTCCTAAAGGAAAGTTGGAGACTTGATGAAAATGGAACACTCACTCAAATAAGAATGAAAATGTTTGGAAATCAAAGAAAGACACTCTCAAGAGTTTCAAGTTGCACTCCCACATTGGGATTTAGGATTCATAAAGAGTTTTGATTTTTGGGGCAAGGTTTTAAAGAATAGGTAGACCACTTTCAAATTAGTGATCTTTGGTTTTAATGAAAAAATCTTGAAGACATATACTTTTTTTTAGCTTTAATTTTTGATACAAAGTTGTTTTGTAGGAGTTGAACGTCAATTTGTGCATGAAACATAAATCACAATTTCATAACCTTGAGAAGCTTTGAATGAGAGCTGCAAGAAAGTGTTATTTCATCTTCAATTTGGCCCAATTTCCCATGATTTATTAGCCCTTAAAGTCACTAGACAACAAATTGTCTCAATTCACCCAAAAAATATTGAAATTTATGGTGTGTATATATATATATATATATATATATATACATAAGTGTGCCTATTGCAGGAATTCAAGTCATCATAAATTTTATCGGAGCTTCCAATGAATCCATGATCTAATTTTGATTCAAAATTACGTTAATCACATTCTTTGTTAAATTATGTAATTGAGAAGATAGGGAAATGCATGTGAAATATGTTGCTTTAACCAAGGCATTTTGAAGTTCTCACACCTTATTTTAAATATGAGAAATTAGAGAATGTGCCCTAAGCTTTTAGAGTTCTATTTGTTGTCAAATTCAAATTTTATTACCAATATCACTTAACAAACCTAAAGGTAGCTAACCATAACTAATAAGAAATTTCAATTGCTTCGTCAACTATGTTGCTTGTGGTTTTCCTCAACAAGGTTCCACTAATATCTTTTTGTCCAATCAATTGACAATTAAATTCACAATTTCACGATTAAATTTTAAACATATTGAAATAAAATATCATAATCTTTGAAAATAAAGTTGAAGAAAATGTAATCAATCTATTATTCACCTCCATGGACACAAACATTTTCACTAAAGACTTATTGTGGCCAAAAACTTTCACATCCAACCTTAATTTGATTGTTTTCCACTCGAGGTGAGATCTATGATATTATGAATTTATTTGCTTTAGAGTTCTTGGACATGCATATTTTGGATGGCATGTGGATGGGGTGAGGGTATTGAGAAATTTTCATCCAACATCATAGTAGTGACCCAACATCACAGTAGTGACTTTTAAAGGTCATAATTGCTGGATTATCAAGGAAACAACCTTTTGTTGTAACTCTACAGGTACTTCCTTTAATCTAAATTATTTGTCAAAAGACAACTCAATGTACAAACTACAATTTGTAATGTAATTCTTGTCACACATTTAAGCGTCCTCTCTGGTGTTTTTATTAGCTTAGCCCTTTATGGAAAGTGCCTAATGGTGCAAAGCTCATTTGGTCCCACATTTCTGTGAACATTTCCTATTTGAACTTTAGTTGATTTGGAAAGAATGACCAATTCCTTTGCAAAATGGAGTTGAATTCACATGCACCTAAAAACCATGAGCTAGGCCAGAGATATCACGTGAGTAGCTACTTGTTGTACATAGTTCATTCAATGAATAAAATGATGATAGTTTGTAGGTAGCAACATGTCGTTGTTTTGAGTGTTGCAACCTTAGAAGAGACTTATGTTAGGTGCTCAAAAAGATTGAATATTTTTTAAGCTATTGATTTTGAAGATCAACTTAAAATGAACATAATATTTTACATAAATATGAAAAGGTTAAAAGTGAGTAGGCTAATTTCTTTTGTAAGATTTTTACAGTGTTTTTATTGCTGTCATCTATGGTGCCATTGTCAAGCTATTGCTGTTGTTGACATTGTTTCATCTTGCAAGCAACTGACATCATTGTTTTTTGGCAAACAAGATGAACAAACCTATTTAACCTAGGGATCCAACAAAATGGAAGAATAGGGCTTTGCTTGCAACTGTACCAAAAATTTATTTCAGTTTCAGGACAAGATCCTTCCATTCTTATAATCAGAGCAGGCCAAAAGTTTGCCAGACTCCATATCTAACGAGGATTTTTTCTTTTTGATGAGAGTTGTGATATGGAAATTTTTTCCATTAAATAGTAAGATTAGTGGAATTTACACTAGAGAAACAAAAGAATCCTAAACCCCAAAACGACACATTTTGTTGGAAAAATTAAGTAGTTGATGACTCTAAGGCCTTTTGCTGTCCTATTCATGTACTTTTGTAGGATTTTTCCAAGGTGGTAGTGTAGTTCATCAGCTGGTTCCAATTTATCGTTCTGTGAATTCTATTTGTGATGGAAATCAACGGTAGATAAATGTACAGCAATGAGAATCAACAGTGGCGAAGACCGCTCTGGAACAAACCCAGGTACCTGAACCCAAGATCACTACACAGAGCGGCATCTCACCCTACCGGACTCGGGCACAGTTCCTAGGTGGAAAGGGCCCGTTTCATATTAAGGGGGAATATTCGTATAGCCACTGGGCCGATTCCATAGCACAACCAAGGATTTTGAGGGGAAATTCTGCCATTTTCCAGAAAGAGAACACATTTTTCCAGAGCCTCGTGCACTCCAGCTTGGATGGCAACAAGTGCAAAGGAGACAGCCGCGAGCATCTAGCAATTTGGCGTGACTAGAAAATCCTTCAAAATGTACATCAGAACAGGAATGATGTGAAATTATCAATTCCGAAAACGGGGAGCAATTTCGCTGAAAATCCACGATGCGTACCACCACCACCACCACTATGTACTAGTACTGGTAACTACTTCAATACAAGACGAGACATGGCATCTACAAAGTGCAGCAGATATTCAGTACATGTAACTTAGCTCTCCCAAGCAAGTCTGATGCAATGTGGTGCTTTTGGTAATCGGAAATTATACACTGGGTCGAAGGCTTGCTGCGCTGCTACATGTTGCAGCTGATTATGATCAATGGTTTTGTTGCTTCTTCATGTTTCTCTCCTCCCAAAGCGTAGGGAGCCCCTTCACATTCTGCAGTGTGATTTGTGGGGGCTCATTGTCAGGTCTTGGAGCCGGCAGTGGGATTGTGGGTATCATCACTTCGATCACAAATACCTCGTACCAACCCTCCTCTATGCAAGCCCCGGCGTGACCTCGTAACTTGTCAGGCTCCCCTGCTAATCCGCGAACCTCGGCTATGCCTGCTCTCTGGCGTCTGTCAGACGGGTTCATGATTTGAACTCTATCCCCTTTCGCGAACTGAGCCAACATCGAATTAATGATTCAGTCCACGCGCATAGTTATACGATGAATTCAATTCTCTATGCAATTTATTCCTCACAGCTAGCTAGCTACTGATCTCGAACATTCCATTCAAGAAGTTCTTACTGCAACTCGAGTTTCAACCCTATTAGGAGATAAAAAGTGAAGAGTTTTTCAAGAAAGAGAGTTGCAAGGGACATGAATTGAAAAAACAAACCTTCGGAAAAATGTTCGAAGTGGGCTCCGATGTGACCGCATTCCGCCGGGCGTTCGGCCTTATTAATACCCCTGTACTAGATTCATCTGAAGGCGGTGCCATTCCAGCCATAATTCTTCTCACGATCTGTTATTGCATCCCACCACCCGAACAATGGAACGAAGCTGTCATTCCATGCCACTGCAAAAGCACAACAGCTAGCGATACGTTCGACAGCTGTGAGTTCGTGAAAGCAACTGCAGCTAGATCAATGCCTTGAAGAACGTACTCTCAGAACTGCGTACTCGTACGTGAAGCTGTATGGCTACAAATTACTTGCGAATCTTTCCATAGTCTAAATTCAAGACCTCTGTCCTGCAGGTCGCCGGTAAGAATATCACTAGCTGCATCTCAAGCTTCCTCAACAATTTAAGTCGTTTTAGATCAAGACCCACTTGAGGCCGTTGCAAGAGCAAACTAATCTTTTGCCAGGAAGAAGAAATTCCCAACTATACACGAAAACTCTCCAGTTTCACAACTGAATTGCAAACCATCTTCATGTGATCACATGTATATGAGACCATGTTCATATGCTACTGTTCCTTTACATCGAACTCGAAAGTCGAGACCTACTGATGAAGACTGTCACAGCTGTTCAAATGAAAGATTTTGAACAACCAGCTCAAAGAAAGATCGATCGAGAAGTTGCTGCTCAGCGTCGACTATTTACAAAACCTTTTCGCATGAACAAAACTGCTACTTACAAATCCATCGAGCTGTAGTCCACGAATTCAAGAAGAAGATTCTCATCATAACAAGATGCAATTGAATGTGCTGATCCGCTACCGGGTTGCTCCTGATAGTACTGATCTGTATTTGAAATCGAAACAATCTTCAACTGCTGCAAGAGGAAATTTTGTTAACAAGACAGTTTTGTTTGTAATTATGATGGACATGTGACCGACCATGTACAAAGAGAAGCTTGCACACATGTATTTTGTCCTAGGCAGGTTCAACGCTTCGCAAATTGCAAAAGACTGATGACAAAGAAGCAAGCCTCTTTATTCCACGTCCACACCACAAGAACACTCAGGTCGATCGCTGTTGATTTAAGCTTCAAGAAGTACCTATCATGAGCACCTACTTATAATGATTTCTGAGAGTTCACAGTTTTAACATCACGAGAAAAGCAGGACTATTGTTTAAGTACAATGCACAACCCGAGTACCCGGAAGTTCTCAGAGAGTCGAGCCTTTGTACACACTAGATTGTCTTTTGCACAGACTATATTGTCTTTTGCGTTAGCAACCTGACAAAATTTCATATTGTCCGATCGCCATTTGAACTATTGTATTATTCTTTCTCAGTTGCAACACATTGCACGATCACAGATTCCACAATCTATCTCACAGATTCACATTCATTTCATAGTTAGAAGACCTCCGGGATGGCACTATGAGTATGCACCGTTGCTGGGTTCAAGAAAATTCCGTCATAGATCGCGGCTGCAACGGCGGCGCCGAGGAACGGGCCAACCCAATACACCCAGTGGTTGGTGAAGTCCCACTCCACAATCGCGGGTCCGAAGCTGCGCGCTGGATTCATCGATCCGCCGGTATACGGAGCGCCTACCAAAATATTCACCAACACCGTGAACCCGATAGCGAGGGGAGCGATCACTCCGATGTTCCCCCTCTTGGGATCTACGCCTGTCGCAAAGACCACGAAGACCAGCGCGAAAGTGAGGATGGCCTCCATTGACATAGCTCCAAAGACCGTTTCCCCGACGCCGACCGTGTGCACCGAAACCGGCTCTCCTGTCGTCAGCTTTTGCAACACCCAAGCTCCTGCCACCGCGCCGAGTAACTGCGCAATCCAGTACATGATCAATCTGACAATCGTGATCTGGCCCGCCAACGCGAGCGCTAGCGACACTGCAGGGTTAACGTGCCCGCCTGAAATGTGGGACGTGGCGGCGACGAGAACCGCGAGCGCAATCCCGTGGGCGATGGCGATGATGAGAAGACCGCCAGCACCCAGATCCCCGGAACCGTGGATCTTCTGGTACGACATCGATGATCCCACTCCGACGAACACGAAGAAGAAGAGGGCGATAAATTCTGCCAAAGTGCCTCTCAGCGCGTCAGGCGACGAGATTTCCTCTCCATGTCCAAATGCAGGCCTCGCCATTATCAAATCGATAACTCGACCTTTGCTGCTGCTAAATCAGATTCCCAAAGTTCCAGATCTCTCACACACTAGAAGATCACAAAGTTTCTCGGCAACGTACGTAAGCTTCCCTCGAGTTGTAATTCAATTCTCTATCACTCACAAAACTCAGAAATCTCTTAGCGACCATCCCAGTACAAAGCTAGACTGTAGTGTAAAATCTTCCTGCTGCTCAAGACCTCCACAACGACATATTCTATCGCAACCCACGAAGATTCCTCAGCGTTCACGTGGAGGAACACAAGCGCCTGGCAACGAGCCCAAGAGATTCGTCCTGAAAATGGCAAGTTGCTGCAGATTTTATAAAGCTCCTGGCGGTCACGCGGTACTAGAGATACCGAGTTATGGATGTGGTAATGAATGCGCAGCAAGCTTTTTGCATGACTACCACCACCGAGAGCTAGCCGCTGCTTTGATCTTTTGTGGACGGAAACTTTTCCATGTTGAACGAAACCATCACGACGTGGCCATGCAGCTTCTCTTGTTGCCATCTTTACTGCAGTCAGCCCATTCAAGTGGATGATGTGTACTTGCAGACGAGCTCGTGATGCACATTTATTGCCATTTCGAGAGTGGCAGCTGCTATTTTATTACTATCCTTGTGCTTAATGCACTCGGCCGTCGATCTGTGACTCGATCGTTCACGGCTTTCTGTTTGGAAACGCGGATGTGATGACTGTTTGTTTAACGTCGTGTTCTGTCATGGGGGCGAGGGTCCAGTTCATGGATAGATCATGTATCCTCCTGCGCAGTAGAGAAACTCCACTAGTGTACTCGAACAGCAAAACTTTTCACGTTTAGGATTACGAATGACGTAAGACAAATGTCGAAGAAATTACGAATTCTTTCTGAACAATGTACGCATGTGCGAATCGAGATTAACACTCGAATCATATGACTCTGTGCGTCTTGTAAATGGCGGCGATCATGAAACAGGGAGCAGCTTAGGGGGGCCCACTTTTGGATGCAAGAGGCTGCAGACAAATGATATCGAGATTAATGTTTGGACAGGTTTTTTTATTCTGAATAGAAGAAAATAGATCATGCATTTGGAGCTCATCTCATCCCCCAGAATTCAACACAACGTCTGGGGTATAATCATTGAACTCCTCGTCAATGCCGTAAAGGAAATGAGAAGGTTGAACTTTTGCATCACGCGAGCCTCATGAGCAGCAAAGGAATTCACAAATCTGTACCCTGAGTCTTCAAGAGTGACGAAAATCGTGCATTCCTGGCCCACAAGCTGCAGGATCTCATCACAAAAACAAGATGATGATCGCGACTGTGATAGCAGCGGCAATCTGTGGTGTAATGATGACACTCAGGTTCCCTCGATCCTTACCAGGAACATCGAAGAAGCTGGCGGGGAACTGTGCACCTCTCTGCACCTGGCAGAAATTGTGCACCTCTCAAGGTGAAGCTCTCTGCCAGATTCTTCAGGTAACAAAATGGTTCTGGACGATGGACAACAAGGCAGTTGAAGCTTTCTTGCCCTGCACAAATCTGAGAACAATTTCTTGCAGACTGAAAGCTAGACTAACTCTCTCTGCTAAATTCTTCAGATTGTGAAACTTGTAACATCTGAATGGTTCTAACTTATGGAGGATAGACAAGAATGCCGTTGAAGTTTTCTTGCAGAAATGTGAGAGGAAATTTTCTAGCACACTGAAGCTGACACTCTCTGCCTAATTTTTCAGATTGTGAAGTATAACCAAATGTTTCTGGAAGATAGACAAGACTGCAATTGAAGCTTTTCTTCCCTTGCACAATTGGGAGAAAGGACTTCTTGCACACTGCAGGTGTGGCTTACTGCCAGATTCTTCAGATTGTGAAGTCACTATAACAGGATGGTCCTGAAAAATGTACAAAAAATACCATTGAAGTATTTGTCCCCTTGCACAAAAGTGAGAAAGGATTGCTTGTGCACTTCAGGTGTAGGTCTCTGCCAGATTCTTCAGATTGTGAATTGTAACAAAATAGTTCTGGAAGATGGACAAAAAAATGCCACTGAAGTTTTGTTGCCTTTCACAGATGTGAGAAAGGATTTCTACAATATTGAAGCCAAGGTACCCTGTGGTTGTTCCTTCGAGGTACCTTGTGATTCATTGTTCAAGATAATTTTAAGTACACCTCGTTATCTAGAGGAAGTAGATTGAACTTGTAGGAGATTTTGGAGCAAATTTCCAAATCACCCAATGTGCTTGTCCAAAGCAGCTGTTTCTGTGAAAGATTTCTTACTAGACTTTGGACAAATATAAGTATGTAATTGTGGGGAAGGTGAAGGGACACAACTAGTAGCATTTCAAAGCTGGTGAACAGTTGCATCTTTTCATCCAATTATTTACCACTCATGCTTCTTCCTTCCCCTTTGTACAGATTGTGGTGCTGATTTTTTGGCAAGGAGATCATGTTCAAAATAGGAAAATATAAAGGTGGTGAGTTCTTCTGCCAGTTGGAGAAGCAAGCTCCACGGCTGTCCCTACATTGCAAATTCAGAAAAAAACCTGCAACACAGGCGGTAACAAGATCAACAAAACTTTTCCTGGGTCATATCATTTTTATACACCAAGTGCATACTGTGTGTTCTCTTCCTCCCTGATCCCAAACGAAAATGCAGTAGTAATTTCCTTCACCTTGTCTGTTACTCAATTCACAATGTAAGCACTTTCAGGTTTCCTCTTCTTAGTGTTCAGTCTTCGTTTGTTTTGCCACCATACAAATCATGATGGTGAAAGTGCATGTCACTGAGCCTTTTTCAGTGCAATTGTGGCCCACTGATCACCGTTCATGATTTTGCTGTTTTGTGTCACATGACTGAATTGATGAACTCCTAGACTCTTGCATCACATGCCCATGTTGACAAGAAAAAATTGACACCTGGTGAGTAGCCTCCAGCTAAGGTTTCAGTACAAGATTCAGGTTCTGTATGATGTAGAGGTTGTCTTGCACGAGGTAGATTGATAGGAAGATGATAGGGTACAAAGATGGAGATGCAAATATTGTGTGTTCAAAAGTTTGACATCAAATTTGGACTCAAAATGTTTACTGCTTTGTTTAGAACCTTGTAGAGCGACATGTGAGGAAACACACCAAATTTCCTAGAAGGATGATGATGTTGCTATGATGTCATAATGTTTTATCTGGCCATGATGATGGGGTCAGGATCATGAGCTTCACTTCAAGACTAAGATCTTGCCTTGTGGTTTTCTTTTCTGGATGATCTCCTTCAAGTTGAGAAAAGACATAATTTACACACACGCACACAAAAAGAGGGAGAGAGAAGAGGGCTGCTATAAAAGCTGAAGCAAATGCAGCATGCCATTAGGTTCATCAAAGGAGAACATGCTGGATGAGCCTGATGAGCCTGCCGCCTATGCGGCGGGAGGACCAAGGCAAGAAGACCCTGGTTCTCGACCTTGATGAAACCTTGATCCACTCTTCATTCCAGCCCACTCGTGTGTATGACTTTATAATCCGTGTTGAGATCGAGGGTCGAATGACAACTATTTATGTGCTCAAACGCCCTTATGTCGATCGGTTTCTTCTTGCAGTCTCCAGAAAATTTGAGGTGGTTGTGTTCACTGCCAGCTTGAGGAAATATGCAGACCCACTTCTTGATCAATTGGACATCAATGGCCTCATCAAGTATCGTTTGTACCGTAACTCATGCCGATCCATGCAAGGTGGGTTTGTGAAAGATCTTTCTCGGCTGGGGAGAGATATGAGCAATGTGGTAATTGTCGACAACAACCCTCATTCCTACTTATTGCAGCCATCGAATGCCATTCCGATTGGCACATACATTGATAACATGAGGGACCGAGAGCTTCTTGATCTTATTGACTTTCTCGACCATTTGGCTGATAGCTTTGATAGTGTCCCTACAACTCTGAGCTCCCATTTCAGCAACTAAATTTACTCTCCTTGAACCCTTCCTTTCACTTGCAAGTTGTAGACCATTTGCTGCAACACAGAACCATGAAAATCCATCAATGTTGCTAATATATCTTAGCAAGATTAAAGGATTTAATATCCCAAGAGTCTACCTGTAAGGATCAAATGTTTGCATATCACCAGTTGTTTTTTGCAGGATGTGTAGCTTCTTGACAAAATTGGGATTGAAATGAGGTGTACACTAAATCCAAATCATTGTATGCTTCTTGAGCTTCATGCATCAAATGTGTTGGCATTTTAACTGATTTTGACTTGTCTGTGGGCATGTTCTAATCCACTTCAGGAGTTGCTTCTTGGATCCATCTTAGAGAAGTTGCAAAACCTTCCAAATACTCCTAATTCGTAGGCCATGCCCTAAATTGTGCCTAGGATAATAACCAGGAACTGTTTTAACTCTTTTGCATTCTTTGACAGGGCTGATGTCCACAGGAGAGGAAATTTATTTTGGCATCAAACAGGGAAAAGCTTTGATTTAGGAAAAAAATGAGTTCTAAACTTGTGAATGCTTTCTTTCTGACTTGCTTTTACACTTGCATCTCAGAAACTAACATCATAGTTCTATGCGGTGCTTTCTCAACTCTGATGCTCTGCCAGGAGACTCTGAACATGCAACTGCCCAGTGCATAAGATTCATAATTTCTCTCAACCCTAAAGCTGCTCTTAGTTTTCATGTACAACAGTATTTGCCATGGTATAGTACTTGACATGTTATTACTGCATACAATTGGAATCCTCAATTTTGTAATGGACTGATTCTGTGACAGCAATTCTGATGTCTCTTTGAGCCAGAGATATGTACATGGGTAATAAGTAGTTAAAATCCTAGGAGGCATCATCTCTTAAGCAAAAGATAGAGAATATTTCAGAACTCTGAGCTGAGTGAAAAAGCTGGGTAGTAAGAAGAGCCAACTTCCCATTGAGCTGGATTGCATTGTTTGTGGCCTTTCACTTCCATCACAATATTTGTCAAGTAGTGTATTGTAGAGTCTAAATTCCTCTACATGGCCAATTATGTTTTGTATACTAGTGCCAAATAGTGGAGAAATTTATCAAATTATTTGGAGAGTTCTTTGACAACCTTCCATATTTTGGGTGTGAGTTGAAAGAAAATCTTGTTTTCTTCTTATAAATGCACCTCACTTCAAATGTGTGGTATAGTCTCAACTTGCACCTTCAAAAACCAACCAACTTAAGTGTACTCCATCAAGTTTCTCCCTTTTAAGAAAATTCCATAAGCAACAAACAAAAATTAATAGGAAGAAACATTGTGCCCTAAAACTGTTCAGTGGCCATACATGTGATATGTTTCTTTGTATAAAGATGTGACAACAGACATCACCTGATTGGCTCTAGTGAAAGAGCAAATATGTGATCCCTCTTGGAAATGGTGGTCAATGATCAATTATTACACCTTCCCAAAGTCTAAATTCATACTCAATCATGCCAATAGTGGCTTCATGGCTTCTTGAACATAAGTTTTATTTTGCCTCAATAAGAGGGATTTGTGTGATGAAGCCTGATGTCCAGATGTTACATTCAAGATACCATTGGTGACCCAGGACTAGAAGAGAGCACCTCATTCAATCAAATCAGCTACATATTAAACTTGGCAATGGCTTTTGGGATGGATTTGACTTGTCAGGGTTCAATTCAACAAAATTGCTAATCTAACCAAAAGAACTCCATGTACAGCGTGACTATGACACTACCTACTATGACAAAGTCTAATGAAAAATTAAGGGTAGATGAAAACCTAAGTGAATGATACAGCGCTATCAACCGTCGAAAGTGGTATGGGACAACTTTCTAGCAATTGATGGTGATGGATGGTGCTATGGATTTCCAAATTTGTTTTGCATTTGTGTGGTTTGTTGTTTTGCAGGTTATATGTGATAGCTTGATCTTTTGTTACGATAGCATTCTAAGTTGGTGTTTTGTTTTGTTGTTTTTCATTGTTAAAAATGTTGGTGATTTTTGTGTTGGATTTGATGGATGCAATATGGGACATTGGAACATGGAGGATTGGTTTCCGAAGGAGATATGAAGCTAAACATTTGCAATTTGTTGAAACGCTTGATTGTTGAAGGGTAGTTCTTTGTTTTTTTTCCAATTGTTTGCCCTACGATAAGGGAGAAAGTCCTTATGTTGGGCTTAAATTCTAAATGAAGTATGTATTTCTCCACTACACATATGCTTCAAATGATGAACTCAAGCTTAAAAATAGAATTTAAGGATCACAATTCAAGGACATGATGAATATCTCTAAGGATTTTGGAGTGATCTAAATGGCAAGTCAATTGTGGTATAATCAAATTTTTGGTTAGTCCACTAGAATTTTATTAGGCTAATATGTGGATGGGGAGAGAATACCCAATTGTGATGCACTCCCAACCTCCTCAAGAGATTCAAATATGAGTCTAAAATGAAAACATCGAAAAAATAGGAAGTTGGGGCACACTTCCTGGCTCACAGCACTTTGGGGGTAGAAGGGCGTGCTGGAGTTCTGGAATGGGACTAGGAAGATTGATAAGCACTTCAATCATTCACACAGACCTACACAAAACAAACAACAAGTTAGTTAGTGCAGAGCTAGAGCACTTTTGAGCTAGGACGAACCACGGGCAAATTCGAACTCACAAGACTCACCATGGCCCGGACTTGGGGGAAGCCACCACCTTCCCCCTTATAGTATACTATGTGCCTCTTCACGAGGCCCACATCCAAATGGCATTTTGTCCTGGGACTCCCAAATGGAAGTCCCTAAATTCCCAAAGTTGGAACTCCTCGACTTTGGGCCCCATAACTTTGTGTGCAGACCTCTAATTAGATGAGGTCTAAAGCAAAGTTGTAACTCTCATCAAGAGCTTTCCAATGGTATGTCACACGCCACCTACACACAAGGAAACCGGGTCAATTCCTGACTTTTAGTGGTCGTGAGTCAAATTGCCAATTTGACTCTCGACCTTTCTTTTGGCCATAATTTGTGTTTCATATGTCCAAATTGGTCATGCGAGATCATTTTAGACATCTAAGTTTCAATAATTTTCCAATGATATAAATAATTATTCAATCCAATAGGTTTTGACCCTTGAAATCGCCCTCTAAAAATTCAAGAGTCCATTGAGACTCTAACTCCCAAAATGAGAATTCACTTGGGAGTGTGAGGGTTTATTCCCTCACACTCTTTTACACTTTCGAGAGCATGACATGTGACCCCTGGGCTTCCCTTTTGGCCCGCAACCTTGCAAGCCCTTGCTTTGGTTGCGAACCCAAGGCTAGGGTTGCGACAAATTATGTGGGAATTTCAAAATAAGGTTATGTTCTGAAGAAATCTAATTTGTTATAGGGAAAATCTATCAATGGGCATACATAACATTGCATTATGTTTGTCAATTTCCTGTGTCAATGTAACTCATTCTAATTTTCATGTTGTAATTGGAATCACCATACAACATCTAGTTTAATAGGGATTGCTTGTGTTAAGCATTGAAAAACAAGTAAATTTTTAATGTGGGATATCTATAGCACTATACTATGAGGGTGTAGTCCAATAATGTTATTATGGGGAGATGGTTCTTTTAAGTTGGGAAAAGTTCAATCATAGTGTGGTCTACCATTATAAAGATTAGTGGTGTTCATGAAAGAAACATTGGAATGTTTTGATCCTTGATGATCCAGTTTAGGGTAAATTGTTTAGATAGGATACCATTTAGGCCAATGATTTGTGATGATTTCTAAACTTCAATAACATAATGTTGTTACATATGGCCAAGTTGGTTACATGACTATTCAATTGTATAATTGGGGTAATATAGTGGCCTTGTTTCTTTTTCGTTACGAGAGTTCCATTTCAAGACTATTTCAATTTGGCTTCAAGAAATTCATTCGAGTCTTAAACCACTCATTTCATAGACAATTTGCAAATAACCATTTTGGAAATTTGGTTCCATTTTTTGAATTCATCTTTCCAGTAAATTTGTAAACTTTTGAATAATCAAAACTCATGGGTTTTTAACCATTTTGAAATGTCCAATTGTAGTACATTCAACATCAATCCTATAAGCACATTACTAGAATCCAACTAAAATTTTGAAATGCCTATTATAAAATATTTTACCTTTGCACGACTATTAATAGGTGACAAAACCATTGGCCCCACCTCCATTGTCATCTTTAGCCATGTTCAACAGAACTCAACTTATTTCTTTTCTATCATGCTTTCAAGATTATGCATTGTCATGAAAGCCAAATATCTAAAATTGTTGGAGTGTTGTATGCAACTCCTCATGGAATTCAATGAAGCAAGTTTCGTACTCATTAACCTCATTCCATGCCTTTTCTTTACACATCAAGGACCATACTAAATAATTTGGCATAATTTCAAACAATCGTAAAAACCTCCAAGATTTTTCTTAATGTATTTGGAGCATAAATTCCTAGGCATTTTGGAAAATGAAATGCCAAAATGCCCTCAGGTAATTTTTCCCGTGGTACTTGGAAAGTACCCACGAAATTTTCATGTCATTAAAAGTAGTGGTTTTTTTTTTTTTAAAAGAAATTTCACTTGC
>Ga0116227_10001918_pt1 | contig 47387 bp, 40 predicted proteins | sample S1TSphgellanicum_FD_89693 | JGI IMG/M metagenome (GOLD analysis project Ga0116227, IMG submission 89693) | Host-associated microbial communities from peat moss isolated from Minnesota, USA - S1T2_Fb - Sphagnum magellanicum MG | ecosystem: Host-associated > Plants > Peat moss > Unclassified... | reverse complement strand
AAAACCCAACACAATGCATTTCTATTGTATCCTTTCCATATTCTTCTTTGATCCATTAACTTTTGCAATCGCAATTTAGTTACTTCATCTTCAAGGACAACATTTTGTTGAGTTTGAAAAATGTGGTTCTTTTCTTCCATAACATCTATTTCAATTTTAGCATCTAAATACCTCACATGATGCATTCTCAATCCTAGTTTCCATTTTTAATGATGTTTTACAGAGTTAAACAAAAAAAATTCAATTAAAATATAATTCAAAAAAAAAGAAGTTCAAGAAAACGTTAAAAAAATGCAAAATTTTTTAAGCATTTACAAATTCATTAACTCATTTTGCCCTCCCTTCATATCAAACAATGAAAAACTAAATTTCAAAAGAATTTTTTTTTAGTTCACTTAATGTGTGGTTGAATCAAGTGAAACCTCTAGTCAACTTGAAATTTATAAAAAAATAATGAAGACCATATCAATGATAAGTATGAAATATTATCAAATAGAAAAAATTAAAATAATATAATATTTAAAAGTAATAAAACAAAAAATATATATAATACATTTTTTTAAAAACACAAAAGGCTTGAAGAAAATCCTTTAAATGACACCACAACAAATATATATATATACACAAACTATAAAAAAAAATTAAATTCAAAAAGATAAAAATGAAAATAAATCAAAACAAAATTATACAACAAAAAAAAGGAATAGACAACAAACAAAGTAAAATTAAATAATAATGATAACAATCAAATTTGAAAAACAAGGAAGGCAACAAATAAGACTTCAAAATAAAATTAAAATAAAAATACCCATTTCCAACAATACCTTTTTAAAAAGGGAATAAATATAAATAAATTTAATTTTCAAAAAAAAGACATACATGTGAATCAATTTCTTCCAACTCCTACAAAATAGAACAAACATCCAACAAAAAAAAAATGTAAACCATTGAGACAAATGGATTAAATCAAAACAAAATACTCAAACATTTTTTTAAATGAGGAAAAAAAAAAAAAAACCTCAAAGTTTTGAAGGCTGTGGAGCTCCCTCTTCCAAGCTTGAACCCACCAAAAAAAACAGAAAAGGGGAAAGTACCATTTTTACAAATCATGTGTGAAGTGAAAAATAAGACACAAAAAGGACTAAAACATGAACCAACAATAAGGGAAAGGAGAAAAGTACCTCAAGAGGCATGTTGCCTGACAAACCAAGCTCAAATGCAAATAAGAGTAAAACGCAAAGAAAACCACAATGCAAGAAAACCAAAACACAAAAGGGGCAAAACATGAAGAAGAGCTGAGCAAAAAAGGGCAAGGGAGTGAAGGAAAGAATATTTTATATTGTCTCCTTCCTTTCCTAGTCATTAAGTTTAAGATTCAGGGTTACGACAATTACAACTATAACTAACCAGAACCTTACTAACCTAAATTAACCTAAAACCTAACCCAATCCCTAAGCTAAACTAACATCTAAACCCTAAAACTAAAACTAGACCTAACTTGATATCAATATCTAGATTTGATTTGATATTGAGATGGCTCACAAATATAAAAAATTCGGATATCACAAAAGTTCAATATTCGAAAGTCTAGACATCAACCCAACACTAATGAGCATTACACTTTGGATGAAATATAATCAAAATAACCAAGGTTGGATCAACTCTTCAACCTTGCAACTTATTTATGTGCCTAGCTTAGGTTGCTAGCTAAGGTACCTAAAATACTAGGTCTAGGCCTAGGGTAGTAGCTAGGTAGCTTAAACTAGACCTAGGTTTAACTAGTTAGGGGACCTATGATAGGCCTAGGTTCCTAGCTAGGCTACCTAACTTTAGCTTTTAGGTTAAGCACAAGTTGCCTATTATAGGTTAGAAACCAAGCTTCTTAACCTTGGCCTAGGTTTTATGGATGGAAGACCCCCAACCCCCACTACCACAAAATGCCATGTGGTACACATGAAACATGGCACCATTTAATTCAACATATTATAATCATATAAACAATTACAAATCAGATTTGTTGAGAGTCCTATGACTAATGAATGCCACATCAAAAAGGATGGGTGTCTTAGGGTATGGATGAAAAATCCACCTTTAGTGATAAAAAATATGCAACTGTAGTTACAAATAGATGCCATATGAAGGTCCTTTAATGTCTTTTGCAATTGGTTAACTTTTGCCACTTGGGCAAGGCAACTGTCAAGTTTTGGAATCATATGTGTCATGTCTCTTATGACTAAAATGGCAATCATTAATTTGCGAATTTCGTTTGATATAATGCAAAAACATGAAATTGATGTTGGTTTGGTATATAAGTTTGTGCCTATATCAACATTGGTAGCATCTACAAAATACCAAAATGGTTGTCCACTGTCGTTGCCTACCCTAAGGTAAAAATCTTAAGCAACCTACGAAAATGACTAGGTTTCTTAAGCTTTTGCTAAAAAATAATGTAACATTGGGTCTAGGCTACCCAAAAAAATTGAGTAGAATGCCTATGAAAACTTCCCTTCTCTTAAAATTTTCTATTTACATATTATGGGTAGTGGTTATCATCAACAAAATCTAGTTGAACCATCTCCTATTTCTCTCTTAACAAGATCAACATTGAAGGTTCAACACAATGTTGGTATGTTATATAAGGTTGGGTTGGATATGAACTTGAGTATGTACCTTGGTAGGTCAAACCCCAACCCTTTTGGTATGGGATTTAGTCATGCCCAAGAAATATCATAGCTCCTTGTCAAGATCCATTTATTTATAACTATACATTTTGTACCCCAAAAGAGTTCTTTATAGCAATTTCTATTCACACTTAAATTACAACAATTCTTACTTATGTTTGGGTGTGCATAAGTAAATTTGGTTTTCATGGGATGGAATGGAAGGTTTGAACATCACATGCTATGTGTAGAAGTGGCACATCCTCAAATAGCTTGTACATTATTTCATGTTATGAAGGTTCTAAAGGTTGTTGGTTGTCATGACAAACTTGATAATACAAACGCTTAACTTTGTTTTGAATGTGGGATGTCAAATGTTGGGGTATTAAACGAACAATTGGATTCATGTTTTACCTATATACATGTGTCATGATCTAGAGCATTATGGTTTTAATGGCAAGGTTATGTATTCAACAAAGTTATAGGAAGATCACTTACATTGGAGTTGTAATTTGAAGAAAATGGTTAAATAGCTTTGATTTACTTGAACCATGTGGTATGTAGTGTTTTAATGTTTATTTTCATCATACCCATGATTTATAAAACAACTTGACAATTGTATCTACCAAATTAGCACATACAAAAATGAAATTAATCATCATACCCATACCAAACTAATATGTAAAAATCTTTAAAATCCTCATACCAATACAAGACAAGTCCAAATGAACATACTTGCCCAATATTACATGCCCATGTCTTTGGCCACGCTACTCAACCTAAAACTCAAAAATGTTACAAAATCAAGAATGTTATAGAATTTTATCAAATGAATCAACTTTCCACACCAACTCTTGCATTCTAGTACCATTTTCAACAACATTGTCCATTTCTTTTAGGCTTCTATCAAGCTAGCTATTGAACCTCACAAATGAAAAAGATTCGTTAAAAAATCTTCGAACTCAATTTATAGAAACACCAACCCTCTAAACTTGCTCTAAATTTAATTTATATTCCATGAATATTTGAACATTATTTATCTTTGCACACCCATGTCTTTGCCCATATTATTTGGCTAAAATTCAAGAGTGCCAAAAATTCAAAAAGTCACAAAATTGTTTTTTTACAAGCCAACTTTTCAACCCTTTGGCTCATTGTAGCATCATTTTCAATAACTTTATACATTTCCTTCAAGCTTTTGCAAAGTCAGTTGTTGAACCCTCACAAATCCAAGAGAATTTCATCAAAAGATCCTCGAAGTCAATTTACAAAAGCACCATCCCTTTGAACTACAAGTAAAATCCATGAAGATTTGAGTGCCAAACAAAAACACTTTTGCTCACCCACACAAAAACTATGATGCTCAAGAATTTCTAATGCAAAAAGAAATTTTAAAAAAAAAAGAATTAAATGAAGCTTTAAAAAATGAAGACAATTTGCAAACAATTCTATTGGGGTTGTTGAAACCAATCATTACCCATAGTTTGCATACGAATGTTTTTAAAGGTAGGGTGGTAGTTTTCTCAATTTTCTTTGGGTACTCTAAACTTAGAAACCCTAGGCTACCTACATTTTTTAATAAAAGCTTAAGTGACCTAATCATTTTCCTATGTTACCTAAGATTTTAAATGTATGGTTGGCAATAATGCATGACCATTTTGATATTCAATAAGCAGGACCCCATCATGTTGGGATGGCCAAAGCCAATATCAACCCCATACTCAAATCAATTTGATTAAGACCAATGATGTCTGGTTCTTAATTTCAAAAAAAGACCTTCAGTCTCAATTCTAACCTTATCTTTTAATAAAACCTTCTAAACTTGAAACCAAATATTTGAATTTTAAGAACTTTCAATTTAATTTAAAACAAAGTCCAAATTCATCTCCATTCCAAAAAAACTAAACAAATTATTTTGAATAATATTGATTTGTACTAGTAGTGCAGAAAATTCAAAATAAAAATTATATAATATTAATCATGTACAATCAATCAAATGCAATAACTTGCCCAAAATGTAAGGCCAAAATTCTCTATATATATATTATTATATTTACTAGGAGAGAACCTAAACTTGTTTAAAACAAAACACCACCCCAAGTTCAAGCAACACAGGTCAAGACATGAGGTAATGCCATCATTGTACAAATTTTATCCCTACCTCATACCAACCAAAAATCAATGTTGTACCCAATGCTAGGCCTTGAATTTTTTTTAAATACCAAATATTAGGACCAACCTAGTATGTTCAAGAGTTGGCACTGAACCAACACTAGTTTGGAGTTTGGATGTCTATATTTGCAATGGATACACTGGTCTTAACATAGTATAGTAAAAAACACTTATTTCTAATTGGTTGCCCATAATGATTGGCCCAAGTGGTACATTTAAACCACTTCTCACATTTTATCATCCCATTTGGCCCTACATACCCTAAATGTACAAAGTTTGTGAGTTTTATTTATTAAATGAGGTGGCTCCCGAGTCCCCTTTTTTTTTTTTTTTAAATATTGACAATTAGCTAATTTGATTGGCCCATCACAAGAGGAAAAAAATTAAAAACTTTGGAAGCTTGTCAAAATGTGTGTTTTTTATTTAAGGATGAACAATCTCCATTTTGGCCCAACCATATGGGTGAAAAAGGTGAAAATTTTGGGCAAACCATATGGGATAAAATTGTGGATTGTTAACAAGTGATAAATAGTGCATATGTTAGGAGTGGTTAGTGTGTTTGATAAAAATATATCTCACATGGGAAACCCTCCCCCTTATTTTGAAGGTCATAAGTTTCACATTACATAATGGAATTTAATGATTCAAAAGTTTAAAGATGAGCTACAAATTATCTTTGGACTCCATCATCAACTGAGCATCAACCATGAATATTTTAAGTGTTCACTCATGGGCATTTTTATCTTAGTCAAAGATGAATCAAACACTTTGATTCTTGCACTTTGACATTGTATTTGGCCTCTGAAATTTATTTAAAACTTCCAAAATGTGGAAATTTTCTTTCATTTTTAATAGATAAAACTACATACCCATTTTTTACCCCAAAAAGGAGTATATAATAAATTTCATCTATCAAAATTTAATTAATTTTGTATACCAAAACCCTTACTTCATGGAAAATTTTGAGTGCTAATATATCCTTACCCAATGGGTAAATAAATTGAAATATATATATATATACCCTTACCCAAAGATAGATAAAAACAATATACTCACACAACACTGGTAGAGATCTAAGGTTGGGGTGTGACCTGCTCGTCGAGCATCTCCGTCGGTGATCAGTATACAATCCTGCACAGTAAAATTGGATGAAGAAAAGTCAAAATATGCCACTTTGGTTCACAAAAATGGTTTTGGATCAGTGTATTTGGTGTACAAAAGGGCTTTTGGCTCATCATAATTGCACGGTGTACAGGGGCTGGTGAAAGGCCTAGCAACGCTGTGCACCTCTAGAAACGAGTGCAATAAACATGATCTGAATGCTGCTCAGTGTTTCTAATTGACCCATCATAATGATCAGTCCAGGTGGTTTGCTATTAGTAACCCCCCCCCCCTACCACCCATTTGCTGTTCCAGTTTCAGTTTTATGGGTGGGGGTGCCAAAAATTAAATACCTGAACTTGGATGTGAAAAACATTTTGCCAGGTGACATACCAAGCACCATTGGAGTCACTATAACCCCTTGATCTTCACTCATGCTTCCAGCAACAGTTGATTTAAATGTCTATGCTTTCTCACATTTTCTATGTCTGAGACAGTTGTGAAGATTTCTAATGTTTCATTATCAACAATTCTCAGTTCATCAAACCTGTGAAATTCATGTTGACAAATTAAAATTGACAGTTAATGGAAGGTGATTGACAGTTAATAGAAGTGATTTTATATAAAGGTTACCTGTATACCTGAGAAGATGTTCCACTACGTTCAACTAAAATTTCATTTCAAAAACTCTACTCTGAATCAAAACCCAAGTTGCAAAATCTATTTACCTGCCTGAATATGCAAATTTAAAGTGCCTCATCCCACCTTTGTTCAAAAGCAGATCCAGAATTACTCAGTCATGATGTGCTTGCACTCCAGGCGTGCAGTTTGTATTCTCCAAAACAAACTGCACATTCCAGAGATTGTCAAGCCTTTTCAAACTGGCTTTCATATTAGCATCTCCATAAACAAGCAAATCTATCTCCTACACATCGAGAAATTCCCAACACAAACAATTCCTGAAAAGAACAGAGCAAATAATAAGGTTACGTATATCTCAGATCTGACAATGTAAAAGTATGCATGAAAACAACAAACACCCTGCCATAAAGAAAAAAAAATGCAAGACAGAATTGAAGAGCAGTTTGGACAACATCGACCATGATATGCATGTTCAGCAACATTACACAACATATGTACAGGATTGAACATAACACAATAATGAGTCTGGTCATAACCTATTAGGGTCACTCACAAGTGTCAGACCATCACCTTCATCACGAATAGCAGCAACAAGCTGCAATGACTACCCACTGACTTCATCAGCTACCAATGCTGGAGGTTTCTGTCAAAACTGAGTTTTTGTCAAAAGACTCTATAGTTCCAGTTCCTCTAGGTCAACTGAAAGGGAACACCGAATGTGCAATTTAGTTGCAATGCAAAACCCACAACTTACAGGGGAAACAGGGATTCTAAACATATAAGCCTTTGGCTGGATGCAAATTACAAACAAGGCATATACACTCACCAAAGAGTTGAATCTCCTCAAGCACATCAAAGTTGATCCAACCATCATGTGATGACAAACCATTGTTTGTACCGATGGTGTACAATACATAAACTTGAGGTAAGCTATTTTTGTAATGTTGGAAGAGACATAGGAATCTTGTACCTAGTTTTTATTCTGCAGGGTGCTCAGGCTTGAGAATCACCTACTGTGGAAAGACACATTGCCCTCATAATTCTCATTTCCCTCACAAAAATAGCCCTACTACAAGCAGCCCAATTTCTGCACAAAGTGTCAGGCCCCTCCCCCCAACTTTACTATACTGCCAATTGGAAACTCTTCAGTCCCTTTCACACATCAAACATGCAAAAGAGGATGAGCCCAGTTGCAATAAAGAAGCAAATGAATAACAATCCCTTATTGGCTGGGTGCAATTCGATAGTGTAGGTGAAGATCCTCTGGCTTCTTCCAGACATAAGCCCGCACAGTTGCCAGACTCATTTCTGGAGGTAGTACCTGTAATTTCAACAATTGAAAAATGTCAAAGAATACATGTAATGCAAGCCTGAAAAATTCTGATGAAATTAGAATTGCAAGACTAGACAGATCTTTCAACAGGTGAAACTGGAGCAAAGACCATTCCATTGCAAATACCTGATTGTTGCACAGAACTTCAACCACAGGTTTAACTGGTTGTTGCCAGACTCTTGAACCTGGTCTATGTGAACCATAACTATTTCCCACAGCTTGTTGGCTGCCCTGTTGCCCTGCTGTAGAAACTCCTTCAGAAGCACTGTCCTCCAAGGGCCTGTCAGGCACCAATTTCTCAAGCACATAATTCGCCACCTGCATCCAGTCAGCACAGTGAGAACCATTGAGCCCACAGTACCAGGCAGGGGTAGTATTCCCCAACAGCTCAAATTCATCATGGAAAAACAATTGATCTCTAGAGAAAGACTGGAATCCAGAAATCATCACTCTAACAGCATCACAGCTTTCAGAAGGCCAGAAGTATAAGCACTCTACTTTGTGCATTCGCAGAATTCGGGGAGCACTTAATTTTCCCTGTGTGAGAATCTGGAGTGATGTCCCTTCGCATGCTTGCAAGAAGAAACTGCATCTGTGCACAAGTAAACCAACAGATGCCCACAACCAAAACATGGATTTACACTAAGGACATATTGAGCTACTTATCCATGATCGAGAGGAAACTCAAAGGTCAAATTGGAAAAGATTGAAGAAGAACAGATTCTTTGCAGCCTTTGAGAGGAAAAAATTTGTAGTCTCAAACTCCACAGCAAAACATGGTCTGAAGATTAAGGAAAGTACTTTGCATTCTCACGTGGTGGCAGACGATTGTTCAATACACAATCAATAACCCACCATGGGAGTTCTTTCTCATCCTCACTTCCATCCAACTCTGAGGCTTTTTTTCGCCATGGGCCTCCCTGCCATAGTGGATAATCATCAGACCATCCAAGTAAAAATAAGCTGTGTCATACCCAACTTCACAAAAACACTTCCAGAACCTCAGAAAACAGATTATGCAACAGCTACCCAAGAATCTGCAACTTAACTGCAGAATACCTGTGAACCCTCTGTAATGATGGAGGGTGGAGAGGAGTTTGAGAACTCAAAAGAAGGCAACACAGAAGGTTGATGAATGTTGATAACATCATCATGAGAGTCATCAGTGGGAGGCTGGTGATCAGAGCGATGCTCTCCAACCCCAGACTCCACATCCCCATTGGCAGTGGCACTGATAATACTAGTCCTCTGTCGTCTTCGTGCCATCCAGTTTGCCATGAGACCCCTCAATGTTTCCTGACCAATATTCAACTGCAAGGTCCAAGCACAAAAGCATTCAGAGCAGATACCAAAACCAAACAAAGTCACCAAATCTTTTTTCCAGCAAAGGCTTGGCAGAACAAGCACAAGACATCTTCCCAGACATTTACCTTCAACTCCTCCGATGCACCAGGCACATGCAAATCAGCTGCATACATCTCTGCAGAAAAACACTGGGGTGTGTCCAAATGCACAGATATGCTCCCCAGTCTTGTATCCATGGTAAACCATGCTGGCACACTCACCTGTTCCCCATCATCAACCAGTTTGAGTGATATCGCAGTCTCCTCGTATTACAGTATTAGTTCTCACAGACAAACCATGAGTTGATAAGGAAATCAGTACTAAGATCTACATGAATACTGACACACCAGTAACAGTCAATGGTAGACATATGTCATACACTCTACAAGCATGCTCAGAAGAATGCCTAAAAAATAAAACCAGCACCAAGATAAGTTGAAAAAAGTGATTCTAACCATTTCAAAGAGCTCCTTCTCCTTGTCTTCAAATGAAACCTGCACCAAGAACATGTCAGTGAACAGACAATCTCTGTGTTAGGATACAGTCAGCATGGAAAACTGTTTCAGGGCACAAGAAACTGTTTCAGGAGGCAGTGGAAGTGTCTGCAAAGCTGTTGACATGTAGAGTGGTAACATTGATGAAAGTGATGCCAAAGACTGTACCTTGCCAAAGTCAGTAATCACAGTCCCTCGTGTGATCTCCCAGAGCTTCACGTTGCCTATGGCATCCTACAAACAAATCAAAACAATCTTTTTTGGTTACATTCATCTCCGGTCTCCTGTCCATAGACAGATGCCATGAAAAGCCATCATATCCACAAGGGCACTCTCTCTTCACCTTAACAGATAACATGTCTGCGAAGAGATGCAATTCATGGTGGGAATTTTGGCATTGTAAGTTCTCATCTCACATCTAAATCCCAGGTTGCTCTTGAACTGTGCATTTATTCTCTGCTTTATATAGTAGGTCCATGAAAGCAGCACTCCTTTATAAGAAATCACAGAAATGCCTGTAGAAAGAAAACTGAATGTTTGGACAGATAAACTTTCAAACAGACCTTGGTGAGCACATGTCGCCGATCATTTAGAATTGAATGACGAACAATGCCAGCTGTCCCTGGAATTGTTGAAGCAGGATGAGTGTACAAAGGAACCTTTCACAAACCCCACCCAATGGATAAATTCAGTCACATATGATTCTATTAGGTTTTTCACCTTACCTGCAAATGAATATTATCAGTTGATCTATGATTACTTCAGCCACCCAATTGGACAAGGTATGGGCCACCACTAGGAAATGGTGAGAGGATAAAACAAAGATGAAAATACAACATTGCTGACTCATGGGTGATTAGGGTTTAGACCAAAAGCATGCAGACAACATCAAAAGATCACAACATGATGGCCAGCAGTTTGGAATGTTGCCACATCCTCTCCTGCCAAGAACAGACATTAAAACAGATAAGAAGTATGCTCACAGGTGCAGAGCCATCCATGCATGCCCGTGCACGTGTGAATGGAAGGGAGCCAGCCACAAAAGAGCTAGCCCTTTGAAAGGCCTTGAGAGAAGCCTGTTCCCGGGATGGCCATTTATTGAGAGCTGAGTCTGTTGTGGTCACCCATAGCCACTCATCTCCCTGCAGTGCCAACCGCAGCACTGGTTGCTTCTCTGTACAGAGCAGTGTGCTCTCCCGAGTAGCCAAATCTGTCACATACACCTACAAAAACCCAGATTTCATTTTCCATTGAGAACACAAGTCCATAACAGCTGCATGACTCATGTCTTCAGCTGATGAAAAAAAGGCAGACTCCAACCCAGAGAAATGTCTTGATGTCACAGAAACAACCAGATGCATGTGATTTGAATCCATGATGATTTACCACCCTTCAAGAGGTTCAGGTTTAAGAATATCATCACTAGTAGTGAACATTAATGAAGCCTCTCTTACCGAAAGATCTTTGCCTCCGCTGTACACATGACTAAATGAAGGGGTGCTGGCCAAAGTCCACACAGAATCTGTATGCACTGCATATGAGTGTATACAACGCTGCTGGCCCAGATCCCAAAGTCTGCAACATCTCCAAATACAGCATCTAAATCACATAACGTACAATAATCTCTGACATTCAACATGGAGGCAGATGGCTCTTCAAGTACCCATCCTGCCATTTTAGTTGCCTGTAACTAAAATACAAGAATACTGTATGAAGAAATGGTGCATTGAGACTTTGTAGACCTAGACTCTCACACTCACAGGGAGGAAAAATTCAGAATCCACGGAGACAGTCGAAAAAGGTGCGCACCGTATGATGGAGTCTGATGATCCTGACAAACAGAACCTGTCTCCACCCAAACACCACAATGACCACTTATTGTGTCACTTCAAAGTCTGTAGGCACAATGTGCATGTTTTTGTTCCCTAATTCAAGAAACTGAAAGATCCCACCCAAAAAACATGATCTAGGACCACAAGCACATTGGATATTGATAATGGCATCAGGTCAATGTGCTAGGCAGTCTCACAAAGTCATCTATAAAGAATTGACAAACAGCAGGACTTGTTCAAATAACTTCAATCACAAACAAGAAGGTAAGTACAACACGACCTGCCAGTAGGATCCAAAAGAAGAGCTCGCACATTGTCAGTGTGTCCCTTCAACTTCATTTGCTTTGCTCCACTTCTTGGATCCCACACTCGTACAGCCTACAGACAATTGCATATATGAGAACACAATTGCCTATTCAGAGCCCACTGTAGCAAGCAAAGACAAGGCAACATCAAACATAAGACCCTGAAACAAGGTCCATGTGCCCCTTGGCCATGAATTTGCAGTGGTGCCCACAGGCTGCCAATGAGACTGAACAAAACACAGTAGCTGTGTTCCCAATTCAATAGCATGCAAAAAGAAACTCACTTTTTCAGTGCCCCCTGATACAAGTACTGTGCCAGTGTCGTTCATAGCCAATGCATAAACTGATTCTTTGTGCCCCTTGGCTGGAATGGGCACATAACTGTTTGGCAAGGTTCCCCCAGGAGCATTGATGTTGCTGTTTGCAGTAGATGACCTATCAGTGGATACTGAAAAACCTGGTGGGAAGCCATCATACGTGCTCTCATCAGCAGCTTCATTCGAAGCCCTTGCAAGAGGCACCATTGCTGCCTCCAAATCCCATATAAACACCTCACAGCCCAGTCCACCAGACGCAACGATGTTGCTCTGCAGCATATGAAAACCAAATTTCATCACTGTGACTCCAACTTCTCTTATTTCAAGCAGCCGATCTTTCAGCTTCTTCAGTTGTTTCCAAACCTAACAACCAGCACCTGAAAGATTCAAAGAACTCCATCATGCAAAACCCGGTCATTGGACAATGTGAGAACATCTGGACACAATTCATCCACGATAGTCTCAGATACTACAGTCCAGATCATCATTCTCAGCTGGACATGGAGATTGTTGATGATTTCTAGCTTCAGCACTAGGCAATCACAAACCATCAAGGAAACCTGTTACAAGGACATAAGCCATCCAGGATCTTGAATGTCAACAAGACCAGCTTTAATATTGGACCCTCTCACCATCATTTAGGATGAGGTCTGTGAAACACCAATCAAACCGTGCTGGGTAATTGGTAAAGGTGACCCAGGTAACCACACAGCCAAACAAAGAAATGCAATGTCCTACCTGATGGGCAGATGCAAGTGATGTGACATAATCAGAATGCTGCCGAAACGTTCGAGTGCACTCTCCATCATTGGCATATGCTCTCCATGTCTGCAGATCCAAATATCAAACAGTTGAAATAAGCATACCAACAACCCACCAAATCTCCTGAATAACACTTCCATGCTGCAATCAAATGTAACAGCAAGAGGATGCTGGTCCACAGAAGAAACCAAAATAGTCATGAATTTCTAGACTGCCCATCTCCATTAGGGCCAGACACATAGCAGGCTCAATGCCCTTGATTGAAACTCAGTAGGCATCCACTGAGGGATGAACGCTTGCAGAGTTCTGTGGGCAAGACAAGATACCTTGAGTGTAGTATCTGATGAACAAGATACCAAAGTATCATTACTAGCCACCACCACATCATTCACCTGCAGACACAAGAGAGCACATTGATCACTTTTACAAAGCACAGTTCACAATGTGAGTCAGCATGCCTGCTGAATAGAAGGATATTTGTTCAGCTGCATTCTTTGATCATTCATACAGGGCTAAGTCACATCAAGCAAACTATGATTCAATGCCACTCATTATTGTCTCTCAAACTGAGTCCAAAATTTCAAAGGATGGAGGATCGACGTACCCAATCGACATGAGATTCAAATGTAGCCCCACAAACAGCAGACTCATTGCTTAACTCCCATCTCTTCAAGGTTCCATCCCGGCTGCCACTGAACAAGTGTTGTCCACCATCCCCACCTCCCTCCACACCCGGTAGTATCAGACAATTAATCCCTGAGCAATGCTGCATCAACACCCACCCAATCCAAATCAGTCCCCTTTCAGACTCAAGTCTCCAACCAAAGAAGCTCCAATACATGACCCATTCTGGAAAACCAACATCTGCCACTTTCTAGCAGTGCACACAAATTCAGCCACTGGTCCTTCAATATTCCCAGAACCCTAGAGCATCTCCAGTGTGCAAATATTTCCCACATCCAAGTTTAGTTATTTAACTTTTTCCAACACTGCCCACAAAACTAAACTGGGACTGCAAATAGGTGGGAAACTACTAATAGAAAACCACCCTGACCAATCATTATGAGAAACAGGGAGCAGCAGTCAAAACATATTACACTCTTCTCTGACCGCTTTTACCAGCCTCAGCAAAGTGTGCCAAAATGTTGGGCCAAAACCATTTTCCTGAGCCAAACCAGCATGTTTTGACTTTTTGTCATCCAATTTTAATTTGCAAGGTCGCATACTGGGCACCAGTGGATTTGCTCTAAGGGTCACAACAGTAGTTAATTCCTTGCTGGAGCATCGAAACCCTAAACCCTGTGCACAATCTTGAACTTGATGCAACCAGATTAGCAACCTGAGTATCAGTTCTTCTTACTCATCATAGACTACTAGAGCCTGCAAAACTTCCCCTTTTAGGAGAACCGGAAAATTCCTCGGCTGTGCTAGATTTGATTGTAGAGCTGTCGATGACAAACCCTAGAGGTGCTTTGCAGCTCTCGCCTGCTACTACGACTTTCTTGTGGCTGGATATGAGGCAGTGATGGCTTAATGCGTAGAAGCCACATGCGGGCGCTTAGGATTCGGAAGACTCGTCGTGTAAAGGGAAGGAGTGCTATGCTACCAACCTTGGCATCATTGGAGTCCCGCAGCACGTAAGTGAGTCGTCTCTCCTTCCGTGGGCGCGCGGCGTTGGCATTATTTCCTGCGCTGCCCACCCGATGCATACCTACCGTGAAACGCACACAACCCCCCGCCCAAACCCTCTCCCCCTCTGCCCTAACTCATAGCACACAAAATCCCTCCCCTTGTGCTTTGTTCTAAAATCCTTTCTTCCTTCTCTTCCTTCTGCCCCACCTTCTTCTTCTTCTTCTTCTTCTTCGTCCGCTTCTTCCGTTTTTCCGCAAGCTCCTTCTTCAAACGCGTCTCAAAAACAATATGGATCAGGTCATTTTTCCGAGCTCCAAAACAAACACCGCAAACCACGAAAACAGAATCCAAAGAGAGAAGATCAGATACCACAAGCAAGAATTAGGGCAATTGAAGGCACAAGAGAATCCAAAGCGAGCGCTACAAATAGCTAAAAGCCGCAAAAGAAAACTCGCGGAAACAAACGCTCCGACAAAGGCAGGCAGAAGAACCCGACTACGACATTGACGAGGACGAAGAGCTCCAAACCCTAGAAAGGGAGAGATATACAATTCACACGATTGGACAAATTGAGTGGCCATTCAACTTAATCTGACGAGAGGGAGATTGAGAGTAAACAACTTGTCCGCTTCGTGTGAACAAGTCAGGTCCTTATTGGGTCCAACGCTGAGTTTTACCTGGTATAACTCAGGTATAAACCTATTGTTATGGTACAAATCGGGTATCTACCTTGTATTTATACTAGCATAAGATATGTATCTACCCTGTATTTTTACTAGAATAAGACAGGTATCTACCTCGTATTTATACAATATTAAGTCAGGTGTATACTTGGTTTTTGTATTGGTATAAGGCATGTATATGCCTGATTTTACATCAGGTTCCTGCCAGGCTGCTACTGGTATACGGCCGGTATTTCCTCAAGTCGTACAAGACTGGTATGTACGTCAATACCAGTAGGTACTCATTCCAGTATTGTATACATACCCGGCGGTTGTACCTACCGGTCCAACACTGATCAAGGTCGTCACTCTAGAGAGAGACTGAGAGTGTTTAGAGAGAGAATGTCGAGCTTGGGTTCTAGACGAAGTGTGTCTTCTCGAGCGCGCAATTCTCGCTCCTCGAAAGGCTTTCTTGGGTGTGCTGGATCTATTTTGTACATCCCCTTCTGGCCTTAGGAATGTAGAGAAGAGCCTGTGGATCGATCGCGTTCTTTCGGCTTATATTCTGACTGATTTGGTGCAGCTATGCGTTACCTGTGGTCTGTTTTGTCGGCAAAAGTTGTTATTTTGGAGTTCTCTCTCTTCTGTACTGGACACGTTCAGCTGCAACGACATTTATGAGACCAATGTTTTGGAGCTGTCGACCACAGTGTGTGCGCGGAGAGGCTGGCAGATTTTTTCTGTTTGTTGGCTTCCTGTCTTTTGGTGTGGTTCTGCTGTTGGAGTTGGTGGAGGTAGGCATGCCTTAGTGAAAAAAAAAAATTCCGGCCCCCTGTCTTGTGATCATCATCGTGCTGCAACTGTGGCGTCACCATTACTCATGTCGTTTGTGAGAGATTCGGTGCGCGCGTGAATACTGAATCCAACGCATTTTTGGCCTTCCGTTCTTGGTGCGATCGTCCTTTTTTTTGGTGGACTTACTAGTACTAGCTTTCAGGCAACGCTCCTTTAAGGAGTGGGGGCTTTGCAGGTCTAGCGTTTAGGGGTTAATCACTATTTTCCTCCCTACATCACACCAAACCCAAGGAAAATTTTCAACGCTTTCAGTTGTCCTGAGTTCAGTCTTGTTTGAAAGAAACTCAAAACTCAAAACAGAATCTCTGACGTTGCACCAGACGAACATAGGTGTATCTAATTTATTTGGGAAATTTCAATTTGCTTCAACACCTCACTCCCCTTGTAGAATCTCCAAGATCATACAAACGTGTTTAAGTCCATTAATCCAAGAGAGAAATTTTCTGTTTCAAACAACTTGAAACAGATTTGGCATGTGTTACCATGTCAGCATTTTCACCTATCACTTGGCCATAACCATCAACCAAACAATAACAAACCCTCATACATGGTGCAACACATAACACTAACATAGTTGAAAATTCATTTACCTGAGATTTAGAATGTCATGTCAACCTGCTGTTTATCATTATCCCCAACCATCAACCAAAAAACAAAAAAATCAATCATACATGGTGCAACACAATTTAAAGTTCGATGTTAATCTAAGTGAGACTTGACTGAGCAGGAAAGCTAAAACTCTTGACAAATTTGTGTGCATTTGTAAAGTTTTCAATTCAGAGGAAAGAGTAATGAGTAGACTAACTGGGCCCACTTCACAAATGAGGTTTATAGTCATCATCGTCTTTGGCACACAAATCAATTCATCGCTCATGAAATAGATTACCACTTCAAGATGGCCAACACACTCCAGCTAGGTGTTGTTGCTAACATGTTTGATCAGTCGTAGAAACTGAAGGTAGAAGTGATACCCTAATCTGACTGCGTAAACACAATTTTTGATTTCACGAAAGCAGAGTTTGTTTCATCAGTAAGAGAATGTTTCTGGTTTCTTATTTTCTGTGATGATTTCAGCATCATTGGTGATAACTAGTTTTCTCAGAAGAAAGCAATGTTGCTTCTGATCTGATACTGAGGAAAATAACTACCATATGACATTTTTAAATGCAGTACAAGTCACATGCTTTTCTCAATGAATTTTCATCCAGGATATCTAAACCTAAATCTGCATGAGATTAATAATGAAGACCAATGCCTGGAAAGAAAGAAGATTTAGACTGATATCCACCACACATTTAAGACACGCTACAACAAAATTGCCCAGACCATATACCCATTGCTGTTATTCCCTTGATAAATTCCCAAGGCCAAAACTTGAAGAGTGCACTGATTTGCTCTGATCAGAACAAGAGCAGTAGCTCCAAATGGGCAAAGATGCCATAAGTTAGGGGTACATCCTAGACTCTCCCATTCCAGGCCACTATCCCCTGTACACTTTGGGGTTGACTTGTGCTACAAACAGTTCAGCACAGAAGGTGTGAATGTTAATGATCATGTGATTGTGAAACCTGTCATTTGAACCATTCCACAACTGATCATGAGGTGATCACATCATATCCTGTTCATCCCAAGAAAATGTACAATCCATAACAGTTTTCAGAGCTTTCACCAAGGATATCCATGCATCTATGGGCACTTTCTTTGCACATAGCTTGGGCCATGCGCCTCAAATCTGTTGTAAGACAACCAGAAACAGAAACAAGAAATTCTTACTCATCTACAATTCATAAAGAGAGAAAAAATTGCCACAAACACTGCTGCCAAAGGAAGATACATTTCCTTGAAACTTATCAACAAAGGAAGGATATCCCTTCACTATTTTAGACAAACCACAGGTTTAATTTTGAAAATGTGAATCTGGCTTGCAAAGAATCTTAATCTGATTTGGAGAACTACATTTGCTGAAATGAACCTAGAGAGGCAAGTATACTACCCCCTATCCAAACACTGTGCCACCCAACCAGAAGCATTCAATGTAGTAAAGCATCAAATTACAATTTCAAGATGCAATTGCAGATTGAAAGAACCATTTCCTGGAATTCCATTCCTGAAAACCACTTTCGTCATTGATGAGTGCAATGGACTTCACATTTTTCTGTGAGAAAAAGACAGACAGACAAACAGACAGACAGACAGACAGACAGACACAAAGAGTAAAGGGATACACCTGAAGCAACGCTCAGTAGCATTTCCACTGGCCAGCACTTTCACACGTGCGGCTTGTGGTGCCTCCAGCAATGTGTAAACAATCCTCAGTCATAAGTTGGAGTAATTCCCAATTTTTTTCATTTCAAAAGTGAGAATCAATGCACCGGGACATCAGCTCCAAGTGAGTTGGTCCAATGCTAGAAGACAATTCCCCTTTCCATCACACAACTGATGCCATACCTCCATAAGGTCTTTCTCCAAACGCTCCTTCATTTGCTGCATTGCTGCTGTTCCCCCTGCAAGCTAAATCACAAAGCCAAAACAAATGGGTGTCACATGAAATAAAGAATGCTTATTTGTGATTTCAAGGGAAACCAAAAGACGAGTATGAGGATGGCAACCAGAAGGGTTGTCACCTGTGTTGAAAGAAAGGTAATCATTGTCAGCTTACCATGATGCTACTAAAAAGCTCTCTTCTTATGTCAACATCGCACTTGTATATGCTATTAATCACCTGCAAGAAGCCCAGGAGAAAAAACACCTCAATAGTCTAGGCTACACAGGACCACTTCATCAACTTCTCCCTGTCTCTTTCACACACCCACATTTCAGTTTCAATGCACATACACCATGCCACCCTACAAAAACAAACTAATACTAGATGCAAAAAATTAATCAAGAGTGTTCTCACCATTTGAGGTAGTCCTTGAAGAGGTGCATTGACCTCAGCCCCAAATTTCTCCATTCCAGGAATTGTCTGGACCAGTCCCACCAGGTTTATTGATATCAATCAGCAGTTGAGCCCAAATGTGAAAGCAAAAAACCCTCTGCCAGCATCTAATGAAGGTCAGCAACTCTTCATGATCCACAAAACCTCCATGAAAGTAAGCACCTGAAGTGAAGGGTTGAACATGATGTCAGGTATTCTGAAGCAGTCAGCTCCCACCTCAATCATCCTGACCCACAAATGCCACACTTCAAAACTCCTCCCCTTGCTCTAACTACAAAAACCTACTCCAATCTTACAAAGCTCATTACACAAAGACACTTGCAGGTGCAATCCAATGGATCTCTTCTGCAATGCAAGATCTCATGCTTGTAGAAGAGCAAGTAACAACCAAGAACAGTAGATAAAGCATGCCAATCAAGGAGTAAATGGACCTGATAACAAGGAGAGGCCCTGCACAGCAGAACTGAATGGCTTGAAAATTATATCAACACAGGAACAAAGGAACCTACAGATGGATTCAGGGGTGAATGGAAACATAATGACTTAAAGAGGAGTTGCATGCTACAGACAAAATTGCTGCATCCAAACATGAACTGTTTGGCCACTTACTGGCCATCAGGGAGCTCATAGGGTGTTGTAGGGATATTTGCATATGAATTATCTGCAGCAATAGAATGCACTAGCTCATTAGCAACAAACTTGAATGTCAACCATATCTAAAAACTTAAACTTAAGGAAAGTATCCAAGAGCACTATTCCAAAGAGTCACAATCAAACATTCCTACCACATGGCTCTGCGTCAGCAAGTCCAGAAGACACAGAACAATTCCAGATTGTATTGAACATTATGTGTCTAACATGAGAACATACCATCAAAGGGTGAGTCTGGCACAAGACAAACTGCTTCCTTGACATCAGCTGCAATGGCTCTCTGCAACCAAGCCTGAATCCACATTGAGTACAGCTGACAAATCCATATAATGGATGGACTTCTAATCCATCCAAATGCCCCCTAAACTCCACTCAAAAAAGTATCCTATGCTGTAGCATACCAGTATGACTGAATAGACTTCTCACCAGGAAAATTAAGGAATTCTACATTCAATACAAGAAAAAATGAGCTGAGATTACCATACTTCCACTGACCTGCATATATTTGTGGTAACGTTCTGTTGTATTTGGAAATTCCACTGGTGTCACCTGCAAACTCAAACATGGATGTGCCAAAATTCAGACACCGAACATTATCAAAGTGGATGATGTGAATGTTGAATAACTCTCATGAGTACTGAGAAATGCACAGACTCAGATTTAAGAAAACCAGGACAAGGTGAAAAACTTCTGCTGAGGTCAAAAAAAGACTTCCAGATAAGGACTGAAGAACCAGGATGAAGAAACATACAGAAGGATAGAATTTGAACAGGAACAATAAAGCTAGCAGTATGAATAACAGTGACAATCTCTTACTTGTTTCGGCACCATCAACAGTAACATGTATGATGGTGACCTATCCATCACAACTTATCCACTGACTTCATCAGTGCCCTACAGTGGGATGAAGGTTTAAGCTAATTTACAAACCTCAAACTCCCCCATACAGACCTCCTTGCACCTGAATGAGAAGCATGGTCTGATCTGAAAGGACATTCAGATGTCTGTTTTTGAATTTAAAATATCTGTTGAAGTGACAGGTCACCAAATCCAATTCAGACAGGGTTGGAAAAGCAAACATACAGAAATTGCCTTGCTTTCTAAAGTCTTAAGAAGACACTCAGTGAAAATATCGCCTCCAATTGCTGACTTCACAATAGCCTGCCACCCACCGCTCACAGGTTTATGAGGTTTCCAGAAACTGCACTGCAGTAGAATTGTGAGCAAAAGTCGAGGATGCACACAAGAGGATTTGATGAAAGTTACCTTCTGAAGAACATAACCATCATGCACTCCTGCAACATTTGTGAATGCACTGCCACTGCAATCGACAACTATATGGCTATTAGATACAACACTCTCTCATTCTCCATGATGAAGTCAGTCAAGGTAAACAAAGACAGAAGGATCAGGGAGGTCACATATGAATGTTCCAATTAATGAGTTCCTACAATATAACATACACCATAACGACATCTAAGTCAATAGAGCAAATAAGCAACCTTACCAGTCTACAACAAGTGATATCGCTTGCCCTGATGCAAATGATGTCAATACCTACCCAACCCAACAGCTCCCATCAGTTGCCCAATCTTCTACCATCAACTCACAAAGTGCATGAGCCTCAAAACTACATTTACTATTTCCAACAGACCAGAGCTCTTTATTCAATACCAAAATAGGGTGCAGTAATTTTGAACGAGCAAGTCCAGAACAGAGAATTGGAGCTCTTTAGAGCACCACACAGTCAGAGGACATTGGTCGATACACTGTATTTTTCGCTAGAAACACTTCAGGTGCTCCATATTTTTCAAATATGAGCTCCACTATCCTGCCACACAGAATCCATAAAGTTTTATCCATTTACAAACACACCAATAAGGCTCAGAGATTTCTCAGTAGTCCTTGACCACTGCATCTAGCAAGATGTAGTAGCACCTCTGAACTTATAGCAAAAACTCCATGTATCTATGTTGGAGCTACTTCACCAAAACACTGAAACTGAGAAGCATGATCAAATGAACTCTACAAGGAAATAAACGGAACAAAGAAATATAAAACAGATAGAGAAAAAAAATGGGAAAACTTAGCTAAAGTACCAAGCCTATTATGAACAATAGATATGGAGGAAAATGATAATTTCTTACTTTTCCCGGTTTGGTTGTGTATTGAATGAAGGTTCTGCCAAGAGGATGGGATGCTCTTTGGGTCTACCAGAGGCCGATCTCTGTTCAAAATCTCTGTCATTAGAGAATCGTTCAACATCCATGACTCCAAGAGCTGACTCCCAGGTCACTCATAGCTTGCCCCTAAAGTTTCAAACCACAAAGTGATAATTAAAAAACGCATTTGCTGGCAGATTCTCCATCTGCAATTATGAGTCACCAGAATCATTCCAGGAGAGAAGGCTTACCTCAGAGCATGGTCCCAAATGCTCTCAACAATTTCCCAGTCTGCCACCAGTCCATCTTTCATTGCTGGCACCACCTGCATGCTCATAAGCAGGCCAAATTAGGTGGAAACAGCACAAGATGCTAAATGTTTGATAACTACAATTGAAGCACAGCTATTCCATTACAACTGTGAAGAGGCCTTTTGAATCTCCCAAGAACCTCATAAACTGCAGATCACAAGCTGCACAGTAAACACAGCTCCAAATGCTTCAGAGCTTATACAACACCTCCATGTAATCCTGATGGTAGTTGAGAGCTGAGAAACCTGTATACAACTTTCTCCCTGCGTTCATTTTCTCAGATTCCCCAGGCTTCTTAGCTTCCATATCTGTCTCTGTCCCACCATCACCCACCAGTGATGTCTGCTCCACTGCTCCCACCACCTGAGTTGCTGCCAAAGTTAGTTTGGAATAAAACTAATAGAGTTTAGCCCAAGAGGGATTTGCATTTGGGTCTAGTTTGGATTGTAAGGAGCAAGAGTAATTGCCAACGCCTTTGTGAAGGAATGTCTTCATCATCACTGCAGCAAGTGCAATTGCCATGTGTAGGATGCACTTCAAGTCAAGACCACAAAAGCGGCAGCTCTAACACCACATGGGAAATAGTTAGGTCAATGAGGAGCTTACTGCTATGTCTGTGCACCCACTATTGCACTATACGCATCAACGGCTTTCGCGGTCCACTGCTCTTCTTCTCAGAGCACATCAGATAGAAACAAAGGTGGCACTCAGAGATCAATAGAGAGACTGTGGCCGGAGTTCTTTTTGGATCCTTTGCAATAGTGGGATCACAGATCAGAGAAGGTAACTGAACATGAATCCTGTCAGAATTCACATATCAATGGAGACATAGATCTGTCAGTGTCAATCTTGTTGCTCTCTCTCTTGGTTGTTGTCCTGCCATGGTCTAAACTTTGGCAGAAATTCTTTTCAGATCCTTTACACTGTCAGGATAGTAGTAGTATGCTGGAGAAGGTAGTAAATGCAATATGCTGTGACAAAATTCTCTCACTGATGGAGAAGGTCAGTGCAGATTTCGCTGTTCACATGACAGCATTTATGCCTGGGATGTAGAGAATACATGGCTGATCAGCTTGGTCTAGACTTCTGCTTGTAAACAAATGAAATGTACCCAGATTTTCAAACATAAGAAAACACAGGAAGAACTCTGGGTTGAGGACCAAGCCAACCATGGGTGACAGGAGAGATGGCTCACACTCATATCAAGGAATAACATATTCACCCCCAAGGGATTTTGAACCTCTGCTATATGTTGCAAAAATGCTTCTTTTTCCTACCTCATCACACTTAGGGACTAATCTCAGTTCCCCTAGGCTACCAAGCATTCTCTGTACTCTTAGTTCTATCCCACACGAGGTCCATATAGAAATTGTACACATCAGCATCTTCTTGCTCTAACATTTCAAATGCAACACCAAGCCTGGTTCCAGCGGTCATGACCCCTACTCAAAGAAAACTTAATAATGAACTTGTACTTAACTCCAGTTTACTTTCAATTCATTTTCAATTAGCTTTCAATTAAATTTTAATTTATTTCTTATTCATTTTCAGTTAATTTTTAATTTATTTTTAGTTCACTTTTAATTAACTCTAAATTCACTCTTAGTTCACATTTAATTAACTTTAAGTTCACTTTTGGTTAAGTTTTAGTTCACTTTTAATTAACTCTAAGTTCATTCTTAATTCACTTTTAATTCACTCTCAATTCACTTTTAGTTAACTCAAAGTTCATTCTTAATTCATTCTTAATTCACTCTCAATTCACTTTTAATTAACTCAAAGTTCATTCTTAATTCACTTTTAATTCACTCTCAATTCACTTTTAGTTCACTTCTAATTAACTCATAATTCACACATGAGTACACATGAGTCTGCTTAAATGGTGTCAAAAAAATATGTTGACAAAATCAACAAAACAAAAAAACTTAAAACTTTTTCATGATGTGATGATAATGTAATCCATGATTCCACAATTCAACCAAAAAAAAATTATATGGTGATGTGGCGTGTTATTCCATGTCATATTAACTTAGGACCTCATATATGCATGTCATAATTTTTTAATTAAAAATTATTTAGTGCAACATGTAACTATCCAAAACGACTAAAAATCATTTCACTAAAAATGTCCTAATTAACTAGTCCTTTTTTACCAAACCATACAAATTGCAAATTAATCAATTTTGTCATATTTGACTAAAAAACTAATGAATTTGAGTAGTGAGAAAAAACAAGATTTTTGACCACCAATGGATTAAATTGTTGTTTCATATGTATGTTATGCACACTTGGGCTTACATCTTGGACCTAAAATAAATTGCATGGAAGTACTAGGAAATGGGTACCTTTATATAGACAAGGTTCAATTCTTGACATACTAATGGATGTAGGTGCAATCTTTGTCCCTTTGCCAATAGAAAAAGAAGTTAGATCATAAAAACACATAGAAATCAACTACCACATAAAAATGCATCTAGGTAATGTACATAAAATGTTGATTTAATTTGCTAACATTTAAAGACTATCCGAAATCTTTTATCTAATTACACAAATTGCACATAATTTTTTGATTAAATTTTCACAGGCATAAATTTATGGATTATCTAAGAACTCTACGACACAAAATCCACTTTAATGTCCAATAGTCATGCCTAGAAGTTACATAAATCTAAATATGCATGTAGACATATATGGATTATCTAAGGAATCTATCACACATAACCACCTTAATGAACATAAAGTGCCCAAAGTTCCATAAATTTAAACATGCATATTCATCTATGGCCTATCTAAAAACTTTACCACACATAAACCACTTTAATGTACATAAAATGCACATATAACTACATAAATGTAAACCTAAATATACATTAAAAGACTATTGAAGTCATTTTATTGTACATAAAACTTGCATTTAACGACATAAATCAAAAACTATGTAAACCCAAAGAGATTTTGGAAATAATCTCCATAAAAAACTCACCTACATGAATCTTCAACACAACTACATAAATCAAAACCTGCATGGATAGAAAAATACCATGTAACTACTCATATATCACAATAATCACCAAATTCAATATCAAAATACACAAAAAAACATGCACATACACTCAAGGACTTTTGAAAGTATTCAAAGCATCATAAAAATGACATTAGTACATGCATAACTTGTTATTCCATAAACAAACATTAAAAGAATTTGGAAATTAACCATTTTTTTTTCAATTACATTTTAATCATAATGGATACATGTGACTAAAAATGCTTATAATCGCCTAAAACAAGTGCCATAAGACAACTAGTTATAAAAGACACCATGTGGCATGGTAGTTGAATCAATAATCACATATATAATGTTAGGATTGCATTTATAACTACATGGTCATGAAAGAAATTTATATGATTATTTAAATAAAATTATTGATATTATCTATTGAAATTATTAAATATTTTCATTATTTTCATCCTATGAGTTGTTGACATGTGTCATTACTTAGGCTAGGCTAAAAAACTAGTTTAGGTTACTAGGTAAACACTTAAAAAATGTAATAGACATAAACCACCTAAGTTGAAAGTATTTGGTCAACAAATCACAATTGACAACCACCATGTCATTTGTGAGGGTTGATCTTTAGACCTCAAAAATAGAGACCAACTCTTTTACCAACAAATCTTCCATTTGTTATGAAATTAAAGATGGTTTGATTTTATTTAACCCATGTTTTGTTTTAAACATTGCACAAATGTCAACTTTCTTATTTAATATCTTATCAATATTTTGTCCAAATGACATAATTGAAAGTTCATTTTGATCTTTTTCAACCATGCACACATTTATTTATTTTCCTTTTAAAAATGTAAACTTGTTTTTATAAACAAACACTTGACTTTCCTTGTTTAATAAAATTTCAATAACCATTCTTTTGAATAAAAAACTCAAGTACATGATTTATAAATGAAAAAAAAATTATATGGTTAACATATAATAAACAAATGAAATATCTTCCAATTTTAACACTAATATTTGATAAATTCTATATTATAAATAATTATTATTATAATATTTCATATCTTATTCATATTTTGTTCAAACAACAAAATTAAAACTCCATTTTTTTAAAAATTCAATGATGCACACAATTAACGAGTTTAAAAAAATAAATCTTGATTTCAACAAAAAAAACCATTGAATTTCATTCTTTGATAAGATTTCAATGACCATTATTTTGAAGAAAGAATTCAAGCACATGATTTATTAATGGAAAAGATTATTCAGTTCATATAATAATAAATAAATAACATATCTCCCAGAATTTAAACCAATATTATTTTTTAATTATATTATAAAATTTTGATGAAATTTTTTTAGTTTTTTAAAAAATTCTATTTAGATGTAATAATTTATAATTTTTTAGATATATATTTTTAATATATCATTTCTAAAATATTTTTAAATACATAATACTATTTATAAAACAATAATGTTATGTATGATGTCATTAATTATATGCCCAATCTACTTGACCTAACTAATAATTAATGTAACTTATTAACTATATAGGTAATAATAGTTAGCCTATCCTAACTTATTATAGTTAGTAACGAACATGGACTACTAACTATTAATTATAAGGAATAATAATTTATATTCATTTAACCCTAAATCCTAACTTAAATATTAGTTTATAATAGTTTATATATCATAACATACCTATTAGTTATAATAGGTAGCTCAAATAAGTTAAATTGTCACTCAATATATGGATTTAAGGTAAGGTAGTTATTCTTGCTTAGTAGGTATGTTAATATAGGTTAAGATAGTTTCTAATATGGAGTTTAAACAATAATGTAAAACTAAATTAATACTAATGCCAACATTAAATGTAATTTTATAAATTTTGATAATCAATTGCAATCACAAACTTGATGCAACATATGATTCAATCATCTGTGTAATGGGAAAGTTATGTTAAAATAGTTGCAAAAATGACTTGGTTTTCATCCATCAATGGAATTTAATAATAATTGATAACATATGTTGATTTTTTATCAAAAATTTTATCCAAACACAAGGTAGTCACAAATTATAATTGCATCTATGATTAGAATTTAAATCCATTTGTTTTATAATCACACATGTGACTATTAGCACTCGTAATTTAGTGACACGTAGGACTACTACATATGTAGTCACAAAATGAGTTGATTTGGACAATAGTGTCACCCTAGTCACAAAAACATGGTTGGAATGGACAAGATTTCTTTTAGTGAAAATTTTCAAGTTTAGGGAAATGTATGGAAACTTAACCACCTAAAAACCAATACCTATGAAATTTTGAATAGGCCATTGGATTAATACAAAGATAACACTAAGGATAGAACATGTTCAAGCAACATAGATGATGTTCATGTAACAAATATGACCAGACTTAAGAACATTCAAATTTTAGTAGAAAAGACGTTTATGTCAACCATGAATTTTATACAAATTGTTGATTTGGGATGGAAATCCAATGTTCACATGTGGAGTACTATTAGTTATATAACCCCAAAGCCATATGATTAACCACAAGAAATGGCAACAAAATGTGTTGAATTTGTGTACTTACCTTGTCCATGGCTTCACCTTTTTTTTTAAACTACAATTTGTTTGTGAGGCTTTAACATTGATCCACTTTGGGGGTTGATGACTATTGCAAAATCCATAAGCCTTTATGCATTTTTTCCCCACACAAAGGATCAATGCATTTTGTGGACTTATTGAAATGAACAAATGCACACCAACCATGGTAAACATGTTTATAAGATGTAATTTGTCCCACCCACAACAATTTAAAACCTAATCCACAAAATGGGCAATTATCAACCCATAGATAGGTTAGTTCATTGTTATCTTCCAAATCAACAAATGGAAAGGGAATGCAAGTAGAAGAAACTAAACCTTTCTAAATATTATGAAGGGATTGTGCAACATTAACATTTTGTTACAAGACTACAAGTTTCCTTTTTAATACACACAAATCACTATCTTCTTTATTGAAAACTTTACTTAACTTTTCATAAGTAAAGACCGCTACATCTACAAGACCCTTGCATAAAACAACAATACCCTTTTTATCTTCAATTTACCGTTGTGCTTCTTCTTTTTATTCATTAGGATAAATTTTCATTTTTGTAATTAGGGTTTGTAAAAATATTTCCTATTCATGGAGATGGTTGTCACGATCTTCCATTTGGCCACATGTAAGCAACCAAATGGTGCATTTGATTATACTTATGCATTCGATTAATTGGCCACACACCTCCTCCATCAAGGGCTCATCATCAACTTCTTTGTAAGAGTCAAGTAAATCCACTTGCTCTAACCTTGTGTTGTAATGTTGTTGTTCACTATTAATCCATTCAACATAGATAGCCCAATTAATTGGTTTCCCCATCTTCTCACATGCCAATCTTTTAGCAATTCCGAAGGACATTAACTTTGATGTTGGCATAAAAGAGTTCTAGTACTCCCATTCATAACTTCTTTACCTTCTTGTACACAAGGTCCTTTGTGAATTCATAGTTGTAGCCGTTTTTGTTCACAACAGGACGAAAGATCTTGGTGATGCCCTTTTGAGAAATGTCCCTTGACAAATTTCACACACTTTGGACAAAAAAATTCACAACATAGGCCATATTTATTTGCAAATTCCTTTTTGGAAATTGGGTCACCATCTCCAAAGCTTGGGTATAGAAGTGTACAAGGGAGTAAGGATTGTATTTGGTTTTGAAGGGAATGAGATATATTGCTCTTCCTTCCCCACCTTGAAGTAAAGGGGGCAAAAAATCCTACTCCACTTCCTTGTGAACATATATCCTCCCATGTGCACCTTATTACCAAACATGCCATATTTCTTAAAAGTGAATGAAAAAAACATCATTAGACAAAGGCAAGGACCCTTGATGTTCATTTTTTGTTTCAATTTTTTACCAAGCTATTTGGAGGACTAATGTGGATAACCTCTTTTGAAAGTGTGTAGAAAAAAACCCTTGTCAAATAGGGGTGGCTCCCTCCTTTGATCATTTTATTTTTTTGTTTTAAAAACCCACCCTTACCACCATCATGGGGAGACATGGTCTCAAACTTCCAATAAGTATGCCAAATTGTTTGGCATGTTTATAAGGGGAAAACAAGTTCTCATTACCAAATATTGTAAGGCAAGTGATTAAACACAAAACTTTCATCCTAAAATTGTGAGATAAAAAAGTTGTCCATTAATTTTTTGAACCATTCATTCCAATTTATAAGCAATTTTGAACAACTACTCAATTGCCAATGATTCATCATAGACATTCTTTTGGATGGTTTGGGTGTTTTTTCATTCGCTACTTATTGATGATGGGTGGTTCTACTTTACTTATTTTGAGTTTGATCTGTCATGAACAAACATCATGATTGGTCTTGTTGGTTGTATGCACCATGAGTTACATTATTTATAACATTGTTTTCTAACTTCTCAAATTCAAAAGATAACCATGTAAACAAGATAATTGATATCACTAATTATCATACATATTTGCAAGCATGGACAATATACCAATTTGGTGTGTTTAAAATATCATTTTTCCATTCAAAGCAAATGTGCATTGTCCAAATATATTGTCTCCATCATGCACGTATCACATGCCAAAAGCCTTCTTAATTTTGTTAAGAAATGTTTAATAAACATAAAGAGACCCAAGTTCCACCATTTTAGCCACATGTTAATAAACAAAATTTCATCAAATGATTGTCTATGTTTTTTTGCGTTTTACAATATTTACAAAAAAATATTTTATTCAACATTTTGTTGGGCCCTACCCCCATAGGCATAGGGACTATCGCATTGGATCCAACTTTTGGAAGTATTACCTTATTAAAACAATTTTCACATTAGGTGAAATGATCTCTTTGGTGAAAGTCTTTAGACTATTTACATTGGAACATATTGTTTTGGTGTTTAAAGTGTGGACATAGTAGGTAGATGTACAACATCTTACCTATTGGCAAGCCCAACATGTTTGTGATGCCTTATTTTCATCTAGACCATGTCATTGAGCTTTTGATAAAACCAAATGTAGATTTTATTTGTACAAAATGAAATCTAAGTTGCAATATCCAAGATTGTTTTTAAGAGTTAGAAAAGAACTTGCCATTGATATCACATCTATCTATGAAGCAAGGTAGGTTGTTTCATCTTTTTTTGTCATGCCAAGATCTCCAAACCACAATGCTTCATATTGTGCTCTTTGTATGTTTAGAAAGCTCTTGATGAGTAGGGGTGCATCGACTTGGTTTGAGACTATTTGGAGCTATGGCTTGGAAGCTATTGATTATTGAATCATTTTTTCAATGACAACTAAATAAAATTGAAGCTGAAAATTGTATTGGAATTTGTAGGTGTTCTTGATGTTGTTGGAAAGCACATAGTGAGTCAGATTTAATAGAGTTTATTTCATGATTTTGAGAGCTAAGGTGTGCAAAATATTGAGTTTTGAGTGGATTTTGTTGTTGGAAATTCAAACAAATTGTGAAAATTGGGTTTGGAAAGAAAAATCAGTTGAGCTCTTAATGTGTTCACATTGCTAAATTTAGAAGTTTTCAATTCTAAAAATGTGAAAAATAAAAAATGTGTTCACACTCGGGCCAACAACACAAGCTCCATTAAGGAAGATGAAAACCTTGTGAATCTATCAAAATGTCCACAATATCAAGTTCATCCTAATGTGTCCAAACATTTACAAAGATCACCAAAAAACAGAAAGTTCATTAACTTGTTTATGATTTTGCCATTTCAAAAGAGTTGGTCCAAATCTAATGGAATACACACACACATTGATTTGCATCAAATGCATTTGGTTTAAAATAGGCTTGTCTTCTTCATAATCCTGTAAAACTCCTCCTCATTGATTTCACCATCACCTGTAAAATCTTTCACCATTAATAAGTCTTCCATGGAAAGAAAACTGAATATGAAATCCAAACTAATCAACGTTAGAATTAAGTTTCACAATAATAAACTCAAAAAAAATTGGTGTCTTTTGTTTTTCAAAACCATCTTTACATCATGTAATTGTCTATCTTGTTGTTATATATGTCAAAATTTCAATGGAACCATATACTAACTATATATATCAAAGAATAATAGGATGTAAACCTTTACATTGTTTATTTCAATTTAAAATTTATATTCTTTTGAAAATGTAAATTTAAATACCGTGGTCAACGGCATCAATTTGGTAATTTGGGTATTTGTCATTTAACAATTTACGAAAGGCACTACATCAATGGAAAAACAAACAATGTTTATTTTATTACCATCACGATCAGCCTCGTCTATCATTTCTTGTAATTCTTCATCTGTCATGTTTTCACCCAGCTCTTTTGCGACACGCTTAAGATTCTTGAATGATATCTTGCCCTATCAAGTTTTGAAAAATCAAACAAGAACAAAATGAAGTTTGATAATGTTTGAGTGTTAATCATTTTATCTATTTACAAGATATGGGCAAAATCAATAAACAATGTGTGATCAATATGTTGATACAGAAGAATTGTCCTATGATTATTAGCATGTTATATAATTAGGTGGGGATATGAAACTCCAAAAATTAATTCACAAATGTTGTTGTTTTATAATGAAGCAACCCACAGTCTCATCATCGTCGAACAAGCGAAAGGCTTTCATGATTTCTTCCTTGGAATCTCGTTCTCCCATCTTGGTTGTCATCATTTGCAAAAACTCTTCAAAGTCGATCGTCCCACTCCCATCCTTATCAATATCAGCTATCATTTTTTTGATTTCCTATTACCAAAGCAATTCATGATTTTGGTCCCAAGAAAATCTGTTAGGAAACATAATATACTCAATGACCAAATTAAATAAAATTTTATTTTACAAAAGCATGCAAGTTTTTTGGAAAGACCAAAAGGGCCATGATAGAAAGAAAGAAATAAGGTATAAAGTTCCACATCTTAGACCAACTAATTCCTTGCCTTCTATTGTTTGAATTTACATTCAAAGGCCATGCACATTTTACCCAAAAACCAGAACTTTAATTAATAATCTTTGAATTGGGTTCTGGTCGAAGGTAAAGGATCAACTAACCTCCTTCTTTGGTTCAAAACCAAGGGCCCTGCCACATATGCCCATGTTTAATTTGATTGGAACACATGATTTGGAATATTAGAAGCAACTGGTAATGAAAGATGGACAATTCCCAATCTTTTCCAAATACTTACATGTACATAAATACAGAATTCTCAATTGAATATGATATGCAATAGTGGGAATAGTGGATATTACCTCATTGCAACTTTGAGTTCCTTTGCATCAATTGTTCCTAAAAGAACAAATTAACAATTTAGTCTAAAGTGTATTACATTAGCACCCCATTACCTTTGAAACCGAACAATTTGGATATATAAAAAAATATTAATAGTTGATACAAACATAATAAGGTTATCCAATTTGTAATTCTCACTAATATTGTGGCTTTCAATTCACTATTTATTTAGAAGAGTTTGAATAAGATAATAAGGGCTGAAGGATGGTTGGAATGGTATTACCAGAGCCATCAGTGTCAAAGAGGTCAAAAGCTTCACGGATCTCTTGCTTTTGTTCTTCTGACAACCCTTGTGAACGGCCCTTGTTCTTGTCTCGTCTTGCAGCCCCAACTCCCTTGCGAAAACTCTACTCCCAACAAAAGACTCAAGAAGAAACAGAGTCCGCACATCAAAACCAAACCTCTATTTGGATATATCTTCATCAAAACCACTCTCATTTGAAAAAATCTTCATAACAGCTTGTATATTCATGTTTGCTTCACTGAAATGAAAACAAAAATACCTGAAGTTATGAAAAGTTTGCAAAACACTTCACACATCCCACCAAAAAATCAAAGGAAACAAAGACACAAAATGAACCCCCCCCCCAAACACATTCTTTTTTAAAATATTGAGAATATTTGCAGAGTGCTCACCATGGTTGCTGAAGCTGAAATCTAAACAATCCTCAATATGAAGCAAAACCCCCACTTTGACAGCACAGTTCAAATTGTTCCAAAACCCAAACTCAATGCAATTTTGAATAGATCCACTAACACCTTAAAATTGTTGCAGCCTACTACAAAGTTATAAGTTACAACACATGCAAATAAAACTGGCTCCAGCAAAGCCCAACTGAAATTGGGAAAAAGAAAGAAAGAAATAGTTCCACTTATTCAGTTTCAGTTTTCTAATGCAGAGAAAGAGAAATTTAATGGTAATTCACCATTTTCATAGATTTTGCACCATTTAACAACACCACAATAATACAAAAGGGATGGAGAGAAGTTTCAGAAGCACAGCACACTTATGAAGAAGAAGTGAAAAACATGTTCACTACAAATGTAGAGAGCTGTTGGGGGGAAAAGAGGGGATTTTGATGCAGTTGGTAACCCAACTTGCAAAGATTCAAAAGAGGAATGCATCAAGAATTGAGGGAGAGCAGTTATGGGTGGTTTGATCAGGACCATAGGATGATGAAATAATGGAGCCCTTTAATCGCACCCATTGGAGTAAAAGCTAAGACCTACGACGAGAACCTTATTGAGAAGTTAAAAGTGAGAGACTATCTAAAGGCCACCACCTGAACAAATCATTATGATCAGCCAATGAAAAACAGTGATTTTTTTGTAGTGACTGTATCAGAGGTCATTGTATCTTGGGCATATTTGCAAATATAATCTCAGTTTTGTCCCATTTAAAGGTTGTATTTCATCCAAAATAGTGTGTACTTTGGTCACATTTACAAGTCCAATCCCAGCCTCATGCTATTTAAAGGTTGTACCTCATCCAAGTAATTGTGTATATGCCTTTTATTACTGGTATTATATAAGCTTGAAGTTAGTCCAGTAATTGTATTAGTTCAAAAGCTTCAAAAATCTGTTCAAACTCTCTTAATTAACAATTGCAAACATTTTTCACACTTTTTGCAAATGGTAGTCCCCCTCTTGTGTGTCATGGGTTGGCGCTTAAAAACTTGAAACCATTGTTGGGCAGGTATGAGATTTGACACCGAACCCTTACCAGGAATCAACCCGGGTAAACCGGTTTATAACAGTGGGAGCTGATAGCTTCAAAAACATACCCTTGTTCATACCTGGATGACTGCAAAATTTAAGTACCCATGGCACCTCCCTACTCAAGACCTTACAAAAACATATCTTCATAACCATGCCCAGATATGGCACTAAAATTAGTAATATTCATGAAGTGGGCTGGCTCTAACTGGGAATCTCTAACTGGGACCCAAAAATGCGACTGTCACTTTTGAATTTAAAAAAGACCAAATTGACAAAACGTCAAGGTAGTTTCTTTGAGAGTGTGAAGACCAACTTAGGTAGGCAGTTCGAGTAGGTAGGTAGCTAAGGTGGGTAGGTAGGTAAGTAGGTAGCTTAACTAGCTTAGGTAAATAGGTAGGTAATTAACCTGATAAGTTGTTTACATAGGTAACTAACTTATGCAATTGGGTAGGTATGTTGGTAGGTTAGTAACCTAGGCAATCGAATAGGTAGTCTAGGTGAGTATGTAACTCAGTAGGTTGGTGACTTAGGTAGTCCGATAAGTAGTTTAGGTAAGTAAGTAAGTGACCTAAGTAATCGGGTTGGTATTTTAGGCATATAAGTGATTAGGGGAATAAGTGGGTGGGTGGATAGGTAGGTATGTAAATAAGTAAGTGGGTGATTTTGATGGGTAGGTAGCCCACAGAATCATGTAGCTATATTAAGTAAGTAGTTATGTAGTCGAAGTAGCTAGGTTGCCTCCTAGATGGGTAGGCATGCTAAGTACGTTTGTAACATAGATAGGTAACCTCAACACACAAGTAAGTAAGTACACTAAGTAGGTGGGTATAGAGCTTAGTTAAGTGGGTAAGTACACTAGATATGTAGCCAAAGTAGGTCCCTAATAAATGTGGATAGACCCCTTAGATAGGCACAAAGTGTGTAAGTGTAATTTAGAAAAATAAACCATGGTCAAAATTTCCAAAAGCTCATCCCCACTTTTGAAAGCTGGGTCTCAGCATGGCGGACTTTAATACCGGCAAATTGGGGGATGAGATGTCCAAGTGAGGCTGACAAAGGCCATAGGACTGGCTGCCACTTTATGGATATCTTTATTGGAGACACCCCGGTTCAAACACCAAGGCGTATACCTGCCCCTATCTTCAAGTTAGGGTTAGGGTTTTTCTCACGCAGCCAGCACTTGAGCGCTGTGTCCCAACTTTTCTTTCTTTGAAGGAAACTACTTGAATAATTACTGGAATTATTCCAGGTTGTGAAGTTATGAAATTCAGCGTTTGTGTTGTGTCTCTTGGTGATACTCAAAGCTTGCTATTGTAATATGTAGCATTAGACTTGTAAACTGAAACACTAGATCTACTTGATTTCCCCATTTTATTCCAATCAGTTGTTCGTGCAATGCATGCATAAAATCAGTTCTTTATGCAGGCAGTTGTTAAACTTATTTTGTGCCTTGCACCTTTAGGAACTGGTTGCAATTTGAAAGAACCAGATCCAGGACCTGTTCAAAGCTATTGAGATTTGTCAAAAACCCATGGGGTCTACCCAGCAGGCCATTTTTTAAAGAATGAGACAGTACACACCCACCTTCAAAGTTAACCAAACCCCTGCCCCAGTTCATACCCTTCAATTTGAATTTCTGAAACACCCAAAACTGGCTGTTCTTAAAACTCCCTACTCAAGGTCTTACAACATTTGAAAAAAAAAAATCATATAAACAGATCTGACGGGTACTTCAAAAGTCAAATACCCACCCAACTCTGGTTCAAACCAACATATGTGAATCACAATCAGTCACAAAGTTGAGGCAGAATTGAGGCTTCCCATGAAACAAGTGAACCACAGATTTTATAAGAAATAAGCAGAAATTCCCAAATAAAAATTGAACCATATCTGCCAAAGATCACAGTGAGAATGGATAAGACAACAGTTAATTGTATGAAAGATTGTATCCATCTGTTCTAATAACATTCAAGGTCACCTAATTAAATCAAAGGAAAATTACACATTTGAGCATGCATGACTAAACAATATGATGACAATAGGTGATTCCAGATCGAACACATCAATGCAACACAAACCATCTCTGAAAGTCCAGAGGAGCACTCCACAACATAGAATAACAAAATGATTGCAATACTTGCTTCCAGATCACTACATGTGAATGCAACAAACATATATCTATGAAAATGCAGTGGAAAACCTGACAATCATGCCAGCAATATGATGACAATAGTTGCTTCCAGATCACAACATGTCAATGCAGCAAACACATTTATGGAAGTGCAGAGGAAAACCGCACATCATTCTGAAGGTATGAGTTGAGTCTCAGTCCTGGCAGAAACAAAACTAACATACCAAGAATGAGTGCAGTCATCATCATCTTAAGAGTGCCACTCACCAAGTATCAGCCCATCATGGTATGAAGCTGATGTGAAAATCAACAATACACTAGTGAAATTGCAAGGAATCATGGTTAACCCCTAGTTGTTCTCCTCAATCTTGACAGGTAATAACTAATAACAAAGCATTTCAAACATATTGACATAAAACTTTTAAAGAGGTTCCTTTGTTTGGGACACCCTATTTACTCCCTGAAAATGGAAACAAAACAAAAATGTTCATTGCATAAATTCATCATACACTTTCTTATAACTCCATTAAGCCCACCTGCCTCATGTGAATAGCAGGAACAAACTGCCAGGACTCCCTTGACAATATCAGCTCCTGATGATGGATGTAGATCTGCATAATCTGTTCACAATTTTAGGCTACCATTTATACAAAAAATTGTACCGAGTTTTCTGTCACAATTCTGACAGCAATGAGCAGACTCAGTCATGACATTGGCTAGCACTCAAGAGACATATAGGTAAAATCCAAAACTACAATAGTAGTCTCATTCAAGCTGCGACAGACTTGTCAGGGAAAGCTTCATTTCAATTTAGCTTGCTGCAGTACAAGCAAGTATTCAAGGTTCAAAACATAGAAGGGCCAACATAGAGGGAGTTGCAGAGGCCTCCTCCAACCTGAAAAACATCCAGCAATATAGCAAATACCATGGTCAGCTTCTCAGAACATCAGTAGCCAGATGTCACTCACGGTCATCCAAACTTTAAAAATGCACCAAAGACATCAACACTTTTACTCTGAAAATGTAGATGGTGCAAACTGCAATGGATGGTCAAATTACTGACAACACCCATATGCCCACCATCCATGAATGCTTATTTCTGGAGCCGTGCCCTGACTTCTAGAGCACAGCAATACATACAATAGGTGACACATTCAATAATCCCAATGCTAAATACATCCAAGACGAGCATCAGGGAGTGCATCCAGATCATTGTGATGGAGATCCCCCTGCTGTATGCACCTACATCTCTCCCCCCTGTCCCCCTAAACCTTGAGGTGAAAGGAGTTCCATATCTAGCAAATAACCAATGGTTAAAAGTGATGGTCATTTGCTTGGCAATTATGGCCATACACTACACTAGTAAGATGCACACACAGCATCCTCAAGTGTTGATTCTGATCCTCAAATCCCCATGAGAAAGAAAATGTGGTATGTTCCCTCAGAAGGCAGGCAGTCTTTTGAAAACATTTCACCACCTGTTGGGCATGCTCTTCTCCTTTTGCAGTTGTTGCATAATCTTGGACCAAACCTGCCTTTTTTTTCTGAGATCCAGCACAGGGTTCCTCATGCCCACCTCATGCTTTCCTAGGCACCCACTCTTCAAGCTGCACCCCTTCTGATGGAACACCGGTTTGTATGTGATCTCCACTGTGAACCTCAACTCTCACTTGATTCTAAAGGCTCTGCCCCTTGGCACAATCAGGCTTGTCCCCACAGTAACTTCATTTCCTGGCACAAAGGGGAACCTAACATCCCTGTGTCCATCATAAGCATGCCCTCATCATGTCTCCTCATCATCTCGCTGGTCAAATTTATGTAAGACAGAATCACCCTGAGCCTGTCAAAGCTCAAACACCATTGACTATGGAAGGTAGGCCAGACACACAGGAATATCCACCATGCTTGCCATTCTTATCCAATATATCTGGAGTAGAGGATGGAAGTAAGTCACTGGCTTTGTATGAAAGGGTCTTCTGGACATAATAAAGCATGTAGCCTTGTGATGCTCGAACTACATCTTCACTAACACGAGTGACCCATGCATCATCACACTTGTACCAACGCCCACTTAATCGCAGGAAACACACATAATGTCCTGAGTCTAACTTGCCAGAATGAGTGACTACTGCAAAGAGCTCAAACTCAGAGGAGAAAGGGCTGTGCATAGATGGGAGCCCCATTTCCTCACTATCTACAGAAAGAAGCCTGTTCCCATGTCTTGACCTTACTATAGATGAAGAAAGATACGGCAACATATCCAGGAAGAAGGGGAACTGCACATAGCGGTCAACCTTCCGGGATGTGTTGCGGGTGGACGAATGCTCAAAACGCTTTATATGGAAACACAAGACTAAAGGCAGCTTCCGAACAGACATTTGCTTGATAGACTCCTGACGTGTCTGACATCTTTGACAGAAAAACTTCTCATTAGCGCCCAGCCGCTCAGGTCGAGTGAACCTATCCAAGCACCCCAGCAGAGTGGAGGCACTGAATGCACTTGATGCTGCTCTTGAGGACCGTCCCCCACTTTCACCATTCAACACTGGGTCTACAAAGAGCTTCTCTGTTCCAATGTCGGGTTCCAAGTCAAGAGAAATGTCAACACATGGATCATAAGTGGTTGATGTGAAGCCACACACTGTGCATGTAACATCAGAACGCAAAAGTCCCGAGAAAACACGATGCACTATGCAACGGCAATCCACATCCCCAGCCCTGCAAAAAACAGATTTACTTCATCTCAGAACAACAACCAAGCAAATGGAACACCACTGGAATTCTACACTAATGTGCAAAAAAGACTTTGCAACAAGATTGCCATGCAGATGGAACACCATTGGGATTCTAAACTAATGGGCAAAAGGACTTTGTAACAAGACTGCTTTGTCCTGTGCATACCTTCCTCCCTGCGAGTGTCGAGCTCGAGGAGATGTAGTTCCTGAGTTGGCATGGATGCCATCAACTGTGGAAATGAAAAACTCATGTGCATCTTGCTGCTCATATCCAGCCAGGTTTGCAGCATGCCGCCACCAACTGATTGCCACCCACACAAACAAATAACATCAAGGTCAGATGTACTCCAGGACACATAAAAACAGGAAACTTTCCAACATAATATTGCCAAGACATAAAAAACACTCCAAATCTTCAAGCCATGGAAACACATCAAGAGATCAGGAAAAATAAAAGAGTACAGCTTCTGATCATCTGCACAACAACAAGGATGAGCGATTGCATATATGCATATCCTCTGCATGATCTACAGATGGTCCCTTGCACTGATGAAGGGATAGAGCAGCTTTATTTATGACCCATGTAAGTGCTATGGTCAGGCAGAATAGACACACATAGGCCACAACCAAAAACAATTTGAGGTTGGTTTGCAAGGAATTGTCCCTGACAGCTACATCAAGATTTGGATCTGCAACAGCAGCATGAACAGAGTCATCCGGCAGTAGAGACTGGTATGGCGTTTACCTGTACAGGAATTGCGCAGGGCTGTAAGGAGTCCGTTCACCGGAGAAAGCAGCGGAGAAGATGGTGTCCATATCGCATCCGAGACAGAGATGAGGGGCTCGCCGTTGGCATATGGCGCGATTGTGACGGTCGCTCAAAAAGTAATTCCGCAGCGGCGGTGTGTGCAACAAGGCTTGGAGCACAGAGTTCATGAAACATGTATTACCAAGGTTGTTCAGACCTCTCAGACCTGAAGGCAGTGACTCGTCTTCCTTGAGAGGCGTCGATCCCTGCCGCAACGCAAGCTGCTCCCCGGGAGTCGGCACCCACGGCTTGTACTCGGCGCCTCTGCGCCTTTTCCTAGTCTCCAGAAAATACGCATCCTCCACATGATTCTCAGCGTTATCCGCGTCTTCGACATAGTCAGCAAGCTCGCCATTGGCGCAGTCCGAGTCACATCGCATGCTCTTCAGCTCTTCTCTCCCATTCTCGCCGCAGCTTCTCAACACACAATCGGTGGCGTCCTTACCGTTGATAGGATGCTCCTTCTCGTAGCTCTTGGCAGTCCCTCCGAGCAAGGGAGCCGACTGGGCCCCGATCACTGCTCGATCAAAATCCGGGTCGTAGACTTGGTCGCTGCAGGCACAGCAGAAAAGTTCGGCCCGGTCTACGTCCACAGCGAGGTCATGGCCAGGTGCGGTTTGCGCATGGAGACGAGCATGGGGAGCTTCAGGAGGGGACCAACAGCCTATGGTTGCACACAAGAGACATGCATACAAGCGGCCATGAGCACGACCACAGGAAGCACAGCGGGGTACCTCTTTCTCCTCCCGCTTGATGCAAGCACGGCCGGGTGTACCTCCCGCTCTCAAGCACTTCTGCAGCACGCGAAAACTTTCGGCGCCATGCTTCAGTCTGTACTCCAACAAGTGCTGGCAGGGTTTGTATCCCTCCGCGGCCCACCTAAGCTTATGTTTGGACCCCATAGCGGCACTGTAACCGACATTCCAACCTCACAGCAACCAACAACCCTTCCATCTTCCTCGTAGTGATCGACCTTCCCCTCTTCCTCCTCTTCCTCCCTCGCCACACCCTCCTCTAGCCACCATGGCTGCAAATCCGCCTCCGCCGACGCCACGTCTCCGCCGAAGAATCCACTACCACGAGCAAGATCTGATTTCCAACAGCAACAACCAATAATAACAGAAAAAAAACACGGGAGGAAGCCTCAAAAGACAACCAAAACACCAACCAAAACTCAATATAGGCTACCAAAAAAGAAGCGCCGCAGAAAAGCGGGTCAATGAACGGCCAAACGGCCACCAAATCAAACAAGAGACGGCTCTACGGAAAGAGCACGAGCAGACGAAGCGCGTGAGCCTGATTCGCAGCAAAGGTAAGAAGATGGCTGGAGTGGAGAGGGAGGAGAAGGAGAAGGGGGGGATGTTGGCCGCCCTCACTTTTGAAGCTTTTCTGGCGATGGTGGCCGCCCAGGGTTTGCCCTCTTTTTTTTCCGGCTGCAGGAGCGTGTAAGTAAAAGTAATTACCATTTACAGCGCTCATCTTACATTCACTCTCTGTTCACAGTTTTTACCCCGAGACGGTAAAAACAGGTGAATTTCCGTAACACAATCGGTAAGGCGTAGCGTAGTGGCTAGGCTTCTCTGGGTCCTCACCCCGAGTTCGAATCTCAACCGAAGAGAATTCCAGAAGTGGCCGACCCCCCACCCCCTCCTTTCCTTTGATTTTTTTCTTTCGGGGGGGGGGGAAGTGAGTTTTTTCTGGGTTCTTTAGAAACGAATAAAAATAAGCACCCCCAGTTTATAATGGGAGTACCTATTAGTCCAGGCCAAAAATGGTGATGAACAGTTTTGGAAATAGAAATTTCATGCAGCCAATGAGAAGGCTCAGCATGCACTAAAAGTGCCTTGATTTTTTTTCTTTTAAGTTTTGGGGAGGTGGGGGAGGAGGATTTTTTTCATTTTTCCTTTGTTCCCAACATGTTCCCTTCAAGTTCCCATCAGGTTCTCAATGTGTTCCCCAAGGGTGTTCCCAATAGCATCTCACTTTAATCTCATATTTTTTGCCCAAAGTCCTCCACTTCTTGCCTGTATAGGTGAGCCAAAGGGGGAAGCACTCCATCTTTTCATAGAATTCTATTATTTGGGGAACCTCCATAGTTTCATTTTTTTTTTGAGATGGGCCAGTCAAATTGGCTCATTGCAAAAAATAAAATAAAAATTGGACTTGTGAGCCACCTCCAATTAATTAATATGAAACAGAATAAGTACCCCATCTCATAGGTGAGCCAAAGGGGAAGAAGGCACTCCATCTTTCCATAGAATCTTCTATTTTGGGGAGCCTCCATAGTTTCAACTTTATTTTGTGATTGGCCAATCAAATTGGCTCATTGCCCCAAATAAAATAAAAAAAGTTGGACTTGAGAGCCACCCCCAAATAATTAATATGAAACAGAATGAGTAGGGAGTTCAAGAGAATGGGGGTAACCAATTGGCAATTAATCAGCCACATATAAGGGGATTAAAAGGACATCCAAAACACAAGATAACCTAACAATGAAAAATGAAATCTCTAAATTTTTTAAAAAAAAGTGTTATTGCACTATGGAATGTTGAGCACCTGCCCATTATGTTTAGTAATGTGCCAGGTGAGCCTGTTACGGTGAGCTTGGTGATGCACCCAACATAATGGGCAAGGGTGAGACCATTCCATGACGTTACTGTCATGGAACGTTCCATGACCAATGACCAAGGAATTGTTATTTCCCATTGCCAAGATTCAACTAAATTCACTAAGATTGAAATGTAAACATGTGATTGGTTTGTTGTCTATTTTATATGTGACATTATTTTTATTTACATTAGTTTCACTTTTGCAATATTCCTTGCAAAAATATATTTCAAGAACACTTTATAACAATGGAAAAATAAATTATAAACAAATTTTTTTCTTGACTTGGTATTTTTAATTTTTTTGTTTGATGATTCATGTGTTAGGATTTAATCTTCACCCTCCTTTGCCTTAATCCTTCCTAAATTGGTTTTCAATTCTCACAAGCAAGAACATGATAAAAAAAAACCTACAACTTTTCAATGAAAACTTGTGTTATTGCAATTGAATTTTAGATAATCAACTTGAGGTTCATTAAGATTATTTAAATTTTAATGTTGAAGTTTAGGAAAGTTCTTGATTTCAAAGCTAATTTGTCCCTTTTCTAGTTTTACTTTCAACCAAACCCCAAAATACAAAATTACACTAAATTCAATTATTTAAGTTTTAAAAAAGAGTTCAAAAAAAATTTACTATACCGCTTGTTTTCCTCATCCTCCTCTAAAAATGCATCCCTTTCGTTTAACCCCAATCCACTTCCATAGCCCTTTGCCCCTCCTTTCAAAAGCTCCATGCACCTTTACCCCATTCCATCAAAACGATTAAAAGAATTTAAAAACTATTGAAATTTAGTTTCTTGTTAACTTTGTCATTCTCCTATAAGTATCCATGCCTCCTTATTGTGCTTCAAAAACTATATTCCATAATTCCACATTACTTTCCTTCACACTATCCTTCAAAAATCCTCAACATAATGTTTCAACAACTCCATAATTGCCAAGAGGCAAATTACTTCTTAGCAAAACTTTTCAAAATCATGATAGTCCCCATGTGTCACTCACTTAACATTACAACTAATGTTTGTTGATTTTTGGTTTTTTAGATAATTGTTAGTTTTACAATTTATTTTTTTGGTACAATGGAAAACCATTTGTTTTGTTTTCGGGTTTAAAAAATATTTTTAAAAATTAAATCCCATCAATTCCATGGCCAAGTCCATTTTCTTGATTGCCAATTCACATGTCAATGATTTAAAAGTCTATGAAACCCATTGGTTTTAAAATCAAAACATGGCCAATTTTAAATCTTGATTTGAGATGATTTTGAAGGTGAGTTCCAAATTAGATTTGAATTTTAAATTTATCTTAAAAAACATTGAAGTTATAATCAACATATAATTTTGTTAATAATTTTGTGCATCAAAAGACAAAAGAAACAAACAAAATTGGGGAACCAATTATGCAAGTTTATTTTGAAAATATTTTGTTTTTAAACTATTTTTTGGTGTTCAAATAAAATAAAGTAGGAAAATGAGGCTTTACATAAGCTTTTTGAACTCCAAAAGCAACAAAGCAATGAAAAAAAATCACACATGTCCAAATCACAAAATGTTTAAACATGCCCATCATTAAACACTAACCTCCCATAATTCAATGATCAAATATCTTTCTCATTTCTTGTCCATTTAAAAGTTTTTAATTTGTTAAATGTTTGATCATTAGACCTTATACCTTACCCTAAGGTCAGTTTTGCCATTAAATAATCTTCAAAATAGTGAAATGAAATTTTGTGAAAATATGAAATTGACATGTTGAAAATCATCATAATTATCATAGGTTACATTTTGAATAATTTCATTACTCATATCACAATATTATAATAGATGATGGAGAAAAATGTAATTTCAAAATTTAAAAATGAAGTCATTTTTTGAAGAAAAAAAATTTTCATTTTGTCAATGTGGAGGGCTATGAATAACAACAAAAATGAGGAGGGATTTTTATATAATGCAAGCATAGGCGAAAAAAGGATTTTTCTCTCATATAATTTGCCCATCCAAACAAACTTGTAGATAAATTCAAATAGTTCTTTGTAAGACTCTTAAAATCTTGATAAATTAATGACAAAGGTTCATCATTAGATCCCAAAAAGAAATTGGGTCAACATGTGACCCCTCCTATAAAGCCCTTATTTAAAGGACTTTAAGACCCTCAAATTTTGGCTATGGAATTGGGTTTAAATGACCAAAATCGAATTTGGGTTTGGGTCTTGGGACTTGGGGCATGATCAAAGTAGGTCTTGTGATAGGGTTTGTACCATGTAAATATATTGGGCCCAAATTTTAAAATTAGACCTAGACTTGAATCCATGCCTAGCCAAAAATTCAAAGCATGTTGACATTGGTTAAAACCATGTCTTCCTAATTATTTTACACAAAAAAACTCCAAGCAATAAATGGATAAAAAGTAGCAATGTTCCTAATTCAAAATTAGTTGACTACCATACATACACTTTAATAATTGGCAAATTTTATGAAAATATTTAAGCTTTTCAAAAGACATTTCTAATGACCCCTATTTGAATATTTTAGGATTTTGACATTTCAATATAAGTATGCAAGGTCTCTCTTATGTTTTGAATTCATTGTGGGAGCCTAATTTGGAATAGATTGTTCAATAAATACAAGGTTCAATTCTTGGAAAATTTGTTTGGGTGGGGTCAATGTTTTTTTTAAAACCTTGACTTACCCTCTATAGAATTATTTAACAACAAACGTAAGCAACTAGTATGATATCTTATTATTTCAAAACATTAATGTTCTTAACATTAATTGAATAGAACCAACAACACTCCCCCAAATTAAAAAAGCTTTTCCTAATATGCATTATGTAAATTCAGCTAGCATCAATAATCTTATAACTAGTCATATTGACAATGCTTACAACTCCCTATGAACCCAATTGTGATCATTTTCATTCAAAATTACATGGTTCACCATTAAGCTCAGTATTATGTGTGTGTATGCATATGAATTCAACATCACAATACTTATGCTTAGCAATTTGCATGTTCTTGTTTACTTCACTTTGATTCCACTTATTCCACCGTATTTTATTATTTGACCACAAATTTACAAAGCGTAAAAGTCCTATTTTGTGCCATATAGTTTGACATTTCTTGACCTTACATTTCTTTATTGCCAATGATGTGTCTAAATGGTAATAGAAGATATGTGGGTATAGGATTTGCACTTTGGAAACATGTGTTTGAAATCAAAGATTTCCTCTTAATTCCATTCTAGTTGCCCATAATCATTGTCACAACTCTAAACCCATGTCTTTTTTTTTCAATGGGTCATAACCAAACCATTTACTTCTTGTTGTGATGTTGTCTTTTGCAAAGTGAAACAACGATTCTCTTATGTGAATTAAGATAAAAGTTTTATTATTCTAAGGTTATATGAATGTTTCATGTCCTCATTTGCTTATATAATTATCATTGGGAATTTATGTTTTCAAAGTTTTATTACCTAATTCTAATTTTGGGTTTAATACCATCTTTGGAATGATGTTTTCTATTGGGATTCAAAAGAGTTGATATTCGTAAGAAGTTCATGTGATAAGATTGTATGTTGATTTCAAAATGTTGTTTAAGGAAAACCCACATATTTATTCAACACCATAAGAAATTTAACAAAACTTAGTTTATTACTATGATTTTGACAATCAAAACGAAATTTCGAAAGATAAGTTGATAAGTTCAAATATTCAAATAAATTTCAATAAACAACCTTGAATGGATGTTTCTTGACTTGCAAAAGCGTCAACGAAAAAGGAATATACTTAATAAAAACATAACAATTTTCAAAACTTTCATGTTTTTCTTATAGTTAAATGGTTGACATTGAATATTATTTAGCCACATAGGGCCAAGGTTCAAATTTGGCCACCTTGAAATGTTAATGTTTTGATTGGCTTTTTGAAATTTTTGGAATAAAATGTTGATTCTTTTTTTAAAATTTGGAAAAATTAACAATGATTTTATTTATGTCAAAGTTGCCTAGGTACAATAGGATGTACCCAAACCTTTTTAATTGATAAATATAATGAAGTTGTTTCATTGGTTCAACCCATATGAATGAAAGTCTTGAATGAATAATTGTTTTTTAAAATGTGGGAAAAAACACTTTTTCATTTTTAAATATAAATGTTGATTTTAAAAATACTATATTTGCACTTAAATGAGAAAACTAAAGCAAATTGCATAGACTTCCAAAAAAATTGAAAGGAATTTTTAAACCCACGATAATGGTTAGATCAACTTTTTTTTCTTTTCTCAATTGATGATGATTGAAACTAAGACACATATAACTTTGTGTGATGAATTGTAAGCTTCTTGTGGATCGGTAGTTGTTCATTGATTTTAAAAATAAAAGTTACATGTAGTTTTGAGCAACATTAAATTGTTGTATTTGCATAGATATTGTTTTCGCTTAAAAGGTGACTACTTTTACATTAATATGTTGTTTACATGATTGCATTTCATTGACAATTTAAAAAATAGACTAAAATAAATAGCATGCCTCAAATGTTTAAATGCCATAGTGGCAAATGATGTTTTAACAATGTATTTAAGCAATGTGACAATGTTGATAACATTTACTATCATTGCCATAATTTCATCATCCTTGGCATCTTGTAATCAAATGTTGGGTGATATGTAGGTGATGTGGACATTAGATTTTCAAGTGCATCCTAACATACGAAAGGTTATATATATATATATATATATATATATATATATATATATTTTTATATATATCAAATATTTATTTGTTTATATAGAGAAAAAAAAAAAAAAATTTTTTTTTATATAAAAAAAAAAAAAAACTTTATTTTTTTTT
>Ga0116227_10001917_pt1 | contig 47404 bp, 34 predicted proteins | sample S1TSphgellanicum_FD_89693 | JGI IMG/M metagenome (GOLD analysis project Ga0116227, IMG submission 89693) | Host-associated microbial communities from peat moss isolated from Minnesota, USA - S1T2_Fb - Sphagnum magellanicum MG | ecosystem: Host-associated > Plants > Peat moss > Unclassified... | reverse complement strand
TTGGTTGTTTTTTTTTGTTGTGTTTTTGTGGGGGGGGGGGGGTGGGGGTGGGGGGAGTTTTTTCATTTTTCCTTTGTTCCCAACATGTTCCTTCTACATTCCCTTCAAGTTCTCAATATGTTCCTTATGTTCCCAATGTGTTCCCAATGGCACCTTGCTTTAATCCCATATGTGTTGCCCAAAGTCCTCCCCTTCTCACCTATATCAGTGGGCCAAAGGGGGAGGCACTTCATCTTTCCATAGAATCTTCTATTTTGGGGATTCTCCATAGTTTCAACTTGTTTTTGTGATGGGCCAATCAAATTGGCTCATTGCAAGAAAAAAAAACGTTGGAATTGTGAGGCGCCCCCAGCTAATTAATATGAATCTGAATAAGTACCCCTAGTTTAGAATAGGTGGGGTGATCTATGTCCCCAAAATTTTGCCCTTGCCATTAGCCTAGGCCAAAAATACTACCCTTCTCCTACTTTGGGGATTGTTTCATATGACCGTCCTAGTGATAATAAAAAATTTGTTTCGTATCACTCCCACTTCATAGTGAAATGGAAATTTCCTTTTCATGGACTGTCCAAGCTTTTGACTTTAAAAAGATTTTTTTCCTCCATGCCAATTGATCAATTTATTACAAAATATAATTGTACCTTGAGCCCCACCTCCCCCAATAATTAATATGAATCACACTACTATATTTTACAACATAATACATGAGCATAATAAAGTTATTCGTAAAGTTCAGCAACCTCGGCACTGGAAGCCTGTGTTTTTCGGATTCATACATCATAATGTCCAACTCGGCACCAAAAAATAACAAAGGGCCAAGGGGGGGGGTGAAACTGGTTTTTGTCACTAACATGGCATGAACTAGTTTCTTGTTGAGTTGCTCTGCTCAACACATTTAGTTCACGACCTGCTCTGAAACTTATTTTCCTTAAGGGTTCTTTGAGGTCAAAGGGTTTAGAGATTACACCAATGCTTGGAGAAAAGGTTTAGCATTGCACAAACAGGTGTCAAGAGAGAACACCAAAGCTTGGAGAAGGGGTTTGACATTGAGAAAACGAGTGTCAAGAGGGAACACCAAGGCTTGGAGAAGGAGTTTAACATTTGCATAAACAACCGTCAAGAGAGGGAAGTTGCTTGGTAAACATCCACGAAAAAATGCATGGCAAAGGAAATGCACTTGCATTGCTAACTATCCATCTTACATCTTATGTTTAGTTCTTCAGCAAAAGCACCAACAACATTACCTCTCAAGTAAGGGATAGTTTTAGCTACAAACATGACCCTTACATCGAGTAAATATGATGAACACAAAGTTTTTTACAACTATCACCTAGAAAACCTCACCCTATGGCAAATATTTTTGTTTTCATTGTGGTCGTTTTTAGTGTTTGCTCATTCAGTTTGTGTGTTTGTTCTCAAACTTTGCAAACTTCTACAAACCTTGACCTCTTCATGGCTTGCCCAATCATTGAAGAAATTTCAAAATCTAAATCCCCTAAAACTTACATTTCATGAGCATTCTTCAACCCTAGAACTCATTGACCATGGCTTGAAACCTCTAAGAACACCAAATTTTGTAGAACCTAAAGTCCAAGAGATTTTATGTGAAAGCCATGACCTTTTAATACCCCCTTTGATGGATAATTTTGTTGTTGAACATATATTCACTTGGTTGCCCATGGACCTATCCATGTTGTGGCATCTTCATCGAGTAAACAAAACTTGGTTCAAGGTTGTGGACAAAACATTGGCATGGGAAGCTTTAAAAATTGTCAAATTTAACAAAGCTTCTTACCGACACACAATTGTTATACAAGGCTTTCCAAGGCTTTTTCTTAAAGTTCGATTGAAATTTTAATTAGAATGCCTACAATATTGCATCATGGCCAATGACTCGCTAAATTCACTACATGTAATTAAAACTCAACATTTGTAGATGACCTTTCATTATGTACATTTTTAGAATTTTGAACCACATGGCTACCAATGCCCATATCTCCTTCAATTAGTCATGATGGTTTTGATTTTAAATATGATGATGGTGAAGGTCAAAATTGTTATGATTTTGTTGGTTCAAGTCTAAAATGTAAACTTCTAACTTGAGTGACCGGTTTGAATGTTCCAAATTCTTCTTTTGACCATCATCATCTTCTTAATTTTGACTTAATGGTTTAGGATGACCATGTTGTTCATTGCATAAATCTTTTTCCACCCATTCAACCATGTACGATGTGCTTCATTTTACCAAGGCTTGCAAATCTCAATCAATGTCCCATCAATGAACCCAATACACCTTAGCAATTTTTGCAAATGTCTCCTTAACCTAACCCTCTCTTCAAGTGTGGACCATCGGATTTCATGCACGATGCAATGAACAATACATCATCACATAATGCAAAAAATGACCATTTCCACATGAAAGCATCATACATGTTGATGTTATCATGCTTCATGTAGAGAATGAAGTTGAACAGGAGTTGTTCATGTGTTGACTTGGAGAGCCTATTTGATACAACTGAAACCTCACCTATGATGATGCAATAAAACCCATTAGATTTGAAAACCTTAAATTTTAAACCTGAAAACCTTAACCTTAAAGTCTAAAACCTAAACCCTAACCTTAAGCAAAAAAATCAGACTTGAAACCCAACCCCTAAACCCTAAATTTCAGACCTGGAAACCTTAACCCTAAGGACCAAAACTGAGACCTTAACCCTAAGCCAAAAAAATCAGACCTAAAACCCAACCCTTAAAACTTAAAACTTAAAACCTACTCTTAAACACACAAAAATCAGTCCCTAAACCCTAAATTTCAGACCTCAAAACCCTAACAATAAGGACAAAAACCTAGACTCTAACCCTAAGCCAAAAAAATCAGACTTGGAACCCAACCCTTAAACCCTAATCCTAAACACAGAAATTCAGCCCATAAACCCTAAATTTCATACTTAAAAACCTTATCCCTAAGCCAAAAAATCAGACCTAAAACCCAACCCTGAAACTTTAAAATCTAAACCCTGAATTTCAGACTTAAAAACCTTAACTCTAAAATTTAAATCCTAAAACCTACCCTTAATACACAAAAATTAGACCTTAAACCCTAATCCTAAGGCTTAAAACCTAAACCCTAACCATAGACAATAAAAATTAGACCTTAAACCATAGAATTGAGACATGAAAACCCTAACCCTAAAACATAAAAAACAAGGCACGAACCTTAAACCCTAAACAACAAACCCAAAATTAATGGACAAAAATCAAACCGTAAACCCTAAGCCTAAAGTTAACATAACAACTTCACCTATAGATCATGAATGGGTTGAAATTGTCGGGACCACTACAAATGTCAATTCATCAAACTCTACCAAGGTGAAGTTGGTCAAAGTCTTGAACAAATTTGGTGTGGCTCACATGTACAACACATCTCAAACACCAATCGTTGGGTCTACGGATTATCCCACCCCTTCCTCAATCTCATGGGATGTGAAAATTCATGGGAGTTGCAAAGAACCACCATGCAATGAAAAATAGCCATGTCTTCTTCGTCCATATCCTCCAATATCTCCTCATCATTTGAGATAAAAGTGAAATGATCACTATTAGAAGAAACATCGCTCTCACTTGAAGAAGACATCTTTGGACTAAAATGAAAATGAGAAGAGAAATGTTTGGAATGAACTCCTCATTACATAGCCCTCATGAGAACCTAAGCTACACCTTATAATCTTATATTCTCCCTGATCTACACCAAAGTCCACTCCATTGGGGCTGAATTTTTTTTCATCATTCTACATACACATAGAACATAACCTTAAAACTACGTTGCTAACCTTAGTTTCATCATTAGCTTGCATCCATGGTGTTGCTCACCATGAACCCTACCTTGAAAATGTTATTCATAACTAGTGCCTTAATATGAAAACATCATTTTCAACCTTTTTTAAATCACCCTTTAAAATCTACAAAACCAAACCCTAAGCAAACAAACACTAAACACTAAAACCCATAGTTATAAATGGTATAAATTATTAAGTCCCCATAGCCTTAGGCCCCCTAGCCTCCAATAGCCCTCATTCCCATCGGACTAACTATGATAACACTAACCCCCATTACCCTAGGCCAGATAGTGATATATGTCCAAAGCAACTAAACTCTCAAAACTTTGTAAATCAAACCCTAAAATACAAATTAGCCAATAGCCCTAAACCAATACCCAATAACCATTGCCAATTTAGAATGGCCAATAGACCATAGCCAATGGGTTTTAAGCATAAACATGGACAATTGGTTATAACCATGCCCCAAATAGCCCTAGTGTAAATATCAATCGCCAACACCAATAGCCCATGTACAATGGCCAATAGCCATTGAGTTTACCATAGCCACAATTTTTTAGTGTAAATATCAATAGCCAATAACCATAGCCTATGGAAAATGGCCAATAGTCATTAGCTAATGGCTGATAACCAATAGTCAATACACATAGCCAATAGCCAATGACCAATAACCATGGCCAATAGCCACATAGCACCTTAAACACATAGCCCCATAGCGCCCTACCTCCCCATCCTAGCCGCCATAACAGAAGGTAGCCGTGGGCAGCCCGTGAAAAAAAAACCCTGCTGTGATCAATTTGAGGAACCCCTCCTGGGTTTTCTCACTTTACGGACAACACTAAATAAGGGATGAGGGGTCAGAGAAGGGGTGAAAATGGGGCCTAACTGGGCATAACTTTACAGAAACCTTCAATAAACAAAAATTAAACAGGAAAAGTTGTGGAGTTGCTGTTTTTCTTTGTTTGAGGTTTTGGTTATACTATCCCTTTGAAACCTAACCCCAATTCAAAAAAATTACTATATATTATGAAAATTGTGTTGTAAGCAAGCTTTTTTTTTGTCAATTTTGTAGTTGAGCGAAATTTAGAGGTCACACATGACATTAGTATTTTTTTGGAATCTTGCCTAGTTCTCGTGATTTGCAGGAACTCATTATCTACAAAAGGCAAAAAAAAAATTTAATTCCTTACAATGAGACGAATTTTGTGTATTTTTCTGAAAAGTCCTTTTGTACAATTCACAGAGGACTTTTTCTGTCACAATTATGCAAAAATTCACAAAAAAAAAAACCATCAGTCATTACAAATCCAAATTTGCCATGTGGAATACTTTTTTAATGTTTCTATTAGTTTTAAACCCCTTGAACTCATAATTAAAATATGATTTGGTGTGTAATTCATGAAACCACATATAATTAAAACACAACTCATGCAACATACATCATATAATGCATTAAATTTTAATATATTTTATAAAATAATCCAAATATTAGTAGTATAAACTACATACATTTTTAAATTCTAAATCAATCAACCCAAATCAAAATAACATCATTAGTACACCATACATGTATAAGTTCGCATTCTCAAAATCAACAAACAACTTTGTTCACAAAAATCAACATAATGATTTTAGACAACTCAGATATTGCACAACATTGTGAAACATTGTGGTATCTTACCATGCATGGAAAACAGAAGCATAAGGTTTAAATGCTCATTCTTCCAAACTATGTTCACCACAACAAACGGCAATTACCACATTGGATGTCACAATGGCTTACTTGCAAGGAGATTTCCCTTCATAAGTTTTCATGGTGTTGGAAGGTTGAAATGCCATGAACGGATCAATCATGTGTGCAATTGTATGCCTTGTGTGAGTAGCAGGTGGATTGGCCCTTAGCCATCAAATGTACTAAAAAGCCTATCAACATGAAAGTGACAATGCAATGAACACTAAGCTTTGATTAGTTGTTTCAATGCTATCATTAACTAAGTGCTCGATTTTAAGAGCCTACTATTTAGGTCAATTCAATGCCCGTTCACTTTCAACCTATTTAATGATCCTTTCCCAGCTACAGATTCTTGGATTCACTTTCTCTCCTGTTTGTCTACTGGTATTTTAAGAGCATGGGCACAGCCGGCGGGTGTAAGGATGTGAGCCTTGACAGGATAACAGACTACTTTGAGTATTGAATAAACATGCTCCAGGATGCTGCCAAGCAGACCAAAACAACCACACATTCAAAATTGGGCTGTGTGACAGCTACCCACAATCACTTGATGAAAAGAGGAAGGAAAGGAGACATACCAAATGTTTAGGTGCTGTGCTGACTACCTCTGCTGGTTGGTCTGGGCCTGAACTGGCTACACAGAGCCCTCTACACTTCATATAGCTCTGCAACCTGCAGCTCCCATGCCTTTAATCACATTTACCTCCTTAAAAACATTCACTATCCAACCCTTGGATGAGCAAAATGACATAACTTATGAATTCTCCTGCATCTAATTCTCATAAATGAAATTGGCACTTTTACAACACCCAATCAAGGAAATCTTGATTGCATGTTGATGCAGTAGAAAGCTGGCATGCACAGGCCAGCCTTGGTGTCCCAAATAAGAACATATGTTCATACTACAGGAGCTAGTTGATCCAGACAAAACTGTTTTAACTTTAAAGTAATCGAGTTCAGATCCCACTGATCTTGGCAATTCCATAAACAAGGAGGAATTGGACAATGTCAGTAGGCCACAAAACTGCTCAGCACCTAGAGGTGGAAGGGAAGGAAACACGATCCAGGTTCTCAAGCATTCTACTGTGCAGATGTTGTCTACCCACATGAAGTTAAATGTCAGTCCGATTCCCATTTGATGAGACTAAGACAATCATAACATTCAACTTCCACAGCTATACTGCAGTATCTGTTTAAAATTTTGGATACAGGTTTTAGGTGCATACTCTGAACAATTATTGATTTCTGAAAGTTTGTCTGCTGCACACGAGAGCCGTCTTCCCTTGCAAGCCGCATCACAAGACTGACCTTGCCTGGCAAAGGAAATTGTGTAGCCAGTTAAACAGCACAAGCAAAGAGATCATCTCAAGTACACTGAAGTGTTGTGGACTAGTAGCTAGATAATCTTCACACACCTGGCAGCAATAATTGTCAAATCTGTCAACTTTGTCTCAACAGCTGGGTCTCCTGATTCTCCTGTCACATCCATTAATCACTTGAAGTTAGGCTGGTTACTGTAAACTCTCCATAATGCACTTCAGGATATAGCAGTATACAGTTCCAGAAAATACCAGAAAGATTCAATTGCTCTGAAAAGCAGTGATGCAGCTCATTTGCATATGCATTTTCATGGACCTGCCACAGACACAGATAAGAACATTACTGACAGTGAAACCCCTAAGCTACAAACTCTATGTGTAAAAAAGAAAGAGAAAGTTGGTGATGAAGACATACCACACTTTGAGAGTTATGCCGACAACGACCCGAACAGAACTCAAAAAGACTGGAACATGTACCTGTCCAGGTTCAATTGAAGATTACTACACTCTCACATAGTATGACAACCAGGTTGCATAGACAAGACCATAAAATTCTTGCATAGACAAGCCCATAATATTGTTGCATAGACGAGCCCATGCAGTCCATCATAGCAACCAACAGTGATATTGCTGTGTAAACTTCCTAGTTCATAAAGAAACAATAATGGAGGAAATTGTCAAAGAGCAGGTGGCGTGAGACTCACGGGCAGTTGCCTGCCTGGCCACCTTTGTCTTCAGTGCTACCTCCACCACTGTCTTTTAGACAAAAGAACATTCATCATGCAATCCACATGTCAATACAAAACATTGTAGAAAGATGAACTGCAAACTAGAAAGGATTTGTTGAAGACGCACCCGTGCTGGATCCATGCAACATGCTACACAGTACTCGTAAGAGTCACAGCACCGAGAGACCAGTTCACAACCACTGCCATTGCAAATCAGACAAACATGAAATTGTGTGACTGTAATTGTCTGGCTGGCAAAAAAGTTCACATTCTGTTTGAACAGACTGTAATGAAAAGTCTGGTACATGTCTGCCTCTGATGCCCTGGCATGATGATCTCAAGACGAGGCAGGTAATAGACATGAGATTTGGGGAAGCTTCAATTACCGGCAGGAATATTGTTTGCCGACTTCGGGGCAACAAGATGTGACAGAATTGACTGCCATGATGCTGCACACATAACCTGCTTTTTTTGCATCCCCACCCAAAGTTGGTCAAAATCTTCAAAATAAAAACCCTAATTGATGATTGAGCCCTAGAAAGGGCAACTGGTTTATGAGAATTCTGAACAAAACTCAAAAAACCAAAAGCAATTTCCAAACATCCTCATTCTCTCTGAGCAAAGAATGTAAAGACATATTAGAGGCCTTAGAATTTTATACCACGACTGTCTGAGAGCAAATATCGTCCTTGAACAGTGTTGTTGCACTCCACCTCTTCTGTGCGCAATGCAACATGAGGCAACTTACTTGGATCTCTGAATCCACAAACACAACAAAGAAAAAACTTAAATTACAACTTCAAATATGTACCAAGAAATAAATCCTAGCAAAACTACATTAAAAAAACCCGCCATTCCCGACTCCAAATTATAATAACATTCCCAAAATCCCAAAGAAAAAGGGTGCAGCAGATGGTATGCAGCTAATAAAAAAAAACCAAATAAAAAAACAAAAGAAAGCAGGTAGGGAGCCAGAGAAAACTACTTGTCACAAGAAAAAAGCAAGACTTCAAAATTTGAAAATAAATATAAAATTTGAAACGAAGAGAGAGTAGAGAGTTCCCTAACCCTATGAGGCGCAAGGAGGAACAGAGATCTAAGTGACAGAAGATGAAGAACAAGAACAGCAACAACAAATTGCAGGATGCAGGAGGAATCTTCATCTCCATCAGATTGCAAAACTTGCAACCGGAGCTTTTCTCTTCACGCTATCGTTGCACTTTCTCCTTTGCTCTCTCTCTCTCTCCCTCTCTCTCTCGCTAACCTCCCAGCATCTTCAATTGCCCAATGCACGCAGACATTGCTTCAGCAATTGCACCAAGCAACGCTCCGCGCTTGCAGAACAACGCACACAACAAAGCAGAAGAAGAGATTTTCGACCTAACTTCATCCGTCATTCATTCACTCTTTCACACGTTCATTCACTGGGTCCTTCAGTTTCTCATTCATTCATTTCATCCTTCACTCACTGTTAAGTCTCATTCATTCATTTTACTCATTCGTTAATCCCAAACCACAGTGCGTATTGCCACCCTCTTGCTCCCATTGGAAAGCCCTTGATGAGTAGGGGTGCTTTCATAATGTTATTGAATATTGAACAATTTTCTCACTGAAAATTTATTTAAACCAAAACTCAAAATTATAGGGGAATTTGGGTGTTCTCTTGGTATTGTTGGGACACGCTTAGTGAGTAGGATTTAATGAAGATGATTTTCTTTATAAAAAAGACTTAAGGTGTGGGGGCATATTGAATTTTGAGTAGTTTTTGTCATTCAAAATTTGATTAAATTACAAAACATAGTTTTGAAAGTAAGAATTAATTGAGTAACCAATTCCACACTTTGGCCAATGGCAAAAGCTACACTACCTAGTCCATTTATCAAGGAAGCTATTTTGTTTGTTTTGTTTGTCATGTTGAGATCTCCCAAATCACAGTTCTTCTTGCCACCTCTTAGTCCTATTGAAAAGTTCTCAATGACTAGGGGTGGATTACATTGGATGTTTCGACTTATGGTGGAAAAGTTATTGAATTATTTTTTAAAATTTAATTTAAATCAAAACTAAAAATTATAAGGAATAAATGAATACTTTAAATTATATGGGAATTTGGACACACTCTTGATATTGTTGGAAAGCCTTGCATGAATATGATTTAATGAAGGTAATTTCAAAAAATAAAAACCTAAAGTATTGAATTTTGAGTTTTTTTTCACTGAAATTTTAATTATAAAAGATGGTTGTAGAATGAAAAGTTAGATGGGTAGCCAATTCACACTTGGGGCAATTACATTCAAAATTCCTCCAAGTTGTTTAAAGTTTTTTCAAAAATCAAATATATATTCTTGCAATAAACTATGTATCATAAATTTTAAGATTTTATTATTTTCTAATTCATGTTCACAATGTTGTTTTAATCTTATTTCATTCAAGTAAATGCATGATTTTTAAAACGAACATCCAAATCATACAAGAAAAGTATGTTGTTTTGTATTCTTGTTATGTTTTGAATTGGGATTTCTATAGTTTGCAAGTCAGTATTCTTGAAACACAAAAAATGTAATCTCATTGATGGTATTAGTTTAGATTTGTTTTTGCACCTTTCAAAAATTGCTTGAAGGAGGAGTTGCAATTGATGTCGAGCTTGGTCTATTTCATGAATGAGTTTTTAATGGTTGCCCCCTTGAACCCAAAATGGGCCACACCTTGGGGTTTGGAACTCATTTGTAAGAATGTGTTGTTTATGGGTGGGACCCCTAGGTGTTATGCTAACAACAATCCCTTGTTGTTATGATTATGTTTCAGGTCTTTCATTGTGGTCTACTATTGTGCTTCAAACTTCAACATCATGTTGTTGTGTCTTGATTTTAAACCCTTGTAGTTTGGACCCTTTTTATAGTCTAATATTTACTAGACTTGGTTACTCTTGTTTTTTTAGCCTTTTATAGACTTACTATGTAGAATGTTCAATTTTGGTTGTTCCTATAGTATTGTTAGATTTTGTCTCTTGATTTTATATTTCAACTTATATAATCCTTTGATTAATTCTAGATTTTGGATGATTAGGTCATATGTGTGATCTACAGGTCATGTGTTCAATCTTGGTCCTCATAATGTCATATGTTATCAAGATGCAATATTATATGTTATATGTTATATAGATGCAATGGTCATATGGTTATATGTTCAATCTTTTGAATTTATAATTGGTTTAATGTTTCATCAATCCTATGTTTAGGTAGGCATAAGGTCATATGTTGTGTCCTTGTGAAGGATAATTTAGTTCATTATGTCTAAGAGACAACTTTCCATTGTTGCCAAAAATTGTGTATATAAATGGTGCCACCATACTTTGGATTTTCATTATATATTTGTTGCCAACTATTGTTGAAATAAATATAGACCAATTTGTGATTTACGTGTGTGGCACATAACTAAATCTTAATTCTTTCAGATTTTAGTTAGCCATACATTTCATGTTTCAATCATTATAATGTCATAAAAATTTTGCATTCATACTTTCTTAATAAAAACCATTCATAAGATATTTCAAAATTATAAAAAAAGGCCATTGGTGAACATTCCTCAAAATGTGGGACCAAATGAACACTATAATAATAAAGTTATCCATAAAGTCAAACAAAAATGGCATTGGAACCCTTTCGGTCACATAGGGGATGAGATTTCAAAAAACACAAAAAAAAATACATTGGGCTTCAATGAAGCATGAAACTCAATTTAATAACAATTTTGGTGTTAAATTAAGTTTGCCCTATCCTTTATTTTCTTAAATGTTTTCAACCAGTCACTGTTGTTAATACATGTACTCTAGTTATAAATGTTTTCAAACATGGTCCATTTAATCCAAAGTCTCAATATTTCACACCTTTATTTAATAAAATTTCATGATTTTGCATCCAACATCCAAGAAAAGATGAAGCATCAAATGAAGGGTGCAACTCACGCCCAATAGGGCATATGACTTTACAGATAGCTTTGATACCTTGGCAACTTTGACATTAATCATACTAATGTTGCATGTGTTGTTTGTTCAAGTGTGGACTTGATAATTAACACCTTTCCATATTGAAGGCTTTCCAATGGTACCAAAAGTGTGGTAAGAAGAGTGTTTGTTTGGTAGATTACAATAAAGGACTAAACAAATTTAAAAAATAAATTTAAACAAATAACAAACATGACAAAGTTAAATTAACAAATTATAAAAGATGAAAGGCCATCATAAAAGCAACCACCAACATGGTCCTATTTTAAAGAACCATCAAACTTCCTTTTTTTAAGCAAGATAAATTCAATTATAAGATGTTATGTTATCATTGAGAATGGAATATGAGTAAAAAACTCACGATAAGCCTTTGATTTCTTAGTTTTCACTTACCACCATTTGTGAAAAATAACATCATACAAGAAGTTTTTTAAGGTAAAAGAAGTCTACAAATACATGCCAACCACTATAGGAAGGTGTTCATTAAGTCTATTGCGCAACTTTGACTTCATAATTGAATGTTGAAAATGTCACTCATCCTCCAAACTCCCTAACACTTGGAGTATACCAATTTCAACTAGTTTAAAATACTATGGCACAAAGTTTAACAATACCCTAACATTGGATGGTTACATTTTTGAACTCATTTGGCACTACATAGGTTCCATGCACAACAATAGATATGTTGATTATCTATTTTCACATGTTTAGAAAAATTCAAATTAACACATACATATATACTTTAAGTTTAAAACCATAACCACAATATTCATATTTCAGTGAAAAACCACACATTCAATAACAAAAAAATCAACAGAAGGAAAAATATATGTAGGATAGTATTTTGTCTCAAGTCACTTCCCATGAGGCATTAATGATTACTTCATCAACATAATAAGAACATGCCAACACATTCAAACTATGTTCATGCAAATGCATAATTGGATGATGTGTTCCTCTATGTTCATTGACCCATCCATCCACCAACCCTCTCCTCCTTTTGTGAACAAAATCAATTTTTGCACATTAACATTAACATGTAAATTGAATAAAGGAACAATTCTCACCACCATATATAATTACATACTATAGTGCCTAAATTTTTATTTTCCTAGGTTTGGGTTACTATAATTTTAACAAAAAATGTTGTGGTTAATCATAACCATGGGGGGAGGGGGCTAGGGGAAGGTTGGAAAAGGAACACACATGATTGTTAGATTAGTGTGGATACCCAATAGCAAAAATCATTAAATTGTATTGTTACTTTCAGCATTTGTGAGACATTTATGTAAAGATTTCCACATAAAAAGTTGCAAACATTGAAATTGGCTTAAATTACTATGTTGCTATCAACATCATTAACAATGTGATGAAATTTGTTGACCAATAGAACACAACTTTAACAAATGGAAGCATGTTGATTATTTACACATGACAATTGTTGGCAATAAACAATGTAACTCACTATAACATCAACATTCATTGAACCATTTCTAAATAATTGAAAATCAATTTCAAAATGCCAAAATCTTTGTAAGAAATGGTCATGGCACAAGCCAAAAACAAAAACAAACATTCCAATGTAATTTTATCACTAAAATTTGTAAATATGTTTCTTTGGTTTTAGTAAACGTTTTTCAAAGCCTAAAAATTTGCAATTCATGTGGTGGTTCATATAATGGATGGACTTTCCATAGGAATGATTTTTAGCAAACATTGGTTCTAATTAGCTAATATTGGTGAATCAGCAAGGTTAAAAGCTCATAACATCAAACATACCCTAGTCCCAAAAATTGAATACAAAAACACTTTAAAAAAGGAAGAGCAATAATTACTTAACAAAACATAATAGGCATACAATGTATTATATTACATGGAAGGATGACATGATCTTAAAAAATGTTTAAGTGCAATATGATAACTAATTTTCTATTCTTTACAATCAATCATGTCAATTTATTTTCAAATAAAAATTTGAAAAATACAAACACCAATGTTGTTAAAACAAACCATTAAATGCGTTAATCCACAAATGTGATAAAGATTGTAAAAACTACATGAACTGACTTTGAAAAATATCCATGTTGTCTTCATTTGAGGTTTGGGTTGTAATCTTGCCTTCATTAATAGGTCTAACATCTAGAGAATGAGGTTATCTCCAAGAAACTAATTATATACAATTGAAAAATGCAAAGTAAGACCCAACTTGATTAGTGTGTTTGGTGCCAAATCATTAATAATTGTGCTTGAAGCCAATTGCAAAGATTTTAAGTCATGACACAACATCCATTTGAATCACAACATGTGCCAAAAAGAGAAATGATAACCCAAGTGTTATATATATATCCCAATGTAAAGACAAAGTTGGAAACCAACAAAAAAGTTTGATTGATATCCTTCCCCAAAGACAAACAAAATAGAAAGAAAATAAATGATAGAACAAAATGTAAACAAAAATAAAATGCAACAAACTATATGAAAAATGTAAAGTTAGCAAGTAAAAAAATTGATTATTGAAGGGAAGGATAATGTAGTTTTTTGTCTAAAATTTTAAAATCCATTGCATGGTTCCCACTCAGTTCCAACACAACAAATGTAACCATTTTTAGCATTCAATAGTTTGTGAATGAAGTGCCCATTGCAAGTGAAAACATGTGCATTCTCTTTGAAGTTCCACCATTTTCTCACATAATAATTCAAGCTTAAATTCTTGACCACATTTTCTAATTCACATATTAATTGCACAATGTATTAATTCCCACATGGTGAGAAACAAAAAAATCACAATGGAGGTTGGTGGTGAAGCAACAAGGTTTAGTGATGGATGAAGGAATTACAATGCAAAACACAAGTGATGAAAGCTTAAAAACAAGATAATCTTATGGTGACAAAAAAAAAAGATGATAGATTTACATTAGTGAATGGAGTAAGAGGATGGATGACAATGGAAAAATAACAATCCAAGTGTTGTAGCCCCAATGATGGACAAAAAGGTCTTCAAGCATTTGATGAAAAAATAACAACAAAACATTGATGGTCCTTGGCCATTTTCATAATATTATTGACTATCTTAAGCCTTAAAGTAGATGCAACTTGGTGAATTTACTTTATTTTTTAAAAAATTCTAAAAGGGATTTCTTGGGGCCCTAGGGGCTTGTCACATTTAAGCTATAATTTGCTAGTAAAAAAAAGGTTTTCACAAGTTTTTCAATCTTTAGAAAGTTCATGAAACATTGTTTATCTATTTGAACATTTGAACTATTGTTGGGTGGATATTAAGTTGGAACCCTATCTAATATAGACTAATACAAATCCTAGTATAGAAAAACCAACTGATTGGTATGACCTCCATTGAATACCAATTTCATACTAATATTTATGAAGTAGGGATTTGAAATAATACCAATTTAATATTGAAGTTATATCAATCTCAATATTAAATATATACCTACCACATAGCAACCTTGGACCCTAATACCAAAATTGGTATTAGATATACAAATTATGTAGCAATATACAAATTATTAATTCGTACACCTTGCTGCATAATTTTTCATGTTCTACAAACAAACCATTATTTAATTTGTTATGCATGTTTTGTTATCCTCATAAAATTTGAACCCAACACCTTTTCATAAAAAAAGAATACTGACCAATAGCATAGATTTGAAATAAAATTGAAAAACATTGTTTTTAAAAATAAAAAGTAACATAGTTGTAGGGTCAAAACAATCAAACTCTACAAAAAAACTAAGCAGTTAAACATTGTTATCATTTGTTGTGTCGGTGTTAACCTAATTTTTCATTATGTATATAGTAATTGGTTGTACCAATTGGTAATTGGTGAAACAATGTTATTTTGTGAACTATTTTAGCTATAATTAACAAGTTTTTAAAATAATTAATCTACTAAATTAACCAATAGTAGGTGTTAGGGTAACCAGTAACCAATCTATTACAATAATTGGTTGTTGGTAAAACATGTTGTTTTTAAACATGTGGCCAATAGTTATTGTAGTTTATTTTGGGTGATTTGATGATTGTTGTACCAACTAATGACTATTTAACTTAAAACAACATTATGTTTGGTATAAATAAAAAGATTAAAGGATGATGAACAACTTTTTGAACCACTCATTTGTTTTAACTTTTGGGTTTTATTTTTGAACAAGTTTTCATTTTTGAACCTTGAAGCTTTTATTTTTTAGTCTAATTTAGAAAATTCATTTTAGTTTTGTTTGTTGTTATTTGTGAATAAACATTTATACCTTATGTTTTTGTTTTTCATGTTCTACAAATCTAAAATAACTCATCTGTTGATGTTATTTGTAAACCATATATGTAAACATAGAAAAGGGAAAATTTTAATCTAAAGGTATAGAAAATGCCCTTAACATTTGGCAACCATGCAATGAAACAAAATTGAAGATTTTATAATCTTTGGTTTCAACAAAAAAATATTTTGTTTTTTTTTTCATTTTTTGTTTGGATTTGTACTAGTTTGAGTAGGTTTTAAGAATGTTTTGTGATTTGATAGTTCTGATTTTTGCAAACTATTAGTTGAAGATTTCTAGATATTTACATGTTTGTTTTTTAATTTTTAGAACAACCTATTGATATAAAAAAATTTGAATTAACATTTGTTTCAAATTAATGAAATATGTCAAAAATAGTCACAAGGGGCCTTCGAAGGCAATTATGATTATAAGCACCACAACAACCTATTCATGACACAGTTTAACCATAAGAATAATCACATTCACAAGTTGAAGGAATTCAACTTGTTGATGCTCCTAACAATGAACTTCAACAACCAGTTATGGCATATTCACCTCTTCATTAGATACCAGTTGAACAAGAGGAAAAAAAGGAGTCACAAGTACCTTTGATTAGCCATTTTTTAACACCTTAGTAATTGTCCCAACAACGGAGGCCAAACACATAACCAGGTGGACAAAACACCACACTTATTCAACATGTTGATGAAATAACCTTTTCATGATAAAAATGGCAATTTGCAACACCCGATTACTACATTCCTAGAGCTACTATACCATCTCAATTAACACTGGTTGTTGGGTACTACACATTTGAACCGATTCATCTTTTAAATCCAACCACAACATATTCATAATTGGAGCATAATCAACTTTTACGCTAGTTGGAATAACTATGCAACCTAAAACAAAGACCTTCACACCGATGTAATTCTCAACCACATGTAGAACCAATGGAAGTAGTCGTAGTATTTGTTGTTATTCGACAAACACAACCACTTAATCAAACTATTTGCTCGAGTGTACCTATTATGGGAATCGTTGAACAACCACCTGTTCAGTGAAGTATATTAGTTACAAATGCACAACCTATTGTTGAAATTGCATTAACATGTGCATATTAACATGTTGGACATGAGTTCAAGGATCGTCCCTTTGTGGATGATAAACTTAAGTCATTGATGAAAAAATAATTCATAACTTCTTTACAACCTACTATATCGAACACACCAATGACACATGTTGGTGTACTTATGTAATAAATCTGGCCATAGCCGGGTTCTATCACTAATTCAACACCAGTTAATCAACACCTAGGTTGGTAACAACATGTTAGCCCATTGATAACAAGATAACCTAAAGTTATACCTTATCCACCATACCCAATGTGGTATAACACATTACCATCTTTTATACCCGTGGATTTTAACATGTACTCTGCATATTCTTCATGAATCAAAGGATATGATCCATTGATTTCTAGAATAAAGGAAAGATATGCAACCAATGCTACTCAACTAGAACCAGTGCCACCTATTGAGTAATTGGAGCAAACTCATTATCTTGTTAAAGTGCCAACTTCTGGACTAGAACAATTCATTATAGTTCCAAGAGGTGTAAATGTTTAATAAACAACAACAACAAACTCTACCTATCAACATACTTGTTGGCATTAGACTGCATGTCTATGGTAATGGTGTTCCACTTTAGTAACCAAAAAGGGCTAATTTACATCGACAGTCAAGTGGAAAACCACCTAGAGGTTTGCCTAATCGAAGATTGCCAAGAGGAAGATCATTTGATTGAGACCCATTTGGAGGACCGCCACTTGATTTACCTATTGGACTTTACAAATGGTCGGCACCTAATCCAAGAATATTCATGCCATCGTGGTATCCACCAGTTACAATTTGATCTAAACCAACCAATAAATTCCCATACCAAAAACTACAATATCCAAGATACATGAAGGATATTAATCCTAATCCTCACATTAGATTTTTCAAGAAGGAAGCAGAGCCAATGGGCAGACTGTGGAGCTAGCTGATATCATCAACTTGTTTGGTTTCATTTTATAAGAAAATATCTTAGAGCAGGGCAAAAACTTTGTACAAAATTATCCCAATTCCACCTTTGAGGAGTTGGAACAAACATTTCGTAAATGTTTTTTAAATGTGAAAAATGACGAAGAAATCTATATGCAATTGAGGAATTTACAACAAGTTGGCAAATGGGTAGAAGTCCATTACAAATGTTTACTAAAACATGCTAATTGTTTATAAGTCAAAGTTATTGATGTTTCCTTTACCATAATTTTCAAAACAAGTTTGCATCCATACTTCAAATTAGCAACAACAAATATGACAAGGGATACCCTTATCAAACAAAAAAAAACTATAATATCTGTGAAGAAAGTGGACCAATCATAGCAAATTACACTGTTTTAATAACTCAACCAAAGTCCAAATTAGTTGCACAATCGATAATCAATTATACTATTGTTAAGCAACCAATAACTTGTTCAAATTGTGGTAAAACAATTCGTGCCAAAGAAACTTGTAACAACAAGAAGATAGAAAAACCTTTAGTACCTTTTGTATCCACAAAAATTGTTAAACCGGTAGCTGAAGTAATTACATAACTTGTTAAAGTTAGAGTGCCATTGAGATATCCATGTATTATTTATTCTAATTATGAACATCGTACACTTGATTGTCCTAGAAAGAAAAAAGTTCAGAACATGTTTTGAACTAAACCAACCATTACTACCACTATAATAATAAAAACCTTTAAACTTAATAATGTACTAGTAAATGTAGTTATTGTTGTCACCAAATGTAACCAAGTGCCGAATAATGAAATGTTCATAAAATGTGAACTGGTGAAGGCAAAAACAACGGTTGATTAACAAACAAAGAACATATGCATGATTATTTTGTCCATAGTATCAAGGACTTATAGGGGAATGATTCAACATCACAAGCACCCATTAATTGAAACAAACCACTTCATTTAAATTGGAAAACTTTACCAAAACCAGTAAATCAATTAATGATTAGTAAGCAACCTATTCATTTGACTACACAAACAACATCACCAAAGAAGACTTTGGAGGAGATTTTGAGAGACATTAACACTTAAGTTTTGGAGACTAAGTATGTGATCAACTTAAGGCAACTCTTGAAAATTATGCTAGACATCAAGCAATACATTAATTGATTAAGTTTGTTTAACTAATGCAATGAACTTATTCATCCTAAACATGCACGTCTGATAGTGGCTATTGACCATTAGATGGTAATGATTCAAGTTTAGGTTGGTTAAAAAATTATTGATAATGTGCTAATTGATGGAGGTTCTAGAATAAACATCATTACTGAGAACCTAAAAGTATAATTAGGTCTATCAAAACCTAACTCGTCACCTTACAACTTGCATATGGCAAATCAAACCATAGCCAAACCACTTGGTCTTATTAGGGATCTAAAAATATTTGTTCATAGTATTTCCTACACAATTACATTTATTGTTATTAATAGGTTTGTTTTAGATTCTAGTTATTCAATGTTGTTAGGACGCCCATGGTTGAGAGATGCAAAAGTATCCCATGATTAAGGAACCAATACTATTACTATACAAGGAACATGTATAGTGAAAACCATACTTGTGACTAAGAAAATTGGTGTTTAAACCAAAAGACCAGAAGTCCTAGTATGTTATCATTCCCATTTTGGAATATGTTATGAAAAGCAAGATGTGATGTTTGCCACTAACTTAGACTTATTTTCAATAGGAACCATAAAAATGCTTACTCGTATTGAATCAATTTCTAAACCAGTCTTCATATTAGATATTAATATAACAAAACTAGTCCCAAAACAACATGTTGAATTGGTATGTGTTTTAGTTGTTAACTTAGCTATACCACTCGACATTGTCAAATAACATCTACTTGAGACCTTTTTCCATCCAGAAGTGGGGGAGATGATTATTGATGAAACACTTGTTTGGGAGTGAATACAAGATCTAACCATAATCGATTGAATAATAACTAAGGATGAACAACTAACCAAAGTCAATTTGGGCACCAAGGAGAATGTGCAACATGTGAAAGTGAATGTTTCATTTAAATTAGTTGTCATATAATAGTTGATTAAGCTTCTAAAAGAGTTCAAAGATGTTTTTACATGGACATATAAAGACATGAAGGGTATTCCACCCAAGATTATTCACCATAGGATTGAATTGGATACCATAGTATCACTTGTTCATTAAACAAGGTGCCGGTTGAATCTTAATTATGTTAGTATCGTCAAGCAAAACATAGACAAGTTACTTGATATTGGTTTCATCAAACTAGTTGAGGAAGCAACCTCATGGCTATCACCAATGGTGGTTGTTCCTAATAATAATGGGAAATTGAAAATTTATGACGATTTCAAGAAGTTCAAAGTATCAACAAAGAAGGACCTTTATTCGTTGCCTTTCACAGACGAGGTCATTAACATAATTACTGAGCATGAAATTTATACCTTTCTAAATGAAGTTTTAGGATATCATCAAATATCAATTGCACTAGAAGACCAATAAAAAACCACCTTTGTGATAAATTGGGGGGCTTTTGTTTGGGTTGTGATGCCATTTGTGTCAAAAATGGATTGCCCATTTATCAAAGGGTTGTAACCAAAGCCTTTTGTGAGTACATTAATGTATTTATGAATTTTTTTTTTGATGATTCTAAGTTTTCAGTGACTTGTCAACTCACCTCGAGGAATTTAGAAAATGTTTTCTTAAGTGTAAAGAGTTTGGTATTAGTTTGAACCTAGACAAGTGTGCATTCATGGTGTTTTCAATAACCATCCTAGGTTTTTATAATGTCCAAAGAAGGCAAAGTGATGGATCTTAAAAAGGTTGACACCTTAGTAAACATGCCAATACCTACTACGCCCCAAAAGATCCAAATTTTCAATGAGATGGCATTGTTTTACAAGTGTTTTATCAAAAACTTTGTTTCCATCATGTCACCAATCACCAAACAGCTTGAGAAGTTTGAAATTTTTGAATGGATTGAAATATGTCAAAATGCTTGGGAGGAGATTAAGATTTAATATGTATAAACACCTATTTTGATCAATCCAAATTGGGAGCTTGAGTTTCACGTTCATATAGATGCATTTCAACTAGCAGTAAGAACCATACTTGCCTAAACCCATTTGGTTATGTATGCATTTAAATTATTAAATTCAATAGAAAAAAATTATACCACTACTGAGAAGGAAGGCCTAGCTATGGTCTAGGCCCTACACAAATTTAGACATTATTTACTAGGTAACTAGTTTGTATTTTATGTTGACCACATTGCCCTTGTGTACCTAGTTAACAAGCCACAAGTTTCTAGCAAAATAGCTAGTGGTTATTATTATTTTTGGAATATGATTTCAAGATTGTGTATAAGTTTGGTAGATCTCATCTAATGGCAAATGCATTGAGTAGATTTCCCAGCTAAGTAAAAATGGTCGGTGTAGGTCTAATTAAACCATTGAAGTTCACTTGTTCACATTACAACCATAGTGGTTATAAAGTATCTATGATTACCTATTAGAGGGGATGATGCCATAACAATTTACTACTTCACAGAAACATTACTTAGCTCAAAGAGCTAAGTCATTTGTGTTAAAAACATAGTACTTTACAGATTTGGACAAAACAACATGTTCCATTGTGTTCTACAACCAGAACATGTGCCAATTGTACTACAATAATTACATAGTGGAATTGATGGAGGACATTTATCCTTAACATCACTATGAGGAAGATTTTTTATGTTGGTTATTAGTGGCCAACCATGAACAAAGATGTTCATGAATTATGTTGAACATGTGACCTATGTTAGAAAACGGGTAACCTGTTAGCACAGAATATGGCAAATTTAATTACTATTTTGCTTGAATAACCTTTTCAAAAATGGGGAAATTAGATTTCATTGGACCCATCAAATCGTGCGAATCACTACTCAAGCAACCAATCCATTTTAGTTGCCATTGATTATGCTACTAAATGGATGGAGGTGAAAGCTTTGTGCACCAACATAGTTATTGTTACTGCGAAGTTTCTATATGACCACATTCTCACCCAATTTGGTTGTCCACTTACTATTGTGACAAATCAAGGTACTCGTTTTATTTACGATGTGACTCGTTATCTAATTAATCATTTTATCCTAGGATATACCAGCTCTATTATCTATTATCCACAAGGGAATGAACAAGTTAAATCTATTAATAAGGTCTTCGAAACATTGTTCACAAAACTAATGAATGAAAACCAAAATGACTAGGATGAGCCCCTATCCACAATTTTATTTTCTTATAGAATTGCTTTCAAGGTTGGAACCATTCACACTCCATTTCAACTTGCTTATGGATTACACCTGCTACTACCTATGAAATATTTATTACCATCCAATCCAGGACAAATCCATCATCCAACACCTATTAGAGTTTTAACTAGTTGCCTATCAAAACTAGAGAAACTCTAAGAGAATTGGTTTGTAGCACAAGACATGGTAGTTTCTAACCAATGGAATTAATCATTATGGTCCCAAAATTGGTACGTTGAGATTAAATACCAGTTTGGAAATTACGTTTTATGGTTTTTAGGGGATGTCAAAGCACATTCCCTTAAATTTCAGAAATGATGGTTTGGACCTTATAGGATCCAATATTGTTTACTTAACAATACAATGATATTAGTGACCATTAACAAATTTGATCATAATCTAGTATTGGTTAACATCAACAAGCTGAAACCTTATAGGTTTGTAGAGGGTCACACATTTCAACCTATTCTAGTTAAACCTAATATTTATTACCAAAAAAAAAATTGAGACAAACCATTTTGGTAACCTATTTACTAAGGAACCGGTTAAGACAAATGATTTTATTAATGGTTGAACTGGTTGAAAAAGTACCTATTAGCCTTATTCCTATGCAAATTAATGATGTTTCAATTAACCTAGTTATAGGTGTCAATTTCTTAGAGAAAATTTGCCCTAAAGGTCACATTGTTTTCCAAGCGTTGCCACCTTTCACGTTGTGGCTATAGTACAAAGAACTGGCAATGTACATTTTAATGTGTATTTTCATTCTTGTGTTTTTGAACCTCTTATACTATTTTATTGTTATGAGATGAAGAAATATGCACCTTAAACCAATTAAGAGGGAGAATGAGTAAGCGAGAAACTGAACTACGAAAACAAAAAAAAAGAAAGAGAAGAAAGGGAGTTGTAGAGAATTAACGAAGAAGTTTTTAGAGCAACTGGAGCAATGTATATTGAATTGTTTGCATCAAGGCCGCTTCTTGCATTTCAAAAGAGTAGTGATAATTCTAGAAAAGAGACGTAGAAAGAAAGATTTTTGAAGTTCTACAACATGTTACCACCGTGGGAGGATTTGAAGAAACATTGTAAGGTCTTTAAAAAGTTTTTTCACCACTTGCATTTACAGTTATTATTATTAGTGATTCTAAGGAGGAAGAAATTGAAGTTAGAATTATAGAGCCAAAAACATTTCAACTTGTTGGACTTGAGCACTCGGCAAACTTTTCATTTAAACTGATTCCAGAAGGGTTCTTTGAGGTTGAACTTGATTTGCCTAACATACCTACCCCACCAAACTATGGTTTAAGTGCATGATGAGACACAAGGGGAAGGAGACAATGGAGAAGGGTGATTCACCCACCAAAATGACTCGAAAGCAAGCACCTACTAAAGGGACAAAAATCCAAAAGATGTTATAATGGATCTAGATGGGATCCAAAGTGTGATAGTGGGCATAACAAGTTGGTTTAGGTGGCTTGTTTGTTGTTCACTAAACAATTCCACTGGTAGACTTGTTAGAAGAATTTTTACACATTTGGGAAGATGGACAAATTCAAGCAATCATTTGTGGTGAGAAGATCACCATCAATCAAACATTGATAATTTAACAGTTTGGAATAAGTGTTGAAGGAACGATTGATGCAATGAATGCATTGGTCAAAGAAGCACATGTTGTTTTTAATAACATAATTGGATCAAATGCATTTGTAAACAAAGAGTAATGGAATGTGATTTGGATGAAGGAGTACCATGTTAAATTTGTAACAATCCTACAAATCATCTACCAAGGAGAAAGATTAACTTACTTTAACAACTAGATAGCCATTACTGTCGATTTGGCTAATAGGGGGAAGAAAATCAATTAATGTTCCATCATGTTGACACATATGTCCATAGAGTTGACCTAGTGGATAGATCACCAAAAAAATTACAATAGGATTGGTAGCGACTAATAAAAAAATAGTTATTTGTTATTTGGGATTAATGATAGAGGTTTGTTTAAGGCATTGGTTCTTAATCTTGGATGAAAACACACTTGTTGACTTTCCAAAACCATAACCAGTTCAGGAGAAAGAGAAAAAACAAGTTGCTAGTGAGTAGTCAAAAGAACCTTTTCTTGAGATTGTCACTAAGGAATGATTTATCAACAAGTGTCGACCGGTGTGTTTTGCTAATTACCACCATAATCAATGCAATAGTCTCACAAGTTGAAAATATGGACTCAACCATCAACACCTAGGGACTAGTTGAATACAAAGCCAACTAGATCTCCACTAAAGAAAAAACCACGCACTCACTAATGAATGTTGATTATGGAGGGAAGAGATGAAGAGATGGAGGCTAATGTTACTGCTCAACAAGATGATGATTCAATATGGACAGAAAGTGATCGAGTCATGGAGGACACAAGCAAACAAGACTTTGAATAGGTAATAAACAAAAAGCCTTCACTTGTTCAAGAAAATTTTGCTCCTACAAAACAAGTTAGCAACTTATTGCTAACACATATTGAACCTATTCAACTGGTTTAATTTAAACTTGTTTACATTTTCCTAAGACATCTACAACTTATGCACAACATGAGAGTCTTAAACGTGTTACACTTTTCTTTGAACAAACAACCTTAGTAGCCCAAATTTGGCCTTAGATAGTAGATAGCCTTATTAATTTGAAAACTAGGTACAATTTTGCTAAAAACCTATTAAAGGACATAAACAATTAACTATAGGCTCTTTTCCTATAATTAATTAGCAACAAATAAGCGTTGCAAAACAGGGACAAGGAATTAGCTACTATAAAAGTTTAGATCCTTAGATTGCAAATTGAGAATAAACACATGGTTGCTAAAGGCACTGAAGCTAAAAAGGTAATAAAAAATGTTGAAACACTACAACAACAATACAATGAGTTGAACCATCTAGCCCGTTTTGAAAGCCAAAATGATTTTAAGGCCTTACAAACTGACCATGTTTGGTTAACAAGAGATTATGGCAAGATGGAGGTTGTTAATGTTCAATAGGAGTGAACCATTGTGGATTTAGACAATATTTGTATACAACAACAAGAATAGTTGATAAAGGTCAACATGGAGATGGAAAATCGTACTCATGAGCTTCGAGTACAGATTCAGGAATTGAAGAGTGAATTGGAGACATTTCGTTAATCACTTGGTAAAGTTTTTCAAACCACCTACATGGACAACCGGTTGAAGGAGTTCGAAGAATTGCTATTGGATAATGTTTTGTTCAAAGTGCAAAACCAAACCTGAGTGGACAAGAATCCAAAATGGAAGAAATGGTGGCAAATGATACATGAGATCACGGATGAACAAATCCAAGACAACTTGGAAATGGTTCGTGTGAATGAGGACACCTACTTGAATGAATTAGTCACATACTAGTTGAAATTCAAAGGTTATGCATATGATTGGTTAAGTGCCAAACTAATTGAAGTACATGTCGAAATTTCCCAGAGGATTTTATTTGTGCAACCAACATTTGCAGGTCTGAGTTCTCGAAATGAACTAGTTATGACCACCATGAAGGAGCTAGTACTAAATAGAGGAGGAGCTGAAATCACCATTGTTTCTTGCATTTTGTTTCTGACCATTAAACTTGTGGAAGTATTTGTTGTAGTTGTTAGTACTTAGGTAGAAAAGTTGAAAGAACATGTTACTCCCAAACATGTACCAATATGCATTCATAAAATGTAAAACACTTTTTAGGCTAGCTACCGTAAGGGGTTATGAGTAAGGTAAGGCATTAAGGTGGGGGCATTCCCAAGATAAGGGGATTAAAATTTTTGATTTAAAATCAAACTAGTGTGGCCTGTGCTATTAGCCCAAGTGTTACCATGTCCTAAACTGATTTTTCCTTCCAAAAACTAGTTTTTTGGAATTTATTTGAATTTTCAATAGAAGAAACCACTTAAAAATCAATATCTCCCATATTTTGAATCCAAACATTATCATGATGTGCAAGAGGGGAAGGATCTTAGGAATAAAATCTTTCTCACTTTTAAAGTGTACACACAAGATTTTTTCTCTTTTCTATCAGTGATATTATGGATAGAAGGTGCTTTTTAAATACATTAAAAAGAATTTATTAGTGTTTTATTATCTATATTTTATAATTTATTTTTTGACATAACGTGTATATATTAAATAAATTATACTCAATTTTGTTGGTAATATGGGAATGTAATCATTTTAATGAAAAATATTTCCAACAAAAAAAACTCAATAATACCATCCATGAGTAAATAGTGCAATATATTTTTGTGAATTTTTATTATTTTGATATTTAATATCATAATTAAAAATAAAAATAAAATAGCAATGACTCCTAGAGAAGACATTTAAGGTTTCACTTGTAAAACTTCTAAGGTTCTTGCCCATGTTTAGTCAAACAAATTGCCTCCTTCACAAGGGCTTAAACAAACCTTGGAAGCCTTTCTAGTTGTGATGGTGTTTTATTTACACAATCATCTTCCATTAACTTATTAAGTCATTCATTTTCGGTCCATTTGGTGATCATCATCATTTTACTAGTATTTGTTTTTCCGTGTATTTGGGTTCTTTTGGAATATAACTTTAGGAAATAAGTTTCAAAATGTGCTTTGAAAAACACTTTGTTTAACTTGCATATTTTGAAATTAAATGTTGGAGGAAAAAACCAATATTTGAAAATAGTATTTGTTTGGGAATTATTGTTTCTTCTTTGGGGGAAGCACTTTTTGGGTTGGTGGCCGCATGGGAATGAATATTTGAGAACTTTTGCAATAACTTTTGAAATGTTCTCTATGCATGCATGATGTGAGGATTGCAAACCTTCAAGAAACAACTTTGGGGGCTTCCGTGGTTTTTTGGGTTTGAAATGTTGAGAATATCATTAACTAAAGTGTCATTCCATGTAATTACATCAAGGGTCATATTTTGGTGATGTATCTACATTATTTCCTAATTATTCATAATGGGTTGTATGATTTGAAATTTTATTTAATTTTTTTGGGACTAAGTATCTTGCAACAATGTGAAGAAAATGCATTCAACTAATTCTATAAAACCTTCCAACTTGTGTTCACATATTTACTCTCATGTTTTAACTTTCCTTACTAAAATTATTATTTTTTATCAAACATGATCAAGTCATGATGCCAACACTTTCATCTTGATCTAAGAACAATTGAATCCTTAGAACTTTGGTCAATTGGTGTTTAATTGCCATAATTAATTCTTTTTGTTCCTTTACTACACATTGCAAAAATTTCACAACATACACATTTCACATCACAACCTTTGAAAGTAAAAGTAAGAGTCATTTAATTCACTAATTCAAAGTGAGCAAAACAAGAAAACATAGATTGATAGAGAAGCAACAAAGATGCCCAAATGAACAGGACCACAAGAAGACATTTCATGGGTAAAGAGAATGAAAAGAACTCATCTTTGCAAACCATAAATAATATACCCTATGCAATCATGAATTACGAATGAAAATTAATTTCTATTGGCACACAAAGTGTAATAACAAATTTATTGCTAAAGTTGCCCCTTTATATCCTTTGCTCCTATATTGGAATCACCTCTAGGAATTCTTTTTTGATAATATTTTCTCATTATTTTTCAAGTCAAATTACCACATGCCACTTTACGAGTTATTGTGAGCTTAATTCAAACATATGCACACCATATTAAACATCATGTATGGTTGTCGACACAACAAAGGAAATAGTGTCCCATTCAAATTTTGGGCCACTTACTTTCTTTTTCTAAAATTGTGCACAACTTTGGTGATGTTGTTTTTACCAACATGCCCTTCATGCATTCATTGGAATGTAATGCATTTGTCTTGAGTTAAAAAAGTGAACCATCTACTAATCTTAAGGTGCATTCTCACTTAGTATTAAGTCTCATAACATGGTCAAGCTATTCATGTAGGAAATAAACCTATTTAACATGAAGATTTTATGTTAAGTTAACATTCACTTAATCACCCATCTAACATTGGGTGCCACCTAAGATGCCACCTAGATTTTCACTTAACACTGACTTAACATTATGTGTGAATGCACTTTTAGGTGATTTGAAGCTTTTGAATCAACAAGCCCTTTCAATTGCCTTGAAATGCAGTTATGCAAGTGCAGTGTCTTGACACAAGATTTAAAACTTTCCTTTGGTTGGGATTAGGGGTTTGATTTTTCAATTTCATAGTTCCTAAAGTTTGGTGAAAATTTCCAAATTTTTAGTAATTTTCTCTGAATTTTCACTCAATTTTATTTTTTTTTGGTCTCAACAACACAAAAATTCTCCCCAAAATAATTGCTGGTTGGGAACAGTTTTTTCATTATATATATATATATATAAAATTTAAAAATATATATTTTTTGTGATGTTGAGAAGGTGACAATCATCCAGAAGCTGAGTTAGCCAAATTTAGCTATTAACAAAATATGAAAAATAATCCTTATATTTCTTTTGCTATCTACTTGAAACCTGCTACAGAAATCTGGCAATTTTTTATATAACTTTTTTTTTCCCCCAAAATTTAGCAAAAGTGTAAAATTCCCCACAAAAACAAAGGCTGGTCGGGATGCAAGAAGGACACACATTCCTATTCCAATGATAATCCTCAAAACGGGCAGTCAAAAAATAATAAAATCTACAAGTTGAAATTCTTAAGATTTGAGCTTTATAATAATCTCCCAAAAAAAAGGGCGAAAACTTTTTACTTTTTACTTTAGTCGTAGACACCTGTGCCGATTTTCATGATGTATTCAGTGGAAACGGGACCCATTGTTTTAGGGTTTGTGCATTCTCAACCCTAATTTCTGTCATTCGAGAGAGACGAAGTCCGTGCGGATGAGCTTGCGCGCTCGCTCGCTCGCTCGCTCCCTTGCGTTAATCATTTCGTTATTGACGCCATTGATAGTGTTGGATTTTCAGACGAGTGAGGAGTTCAAGTGTGGTCGCGCAGGTCTTGCTTTGAATTAATTGCATTCACATTTTGTGCGGAAATCATTTCATTTTGCCACTCTTGTTGTTGTCAAGCTCCCTGTTCTCCTAATGTGTTGCCTCTGACCCAATTTTGCAATGGGTGTTGCTCGCCCATTCTGTGTGTCGTCTTCCCCTGCTGGTGCTTGCCTGGGGTTATGTCGGAATGTGGTCGTTAATTCCGCGCTTACGCGCGTACAGCACCCCTGTGTTCAGAGAGTTGCTCATCATGGGCGTATTCGTTGCTTCCGTCGCAATAGGGAATTGCGGGGTTTACGAACCGCTTTGGTAGGGAGTCAGAGAGTCAGGAAATGGCGACAGGATGGTGGGGTGCGGGGAGCGGTGACGGTGAGAGCTTTGGAGGGAGGAAGCGACGATGATACTAAGGGAAGTGGCTTGAATGGAGATTTTGAATCAGAAGAAAAGGCGGAGGAGGTGGAGGAAGAGGAGAAAGGAGCTTCAAGAGAGAATGTCAGTAATTCTGCGTCGAAATTCAAACAGTCTTTCATCAGAGGTACTTCCCGGTACTATAGAGAGCTTCTGAATGTGACAAAGGAGGCAGGAGTGGACGTAGAAGAGTTGGCAGGAAGGGCGACGACGCGGTTCCAAGCTTTGAAGGAGAAGACAGGAGAAAAAACTGCAGAAGTGGTCAGAGAGATACAAGGAAGGCTCGAGGTAGGCAAGGAACAGGGCTCGAAAGCCATTGAGACAGTTCGATATGTATACTGGCCACAATTTGTAGCTTGGAATCGCTGGGAGCTATGGAAGGTAAGCCTGTTGTACTTTGTGTACACACATACAATTCTGTGTTTTCAGCATGTTTTTGAACTCTCCCTCCATGATTTAAAGCCAGAATCATCATCATGGCAAGCCTTCAACCCCAAAATCTATCTCCATGATTGTAAGCCAGAATCATCATTATGGTGAGCCTTAAACCCTAAACTCGGGATTCATGGAACACAGGACATACAGCTATGGGATGCCCAGCGTGCGGGTGCCATGGTGTTGTATGCACTACTGTTGGGAGCATCAGTTCGAGGTGGATATAATCTAGTGACAACCCCGCATGTGAGCAAAGCTACTGCCCGGAAGCTTGCTGAAGACTACATGGAGTCAATAATTCCAGAGCCTACAGAATGGAATCTCCGCAAGTGAGCTTCTCATTTCTTAATCTGTCTTTCTTTTTCTCATTCTTCTGTGAACTGTATGTACATTGAGGTTCTTAGGGTTTAGGAAATCACACATGAGAAAAGTTGGGGTGCAGGTTAAAGAAGGGGCTTTGGCGGGAGCAGATGCCTGAGGGCTTCCGTGCACAGAAATTTGTGAAAGGTCCTGATGGAGAGTACAAACGAGATCCTTCTTATGTTGGAGAAAATGCTTGGGCAGATGATGAAGATGACGATGATGAAACCCTGGAACAAATTATTGAGTCAGGAGGCTTGACGGAAGAAGAAAAAGCAGAGTTGCAGGAATTGATTGAGGAAAACAATAGAGCTAGAGGTTTGACTGAGGCTAGAGTTGGCACAAGTGATGTTGCTGATGGTGTTGAGACCAATGCAAGAGTCGGAGGCACAGACAGTAAGTCATCTCGCTGCAAGCATTTGGACAACTGGTATTTTTGTCATCTGTTCCCAGGTTGAACATTGCAGGTCATCTTGCAGTAGGCAATTCTCTCAATGTGTTGTTTTGTGCTTACTTGCAGAGTTAGATGGGGATGTAGCTACACCGACCTCAAGTGATATTCCAAAGGAAGGATCTGAGAGTCCCAACAATGCACCAAAAAAGAACTGGCAGGAGAGGCTGATGGAATGGGAAAAACTTATACAGAGAGAAAAACTTCAGGACATAAAAGATGACCAAACTAGTAAATACAAGGCTCTCCTCAACCACAGAGAAATTGAAGCAAATTTTTCTGAGGAGCAAGCGCAGAAAGAATTGCAGTCGTACAAGCAGCCTGCATTCTGGGTTGCTCGGCGCTGGTGGAAGTATCGACCAAAACTGCCCTATTTGTATTTTTTGGCAAAAGTGGAGAACTTAGAGGTCACCTACTTTTTCAAGGAGCTCACTGTTTTCAAGCAAATGAAGTTTGTCCTTTACTGTCCTATGTAAGGACCTATTGTAATGCACAATGTATCCTCTACAGTGCCTCATAAATGTCCACCTGCCATTGACTTTTGTTTCTTTCACCATTGCATTGCTTTTTCTCATCCTCAGTTCTTTGCTTGCTGGCAGGTGGAGACTGCTGTTTACAGCACAGATACAAGAAAACTTTATGTGACTATGAAAGATGGATTTCCTTCGGAATTTGTGGTGTGTCACCTTTCCACTTGAATTCGTGAGCTGCACCCTGATTGTGCCAAGTCTATGGCTGATATTCTTGTGTTGATGCTTGTCTGTGCTTAAGGTGGTCTTTGAGGTTTAAGTAGGACATCTACTGTCACACTCACTAGCATCTGCGATCTCTGTGTCCTACAGGTGGACATCCCAGTGGATCCTTATTTGTATGAGGCGCTGACAAGTTGTGGGGTTGAGACTGCTGTCCTGCCTAGAAGCAACTTTTCTTTCTATGGAAGAGCATTTCTTGCACTTATTCCAAGCATGCTCATCATTCTCTGCATCCGGGCTCTACAGTACCGTACCAAGGAGATATTTTCAGAAAAAATCTATGACCTTCTGAAAATGAATCCACATCATCTTATTCTGGTACCACCCACAAACACAACTCCATAGTTGTAGTATGATGAAAGAGCAATTTGGGTGGGATCTGTGACCTAATTTGTCCTAGTGAAACTTTCCAGAAATTTACAACTAGTTCATCATGGTTCTGTTTTGTTTGAGTCCCAACCTGATTGAAGAAGCTATGACATTACATCCAATTTGCTGATTGGTTAGCACCTGTTGGCATGTTGTTGATGGTTCAAACTTAGCCGGAGGAAGCAGCAGACAAAGCTCGGTCAGAGTACAAGGATGTGGTGGTAGGTGGTGACGTCTGGATGGTTTTAGAAGAGATTATGATGTACATGCGGAACCCCATGAAATACCACAACAAAAGAGTGAAGCTTCCGAGGGTACTTCTCTCTCAGGCTCGCATCAGATTCAATTAGCAGATCCAATCTTCAGGATGTGATGCAGACAATACTTCCAGTTGTATATCTGTAGAGAATAATCAGTGATGGTCTATTTTGAAACTCCCTTTGGGGCTTGGTCTTTGGAGCTGGAAGTTGTACTGAAGAGGGGTTTGGTTGGGTAATTCTACAGGGAATCTTAATAAGTGGGCCTCCTGGCACTGGGAAGACACTACTTGCACGTGCTATTGCAAGAGAAAGTGGGCTCCCTTTTGTTTTTGCATCTGGTGCTGAGTTTGTTGAGTCCAGCACAGGAAATGGTTCAGACAAAGTCTTTGATATATTCTTCACTGCAAGAGCCAATGTGAGCCTTGATCATCTCTACATTGTCACAAAGTAATGATCCAAATTATTGCTATGGCTAACTGAGAAACAGCTCCTGACATTTTTGGGATAGTTTTTTTGTTTAAAACAGAAACGGGGAACTTGCATAACATGGTGTGCAATGAGGGTGGCTCTGGCAGGCACCATCATTTGTTTTCATTGATGAGATAGATGCACTGGCTGGGAAGAATGTTAATGATGATGCTGAACGGAGGGCAACATTCCAGCAGCTTTTGTCAGAGCTTGATGGCGAGTATGGTTCTTTTCTCGTTCATAGATTTGTGTGGATGTCTATGTGGTGGAACCTATGGTTTTGCTTGATTTCTTCTTGACTCTGTTTTCTGTCTTGGTGAGCTGTATCTTATGCTTGACAATCATCTCCAGATGAGTAAGTTATAGCATCCCCTAGCAGGACTGATATCCGTGTTGTCCGTGTCCATTGTCAGAACTGAGATCCTAGATTTGGAAATGCAGGCCAGAGGATACAGATGTTGACAGATTCTCTTTGCGACAATCTGTGATTCTCATTTGTGCAACCAATCGTCCTGATGAGCTAGATGAGTCCTTCGTGCGGCCTGGCCGCATTGACCGGGAGATCCACATTGGACTTCCTGGGGAAAAAGAGCGCATAGCTATTTTTGGAGTGCACAGTGCAGGAAAGCGTTTGGCAAAGGATGTAGATTTCCGCAAGGTGGATGGCTTGTAGCCTTAACATTCTATCAGTAACAACAATCGGCTCTATAGCCTCCTGAGAGGCTTCAGGGAAATCTTGCTTCTTTTGTGCAAATATGTAAATCCTGTCTGAGTAGAGCTTCTATTGGAATCATCAGTCTAACAGAAATTTCTGGTTCTCATGTTTCTATTCAGCTTGTCTTTCGGACTATTGGATATTCAGGAGCAGATATTCGAAACATCATCAATGAAGCAGGGATCATGGCGGTAAGCTGAGCATACTGAAACTTTGAAGAAAGTCAGGGTTTTTTCCTCTACTACCTGATATTGTAGCCATGAGCTACAATGGAACATTCTAATTGCCTCATGAGAAGTTGTGTCTTGTACAAACAAGCAGGCTGTCAAAGTATGCTTGTTACTTGTAGATGTGGATGTTACATCCTTTTGTGTACCTTATTCTCAGGTCATCTCTTGATTTTATATCGGTTGAAGTATGAAGAATTTCTCAGTACTTATGTATAGGTATATTTGACATCTGGTTTTGTAATTTAAGGAGTAACAAACAATGCAAATATGAACCCTTTGGTGTGGAGGTTTGTGTTATGGCAGATATTTTTAAAGACATATGAATTGTCTCAAGTGTGCTCTCTTTTACCAGTTTGCTGTAAAAATGGGCTTGGGATATTCCATTTTTGTTATTCAACATAGGAACTGAAATGTTTTGCATTCACAAACTTCTTGTGAAATGCGTAGGTACGGAATAAGCATGAGGAAATAACACAGCAGGACTTCATAGCTGTACTGGATAAGCAGCTCTTTGAAGGCATGGGCATGTCCCTCACTGATGATGAGCAACTAAGATCTCAGGCAATGGTATGCTCACCACTCTGACCTGCTGCTGGCTTTTCAACACCTGAATCTGGTTCTGTAGTCATTGTGACTCAAAATCCACTCTATCTATTGGGTTTCTTGCATTGTCATAAAATAATGAGCGATTCCAATTCTTACAAAGCATCTTGGGGATGATCCATTGAATTCTTTACCCGCTTCAGTAAAAGGTTTGATTGACAGAAGGCTGGTTTGATGGGTAGATTCCGGAGGAGAACAAGAGATTGTTGGCAGCACATGAAGCTGGGCACATTCTGTTGGCCCATCTATATCCACGCTTTGATTGGCACGCCTTCAGTCATCTTCTCCCAGGAGGTTCTGTAAGTCTTGCTTAACCTCACAAACAGGCATGTGCAAATACTACTGGTGGATTCTCTAATGGACTGTATGAAGGAGCAGTCATAAGAGTGGACTATCACTCATGAAGAAAGAGCTAATGTGTGATAGACCCATGCAAGGTAATTCTTGCACTATTTTAAGTTGGTTCAGTTGTGACAGACATCAAAGTAGTTAAAGCACTGTGCTACTATGGGTCAAAAGCATTGTATCTTTTGGCTCTGTGATTGGCAATCTTTTTCAAATCCTGTTCCTTCAGGAATGCTGAAGGTCAGTCAAATATGGCTGCTTCCAATTGTGTTAGCAACTGTTTCAGTCATAGGTGGGTTGTGTGATGATTGAAAAGAGACTCTGATGGCCTGGCAGGAGCATGCATTGACGGTGTTCTACCCAAGGCAAGAAATGTTGCAGCAAGGTTACACCACAGTGGGTTATCTACGCATGCAAATGGTGGTTGCACATGGTGGTCGTTGTGCAGAGCGTGTGTTATTTGGGGAGGATGTTTCAGATGGGGGCCAAGATGACCTTGCCAAAATTACTCAGGTTTGTATCCTGTTTCCTCCATTTTTTTAACCTGGTGCAACTTCTTGTTTTGTATTCTCTAATCAATGTAGTCATGTGACATCAGATAAGGACTTGTGTAGGCTTGGTTTAAGTTGACACAGTTTCTCCTATGATACTAGTACAAAAGATGAATGCTAATACTCTTGAATTTTTTTGGTCACAAGATCTGTTAGAGAAGCAGAATTCCTGTAGATTGTGGATGCAACTCTTGGTCTTGTGAAACGTTACCCCTAACTGTCCAGCCCATACTGAGAGTGCCCTCAAAGATATGGTCTTTGTTCTTCTTGCTCATCTGCAAGCCACCCCTTCAATTATCCAAAAGATAACCTGCAAGGCAGGCAATTTTGTAGTCTGTGCAATATCATGTTTCTTTCCTGGACAGATCCCTGTATTCTGGAAAACTCAGATCCTCTCTCTCAGCAGTAAGAAAGAATCAACCTCTCCTCAACAGTAAACAAAAGATTGAATGACAAAATTTATCAAAGTGTATGTGATTGATTTGTGAATTGGTCTGGGACTGGAGCCTGGGCTGTGCAGATAGCACGTGAATTAACCATCAGCGTGTCCAACCGTCGATTGGGACTCTTCCCAACGAGGTGGCAAGAAACACTAGAAGCGCAAAAGCGGCCTGATGAAGTGGACCTTATTCCAAATTATGTGGGTGGACCTTATCCCTCTTCTTTGTTTCTGCTCTCCTCCTCCATACCACCATGCTTTGTCCAAACAGTGGTTGGGGTACTTGGCCATGGCTGCAGCATGCAACCTCCTACCAATGAAAAGACAAGTCTTTCCAGATTTTACTGCAAAATGTGTAAGTTATACTATTTGTGATCTTTTTTGTATCTGCTCCTGAACTGTGGGCCTTGCTCAAGATGTGCAGTGGGACAAGCCTGGTACAGTAATTGCCCAAATGACAACAGAGCTCTCAGAGCTGTTCACACGGGAAGTGACAAGAGTAAGTGCTACTCTACATTTTGCAGAATTGTTGTGATTTATTCATCTCCTTTTTGGACTGCTGTGCCCTGGCTTGAACAAAAACATGCAGTTTGTGGTTTTGCACTGAGAAATATCATTTTCTGGTTGGAAATGCTGTTGGGGTTATGCTTGTGCAGTACATTGATGAGACAGAAGATCAGGCCATGGAGGCATTACGAAATAATGAGCACATTCTAAGGAGACTCACTGATGAGCTTCTTGCCAGGATAAAGATCAGTGGATTTGTGAGTCTTGTTTTCTATTTCTGTTATGCAATGAGAAGGTTGTTTGTAAAGGTTTCTCTTTTGGATTAGGTTAGAATGTACTTCTGGAGATATGGTTGACTATTGAACCTGGCCAAACTTCCAGCCTTGAAGTTTGAGGAGCTCCCCATGTGGGAAAGGGGTTTCTTAGGTGGAATTAGAGCAAAATTGCTCCAATCTGGTGTAATTATTGGAAGGCGTGCATTGCATAATGTCATTGTAGGCTGCCCCATGTTGAAAGTTCCTGTTGGTCAACTTAGGCTTCTCCCTGGACCAACCAATGAAAATGTGGTTTCCATGTTGTGAATATGGCTTCACTTGTGAGGTACCACTTGATCACAAGACTGGCATGGGCTTTGTATGTGGCAGGAGGCTGAGGACATCATAAGGTCAATGAATCCCATCATGCTGCCTGATCCTTTGGCAGTGCCTGAAGTTGGCTTGGGTGAAGATATGGTATGTTGTGTTTTATTCACAAGATTTGAGCTTTATGGAATGCATAAGTGCCACCTGATCAATTGACTTCTTTGGACTAACTCTGTTCTGGCAGGATACACTAGAGGTTATTGACCTGAGAAATAGGTATACTTGCAGAAAAGTCTGGTGTCTATTCTGTGGACTGGATATAATTTATGTACGAGTCTAGCTCATAGGATTTGATACTGGAAGGGGTAGGAAGGACAGGGTTAACATATGTCATTTTTTAGGTGAAGTTCACAACCACCTCAAATGTGCCTCAACTACAGATTCTCAGCAGGAACACTTAAATGTGGCTTCTTGTTTGGGCTGTGGACATGCCTGTTTCAGAGTAGATCTGTTAGGTGTACGACAGGTCCTTAAATGATGTGAACTGGGTAGTTGGTGAAAGTACATTGTCTGACTGAAATTGTTCTACTGGGTTCTTGCAGGAGAGGAAGATGGCTCCCAATGTTCCTGGTTTGTATGAAGAGATGGTTATTTATCCTGCCCCTCTCCACCGATGTTAAGAGATGCCCTGCTCCTCAATGTAAGAGTTGGCAAATTGAAAAAACTAGCTCTAGTCCAACACTTCTCATCCATTTTCAACAGATTTCAAAAGCTGAATATGCATAGTTGTTGTGGAGGCTTTACTTGCACCATGTCAAGTGCAAACTCCATGATCAGAAAAATCCAAAAGAATTTTGTAGTCTGGTGTTTTAGCTAAAGAAGCTGCTATTGATCCTGAGGGGTGCTCAACAAGCGGACCCTTTTTCTGAGAAGATGGTTCTCATTTTCTTCCTTTTAGGAACAACTAATTCTCTGAAATGACACCTTTGGCTGTTATTATCTCACTCTAGGCCCATGTACTCACAACCTTCACCATGGGGTTCCCCAATTTCCCAAGCGGTTCCCGAAGGTGTTCCCAATAGCACCTCTGTATCTTGTATGGTTACCCCAAAGGTCAACTCTCATATATATAAACTGAAAAGGTGGACCATTGGAGAGCACATGTGTTTCTATTGAGGAGTGCCCCATGTTCCAATGAATTGGCAATGGCCCAATGAATGTGGCTCCTCAAAAAAAGGGAGAAAAATGTGTGGGCTGCACCCATGAACTATAATTAATATGAATTGCACTATTATCTTACAAAATTGCACCCTCCTTGCACACACTACAAGCTTCATCAAGAAGGCCCAATTTCCCACCTAAGTTATTGGAACAATGACAAACAAACATTGACATGTGTAAGAATTTGCAATTTCATCATTCAGTGCTTTGCATCCAAGATTGATTGAATCTCCTATTTACACTCTCTTTTATCTTAGGTCTTCTTTGTTCTTGTTGCTTGTCATTTGGTAGTCATGAGTCCTCTTTACATAGGGTCTTTACCTGATTTTCGATGATTGTTTGCTTTTGTTTTATGTTTAGGTTGTGTCTACTTGTGTTCTCATTTGCCTTGTACTTTTGGTGGATGGGTTCCAATCCTTGATTTTTTATTCACAGGGTTTTTCTTTTTTACAAAATCAAGCAACAAGCTCTGGAGACCTATTATTGCTGGGTAGCAATCAGAGCTAATATAGCCACCATCCACATCCCCCCATCCACTCATGTGACATGTCTAGTGATATTTATTGTGGCAAATTTTTGCTATATAGATTGAGCAGCATTTTTGAGAGAAACTTGGACAATAATATTTTCTTACTAGCTATACTTGAGATGGAAAAAGTTAAAATTTGGTGAAAACCTGCCAAACTTCAATTCAAGAGAACAGTAGAACACAGGGTAAATGAAAGTGGAGAATGTAAGGAAGAATAAGGACCAGTGTTGGGTGGGTATTCTGAATTTTAAAAAATAACAGGTGGGTCCTGCTTTTGTTAATAAGAAAACAGAGAACCGTTGAGGTTCAGGTCTCTTTTTTTAAAACGACTTGCAAAGAACCGCCCAGTTCTATGTGTTTGAAAATTGAAGTTCTTAAGTATGAACCATCGGTGTGTGGATATTGGACTTGCGGCCAAACCCCTGCTGGTTCTTTGATAGGATATATAAAAGTATATATCCAATGGATGACTGCTTAGTGAAACCCCCACCCTCAGCTCTGACAGGGTAAGTCCTGAAAACCTCATACCCGGCCCTTGCTCTGACCCGTCAATTAAAAATTTGAAAGATCCAGGCTCCCCTCTACCTCAGCATCAAAAGCAGCCAAGGTTCTTTCAATGAAACATGGATTGCAACAAGTTTAAATCATGGCATTGTCAAGGTTCTTGGAATGAAACCCAACCTGTGCGGGATTTGAAGTCTGTTAATTTTTTAAGGAGGTTTAGGATTTTTTTTTTAGTTTTTCGAGTTTGAGGTTTGAGTGCAATGGAGAAAGTAGAAAGCATAACTGGTAGTTGCAAATTTGGACTTAGATCTGTTCTTGAATGTGACTTTGAAACAACAAGGGTGAGTGCCATCTACATTAACACTCCCCTAGACACTTTTACTCCAGCTTGTATTCAAGTATGGCAAGTGCATTAGATGAAGGTGAGAATTTTTATTTTTAAGTTTGTGTTTTGTATTTTGTTGTCTCTCATCTCTCATCTTTTGTGCATCATGTGTCTTGTTGGCCTGTCTTTCTTCTTCTTTTCAACAAGCTCAAGGTGTGATATGTAACTACATGTTTTTTTGCACTTCACTTCCATTGTCACCATCTATGCATGTATGTCCATCATCTTGGATTGCCACTAGCTTAGCTTACTACTTGCAAATTTTTTGTCTCTCCCTCTGACCCTGATTCTTTGTTGTTACTACTCGCAACTCTTTACTTCCTCCTTCTAACCCTGATTCCTTGTTGCTAACTACTTGTGAATCTTTATTCTCTCCCTCTAACCCCGATTCCTTGTTGCTAGCTATTCGCAATTCCCTATTCTCTCTAATTGACTAAAGAGTTAAATGTAGAATTTGCAAATGAAGTTGAGTAATAACAATTTCCAAATCTTTCTAATGTTTCTTTTGTTCTTATTTTGTGTTCTTCACTCCACCAAAATGGGTAGAGATTCAATTTTTTTGAACTTGCTCATTTATTAGTTTTAATGTGGATCATTAAGGCTTTTTTTAATGGCTCATTTTCTATTTTGGACTTTAGACTACTTGAGATTTTATAAGGTGGTGGCTTCCCCTAAGTTCGGGTCATGGTGAATCTTGTGAGTTTGTATTTATTCGTGGTTCGTATGTGCACTAAAAGTGCTCCAACTATGCATTAACCAACTTGTTGTTTGGTTTGTGCAAGTCTTTGTGAATAATTGACCCACTTGTCACCCATCTTAGTCCCCCTCTTAAAATTACAACATTACCTTTTACCCTTGAAATGTTGTGAACCAAAAAGTGTACCCCAATTCATTATCCTTTCGCTATTTTCACCTTGGACTCACAGTTGAGTCTATCAAGGAGCTTGGGGGTGCATCAACAACAATGACATAAGCTATATCTAGTTGAATTGGTTATGATAATTCCAATTCCATTTTTTTGGGCTATGGAAATTATATTTTTCTTAAAAATCTAGCAAATGGGAAAAATCTCATAGTCGTGTCCACATCGAATTACTCACCTCCAAAATTCAATGGAAATGAGGGGGAAAAAATGCAAACAAATGGTTAAAGGCTCAAGCATATTGGCTTGAACATGGGTTGATTGAATTTGTGACCACATTTCATATGTAGCCCGATATGAAAAATGTCAACAATTTTTTTTTTTTTGGGCATACATTGTAACAACTAAATGCAAGTGTTGGTTCAAATGATTACACATTTTGTTTTTCAAGAATGAAATTAAACTAAAGCAATGTTCATATTCAAAACATGAGCCATAATAATTTCTACAAACTTGACATACTTTGGAAATGAATGAGACAATAATTACAATGCATTGATGACTTGCCAAATATTTGTAATGGCATTTGCAATGGTGGGATTAACCTTGTTAGAAACAAGACCCATTATTTTCTAACAAAAGTAGAAAATGTATTTCATTGTCAACTTGAATACACCTTGTTGAGTATCCAACTCCCACTTTGATAAAATCATATGAACCATTAGAGAAGATGTTCTCTTTGGATTGTCCACATAGATTTGGGATGCCTTTCAACACCTCCAAATGCTAAAAAAATGTCACCTAAATGTCACCTCTACATCAACTTGCAATTAATATTGAGGATAAATAATTCCCATGGCATTTAGAACTAATTGTTTTGGAAATCAAACATCCAACTCCAAAATTAATCTTCTAGTCACTTCCGCCACCCAACAATAAACACCATCAATTTGTCAAACAATGAAAAACAACCCCCACATTTGCCACATTAAACTTGGTCAAGCCAATTAAACTCCAATTCCCACCTCTACCACATTTGAAAAACCAACACTAGCATGCCCCGTAAGTAATGCTAAATTGAACTAACAATTCCCACATCTGCCACATCCTAAACATTATGAGTGATGTTGCAAGCCCAAAAAAATTACAAACCTTGTTATATGGATGTTGATTAAGGCAACAAAAAAAAACCTATTTTGTTGGTTCAAGCAATCTCACATCATGTCTCTACCATAATTTGCCACACCCATGAGTAATGTTGAATGAAATTCATAAAACTTACCCCTTGAGAAAAATTCAAAAAGGTTGAACAATTTATTTTTGGATTTAGTTTTCACTAGTTGCAGTACATGTGCAAAAACAACTTGTGTGACTAACAACACACTACATGTATCCACTTGAACGTGTGTTGTAGTTTGTGATCAATTTTGTGTGGATTTGTGCATGATCACCTTGTAACCACTCTTAAAAGGACTAGAGTTCATCATTGTTAAAGGTAAAGTTGTTATAGTATAAAGTATTAACCAACCTTTGTAGACCTTCACCAAATTGATGAAATCACATATAAAAATGTCCTTCCTTTGAACAAATTTTAGAAAGGACTACATAGTTTCCATCAATGGCAAAACACACACAAGCCCCAAGAACAAGTGTATGTTAGTGAAATGGCCCAAGTTTGCATGCCACAAACATCACATGAAATTAAAAAAATCATCTTAATTCCTTGTCAAATCTAAATAAATAAAAAATTGAAATAAAAAAATGCCACAACATTATAGGCTTAACCTTTGCCAAGTTTGGGTAGAATTATAATCAACTTGCATCACTACAAGCAAAGGACAATATATTACCATCATCCTTTTTACAAGCTCCAACATAGACATCCATAATCTTCACATTTTTTTAATGTTTTGTTTCCATTCATCTCCATGATCTAAGCCAACTTTTGAAACTCCAAGTGTTATTTTGGTGAATGGTTGAAATAACCATACATGTTAAGCACGAATGATTTAATCCTTGCAATGAAGTTCAAATCACCCAAGGATTGGATTGCCAAGTTAGTCCTATGAACAATACAACAAACACCCATTAAAAAAAGGTGCCCATGAACCTTTGATTTGCTTTGTCATTCCTATTTCCCCCCTTGAAAGACATTCATTCCATATGCTCCAAAACATAAAATATTTTTGGAAAAATCTTGCCTGGATAATGTCCCATCCTTCAATAAAACATTCATGATTATTTCAGTTGGGTTGTTAGACCCAAATCCATCAATAATTTTGTCAACACAAACTAAAATAGGCCATCTATTTGATCCATCAACCACATAGGCATGAATGCAAATCTAAGACCTAGTGTCAATTGTTGTAATTTTGTCACATGAACAAGCAATGATTTAAGCTCCTTGGATGGCTACAATAATGGTAGCTTGTATTTGATTATACATAAATTCAACAAGGATCCAACCAATTCCATTGGACCAATGCATGGTTGGATTGTTTTGGAATTTGTGAGTTCACAAACAATTCATACAAAGATTCGTATTCCAACATTGGACACCATGTGCAAGAACGTGGAACAAGGTTTTCATTTCCAAATTGTTTCACTTATAGGGCATTGCACTTATTCCAAAATTGATTTAAAGGCCCACTAGTGGTATAAACTCATAATCTTCAAGTGAATGCAATCTTTAACAATGTGTTCCCCCCACTTTGTCACCCCAAGATGTGGCAAGTTTTGCATTGCAATTTTGGGTGAAAACACATTACATTATTCATAAAATGTTGTCACAAGATAGTTTTTGCAAGATTTTGGGATTTGTAATTGGCCACATGATTAAATATAATCAACTAAAATGATAAAGGACTCAACATTACAATGTTATATAATATAACCACATTGTATGAATTCATGGATAGTTTTTGAATAACCATAACATGATGGACTTTAAAAGGAGTACCCAAAAATTTATAATAGTCCATAATCAATGAGTATGAACTCCATGCACCTTCATATAATGTTTTTTAGTGAGTAAAGAACTCAACAATAATATGATATGATAACATTGATATCAAGGAAGATTTTTTGGAATGATTTTGATGTCCAAATTTTTCTATGTACTTTGAATTATGGTCTTTTCTTATTAAATCATTTATTTAACAAAAGTTATAGTCCAGAAGCTCATCTCTCAAGTTTAAGTTCTCCATGAAGCAAACTAGAATTGAAATATTTTTTATAATAAATTTAATTGATAACTTGTAAAATGATTTGTGTGTGGTTCAAAGCATCCTACCTTTGCATTACCTTCGCAATGTTAATTTAGATTAGTATGGAGTTCCACATGTGCCTAAAAGTGTTACACATTAATGTGCTTTCACTTTTTTAAGCCCACAATGTTTTGTTAAAGTATCCCACTTGCAACCCACGATTTTTTCCTTGTTTTCAATAAGAGAACAAACCTTGCACTTCATAGTGTGGATAAATCCACCCTTTGCCACCAAATCCTCTACCCATGGCAATTTGGTTACCCACTCAATCTCGAACTTTCATGTCCTATCATATGATCAAAGGCAAGTTACATTATGGGTTAGATTGTGAGTTTGGTTAACTCCACAATTTGCTCAAGGTCAAATGATTTACAAAGGATTTCAAAAAGATTTCAAACGTGCATTAGAAAAAATTGAGTTGTGTTTACACATCTACATCTTATGCACAACTAGTCACTAGATTGGGTATAGATTTGAAAATAGGAGGCCATGTTTCACTAAGTGGTAACTTGGGCCCACTATCAAAACTATAAGATGCAAAAAAATAGTGGAATTTTACATATAGTGCAAAGGAGTGGGGAACATAGGATTTCTAAATGAATTAAAGTACTTTAGGATTGGAGAAGAATAAAACATGTTGAATAGCAATGTAACAAGGAAGAAAATGCGTACAATGAGTTACAAACACAAAGGAATTGCATACCTAATTTGCTAATTACCAAGAACACATGACCTTGTAGGTATAGGAGGAGTAGTCAAGCAAAGGAAAAAGGGGACACAACAGGAATAATAGATCCCTAATTTGCTAATCACCAAGAACACATGACCTTGTACGTTTAGGAGGAATAATCAAGCAAATGAAAAAATAAAAAAGGGACACAAAATTGGAATTATAGACCTAATCACCTAATCATTAGGAAGTCGAAAAAAAAATTCTATAAATCGAAAAGCAAAATGTTATAGATTGAAAAAAAAATAAGACATGATAAACTACAACACAACAAGGAATATGCCCATACAATAAGTTGTAGGCATAAAGGAGTTATAGACCTAATCTATTCATCACCAAGAACATAGAACCTTGTAGGTCCAAGAGGAGCAATCACGCAAATGAAAAAAGAAAAAAAGACACAAACTTGGAGTTGTAGGCATAATCATTTGACCACTAGGAAGTTAGAAAACACAATGTTATAGATTGAAGAGTAGAAAGTGATAATTTGGAGAAGAATAAAACATGCTAGACAACAATGCAACAAAAAACAAAGCCTAAACAATAAGTTGCAAACACAAAGGAGTTGTAGACATAATCATTTGAACACCAGGAAGTTGGAAAATAAAATGTTATAGATTGGAAAAGAAAAAGACATGCAGGACAAGATGATAAGAGTGGTCACCTTAGCTTTCACGACATGCACAAAGGATGCATAAAGGGCCAACCACAAACATACCAACAACTTGTAAACATTGAGGAGCTAATTATGGTGATTTGTAGTCAAGCACACATGAAGACTTTGGTGAAATTTATGCACTTTCCATTGAAATTGGCAATGATGGTAGCTTGGGCTTGAGCACAACAATGGCACCTAAAGGGAAACCCTAGAATCAAAGATGCGAAAACAACCTCCATTCTTGATCAATGGGGCCATGGTTTAGGGTTTAGGATTGCTACAAGGACATTCATCCTGACAAAATGGATGGAAGTTGTAAATGGTGCCTGGTGCCAATCAACCTCATCCAACTACTTTAATGGCAAATAGGACACATAGACGTCTATTGGAGATAGATGTCAAAATGACCTTGTCACACATACGTGGCGGGGGACGAAATCTAGCCACAGATTGCCAAGGGAAAAAAGAAAAGCCTGGTTGAATGTGTTAAACACTCCTACAGGCCCCAAATAAGGGGTATGGGTGGAGTTGCTCTTACTTAAAACTAGTTCCCAATTAAAGCCAAAACAAAATACCAAATAACACATAGATGCCTAGTAAGCATGTACACACTTTAGTCATGCTGTTAGACCTAAAAAACCACAGCTCTTTTGGAGACCATTTCTGTTTGTTATGATATCCACCCAGGTTTCAATGTTTGATGAACAAGAATCCTGCCATGAACTGACTAACCAATTTGTGGGAAAATATGGCTAAAGAAAATATTTTCAATTTGTGGGAAAATATGGCTATATTTGGTTCCAGCAAGAAACAGAGGGAATAGGTATCCACCCACGCATGCTCATGGAAGGGGGTCTGGGAGTATTAGTGCAGACAAAAATGGGATTACTCTGTGCGTGTGTGTGCAAGAGCAATTACTCTCTCTCTCTGGCCAAGAATCATAAATTTGCACCACCATCCCTGCCAAGCATGTTTGGTGACTTGTTTTTCCTTTTAGTCTCCAGAAAAGAACAAAACAAGCAGAGACCCTGGCATAATGGCTCTGTACCACCTTAATGGCAAGTTCAAACCAATTAAAATAGGAAATGGTTTCATGAAGTTAGTTCCCCCAAAAACACCAAAAAAAGAAACTCAGAGTTTCAGAATTGGCACAACCCCTTTAGTTCAGTTTAGTTCAGTTCAGTTCAGAATCCAGACCAGACCAGATCAGATCAGAAACTGAGCACAGTTTTTGGTGGTTTTTTCAATTTTGTGATGTAGTTAGTAGAAGTGGTGATCACCCCCAAAAAGATTTAGCATTAATGGTCCACAAGTCTTGAGAAAAGTTGTTTTCTAAACAGAGCAGCAAAACCACCTGCCCAGAAGCTAAAAACAAATGTCCAAATTTTCTGACAAAGTTTCTTTCTGGATTGTCATGAAATTTGAGATAGAAAATTCTTTTGAGGTGCAAATTTTGCTTCAGTTCTCCAGGGAAAACACACACACACACACACACTTTTGTTCAGAGTCTCACACACATTGTGAATATTTCTCAAGATGTGGTGACCTAATGAAAACTAGATGGTTGGTTGCTGTACTTACAGGGTTTTTTTGGGGGTATATTTTAGCCAATTGGTGAATTTATTTTTTCAAATTGGTGAGTTTTTTATAATAAATCTGATTTTTCTAGTCACCAAATTTTGAGAAAATATAGGTTAAAAAATTGCCAGATTTCTCTTTTGGGTTTTGGCATTCATAGCCAAAAATGTGTAGGGTGTTGAAACTTTTTTACTTTCATATCATGTTTATAGTCAAATTTCATTAAATTGTCTTATGGATGATCACCACTTCAGCTACCTCACAAAAATGAAAAAAATTGCACAAGTAATGTGCTAGAAGCTTGGCTGGAAATAGATATCACACATTGAACTCCCAAGTATACTTAAGATAACTAAGGAAACAAATTCAGATCATCAAATCCAGCAATCCCATTGGCCTGGAAAAAAAAAATCTTCAAGCCTACACGCAATGCTATTCAACTAAACATTGAAAATTAATGATCCCTTTCTAACATATTTTCATTGGTCCTTTTAAAATTCTCACAAACCTACCAAAACCTTATTTTACATATTTAATTGTTAGTTCACTCAAGACAAACATGAAAAACAAATTCAAGCCATGAAATCCAACAATTTCATTTTGCCATAACATGTTTTCTGTACACCTTACTTACACACAAGCCTATTCAACACCCATGTTCCCTCCATCCAAAATGGTGGCATGTAAGTTTAGCCAGGATTTGCCACTTTTTGGTCTTGGACCCTTATCTAAAGGCCAATTTATGGCTCTAAGCCAATAGGATTGCTCTATTTCCTTGGACCCTAGACCTTGGCCCTAATACTATAACCCTTGTGAGTAACCAAGAGAGGGTTAAAAACACTACAGTAACTCCTAACTGAAGCTCCTCTTGAGGGGGGGGGGGGGGTAAAATAATTAAACGAAAATTTAGGTTGCTGAAAACCCCCAAAGAAACAGAGAAAAAATTAAATACCAGG